>Ga0224559_1002133_pt1 | contig 10352 bp, 10 predicted proteins | sample 714S33034metaG_FD_180676 | JGI IMG/M metagenome (GOLD analysis project Ga0224559, IMG submission 180676) | Peat soil microbial communities from Stordalen Mire, Sweden - 717 S3 30-34 | ecosystem: Environmental > Terrestrial > Soil > Wetlands > Peat | place: Sweden: Norrbotten County, Stordalen... | reverse complement strand
GAAAGAGCGGGACAACGAGTCGGGCAACGATTACTTCTTTGCGCGGTTTTACACGAGCGCGCTGGGCAGATTCACCACGCCGGACTGGAGCGCTAAGGAAGAGCCGGTGCCGTACGCACAGTTAGACGATCCGCAGAGCTTGAATCTGTATGCGTATGTGAGAAATAATCCGCTGACACGTGTGGATGCGGATGGGCACTTGTCAGAAGCGGAGGAAGCGGAGAGACGGTATGAGCAATACCTGCAATCAGAACGCGATAATCAGACCCAGAAGCAGCAACAGAAGGCCCAAGAGCAGTTACACACGGAAACCACAATCACTGTTCACGCTAAAACTCATTGGTGGAACAAGGTTGGCTCGTGGTTTGGGAGGGTAGGGCATGGCATAGCTTACGGCACGACCGCCTTCATCATCACTCATTCGCATTGGGCGATGGAAAACAATAAGTCTGGCTTTGAATACTGGAGTAAGCAGAGCAACGAAGAAATCATCAAATCGTTGAACCCAGGCGGCAAGGAGCCAATGCAGGTGCGCACAGAATATGATTCTGACGGGGGAATGCATCTTAGGGTTCTGAACGGGAATACGCGTCTGAGCATATTACAGTCCCGTGGTGCCGATTTAGGCGGTTTGAATCCAGAAACTCTCCCCCCGGTTATGCAGCTAGACCCACTGGGGATGCCGAAAACCGGGTCCGGGTCCGGGGCTGGAGCTGAGCCTGAACCCGAGCCACTGGATATTCCAGAATAAGGACAAATCGACTATGTCATTCACTGACCGAATGTCTGCCCTCTCTGTTCAAGAGAAGATACGCTTCCTGCATCTGCTTTCGAGAGGTATTTGTTTGCACGCTCGTGGGCTGGCCACTGACAGCAAGAAATCGCCCGACTTGCGCCTTTTGCAAAGCGACGCCGTCGTCGAAATGCTCCATAGGTTATTTGAGCAGAGTGAGCACTACTACAAACGGGATGATGCACAACGGCCAGATGCCGACTTATTTGAGGCATTGCAGTCGCTGGAAACCAGGGCACACCTAAGCGGAATCATATCCTCGGCATCCGAGTATGCTTTTCAAAAACTCCCTGACGCACAGTGAACCGTCCGTTTGTATGAGCAAGGCCGCCTTCCGGGGCGGGCAGGTGGGCGGGTGGCCCCGGTCTCAGTGACCCTTTCCAACCTCGGCAGGTGGCCCGGTCATCACTCCCGAAGAATCACACTGAGCCCTGAGAAGCTGTGCCCCGTTCATCGCAGTTTTATCGCGATGAGCGGGCGGGTGCCTCAAGTCCAGCCTTTGAGACCTGGGATTCAATCACCGGTTCCTACGCGGCCGGCTATGCGCAGAACGGGAATATACTGGCTCATGCGGATTCGGTGATGGGGCGGGTGGCCCCGGTCTCAGTGACCCTTCACAACCTCGCTGAGGGTGCCCCCGGTCCCTCGCTTTTGGGGACCGGGGAGGGTGGCGGCCGGTTATGCGCAGAACGGGAATATACTGGCTCATGCGGATTCGGTGATGGGCACATGGAACTTCACTTACGACGGGGTTGACCGGCTGATGACGGCTCAGCAGACGGCGTACGCGGCCAGCGGCAATCCTTTCTGGTCAAGGCGATTCCCCAATGACCGTGCGCACCGGCGACAAGTTCAAGGAATTGGACGAGCGCGGCCTGGTGGTCGAGGTCGTGTCACGCCGCACCGGGGTTCCCCAGCGGCTGGTAGTGGCTCCGGAGACGGGCTCCGGGCGCGACGGCCCGAGAACTGCCGCTCTCTATGGCGACCTCCTCGCGGTGCGGGGCAACAGCAACAATACAGTGGTCTATCGCTTATCGAACGGCGAGCGGCTGCTGGCCTTCTTTGGACGTGCAATTGCGGGCGACGCGGGCTTGGGCTTGATAGCCGCTGCCAACAGGCCCCAAGAAGTGACGATCTACGAGGTCGCCACCGGCAAGGAACTGAATCGCGTGATGTTGGACAACGACGTTTTGGCGGCCCGGTTTATTCCGGCAAACCGGCATTTGCTGGTGCTCACGGCCACCCAACACGTGTATGCGCTGGACCTGTCCGCGGACGGGGCGGGTGCGGTCAAGTAGCGACCGACCGGCTTCGCCGGCCCACGGGGAATGAAACTGCGTCCAGCGACGCCGCCGCTAACTTGCCAACTCGCTATGCCCGCTTCGGCGGGCGCTAACTCGCTACAATGGCCAGAACACGCTGTTGCCTTTTGGATTCTCCAACTTGCACCGCAATCGAAATCCTGTTTCTTGTTAGGCGCGGCTGGGCAATCCAACGCTCTCAGTTTCGCCTCTCTCCGAATTACTGCGATGCGGCGCCTGACTCGCCTCCGAGGTGCGTGTGGAAGAACGCGATAATGCGGCGGCGAGCGTCCATCGCCGCGGGTTCGTTGAAGCCGATGTTTCGATAGCGGAGCAGCTTGAAAAAGAAGCTCTGCTTGTTGTTCATGAAGGAGTGCCCCGCTTCGGGATATTCCTTGACGTCATGCGGGATAAGTGCGCGCTGCAGGGCTTGCTCAAGCTGATCGGCAACGCCTTGTTCCCAACGGCTCTTGCCTCCGTAGCTGCCGACGACGGGGCATGAAACCCGAAGGAAGTCGTCGACATCCTTGGGAAGCGGGCCGCCGTAGTTGACGCTGGCCGCGGAGAAGCCGTGGCCCGAGGCGAGCAGCAGAGCGAATCCGCCGCCCATGCAAAAGCCGATGACTCCAACCCGTCCATTGCAATTGGGTTGGGCAAGGAGCCACGTGCGCGCGGCCTCGACATCGTCGAAGGCGGGTCCGGCGCGGGCCGTGAAATCGCGAACAATAGCGCGGACACAGAGCGGGAAACCGCCTCGGTAGTAAAGATCGATGGCCAGGGCAAGAAAGCCCGCTTCAGCGAGCCAGTCCGCCTGATTGCGGTGATCCTGGCTCATGCCGCCTACGTCGTGGATGACGACGACGCCCGGGACTGGGCTGGGGGCGGACGGGACGGCGAGCCAGGCGGGCATTTGGCCGCGCGGGGTTGGGATGAGGACGTTGGGCATAGGCGTTCTCCCACGTCAGGCGGCTCTCGAGCTGCCGACAGACGATTCTACGCCCGGAAAGTTAATTCGCGTGATGAACTTGCGCGGCTATGAACTGACGCTGGCGCTGCCTCGTCGGCCGCCTAAGCGTCCCGTCGCGTACAGATACCAGGCAAGCCAAGCGGGGGTGGTCCATAGGAAGTACTTCGACGTGAGCGGAACGAGTGCGATGACCTCGATCAGCGCGATCCCCGCGATCACCGCTAGCGGCCAGATCGATCGCCGCGCTCCTTCGGCTCGATAGAGTCCCGCCAGCACCGCCGGAAGCAGCATCGATTCGTCGGTGAACCAGCCAAAGGGCGTGCAGACCGCGCCCACTAGCAGCACCACCAGGCCGTGATCCAGCCAGTTCCATTGCTCGCGTCGCGTCCAGAAATACCAGATCGCCCAGACGCATGAGGCGCCCAGCGGCAAGAACTGCAGCCAGACGGCATTCGGGTCCACAAGAAAACGAAAGTACACGCTCAGAGCGGGCACCTTTTCGCCCAGCGCTCCCCCGGCGTGCATCATCTGGTTGTATTCGGACCACGCATGGGGATCGAGGTAACACGAGAGCGTGCAACTGGCCAGCAGAGCAGCCGAGAATCCCGCGAGAACTCGGTAAGACCTTCGGCTCACGGTCCACAGGATCAGCGCCAAGCCGAAAGGCAGGAACAGATGCGGCTTCAGCGCACAGAGCAACAGCGCCGCCCCGGCAAAGAATGGGCGCGACCGCTGGAAGTATAAAAAGAGCACAACCCCGAGCAGAAGAAAGATGCCAAACTGCCCCGCCATCATGCAACTAAGGACAGGCGCATACAAAAAGCAGAACAGGTGGTAGACGCTGGGGGACCGTCCATTCAGCAGCCAGAGCAATCGAACCGACAAAACGAGACAGGCGAGCAGAACGAAAAGCCAGACAATGAGTCCGGTCTTGGGGCTGACCAGGCCCAGTGGCCATGCCAGAAAGAACGCAATGGGCGGATTGCGCATGGTGAGAACAAGCTGGCTGTCCTTGCGCCCCACCGCGCGTTCCAGTGCCTGCACGGCATCCAGATCGTAGGGATTGGCGCCGTGCATGAGTTGCTGCCCGGCGGCCCAATAGGAGATGAAGTCCCGTTCCGCGGCGTTCTGGTCGCTCAGGCCGATGCTGAACACGGCGGCTACGAAGCCGAGACCGGCAGCAGTGATGCAAACAGCCGCCAGCATTCGCAGCGGGCTCTTCTTCATGGCCGGACCCTTTCCCGAACCGAGTGCGCACTGCTCCCGCTGCCGAAACGGCCAGGTTATGAGCGATGAATGAACGGAGCATCTTCGGTTGCCCAAACTCTACACGAACGCCGGGCAATTCGCCAAAGTCCGGAGCGAGGGCAACGGTTGGTGAATCAGGCAGGCCGTTTGGCCAGCTACCCCGCGTTGCACATCCTTCTTTTCGTTGACTCTGAAAGAGGATTCGGTTATTCTAAAGTCCTTGCGCGGTGTTGCGCCTGGGGTCTGTGTGTGCTCACCCGGACCAACTGGCTGATGCCCCTGATGGGGGTTGGCTGGAACAGGCCACCGGCGGTTGGATGCGAGTTCGATAGGTCCGTGTCCTGCTTGGCCAGAGCCCTTTGAGGGCCAGCCCCCGCAGTTCTCACCCGAACAGATCTGTTTGGTAGTGGGTAGAAGTCGGGCCCTTGCGCTTTTGGCATGGGCAAAGGCGCTTGTTGCGCTTGAGTTTTGTTTGGATTTGATTTTGTGGCTTCCCCCGGGCTACTTGAAAACGATGGGCCGGGCCAGTAGTTGAAGATAGGGTTTTTCGAGGGCAGGAGAGAGATGGGTACCTTTGTTCCGAGCGGAAAGAATGTCGACCGCAAATGGTTTGTGATCGATGCCAGCGGACAGACGCTGGGACGTCTGGCGACCAAGGCCGCCAGCGTGCTGAGCGGCAAGCTGAATCCCCAGTATGTGCCGTACATCGATGTGGGAGATCACGTGATCGTCATCAACGCGGAGAAGGTGCGGCTCACCGGCTTGAAGGCTGAGAAGAAGCTCTATCGCCGCTATACGGGTTTCCCCGGCGGGTTGCGCGAGGAGTCGTTTGTGCGCCTCTTGAACCGCAAGCCGGAAGCGATTCTGGAACAGGCTATCAAGGGCATGTTGCCCAAGAGCAAGATGGGCCGCCAGATGGCAACCAAGCTGAAGGTTTATCGCGGCGACAAGCATCCCCACCAGGCGCAGGGGCCGGTGGCAATGGAAGTGGCGTAAAAACAGGGAACAGGTTTTGGCCGGGATCGAAAGAGCCGGCGGAGAGAGCGAAGAATGGCAGATTTGGTTCAGTATTACGGGACGGGGCGGCGCAAGTCGGCGATCGCCCGCGTTTTTCTTCGTCCCGGCACCGGCGAATGGAAGGTCAACGGCAAGCCTTTTGAGACGTACTTCGTCACCGAGCAACAGCGCGTGGCTGCAAAGCGCACCCTGGCGCTGGTTGAATTGACGGGCAGCTTCGACGTTGTCACCACCGTGAAGAGCGGCGGCGTGGCAGCGCAAGCTGACGCAGTGAAGCTGGGCGTAGCCCGCGCACTGGTCGAGTTCAATCCCGAGTTGCGCAAGGCGCTGAAGGCCGAAGGACTGCTGACCCGCGATTCGCGCATGAAGGAACGCAAGAAGTACGGCCAGAAGGGCGCACGCGCCCGGTTCCAGTTCTCGAAGAGATAGTGATCAGTGGTCAGTTGTCAGTTGTCAGTCTCTCGCGCCGAGCTTTTGCAGTTACTGATCACTGACCACTGATCACTGACCACTGTAGTTCCACCAATTCCCCGCGCAAGCGGGATCAATTCGGGCCAAGGTAGGACTTGCCCGGATGCACATCAATAAGGAGGCCCATTGGCCACGATCACAATGAAGGAGCTGCTCGAAGCGGGTGTTCACTTCGGGCATCAGACCAAGCGCTGGAACCCCAAGATGAAGGAATACATCTTTGGCGAGCGCAACGGAATTTACATCATCGACTTGCAGAAGACGCTGAAGTTGTTCAAAGACGCGTCGAAGTTTGTCACCGAACTGTGTGCTGGAGGCAAGACGATTCTTTTCGTCGGCACCAAGCGCCAGGCGCAGGATGCCGTGGCTGAAGAGGCCACACGGGCTGGGATGCCGTATATCAACCAGCGCTGGCTGGGCGGCCTGCTGACCAACTGGGTGACCGTGCAGAAGAGTGTAAAGCGCCTTCAGGAATTGGATGAGATGGCGACCGATGGGCGCTATGAGCTGCTTACCAAGAAAGAAGTCATCAAGCTGGAACGGGAGCGCAAGCATCTGCAGGCGAACCTCGCAGGCATCAAGGCGATGAAGCGGCTGCCCGACGCGCTGTTTATCGTCGACTCGAACAACGAAGCGATTGCCGTAAAGGAAGCCCGCAAGCTGGGCATTCCGGTGGTGGCGGTGGTGGATACCAACTGCGACCCCACGGTTGTGGATTATGTGATTCCAGGTAACGACGACGCGTTGCGCGCCATCCGGCTGTTCACGTCGAAGATCGCCGACTCGGCGGCTGAGGGCGTCAACCTGGTGGGCGACAAGGCGTTTGCCGACGAGCTGCCTGAGCCGGCTGTCGAGGTAGCCGTGGCTGAGGAGGCCGGGCCGGTCGAGGAAGTGGACCTGGCGGCGGTACTGGGCGGCGGGATTCGCAAAGCTCCAGCCGTCGTGGAGACGCTGGATGAAGCCGAAGTGGCCGGTGGCAGCCTTTAATCATTCCTTCGCACGCGAGTGCGTATCATGAGACGAGCGTGGCCGCGAGAGCTGAGTGCCACGCTTTTCTTTTGCCGGAAATCTTACGGGGCGAACCAGTACCGTGACTCCGTGATTTCGTAATCGCGCCCGCAGGTTAGGGTGCCCCAGGTCTCGCTTTTGAGACCTGGGAAAACACAAATCTACTTGGTCGTGGTTCTAGGCTCAAGTGTGAAGAGCGAACGCAGGGGCTGGAACTGGCAAGCGGTTCGGACTTGCGGAATCTAAGGAAACGGGAAACCAGGAAAAGAGAGATGACGACAGTGAGCGAGAAAATTGATGCCAAGCTGGTGAAGGAGCTACGTGAGAAGTCCGGAGCGCCAATGGGCGATTGCCTCAAGGCCTTGCAGGAAACGCATGGCGACATCGAGAACGCATTTGTGGTGTTGCGCAAGCGGGGCATGGCCTCGGCGCAAAAGAAGGCCTCACGCACAACCAATGAAGGCGCGGTGGGCACGTATATTCATGCGGGCGGCAAGATCGGCGTGCTGATCGAGTTGAACTGCGAGAGCGATTTTGTGGCTCGCACCGAGGACTTTCAGGAGTTGCTGAAAGACATCGCGATGCACATCGCTGCCAGCGATCCGCGTTATGTGAAGCCCGAGGACGTGACCGTGGACGATCTGGAACGCGAGAAGGAAATCTTCCGCGCCCAGGCCGCCGCCACGGGCAAGCCGGCGCCGGTCATCGAGCGAATTGTCGACGGCAAGATGGCCAAGTTCTACGAGGAAGTCTGCCTGCTGGAACAGCCATTCATCAAGGACCAGGCGGTGAGCATCAAGGAACTGATCGCGCAGAAGGTGGGCAAGTTGGGCGAGAACATCACGGTGAGGCGGTTTGCGCGGTTCAAGGTGGGCGCATCCGAATGGACCGTGGCTCAGACCAAGCCTGTGCAAGCGGCCGCTGAGTAAGAGAACTGGGGAACGGGGAAGGGCTCGAGGCTTGCGCTTCGGGCCTTTTTCTTTGCCCGAAAGCCATGGCGTCAGAACGTGAGTCTTAGCCCGACAGATGGGCCTGAGTGCTTTGGTCCGCCCGCCAAGGCGCCGGCGGTTGATCGGCTGCCGAACGAGGTGCCGGCGGAGAGAAACATCCCGTTCCCGAGATTTGAGGTGCCGAACGTTGCTGATCCAGAACTCGCGCCAGAATTTCCGCCCATTGCATTCCTGCTGTCGCTGAACATCTCGCGGTAGGACAGTCGGAAGGTGCCGACAGCAGAGTTGAAGGGCGAGGTGAGGGAACTGGCAACCCGCGCGTCAAACCTGGGTAGCGTCCCAGAAGCTGTTCCGCTCGGTTGATTGCGAGGGAGAATGCCGACGCCTGGGAACAAGGACGGGAATTTCTGTTGAGGTCCGCCCAGGCCTCTGCCTGCGAATTGATCGAAGCCGCCGCCCTTCTGGCGCCCGAATCCGGTGAAGCCGATGCTGCCCATTGCGGAACCCCCAAACTTGGCCGTGCCTATCCACGGTTGGGAAGGTTCCTGCAACCAGCGGCCCCAGGCAACAGGTTTAAGAACCAGGTCTCTCGGCACGGCCGTAGATGGAGTCTGGGACTGGCCAAAGACGCGGATCCCCGAGCCAGAGCCCGGAATGCCCGGAAATGCGCTGGTGCTGAAAAGCCCCGCTCCTCTATTCACGTCTGTAAAGAAATCTGCCGGACCGGCCGAGGGCGTTATTCGGCCGCTTGCCTCCAATGAGTTCTGAGCAATCATCAACTCAGGGCCATTCGCAAGCCCGGCAATCAGGAAGACTGCCAAGATCAATGCTCGCCTCAAAGTTGGGGTAAGCATCGAAGTGCCCGAGCAACGTACGCGATTCATCGGCTTCGACCCCTGAGCGAGGATAGCCCGGAATCGCTTCCATTGCCAGTGTCAATCGATGACATTTGTTGACAGAACCAAATACATTCATGGCAGGCATCGGCTCGCTGGTTCGCTCCGAGCCAGAATCCAAGTTGTCGATCGCGCGCCTGTTTGGGTTCTCGGCGTGAAAGGGGGCGCCGGGAGTGGGACTGCGGACGCATGCGATGAGCCGGATGGAAAACAGTCGCATGAAAGGTATGCGATACTCGAAAAAGCATGTACAAGCGTATTGTTCTGAAGCTTTCGGGTGAAGTACTGGCCGGGCCGCGCGGCTTTGGCCTGGACGCCGACAAGGTGGCCGAGATTACCTCGGAAATTGTGGAGGTACACGCGCTGGGCGTGGAGATTGGCGTGGTGGTGGGCGGCGGCAACATCTTTCGCGGCGTGGCTGAGCAGGCCAAGGAGATGGACCGGGTGAGCGCCGATAACATGGGCATGCTTTCCACAGTCATCAATGCCATCGCCATGCAGGATGCAATTGAGCAGCGAGGTGTGCAGTGCCGGGTGATGAGCGCCGTGTTCATGAACCAGGTGGCGGAGCCGTACATTCGCCGCCGGGCGGTGCGCCATCTGGAAAAGGGCCGCGTGGTGATTTTCGCCGCCGGCATCGGCAACCCGTTCTTCTCCTCCGACACCGCGGCCAGCCTGCGTGCGATGGAGATCAAGGCCGACGTGCTGCTAAAGGCGACCAAAGTCGATGGAGTCTATAACGCCGACCCAGTGTTGATGAAGGATGCGGTCAAGTACGACGAGATTACCTATATGGAGATCCTGCGCCAGGGGCTGAAGGTGATGGACCTGACCGCGGTGAGCCTGTGCAAGGACAACAACCTGCCGATGATCATCTTCAACTTGAACCAGCCGGGAAATATCCGGCGCGTGGTGATGGGAGAGAAGGTTGGATCGCTGGTGACGGCGTAAGAACAGATGTCAGCGATCCGGGGCGAGATTTGGATTTGCGCGGCTGTACCAGGCAGGTGCTTGGAGGCGTCTAACAGCTAGTGGAGATGCGCAAGCCAGAGCGGCTGAATGCACTAACAGGCTTGCGATGCTTCGCGGCCATCAACATCGTCTTATTTCATTTTTCCAATCCAGATTGGTTTGGCTGGATGGCGCCGGTGGTCAATGCCGGCTACGCATCGGTGAGCTTTTTCATCATGCTCTCGGGATTTGTGCTGGCGTATAACTACGCCGGCCGGGCACGCGGGGGACAATTGGACCGTGTGCGGTTCTGGAAGGCGCGATTCACGCGGCTTTATCCCATCTACTTTCTGAGCCTGCTGTTGAGCTGGCAGATGCTGGGGCCGGAGCGTGCGGCCCACTCGTCGGGAATGTTCTGGACGGGGATGGTGCTTTCTCCGCTTCTGTTGCAAGGTTGGGTCCCGCCGGTTGCGACCTTTCTGAATACGCCGGCGTGGACCATGTCCGCCGAGAGTTTCTATTACTTGCTCTTCCCCTGGCTTGCGAGTTGGAAGCGCCCCGCGCAGGCTTGGCACTACGCGACTCAGATGACTGTGGTGTGGGGGCTGGGCCTGATTCCCGGCGCGCTCTATATGGCGTTCAATCCGGACGGCATTGCGCATCCCGACCGCTGGAGTTACGGCCCCTGGCTGCAGGTCCTCAAATACACTCCGTTGCCCCATCTGGCCAGCTTCGTCTTTGAGGACCTGC
>Ga0224559_1002132_pt1 | contig 10358 bp, 10 predicted proteins | sample 714S33034metaG_FD_180676 | JGI IMG/M metagenome (GOLD analysis project Ga0224559, IMG submission 180676) | Peat soil microbial communities from Stordalen Mire, Sweden - 717 S3 30-34 | ecosystem: Environmental > Terrestrial > Soil > Wetlands > Peat | place: Sweden: Norrbotten County, Stordalen... | reverse complement strand
CCGCATGCGATTCGACGCGGCGTTTTGCTCACTGCATGCGCCGGGGTTGAACTGGGTGGAACTCTCCGAGCGGATGCATTCCCGCGTGGGCGGGTTCATCCTGCTCTCCGACGGCTACGATGCGGACCTTTCGGCGGACTTTGAAGGGGACGGGAAGTTCGTGCTGGCCAAACCGGTACAAGAGAAGGAACTGGAACGGGTGTTGCAACTGATCGAACCGCTCTCGGCGACGGTGATTCCCTTCAAGACGGGCACGGCGTAAGCATCAAAGTGGGGCAGGCAATCCTGCCTGCGGGCACGCTTTCCAGCGTGTCCAGGCGCCGGCTGAAAGCCGGCGGCAGCCAGGATTGGCTGCCCCACTGGGCACCGGGTTGAACCCGCTAGTTCTTCACTCTGTCGGCGGAACGGGATTCGATCGGCTTGTCCTTTTCCTCGCGCGGCGAGTAACGGTCCAAGGCAGTAATCAATTCCCTGGCCCCGGCCGGTGGTTTTTGCGCGCCCATCAGGATCTCTTTGTTGGTGAGCTTGCTGCCGTACAATTCCTCGTTCACCTCGTTATCGGGCCGCAAGGTGGCGCCGTGTAAGGCGATCCCGGCAAATAGCCCTTTGGAGCGCGAATAGGAGAGGATTTCCGCCGATGCCTCGACGTCGGTGGAGGCAGCGGTCTGGCGACCGACTGGACCCGCCGCGACAGTGGCTTCGGCGCCCAACGTAACCTTATCCTCCAATAGATGGCGCATGCCGCGTTCGTTCATGACAAGCATGACGATATCCGTGTTGGACCCGCCGATCTGGAAACCGAAGCTGCCGCCTTCCACCCGAATGGCGGCAGGTGCGCCCCAACCTGCATGTTGCTGACGGCAAACCGCGTATCCACGGCCATATTTCGCGCCGATGCCGAACGCCGCCTGCTTCATCCCAGGCACGATGATGATGCAGTTTGCCTTCTCCAGCAAATCTTGCGGGACAGCCTTATCCGGAGTAACCATGATCTCGTTGAAGACGCCGGTAGCGTCCGACAGCCGCTCCTGTGCGGTATCGGCGGCGAACAGAACTACCGATGAACAAAACAACAACCCGAATGCTAGCTTTTTCATAAGTGACCTCGTGTGGATTTCAGCAATTCGAAGCCCGATGTTAATAGACATACAAAGCTAGCGGGGGCGGCCTTTGAGGATCTCTTCCACCTGTTGGCGTGGCACCGGCAGTTTGTCGATGTTTTCACGCAGCCACGCGGTGAAATCGGCTTCGATGGCGTCTGTCCAGCGGGTATCGATCTGGCCGGCGGTGTACTTCTTTTCGCGCAGGCGCTGGTGGCCGAAGTGGTCGCGCAGTTGGGTGATCTCGGAGTACTGCACCACTTTTTCGGCCAACTGCGGCGGAATGAACATGACGCCGCCGTCTCTGCCGAGAACCACGTCGCCGGGTAGTACCGTGGCGCGCCCGATGCGGATCGGAATATTGATGCCGATCATGGTGGAGTTCATCCGGTCGCCGGCGCTGAGGTTGCTGAGGTGGTGCGACGGGTCGTAGGAGCGGACGAAGGAAGTGAAGTTCTCCAACTCCTTCAAGCCGTTGATGTCGCGCACGGCGCCGTCGTACACGATGCCGTTGCCGCTCCGCGCATAAATTGCGTTGCCCACGTTATCGCCGATGGAGGGGCCATCCTCCTTCAACCCGAAATGATCGCAGACGTAGACATCGCCGGGCTGGAGCATGTCCACCGGCCACGCATTCTGGCCCCCGATGCGCCCATCGCTTTTTCCCTGCTCGGCGATCGCGCGGTGAATATCGGGACGGCCGGGCAGCCACTGCGCCGTCAGCGCGCGGCCCACCAGCACTTTTTCGGGATGGATGATGGTGCCCCAGTTGTCGTCGTACTGGTGGCCGTAGCCGGCCTGCTTGATGACGCCCCAGGCCTCCTCCAGGGTGACCGTCCGCATCCGTTTCAGGACGCCGTCGGGCACTTTGGGACGCCCGTCGGCGAATCGCTCGCCCTTCCATTCGGGAGTGTACTTGATGAGTTGCTCACGGGTGAAAACTCCCGGTTGGGTGAATGCGCACGCTGCCAGCAGCAAGGCCGCCAAGGCACTTCGACAACAGGTATGATTCATGACGATTACACTTTTTCGAACCACGGCGTGCCGGGCACCTGCGCCTTGCGCGCGCCGTCTTCGTTCATTTCCACACCCAGTCCCGGGCTGTCTGTGGGAGAGATGAAACCATTCTCGATGATCTCGCCCTGTTTGACCCAGTTGGGCCACAGGTCCGGCGAATCGATCCAGTGCCACTCCTGCACCAGGAAATTGGGAATCGCCGCGCACACGTGGGCGGTGGCCATCATGCCGATGGGTGAGGTGACGGCATGCGGGGCCACGGGCACGTAGTAGGTGTGCGCCATGTCGGCGATCTTGCGTGCCTCCAGGAGCCCGCCGCACTTCTGAAAATCGGGCATGACGATATCGGCGGCGCGCTTCTCCAGAATCTCGCGAAATCCGTGCCGCAAATAGACGTTCTCACCGCAGCAGATAGGGGTACTGGTGGAGGCGCGAATGTCGCGCATGGCGTCGATGTTTTCCGCCGGCACCGGTTCTTCCAGCCATAGCAACTTGAACTTCTCCACTTCCTTGGCGACGCGCTTGCCCGTGGTGGCGTCGTAGCGTCCGTGCATGTCCACCGCGAGATCGATGTTCTTCGCACAATTCTCGCGGGTGAAGGCGATCTTGGCCAGCATGTGATCGATCTCACCGTTGGATGCGGTCCAGTTGACGCGGTCGAAGCGCGCCGGATCGGCTGCATCGTCGATATCGATTTTGGTGGCGGTGAAGCCCATTTTTTGGATCTGTTGGATGCGCGCCAGGGAGCGTTCGTCGCCGGGCACCATTCTGGCCGCCCCCGAATCGCAGTACAAGCGCACGCGGTCCCGCACCTTGCCGCCCATCAGTTGATACACCGGCAGGCCCAGCGCTTTGCCGGCAATGTCCCAGAGGGCGATTTCGACGCCCGTCAAGGCCGTGATGTACTGCCCGGACTGCGCGCCGGCGAAGATGCCGGCGGTGCGTATGCGCTCGAACGCGGCCTCTATGTTCAACGGATCCTGGCCAATCAGCAGCCGCCCGAAGGACCGGATGAGCGGCACGTTGCCCTGCGCCGCATCGGTGGATTCACCCTGGCCGACTATGCCCTGGTCGGTGTAGATGCGCACGTGGACCTGGTAGCCGTGGACGCGGACTTCGGCGGTGCGGATTTCTGTGATCTTCAGCTTGGGACGCCGATACGGGCTGAGAGCCTCCTGTGCGCCTTCGGAGAGGGACGGCAATCCCAAAATGCCGGCCAGTGGCATGGCCGAGCTTCTCAATAGAGATCTGCGGGTGAAGGGCTTCAGAAGGGCCTCCTCAGGAAGTGTACAGCAATTTCGAGAGACCGGGTGGGGCCGGGGACAGGGGTCGAAAGACCACCGTGGCGCGCGCACTCCTGCGTGCAGCGTCGAGTCTCACTCGACGCTCTTTGCCTGGGACAGCGGGCGTCGGCAGGAGTGCCGACTTGGCAGGCACGAGTGCCCGGCACGAGTGCCCGCGCCACGTCTGCCCGACAGGCCAAGTCTCCAGCGCTACCGGACCACCACGGTCTTCACATTCACGAATTCCCGAATTCCCCAGGCGGCGAGTTCGCGGCCGTACCCCGACGCCTTGGTGCCGCCGAAAGGCAAGCGCGAGTCCGACGCCACCATACCGTTGAGGAACACCATTCCGGCATCGATCTCCTCGATGAAGCGCTCCTGTTCGGCGGCATCGCGGGTCCACGCGCTGGCGCCCAGTCCGAACGGCGTGTCGTTGGCCAGGCGGATGGCCGCGTCGATTCCCCGCGCGCGCATCACCACGGCCACCGGTCCGAACAACTCCTCACGATAGGCGGGCGAATCCTCCGGCACGTCCACCAGCACGGTGGGCGCGTAATAATTGCCGGGGCGCTCAATCCGGTGCCCTCCGGTGAGCACGCGCGCGCCCGCCTCCACGGAGCGTCGCACCTGCTCGCCGAGCTCGTGGAGGATCACGGGCGTCGCCAACGGACCCACCTCGGTGGTCTCCAGCATGGGGTTGCCCACCGCCAGCCCGGCCATCCTTGCGACAAACCGCGCTTCGAACTCCTCGGCGATGCCTTCCTCCACGATGAAGCGCTTGGCGGCGATGCAACTTTGGCCGTTGTTCTGCACGCGCGCCTCGACGGCGGTGCGCACGGCGGCGTCCAGATCCGCGCTGGGCATGACGAGGAAGGGATCGCTGCCGCCCAGTTCCAGTACGCATTTCTTGATCTGCCGGCCGGCCTGCGAGGCCACCTTGCGGCCGGCAGGCTCGCTGCCAGTCAGGGTGACGGCCTTGACGCGCGGGTCGTCAATCAGCCCGTGTACCATCTCAGCGCCGATCAAAAGCGTCTGGAACACGCCGGCGGGGAATCCCGCGCGCCGCACGATGTCTTCGATGGCAAGCGCGCACTGCGGCACGTTGGAGGCGTGTTTGAGCAGGCCGACGTTGCCCGCCATCAAAGCCGGCGCCAGGAAGCGGAAGACCTGCCAGAAGGGATAATTCCAGGGCATCACCGCGAGCACCGCGCCCATGGGCTGATAGCGAATGAAGCTCATGGGACCGCCGGTGTCCACCAACTCATCGGCCAGCAGGTGCGAGGCGTGCTCCACGTAATAGCGGCAGGCGGTGGCGCACTTGGCCGCCTCGGCGCGCGCCGCGGCGAGCGGCTTGCCCATTTCGAGCGTCATGATGCGCCCGAATGCGTCCTGTTCGGTTTCCAGGATTTCGGCCGCACGCCGCATCCAGACCTCGCGTTGAGTGAATCTGGTGTGGCGATAGGTGCGGAACGCCTCCGCTGCGCGCGCCAGTTTCTCGTCCAGTTGCGATTCGGTGAGCGAGTCGAAGGTGGCCACGATTTCGCCCGTGGCGGGGTTGATGGAAGCGATCATTACTCTCTATTCTCGGTCAGGAGGCGCGCCACGCGCAGTCCGCCGGCCCGCTGAATGCCGGGTACGAAGATGCGGTCCACGTATTCCTGGCCGGTACCTGTGAAGTTCGATACATCGGCGTTCAACATTACCCTTTGCCGGGAGAGCGCGGCGGCGATTCCCGCAGATCCTCAAAGCCTACAGCATCACCGTGGCGGGATTGCAGAAGGAACTGTCCAAGCGCGGCTGCCACATCATTACCATTTCCTACAGCGGTCCGGCACACCGTCCATTCGCTATTCGCGAATCGCGAATGTAGAATGGCAGTATGGCGGTACTCAAGCCCCAAGACGTCGCAGTAGTGCTGAAGCTCTGCTGTTATGCACCACAGCGACCACCCTATTCCCAAATCGCATTGGATCTATCGATGAGCCCTTCGGAGGTCCATGCCGCGGTAAAGCGGGCCCAGGCCTCGCGCCTGCTGCATGGAGCTGAACTTGGCGAACGTCCAAACTACGCAGCGATTGAAGAGTTCCTGATCCACGGGCTTAAGTATGCGTTTCCAGCCGAGCGCGGTGAACTAACTCGCGGCGTACCGACGTCCTATGCCGCCGAACCCCTGCGGCAAGTGATTTCTCTGGGCGATGAACCACCTCCGGTGTGGCCGTACCCGACCGGGACGCAACGGGGAATCGCCTTCGAGCCACTATACAAGCAAGCGCCCGAGGCTGCCCTCCGCGATCCGATCCTCTATGAATTGCTGGCCCTGGCCGACGCCCTCAGGGACGGGCGTGCGCGCGAACGCAAATTGGCCGAGGAGATGATGGTCAGCCGCCTTCGGTCGACAGTCCATGGGTGACACCAATCGGCAACTCCTGCTCTCCGCAGCCCGGTTGTTGCGACCGCTGCTGGAAGAGCTTGTCTTCGTGGGTGGCTGCGCTACCGGCCTGTTGGTCACCGATCAGGCCGCGCCCAGCATCCGCGCGACGATCGATGTCGATACCATCGCCGAAATTACATCTTACCTGGAGAACGTTCAGTTCGGTGAGCGGCTCCGGAATCTCGGTTTCACGGAGGATGCAAGCGAAGGCGCACCGCTGTGCCGATGGAGACATGGCGCAGTGATTCTCGATGTGATGCCGCTGGACCAAGAGATTCTGGGGTTTTCGAATCGCTGGTACAGAGAGGCCATGCACGCGGCCACAGTACTGACCCTGGAACCGTCCTTGCAGATCCGAAGTATCACAGCACCGTTCTTCTTGGCGACAAAGCTGGAAGCATTCAAGGGTCGGGGGTGGACGCGATTATTTTGCCAGCCACGATCTGGAAGATGTGATTTCGGTGATCGATGGCCGTCCGGAGTTGTTGGAAGAGGCGCGAGCCACCTCGGATGACTTGCGCGCCTATCTGGCTCGCGAGTTCGATTCGCTCCTGCGGGACTCGCGCTTCATTGACGCACTGCCGGGGCACCTGCCACCGGACACAGCCAGCCAGTCACGGATTCCGATGCTCATGAACAGGATCGAGGACCTCGCGAGGCGATAGGCGCAGGACAGACCACGAAGGGCGATGGTCTATCCCACCTTCAGCACGGTACATACGCTGGCGCAAATGGGGCCACCGATATTGAACGTCGCGGCGGCGCGCGGATTTCGCACCTGCACTTCGGCCGGCGCTTTGCCGAGCAGTTGGAGCGCGCTCCAGCCGATCATGGCGATTCCGGTGGCGCCGATGGGGTGTCCCTTGGCGATCAGCCCGCCGGAGGTGTTGATGGCGCACTCGCCATCGGGCGCCGCCTTGCCATCCACCCAGTATTGGGCGCCCCTGCCGGGCTCGGCTTTGCCGATCACTTCGGTCCCCAGCGCGCCCATCACGGTGAAGCAATCGTGTACTTCGGCCACGTTGACGTCCTCGGGTTGGACGTGCGCCATCTGGTACGCCGTGCGCATCGCGCGGTACGCGCCCGTTGGATGCAGCACATCGCGGCCAGCCTTGCGGATGGGGTCGGTGGCCTGCCCCCATCCCGCCACCTCCACGCACTCGGATTGCGGAACGCCGAGCTTCGCCAGTCCTTCCCCGGTAGCCAGGATCAGCGAGGCGTAGCCATCGGTGATCTGCGAGCAATCGTAGGTTTTGAGCGGCAACCCATCCACCACGTAGCGGTTGAAGCCCTCGATCTTGAGCGCTTGATCGAGGGTGATCTGCACCTTGTTCATCTGCGCGCAGGGGTTGAACCGCGCGTTGGCATACTCCTGCACCGCGATCGCCGCCAGGTCGCGTTCGGTGACACCGTAGGCGTCCATGTAGTCGCGCATGACTTCGGCGAAGATGTGGGGGAAGACGAAGACCTTGCCGGCGCGCTCGTCGGGATGAGAAAAGTAGCCGATCACTTTGCCGATGAGCTTGCCGTCCATCTTGCCTTCGGAATCGCGCATCTTTTCGTAGCCCACGGCGATGCCGGTTTCGCCCATGCCGAGCTGCAACTTCTGGATGACGGAAAGGACGGCCTGCCCGCCCGAGGCGCAGGCGTTCTCCACGGCTTCGATGGGCTTGCCTTCCATGCCCGGCGTATCGGCCATCAGCCCGGCGAGCAGACCCTGCTCGTTGAGGGAGAAATTGCAGGCGGCGCCGACGCTGCCGACGTCCAGAGCCGCGGGCACGGCGCCGATCTGCCGGCAGGCGCCCTGAATGGCGGAGTCCAGAATCTGCGGCACGGTCATGCCCATCAGCTTGCCGAATTTCGATTGGTGGAAGGTGGCGATGTAGATAGGTTTCACAGTAATGTCCTATTCCAATTCTACGTTCCCGTCACCACGCCGCCATCGACGCTGAGCACCGTGCCCGTAATGAACGACGCCTGGTCCGACGCCAGCCAGGCGTAGGCATTGGCGATATCCTCGGGCTGCCCCATGCGGCCCAATGGCGTGCGCCCCACCATGCCTTGCAGAACTTTTTCCGGTATCTGCTTTACCATGTCGGTCGAGATGAAGCCCGGCGCCACGGCATTCACACGAATCTGGTACTTACCTAACTCGCGCGCCCAAACCCTGGTCATGCCGATAACTCCCGCCTTGGCGGCCACATAATTGGTCTGTCCGAAGTTACCGTACAGACCGACCACGCTGGAAGCATTCAGAATCACACCGCCGCCACCCTGGACCATCCGCGGTACTGCCGCGCGCGTGCAGGTGAACACGCCTTTCAGATTGACGCCGATCACGGCATCGAACTGGTCGTCGCTCATGACGCCGGCCAGCGAGCCGTCCTTGTACTTGACGAGTTGGCCGTCGCGCAGGATGCCGGCGTTGTTGACCAGGACGTAGACCGTACCGAGCCTGGCCGTCACCTCCTCCAGCGCACTCTCGACAGAGGCGGCGCTAGTGACATCCACCTTTTGGAAGATGCCGCCGCCCCCCTGCGCCTCGCCGTCCTTCACGTCCCAACTGGCGACCTTGCAGCCTTCCAGGGCGAAGCGCCGCGCGGTGGCGAGCCCGATACCACTGGCGCCGCCGGTCACGATGACTACCTTGTCTTTCAATCCAGTTTCCATCACCGATGTCTTCCTCTTCTCTATGCTACATTGCACGCATGCGAAACTTTTGCGCGCTTCTTGTTCTGTTGGCCCTGCCGCTGGCGGCAGAGAAGAAAGTAATCGTACCGCCCGAATTCGCCGGCGCAACCGCGAACTTCAGCCCGGCAATCCTGGTGGATGGCACGCTCTATGTCTCGGGGCAGGTCGGCCGGGACCTTAAGACGAAACTGTTCCCCGCCGATTTCGAGAGCGAGGTCAAGACCGTCCTGGGCAATATCGGAATCGTGCTGAAAGCCGCCGGCATGACGTACAAGGACGTGGTGTCGGTCCAGGTCTACCTCACCGATATGGATCAATTTGCGCGGATGAACGCGGTCTACGCCACGTTCTTCCCCGACCCCCGCCCGTCGCGCACCACGGTGGGCGTGACGAAACTCGCGGCGGAGGCGGCCCACATCGAGATTACGGTGACGGCGAAGAAGTAGGACAGGCCTCCTGGCCTGTCCAATGCCGCTACCCGGGCTTCCTCAGCCACAGGCAGCTTATTGCCGATGCGGCCTGTGCCGGCGTTCCGCTCTCATGCCCCTTTTGGCGGCGCCGACGCGGATTGGTCCACCAAGGCGAATCGGCACTTACCAATGCACCTGTTCTGTCGGCAGGCGATACAGACCACCTTGCCATTCTTCGAGCCGTCAGGTGATTTGCGCGTCGACACAATGCTCGGTTTCATGCAGCATCCTGGCAGTTCCGGCCGCGAACGGCCCCTCGCTCAAATGCGACTAACCCAGATCATGGCCCTTTGGATCGGAACTGTCTACTAGGTGGCAACCTACTAGGTGAGGACCCAGTAGACAACAGGGAGCGGCAAGGTTCAGTATGAACATGCTGGGTTTGAGGGGATTCCGGATGACTGAGCCCGACGCGCCCGCTTCCAACGCCTTTCGCAGATAAACCGCATTGTGGCTGGAAGCTCTTTCTTGATCGCGCGCGCCGCATCGATCCCGTTCAGGATGGGCATACTGACGTCCAAAACCACCACATCGGGCTTGAGCCGAAGGGCCGACTTCGATCTGGTTTATCCCGACTGCCGCAAGGCAGCAGTGGAAGTGACGATGACGATTGACGAGCACCTACAAAGAACTTGGTCTAAAATCCTGGACAAGAGGAAGGGCATCATTCACGCGAACTGTTGCAAGAGAAGCTGGCACATCACAATCTCTAGTTCTCGTGATACCCACATCGATCGAATTCGAAAGCAAGTTGACAAGTGCCTCTCGGAGATCGAGCAAGCGGGGATAACGGAGTTTAGGGGAGCGACAGACTCCAACGAACATGTCAGAAGAATCTACGCGGACCTCGGCGTAGTCTATGGTTCCGTGCTTCCCGAATGGGTCGATCCTCCGCGAGTACTGATCGGTCTGCCGGGCCCCCTTGTGAAGTTGACTGCCTCTGCTGCTGTGGACGCCGCCGAATCCAAAGCGACTAAACCAGACAACATCAAGAAACTTGGCGCGTCTGTGTGCGGGGAACGGCACTTAGCCGTGTACGCGCCGCCTCACAGTCTGGCTTCGTTCGGTCTCTGGATGCACAAACCGCCCCAAAAGAGAGCTAACTTGCCCCCCGAGATTACTCATCTGTGGATTTTCGGTGAAGATCTCGCTAGGTTCCAAACAACTTCCGGATGGTCTGCAACCTGATCCAGATCGGTGATGGGCGACTGGGACTGAGCCAGGCCAACCTGTAGGGCTAGGCGGCGATTCTCCCCTGAGGCTCTGCTACGTCGACGTACGCGAACAACAGATCGCGAAATTCGGGATTTTCAAGGTGGGTTGAAACGCCTTGCGCTTCGGGCACCCGTTGTCCGGCTTCCCGATA
>Ga0224559_1002131_pt1 | contig 10375 bp, 4 predicted proteins | sample 714S33034metaG_FD_180676 | JGI IMG/M metagenome (GOLD analysis project Ga0224559, IMG submission 180676) | Peat soil microbial communities from Stordalen Mire, Sweden - 717 S3 30-34 | ecosystem: Environmental > Terrestrial > Soil > Wetlands > Peat | place: Sweden: Norrbotten County, Stordalen... | reverse complement strand
CGACGCGTGGTTGCGCGGAAAGCCGCTGCAACCAGGCCTCAAGCATCCCATCGCCGAGTTCGACCTGCTCAATTTGCCGATCTACGCCGACGCGCCGCGCTCGGTGCAACGGGAAACGGCGGCGGCGCAACGGGTGAGCCAGGGATTCGAGGAGACGACGGCCGGACTGAACGAGCCCGAGGCGCGCTACGAGGCTCGGCGCTGCCTCTCATGCGGCAACTGCTTCGAGTGCGACCAATGCTACGCCGCCTGCCCGGAGCAGGCCATCATCAAGCTGGGACCGGGTCTGCGCTACCGTTTCAACTTCGACCGATGCACCGGCTGCGCGGTCTGCTACGAGCAGTGTCCCTGCCACGCGATCGAGATGATCCCCGAACCCGCAAAAGCTGCGTCGGAGCAAGCAGGATGAACGTCGCCGTTTCCGAGAAGACCGATAGCCAAATGATTGCGGCCCAAAAGACTGCGACAATGGACGGCAACACCGCTGTCGCCCATGTCGCCTATCGCGTCAATGAAGTCTGCGCGATCTATCCAATTACGCCGTCTTCGACCATGGCTGAACTGGCCGACGAATGGGCCTCGACCGGGCTCCGCAATATCTGGGGGGACATCCCCGTCGTGCAGGAGATGCAGAGCGAGGGGGGCGCCGCCGGCGCCGTGCATGGCTCCCTGCAATCCGGCGCGTTGACGACGACCTTTACGTCGTCGCAGGGCCTGCTTCTCATGATCCCCAACATGTACAAGATCGCTGGCGAGTTGACGGCGACGGTCTTCAACGTCGCAGCCCGCTCGATCGCGACCCAGGCGCTGTCGATTTTTGGCGACCATTCGGACGTGATGGGCGTCCGCGCGACCGGCTTCGCGCTCCTCGCCTCCGGCTCCGTGCAGGAGGCGCATGACATGGCGCTGATCGCCCAGGCGGCGACCCTCGAGAGCCGCGTTCCCTTCCTGCATTTTTTCGATGGGTTCCGCACCTCACACGAGCTGAACAAGCTGACGCTTCTGTCGGATGACGAAATCCGCATGATGATCCGCGACGATCTCGTCCGGGCGCACCGCGGCCGCGCGCTGACCCCGGAGCGGCCGGTCATGCGCGGAACGGCGCAAAATCCCGACACGTTTTTCCAGGCGCGCGAGACGGTTAACCCGTTTTACGCCCGCACGCCCGGGATCGTCGAAAGGGCGATGACGGGTTTCGCGAGCATTACCGGGCGCAGCTATCGGCTCTTCGAATATGACGGCGCGGCAGACGCCGAGCATGTGATCGTTCTGATCGGTTCGGCGGCGGAGACCGCGCGCGCCGCCGCAGCAGCCCTTTGCGGACTCGGCGAGGGGCGCCGGAAACTGGGCGTCCTTCAGGTCCGCCTTTACCGTCCCTTCTCCGCCCATCATTTTCTGGCGGCTCTGCCCGAAACGACAAGGTCGGTCGCCGTTCTTGATCGCACCAAGGAGCCGGGCGCCACCGGCGAGCCGCTTTATCTCGATGTCGTCGCGACCCTGGCTCAGGCCGTCGCCACAGGTCAGCGAACGGCCATGCCGCGCGTGATCGGCGGCCGCTACGGCCTGTCGTCGAAAGATTTTACGCCAGCGATGGCGAAAGCTGTTTTCGACGAACTCGACAAGCCGTCGCCGCGCAACAGCTTCACTATTGGCATCAATGATGACGTGTCCGGCACAAGTCTCGACGTCGATCGAGACTTCATGATTGAGACGGACGAAGTCGTGCGCGCCGTCTTCTATGGGCTTGGCGCAGACGGAACGGTGGGAGCGAATAAGAGCAGCGTCAAGATCCTCGCGGAGGACGCCGACCGCTACGCGCAGGGCTATTTCGTTTATGATTCACACAAGTCCGGAGCGCAGACGGTCTCCCACCTGCGCTTCGGCCCAAACCCGATTCATGCGCCCTATCTAATCGCAGCGGCAAGCTTCGTCGCCTGTCACCAGTTCGGCTTCCTCGACCGGGTGGACGTCCTGTCGCTCGCGGCGCCGGGCGCGACCTTTCTCCTCAACTGCCCCTATGACGCAGACGAGGCCTGGGATCGCCTGCCGCGCTCCGTCCAGCAGGACATCATCGACAAGCGCCTGCGGTTCTTCATCATAGACGCGTCGAAGGTCGCGCGCGACACCGGGCTTGGCGGCCGGATCAATACAGTGCTGCAGACGTGTTTCTTCGCGATCTCTGGCGTGCTGCCGCATGATGAAGCCGAACAGCGCATCAAGCACATGATCGAAAAAACCTATGGGACAAAGGGCGGCGATGTCGTCGCCAGGAATTTCAAAGCAGTTGACCACACGCTGGCTCATCTCAGCGAGGTCGCGGTACCGAAATCGGCGAGCAGCATCCTGGAGCGGCCGCCAATCGTATCGCCGACGGCGCCGGCTTTCGTGCAAAACGTCACCGCTGCAATCATGGCTGGCCGGGGCGATGCGCTGCCTGTCAGCGCTATGCCTGTCGATGGAACATTCCCGCTCGGCACAGCGGCTTGGGAAAAGCGCAACATCGCGGATGAAGTTCCGATCTGGGAAACCGACCTCTGCATCCAGTGCGGCCAATGTTCGATCGCCTGTCCGCATTCGGTCATCCGCGCGCGATTCTATGACGAAGCGAAACTCTCCGATCCGAAGGCTCCTGCGCCGCCCAGCTTCAAGTCAGCGCCGGTCAATGCGCGCGGCTATCCCGACAGCCGCTTTACGCTGCAATTCTATGTCGAGGACTGCACCGGATGCGGGATCTGCGTCGAGGTGTGCCCGGCTCATAGTCCGCACGATCCTGGAACCAAAGCCATTAATCTGGCGGCCAAGGCGCCCGTGCTCGAAGTGGAGCGGGAAAATATAGCTTTTTTTGAATCGCTTCCAGAAAACAATCGCGCTCTCGTCGATTTCGCCAATGTGCGCGGCATCCAGTTTCTCGAGCCGTTGTTCGAGTTCTCGGGCGCCTGCGGCGGCTGTGGCGAGACGCCTTATCTGCGCCTCCTGTCCCAGCTGTTCGGCGATCGACTGCAGATCGCCAACGCAACCGGCTGTTCTTCGATCTACGGCGGCAATCTGCCGGTCACACCCTGGGCCGCCAACCGCGAAGGACGCGGTCCGGCCTGGTCCAACTCGCTGTTCGAGGATAATGCCGAGTTTGGCCTCGGCTTCCGGCTGGCCGCCGACATGCACGGCTCGGTGGCGGCCAAGCTGCTGCGCGAACTGGCGCCGTCGCTGGGCGCGCCTCTGGTCGACGCCATACTGGCGGCGCCGCAGATCCGCGAGTCCGAAATCGTCGCGCAGCGTGGCCGCATCGCCGAATTGAAGCGGCGCCTGACCGGGTTGGGCGACGATCCCCGCGCACTCGATCTTCTTTCCGTGCTGGATCATCTCGTCCGCCGCAGCATCTGGCTCGTCGGCGGCGACGGTTGGGCCTATGACATCGGCTATGGCGGTCTTGACCATGTGCTCGCCAGTGGGCGCGACGTCAATGTGCTGGTGCTGGATACCGAGGTCTATTCGAACACCGGCGGTCAAGCATCCAAAGCGACCCCGCTCGGCGCGGTCGCCAAATTCGCTGCCGCGGGCAAGCGCGTCGCGCGTAAGGACCTCGCCCTGCAGGCGATCGCCTATGGAAACGTTTATGTGGCGCAGGTGGCGATGGGCGCCAATCCGCAGCAAACGCTGCTGGCGTTCCGCGAAGCCGAGGCCTGGCCCGGCCCCTCGCTGATTCTCGCCTACAGCCACTGCATCTCGCACGGCTTTGATCTGCGTTACGGAATGCGCCAACAGGATCTCGCCGCGGCCTCCGGATACTGGCCGCTGTTCCGCTTCAATCCGGCGATGCGAAAAGCCGGCGACGCACCGTTCAGGCTGGATTCGCCCCGCCCGACGATCCCACTGAAGGATTACGCCTACAACGAACTGCGCTATCGCAGCCTCGCCAATATAAGGCCGCGGGCAGCTGCAGAGCTGCTTGCGCTCGCGCAGACCGCGACGACCGAAAAATACGCGCAATACGAGGCGCTCGCGAGCCGCGACGGCAGCCGCTTCCATCCCGATGCGGGCGCGATCGGCGTTCAGAAGAGCTAGGACAGACGTTATGGATCTCGGCACACGCTATCTGGGGCTCGCGCTGCGCAATCCAATCATCGCGTCGGCTTCGCCGTTATCGAGAGATGTCGGCGTCATTCGGCAAATGGAAGATTCAGGCGCCGGCGCTGTGGTCCTGCCATCTCTGTTCGAGGAGCAAATCGAGCATGAGGCGCGAGCGGCGGATGAGCTCACGCGCGTCGGCGCCGATAGCTCGCCGGAAGCGAGCTCCTATTTTCCAGTGGCCGTTGCATATAATTCCGGGCCGCACGGCTACCTCGATCTTATCGCCCGCGCACGCAAGGCGGTGGACATCCCGGTCATTGCAAGCCTCAATGGAACAACAGTCGCGGGCTGGGTCGATTACGCAGGGCTCATCGAGCAGGCCGGAGCGACCGCGATCGAACTCAACTTCTATAGAATCGCGTCCGGCCCAACCGTCACAAGCGCCGAGGCCGAGGCGGATTGCGTGGCGCTTCTCAAGTCGGTGCGCGCCCGAGTGATGATTCCCATAGCCGTCAAATTACACCCTCATTTTTCAGCTTTCCGCGCATTGGCCCTGCAACTCGATGACGCGGGGGCTGATGGACTGGTGCTATTCAACCGCCTTTATCAACCAGATATCGATCTCATTCGTCTTCGTTGGAGCAACGACGCCGCGCTCAGCAGTCCCGGCGAGATACGGCTCGGGCTCCTCTGGCTCACCCTTCTATCGCGGCGGCTGCCGCACGCTTCGCTCGCGGCCGGTACGGGCGTCGAGACCGCAGATGAAGTGATCAAATATCTGCTCGCCGGCGCCGATGCCGTCATGACCGCCTCAGCTTTGCTCCGGCATGGACCCGGGCATCTGCGATCCCTGGTCGCCGGACTGGAGAGATGGCTGAGCGCACGCGGCTTCCCCTCGGTGAGCGCCATCAAAGGCTTGATGCGGGCGTCGCATCCAGAAGCAGAGGCGGAGTCGGACGAGCGCGGCGCCTATATCGAGAGCTTGTTAAGCTATCAGGGCCCGTACGTCCGCCGGTGACGTGGATCGCAGAGCCGCGTCACGCGATACGCGTGCCTGCGGAACATGGCCCATAGCGCATCTCCCCACTCTGGAGAAAACAATGTGCTCTCGAAGCCCAGGCTCAAAACCTGACTAACTGATTTATATGACTGACGAGCCAGTGCAGATTGAACCAGTCTCCACCCGAAACTCCCTTTTATCAGTAAAAACAGGGAATTTTCGATCAAAGCTCTGACGATTCTCAAAGCGCCCCGGTGGTGGGTCACCGACCTTTCGCGATTTAAGAGCGCGTGTCCGCGACTCGGAAATGCGGCAACGGGTAGCTTTCCACGGGAGGCGCGATGACCTCGCCGGCATGGTCAAAAGAGGCGACGATTTAGTCGTGTTCACGAAGCTGTGCCTCCCCGCGGGGATTTGGCCCGTGGCGACCAGCGTCAATTCGACACCATATATTCACGATAAGAATATATTACTCAAACCGAATGTGGTCCTAATTCCAGCCTTAGGAGGTCGCGTTATCTCCCTTTCTTTTTTTGGTAAAAGGTGGTTTCCCTTTCCTCAGAGCGATTACTGCCGCGGGGCGCGATGGATCAGGTCGCGGGGGCGAAGCGGGCGATCGTGGCCATGCAGCACCATGCGCGTGATGTCCATAAAATCGTGCCGGCGCCGACTTTGCCGTCCACAGCGGCGCGGCGCTTCATCTGGATCGTAACCGATGTCGCCGTCACCAAGCCCATACCTGAAAATTTTGTGTTGCGCGAACGCGCGCCTCGCGTGACCATTGGGACGACGGGCGCAAAACTGATCATTGGCGACGGTGTGCCGGAGATCGCGCTCGGCGTTTCCCGATCAGACAATCATCTAAAACGCACTCTGCAAACAGGTTTTTTTTCAAATGTCTTCGGAACGTACGTCGGGGGATTTATGAAGATCTGGCTTAAAGTGCTGGCGCCAGTGTTGGCCATCCTGATGCCTTGTGCGGCGGGTGCGCAGCAGATCACCGGTGCAGGCGCTACCTTCCCTGCGCCCCTTTATTTAAAGTGGGCCGAGGCGGCACAACCAGCGATCGGCGTGCAACTGGACTATCAGGCCATTGGCTCGGGCGGTGGTCAGAACCAGATACTCAACCGCTCCGTCGATTTTGGCGCGTCCGATGCGCCCATGGACCCGGCGATGCTCGACACTAGCGATCTGTTGCAGGTTCCAACCGTGATGGGCGCAGTTTTGGTTATCGTGAACATTCCGGGCCTTGGCATGAACCAGCTGAAGCTGCCCGATACGGTGGTCGCAGATATTTATGCCGGAACAGTCACTAACTGGAATGACCCCAGTATAGTCGCGGCCAATCCCGGCGTTAAACTGCCGAGCCTCGCGATCACCCCGATCCACCGCGCCGACGGTTCGGGCACAACCCTTGTCTGGACGTCTTATCTCTGTGCGATCAGCCCGTCGTGGTTGCGCTCGATTGGCGCTGCGACCTCGGTGAATTGGCCAGCCGGCGCTCGCGCCATCGGCAATGGTGGCGTTGCCGCCAGTGTCCGCAATACCGCGGGAGCCATCGGCTACGTCGAGAGCAACTATGCCGTCCAGGACAATTTGGTCACTGTCCAGTTGCGAAACAAATCCGGCCATTACGTGTCTCCCTCACTCGATGCTTTCCAGGCCGCGGCATCGCAAGCGGATTGGATGGGCGCCAAAAACTTTGCGGTCAGCGTCATTAACATGCCTGGCGACACGAGCTGGCCGATCGTGTCCGCTACATTTATCCTCCTGCCGAAGCACCCCCAGGACCCGGCGGCAAGTTCCAATGTCGTCAAGTTCATTGAGTGGGCGTACAAGAACGGTTCGGCGATCGCCACGAGCCTGCACTATATTCCACTGCCCGGCGTGGTGCAGGACGCAGCGCTCGCGGCTATGACTAGCCAGATCAACGACTGACCTCGAGAATCCAGCCGCTGCGCCTCCGATAGTCACCATTCTGTCACTTACCTCCGGTACTCCTTAAAAAACAAAGAAACTTCCATAAAGACGATATTGGGCAAGTTCCGAGAGAGGGCGGCAGTCGGTGTGCTCGCAATGGATGGGCATGATTTGCAGCGCGTCGGCTCCACACCACTCTCGAGAGTTTTAGAGCCGAGCTTCACCGGCCTTGCGGTCGCGCTTGCTGCAAGGCTGGGCTTGATGTCACGGGCCTCGCCACAATCCGCCGGGTGATCTTTGCAACGGGCCCAGCCAGAGCCGAGCAGGCCAGCGACAATCTGTTTTGGAAACTCCCTCAGGATGCCGATCTTTTTGGTAGCCTCACGCCGAAGCTTGGCGGGCTGCTCAGCCAAGCCGTGGCGCAGGAGGAGCGCGCCCGCCCGGCATCAGCCCAAACCGCCGGACAGCTTTGCTGACGGGCTATGGCCGGACCATTCGAAGCGGCCGTTGTCGCCGGCTGGCCGTTTATTGGGACCGGCTACGGCCTTCGCCGATCGGATCGCGGCGGAAGCGACGCTTGGCGCCGGCTACGGGGAGCGAGGAGCCGCCAAGTTGGATGCAAGCCCGCCCGCTCACGCAAGGGCAGACTGCCTAGCGGCGCTCGCGTCGGCGGCTCCTGCATGACAGTCCGGCCCCAGCTGAGCTTCACCGTAACTATCCTGATCGCGTTCACCCTGGTGTTTGCTTTTGTACTCGGGCTGGCGGTGCTTGGCTTCCACAGTGCTGGCGAACGCGCGGCCGTGACGACGGCCGACGTCAACCTTGCCGAGGTTGCCACCACCGTGTCCGGACGAACCAATGCCCTGGTCCTGCCGGTGCTGGCGCTAATCCGCAACGTCGCGGATACAGGGATCGCGGACGATACGCAGGGCGATGCGCAGGCAGGCAGAAAACTGCTCGCCATACTGGCCGCGGCGCCTGAGGTCCGCACAGTGTCTGTCGCATGGGCGGACGGGTCGTTGCTGCAGGCGGCGCCGGTCAGCGTCGTGCCGGCAGCGGCAATGCCGGCGCCGCCGGGCAAGGCGGCCTATCTGCTGTGCTACAGCCGGCCCGACTCCGCCGCGAAGAGCTGGACATTCTTCGGCGCGGACCGCACGCCGATCGGCAGCGCTGCGTTCGAACGCCCCGGCGATCCGCGCTGGACCCAATGGTATTTGCAGGCGCGCAAGCCCGGCGTGTATATCTCGACGCCATATATGCTTGGACTGTCGCACCGCGTTGGCTTGAGCGTAAGCAGCCAGCAGGCGGGGGGCGGCGTCCTCTCGCTCGATATCACTCTGGCCAGTCTCGGTGCTTTCCTGCGCGCGCAGCAGATCACCCCGCACACGCTGGCGTTCCTGTTCAGCGATTTGGGCATCCTGCTCGCTTACCCGGACGATACCCGCGCCGTGGGTGAAGCCGGGGGCGGGCACGTTAGCTGGACGACGCTGCAGGCATCCGATGACCCGGTGCTGCGCGCCGTATGGAATGCCTACGCACCAGGACAGCTTGTACCTGGGCGCGGCATGCTGCTCAACGTTGACGGGACCGCCATGCTGGCGCGGCTGGAGTCTGTCGAGAGCCTGGAAAACCCGCCGGTGCTGGTCGCAGTGGTGGCTCCGCGTAGCGACTTCACCGGACCCGTGGACGCCTCGGTGCGCAGCGGGACACTGCTCGCGCTGGGCGCATTCCTGCTGGGCTTTGCGGCGATTGCCTTCATGTCGTGGCGCATCGCCCGTCCGCTCGGCGTGCTGACGCGCGAAGCGCAATCGATCCGGCGCTTCGAGCTCGCCGCACCGTTGCTCGTACGCAGCCGGATCACCGAGGTGGAACGGCTCGCCGAGGCGATTGCGGCGATGAAGGCGACACTGAGCAGCTTCACGATTTATCTGCCACGCGATCTGGTGCGTCAGTTCCTCGCCGCCGGCGCCGAGCCGGAACTTGGCGGCGAGCGCATCGCGCTCAGCGTGATGTTCAGCGATATACGGGGTTTCACCACGATTGCCGAAAACCTTGACCCGATGGAACTGACCCACATCGCATCGGCCTATTTCGAGGCCGTCACGCGTGAGCTGCTTACCTCTGGTGCAACGATTGACAAATATATAGGGGATTCCGTGATGGCGTTCTGGAACGCGCCCCACCGCAACCCGAACCACGCGGCGCATGCCTGCGCCGGAGCATTACGCGCCCGCGCGGCGACGCTGCATCTGACGAAGGAATTCGCCGCGCGCGGCTGGCCGGAACTATGGACGCGCTTTGGCGTCCATACCGGCGAGGCGATCGTGGGTAATGTCGGCTCAAGCGATCGCATGACCTACACTGCGATGGGCGGGATGGTGAACCTCGCGAACCGCCTGGAAGGCCTGAACAAGCTCTATGGAACACAGATACTCGTGAGCGAGGCGACGCGCGCGGCGGCCGGTCCCGGCTTCGTGTTCCGTCCAGTCGACATTGTCATCGTCAAGGGCACGGCGTCACCGATGCCGGTCCATGAACTGCTTGGCGTTACCGATGCGGCCGCGCCGCCAGAGATGCATGCGCGCGACGCCGACATCGCATCGCTGAAAACCTGGGAGGCTTGTGTCGCGGCTTACCGTGAAGGCTGTTTCGACGCCGCGCGTGCGGCGCTGGCGGAGGTCCAGGCTGCCGGCACGTTTCCCCTAGCCGCAATCTACGCCGCTCGTTTGGCGGAGCTGGGCAGCCAAGCCGCGCCCGGCTGGACTCCTCTGGTCCGTTGGGGTGTGAAATAATGATCGTTGGACGCCATGGCCCAGAATAGCGGTCGCAAGAATATTAAAATAGCGCTCCAGGGTGGCGGCTCGCATGGCGCCTTTACCTGGGGTGTGCTGGACCGGCTGCTCGATGATCCGCGGCTGGAGATCGAGGCTGTCGTAGGTACGAGCGCCGGCGCGATGAACGCGGCGGTGCTTGTGGACGGGCTGGCGCGGGGCGGCCCCGCGGCGGCCCAGCGACAATTGCGTGCGTTCTGGAATGGCGTCTCGGAGCTCGCCGCGGCTTCGCCATTGCAACCAAGTCCTCTCGACCGGATACGAAGCCCCGGCAACATGGATTTCTCGCCGTCCTGGCTGATTGCCAATATGCTGAACAAGGCGTTTTCACCCTACGAACTCAACCCGGCCGATATCAACCCTCTGCGGCAACTGCTGGAGGACACCGTGGATTTCGAGCGGCTACGGGAAGGCGCCAAACCCGCCTTGTTCGTGAGCGCCACCAACGTGCTTACCGGCCGCTTGCGCGTGTTCGAACGCCGCGAGATCAGCGTCGCCTCCGTGATGGCTTCGGCTTGCCTTCCCCTGATGTTTCAGGCGGTCGAGGTCGATGGCG
>Ga0224559_1002130_pt1 | contig 10375 bp, 4 predicted proteins | sample 714S33034metaG_FD_180676 | JGI IMG/M metagenome (GOLD analysis project Ga0224559, IMG submission 180676) | Peat soil microbial communities from Stordalen Mire, Sweden - 717 S3 30-34 | ecosystem: Environmental > Terrestrial > Soil > Wetlands > Peat | place: Sweden: Norrbotten County, Stordalen... | reverse complement strand
GGCGCTGTGGAGCGCAGTTCCGACGGCCGGGGTGACCTTGACTGACAAGGGTTCGCTGGGCGAGGTGGTCAGCTCGAATATCGTGGTGAGCGGCAAAAACTTCTCGGTGAGCGGCGAGCAGTTGAACCAAAAGGGCGTGATCGCCGCGCCGGCTGACGTAGCTCCTTCGGCGACCGACTTCCCGGTGGGGGTGATCTACGACGCTGACGGCGTGGTGATCGACGCCGTCTTCGGCACCGGAGCCAGCGATCCGATCAGTTGCGAATACGACGACGTCTTCATGTGGGTGGACAACGTCAACCCGGATGCGACTATGGCCCACGCCGTCATCGTGCTCAACGGCCGGTGCGCCACCGACGCCAGCTTGCTGGCGATGATGAGCTTCGATCTGGAGCGGGCCTTCGGACGGATTCTGGGCCTGGACTACGCGCAGGTGAACCCCGGCGCCGCAACCAACGGCGAGGTAAATGGCACCCTGGGCTGGCCGGTGATGCAACCCGAGCCCACGGCCTACTGCGGCCCCGATGGCCCGGCCTGCATCCCCGACCCCACGGTGCTGCGCTGGGACGACATCGCCGCGCTCAACCGCATTTACCCCATCACCGCCAGCAACCTGGCCAGTTTTCCCGGTAAAAAGATCACCGCGGCCAACACGGTCTCCATTCAGGGGACGATCAGCTTCAAGACCGGCCTGGGGATGCAGGGCGTGAACGTAGTGGCGCGGCCCCTGGACGCCAGCGGCAATCCGCTCTACCAGTACACCGCAACTTTTGTCTCCGGATCCTATTTCAATGGCAACCACGGCAACCCGGCGACCGGCTGGAAGGATTCGAATGGCAATCTGCTGACCATGTGGGGATCGAATGACGCGGGGATGCAGGGCTACTTCGACCTGAGCGGAATGCCGCTGCCGCCCGGCGTGACCACGGCTACCTATCAGGTCACCTTCGAGACGGTCAACTCAATGTACATTCACGCCGATGCGGTCGGCCCCTACCTGGACGGCTCGCCGGAGCCCTCGGGAACGCTGTCGGCCATCTCCGTGCCCAGCCTTTCGGCGGGCGGCGCGCAGACGCTCACCGTCAATGTTGGCGACTCGGCGGTGGGCGGCTACGCCGACGCGATAGGAACCCAGGCCGCGCCGCGCCCGCTCGCCACCGGCGGGCAGTGGAGCGGGCGGCTGAGCCAGGTGGGCCAGACCGACTGGTTTACCTTCCCGGTGCGCGGCGGGCGCACCTTCACCGTGGTGACCGAGGCCTTGGACGAGACGAGGACACCTACCAACTCCAAAGCCAGGCCGGCCTTGGGCGTATGGGACACCTTTGAAGCGGTGAACTCGACTGCGGCAGGTTTCATGGGCGGCCTTAAAGGTGGCGGTGCCACAGGCGAGAGCGCACTCCGGGTGAGCACCTCGGGCGACGACGTGGTGCGCCTGGGGATTGCTGATGAGCGCGGCGACGGCCGCCCCGACTACACCTATCAGGGCTGGGTGCTCTACGCCGACACGGTCCAGCCGCCGCGGCTGCCGGCCTTGGGTGGGGACATGGCCATCGTCATTCAGGGCATGGGCTTTCGCCCCACCGACACGGTCAAAGTGGGCGGCCAGGCGGCCCTGGTCACCAGCATCTCGCCCAACGAGATTACGGCCATTGCGCCCCAGGCCGGTACTGGTGTCACCGGCTCGGTGGACGTCGAGGTGGACGATCTGCCGGTTTACGTGGTCTCGGCGGTCATCCGTGGCGGCCTCAGCTACGATTCTGGAACCGGCGACGCGCTGACGTTGACGAGCGTGAACGAACCGATGGGCACAATCCCCATCGGCGTGCCGGAAGCGTTTTCCGTCATCGCCCTTGGGCCGGCTTCAGGCTCGAATCTGACCCCGGCCGGAGGGGTTTCGGTCACCTACACCGTGAGCGGAGCGGCCACCCTGGGCTGCGGCCAAACGAAATGCACGGTTACGGCCACCGGCGACGGCCGGGCGACGATGAACGTGACGGCGGTCGACAGCACCTGGTCGATCGTGACGGCTTCACTGACCAACGGCTCCAGCCTACAGGCGCAGTTCCAAGGCGGAACGCTCCCGGTGCTGGCTGCGCTGCTGCCCAAGCTCTGGGTGGCCGCCGGAGCGACGGTCACCTGGACGGTGGAGGCTCTGGCGCTGGACAACGGCGTTTCCGCCAGTGGCCAAACGGTGATCTGGCAGAAGATTGGAAGCGGCATCACCGCGGAAAGCAGCGCTGCCGTCCTCACCAACGCGAACGGCATCGCCGCCCTGGCGCTCACCGTGGGCCCGCTGACCGAGGGGCAAACCGTGACCGCAACAGCCTGCCTGAACGGCACCAGCCAGTGCGTCACCTACACTGCCTTCGGCGCGCGCTCCGAGAACGCGACTCTGGAAGCCGTCTCGGGAACTTCGCAGAGCCTGGCGGTGAGCGGAACTCCCAGCCAGATCACGCTGCGGGTGCTCGACACGGGTGGCAATCCCATGGCCGGCGCCACGGTCGCGCTCTACCAGGCGCTCTACGCCTGGGCGCCGCCCTGCCCCGCGCACGGCCGCTGCGCCCAGAGCGAACTGCTGGCCAACGGGTCCGCGACGGCCACCTCGGCCGTGGATGGGAGCGTCACCTTTAGCCCGGCAGTGATTCGCAACGTGGCCACCGACCTGCTCGGCCAGGCTGTCACCGGTAACACTGGCAGTGTGAACATCGCCATCGAGCATGGGCCGTAGAAGCAGCCGCTAGCTCTTTGCCTTAAGCGGCCATCGAATTCCGGGTGCCCCAGGTCCCGATTTTGTGACCTGGGAGACCAACTCAGCAGACCCGCCTCTCTATGCCCCCAGTAAACTGGGTGCCCCATCCTTGCGACGTTCTTGTTTTGTCGCTAGGGTGGGAGACCATGAACTAAGGGAATCTGGCATTTCTCTGTAACCGGGTAAATCAGTCGGGTAAACTAGTAAGGCGATGCTCGATTTAGGATTTGTACGCGGAAACTTGGAAGTTGTTGAAGAGAAACTGCGCGCGCGTGGGGCGGACCCGGCTGCGCTGCTGGGCGATTTTCGCGCCCTCGACGCTAGCCGCCGCGAGGCTATCACTACCGCAGAGCGCCTCAAGGCTCGCCGCAACACGCTGAGCCAGCAGGTTGGTGAAGTTAAAAAAGATATGCGGCAGAATCCGTCCTTACAGAACACCGGATTAGCACAGAAACTCGACGCTGCAATGGAAGAGATTCGCGCCCTCAAGGAAGAGCAAGAAGGGCTAGACCGCTCCGCCGCTGCCTTCGATGAGCAGATGCGTATGTCCCTTGCCAGCATCCCCAACCTGACCCGCGACGAAGTCCCCACTGGCACATCCGAGGCCGACAACGTTACCGTGAAGCTGTGGGGCGAAATTCCCACCTTTCCGGCAGGCTTCGTTCCCAAGCCGCATTGGGAGTTGGGCGAGGCGCTGGGGATTCTGGACCTGGAACGCGCGGCCAAGCTGAGCGGGGCGCGGTTTGCGGTCTACATGGGCGCGGGAGCGCGCCTCGAACGGGCGCTGGTCAGCTTCATGCTCGACCGGCACACCGGCGCGCGCGAGGCCGGGGGGCACGGCTACACCGAGGTGCTGCCGCCGTTCATGGTCAACAGCAAAAGTCTCTTCGGAACCGGCCAACTGCCCAAATTCGCCGAGGATTTATTCCGCTGCTCGGACGCCGACGCCGAGGCCACGGCCCGCGGCGAGTACAAAGACAACGACCACTGGCTGATTCCCACCGCCGAGGTTCCGGTCACGAATCTCTACCGCGACGAAATCCTGGACGAGGCACGGCTGCCAATCCGCCTGACGGCCTACACGCCCTGCTTCCGCGCCGAGGCCGGAGCGGCGGGCAAGGACACGCGCGGCATTATCCGCCAGCACCAGTTTCAGAAGGTCGAGCTGGTCAAGTTTGTCCGGCCCGAGGACTCCGACGCCGAGCACGAGAAGCTAACCCGCGACGCGGAGGAGATTCTGGAGGCGCTCAAGCTGCCTTACCGCCGTATGCTGCTCTGCACCGGCGACACCGGCTTCTCCTCGGCCAAAACTTTTGACCTGGAGGTCTGGCTTCCTGGCCAAGGGCTTTACCGGGAGATCTCCTCCTGCTCGAATTTTGAGAGTTTTCAAGCGCGGCGGGCCAACATTCGCTTCCGCCGTGGCGGGCCCAAGGGCAAGCTCGAATTTGTGCACACCTTGAACGGCAGCGGGCTGGCCGTGGGACGCACCTGGCTGGCGATCGTCGAAAACTACCAGCAGGCCGACGGCTCGGTCCTGATTCCAGAAGCGCTGCGGCCCTACATGGGGGGGCTAGAGCGGATTAGAGCATTTTCGGAATTAACATAGTCTTTTTGAGTGCATTGAATGTGGCTTTTTCCTAAGGAAAAAGCCACTTGAGTGTGAGGTTTCGGCCTACAGTAATTCCGAAAATGCTATACCCGGTAAAGGGCGAAATGAATAAGATTCTGAAGAGCTATTTTTACTGGACCTACCCGCGCGGCTGTTTCCACTACGACGTGATGGTGACGCTGATTCTGGCCTTCATCTTTATCACGCCGCACCTGTGGGATTACGGCGACAAGCCGTCGAACGCGGCCGGTCCCCGTAATCCGATCCAGGTGGTCGGCGATGGCGGCCACGGGCTGATTGTGACCGTGCGCGCCTCGGATGTGAGCCTTGACCCGAAGACCACGGCCTCGTACGCGGTGGTGAAGAAGGCCTTGCGCAAGGCCATCGAGCCGGTGACCGGCGATGCCGTCTCGGTGGACAATTGGCAGACCGTGACCGACGCTCAGGGCAATCTGGACTGGAAGGTCTGGGCGCGACGGTAAGGCAGTTTCTAGCCTTTAGCTCGCTTTGATCTCCCACCCTAGGCGCAGAAACCAGGGCGCGCCGAGGGTGAGGCACCCAGCCGTGAGCAGAGCCGGAAGCCAGTCCTGAGCGGAGTCGCAGGGGAACCGTTGAGGCCCCATCCAAAAATACCCAAAACTCCAATCGGTTTTTCCGCGCCTCCGGGGCGAAACAACCGTCTAACAAGTAAAGGAAACCTATGTGTAAAGCAGGAAAACTAATTTTTTGCGCCTCGATGGCGTTGCTTTTGCTGGCGGCGCGCCCCGCGGTTGCGGCCTCCAACGCTCCCGATGCGAAGGAGAAGGTGCTGCGTCAGCTCGACGAGGCGGCCAAAGGCTTCCACTCCACCTCGGCCGACTTCGAGTTCGACTCGGTCTCAACCGATCCGGTCTACGACAAGGACGTGCAGAAGGGCGTGGTCTACTACGAGCGCAAGGGCAACTCGTACCAGATGGCGGCGCACATCCGCGAGGAGAATGGCAAGCCTGTCCCCAAGCTCGTGCTCGTCAGCGGCGGCAGCGTCAAGCTCTATGAAAAGCTGATCGACCAGGTGACCATCCTCAGCAAGCTCATCCAGTATCAGAGCTGGTTTATGCTCGGCTTTGGCGCCAGCGGCAAGGATCTGGAGCAGAAGTGGGAGATAAAGTACCTGGGACCGGAGACGATTAACGGGGTGAAGACCGAGAAACTGGAGCTGGTGCCCAAGGATTTGGCCATCAGGAAAAATCTTCCCAAGGCGACACTTTGGATCGATCCCGAGCGCGGCGTAAGTCTGAAGCAGGTCTTCAACGAGGGGCCGGGGCAGTACCGGGTCTCGGTCTACTTCAACATCAAGGTCAATCAGCCCCTGCCGGCCGACGCCTTCGTCCTCAAAACCGACAGCAAGACCCAGTATGTGAACCGGTAAAGGGCGACTCCGCCCAGCGCGAAGAGCATGGGGAAGCATTCGATCGTGTAGCGGGATTCGGGGGCTTCCACGGTCATCAGCAGTGCGCTGCGCAGCAGAAAATAGGCCAGCATCGGCCTCCAGAAGCGCGGCCGCAGGCAAAGTCCGGCCAATCCCAGCAGCAGGTAGAGGGCGTTGAGCCCGCAGTAGGCCCAACTGAAGAGGGTCTCGGCGTCGTGGCGCTCGTAAACCCACCAGTCCAGGTCGATGGGCAGGTTCTCGACCCGTGGCCTGAGCCACATGTCCGCCATCCGGCCCAGCGGCAGCCAGAGGGTGGAACGCAGCGGGTGAGCGGCGTTGCGCTCCGCGGCCAGCCTTCCAAAGCGCGCATCGATGGCGGGCGTGATGCTCTGGCCGCCGCGATTGTAATCGGCCGCCATAGCTGCGGTTTCGGTCCGCTGCGTAGGGGAGTCGAAGGCGCGGGAGGGCAGCGCGCTCACGTCGAGCGGACCGCCGGGAACATTCCAGTAAACCTCGTAGGTCGAGACGAAATCCACGCACCAGCTCTTGACCCAGAGCTCCCAGCCGGGGTGGGTCTCCTCGCCGGGGTCGTTGGCCAGCCGCGGAGCCAGTGGCTGGAAGACCTGGAAGGCCTGCCAATTGCGCCAGCTCCAAGCGGCAAAGGGCATTAGAGCCAGCAATGAGCAGACCAAGGCCATGCGGACAAAACTGGGGGCTTTGCGAGCCGTGGAATGTGGGGCAGCTTTGAAAGGGCACGACTTCAGTCGTGCTGCAAGACGAGCAAATGAAAAATGGGGCTTTAGCCCCTGAGGGGATGTATTTTCAGTAATTTGCATTCCCTCAGCGACTAAAGTCGAAATTGAATCTAACTCTTTGTTGGCACGACTGAAGTCGTGCCCTCTCAACGCAAGCGAGCTCTTCCCGCGCCGCCAGCCGATCACCAGCGCTGGAGCCAGCGCCACGCCAATCAGCGCGCCGTCGGGGCGGAGCAGGGCCGCGTAGGTGACCGCAAAGGTAAACCAGAGCGCGTAGCTCCATCCCGGTCGCTCGCGGAAGCGCGCCGCCGACCAGAGCGCCAGCGCTAGCACGAACAGCGTCAGCGACTCGGTGAGCGGCTGGGCGGCGTAGATGGCCGTGAAGGGGCAAAGCGCGGCCATCCAGAGCGTACCGTGGGCGGCTCCAGAGCAGAACCCGGAGCCGGAGCGAAGTTCAGAACCGGAGTGGGGCGCGGACTTGGAATCAGAGGCCTCTCTTTGGCAAGGCGCTGATTCCGAAGGTGATGCGTTCCAAAAGCCAAGCGGAAGCGGGGCGATCTGGCCAGCCAGAACCGGCACAATGCGGCCGGCAAAATCGGCCAGGAGCAGGCAGCCGGCCAGGTCGAGCGGAATCTGCACCCAGGCGGCGGAGGCGTAGTTTTCCATTCCGAAGAGCCGGAAGCAGAGGGCCAGAAAGAGCGGATAGCCGGGCAGCCGAATCAGCGTGCAATAGATTTCGCCGCTGGGCGCGGTGAGGGCGTAACGGCCGGTGAGCAACAGGTTTTTGGCCAGGCCGCCGTAGACCAGCGGGTCGCCTTCAATGTTAAAAAACTGTTTCAGCATCCATAGCCGCAACCCCAGGCCGGCGGCCAGGGCCAGGGTTACGGAAAGCGCCGCATACAGGCGGACTGAGGCCGGGCGCGGGACGGGCAATTGACTCTCGGGGGCGGCTTCCATACGATTCGTACTGTATAGCGTAGACCGTTTTCCCGGTTTTCGTACTCCTGGTTTTCGTATAAAAGGATGAGCCAGACCGTTCATGCCCAATAAACAGATCTTTTTCGATCCCGAACGCAAACGCTGGAAGCGGCTGCGCCGCGTTCTGGACGTGACCGCGGTGGTTTCCACGCTGGTTCTGGCCGCTTTTATCTTCAATGTGCTGCGTTATCAGCGGTTGCCGGAGCTGCTGCTGCCCATTCCCAAGCACAACTACAAGGCATTGCTGCTGGACCGCTCGCCGCTCCTGCGCAACGCCAAAGGCCAGAGCGCCACGCACCGCAAGACGGATCGCAAGCCCTCCGAGATTCCCTTGAACAGCGGTGAAGGCCTGCGCGCGGCTTACTACGTTCAGGAAGATCCGGCCAGCTACTCCTCGCTGAAGGAGCACGTCCATCAGATCGATCTGCTCTTTCCGCAGTGGCTGCACATCGATGCGCCCCAGGGAACACTGCTGGCCACCAATGTTGACAGCCACCGCGAGTACCCGGTGGTGGACGGCGCTACGGTGCATGACCCCGACGACCTGAACAAGGTCAAGCGCGTCATCCAGGCAGCCCGGGAAAACACTGAAATTTTTCCTCACCTGAACAACTACAACCCCAACACGCAGCGCTGGGATCCGGCCATCACCCTGGTCCTGAACGACGCCAACAAGCGCGCCGCTCTGCGCTGGCAGATTGTTCGCTTTCTCACCGCCTTCCCGGCTTACCGCGGCCTTTCGCTGGACATCGAGAACCTGCCCGACAGCGCTTCCCAAGGATATGTGAGCTTTATCCGGGAGCTCTATGGCGACCTGCACCCGCGCAATCTGCGGCTTTACGTCAACACCGTGGTCTCCACCACCGACGACGATCTGAGGCAGATTGCCGCCAACTCCGACGGCGTGGTGCTGATGAACTACGACCAGCACCAGACCACCAGCACTCCGGGACCGATCGCCAGCCAGGAGTGGTTCGTCGGTAACCTGATCCGCGTGCTCAAAATCGTCCCCAAGGAAAAGCTGATCTGCGCCATCGGCAACTACGGCTACGATTGGACGCTCTCGATTCCCAATCCGCCGAAAAACAAGCGGGGTCGCCGGCATTCTCAGCAACCCCAGCAGCCCCAGGTGCTCGACACGGAAGACCTCTCGGTCTCCGACGTCTGGCAGCGTGCCTCTGACGCCGACGCCGACCTGGACCTCGATTACAACAGTCTCAATCCGCACTTCGAGTACATTGACGAGGATCTGCACCAGCGCCATGTGGTCTGGTTTCTGGATGGCGTCACGGTGCTGAACGAATTGCGTGCCGCCCGCGCGCTCGGCTTGCAGACCTTCGCTCTCTGGCGACTGGGCGAGGAGGACAGCTCGCTCTGGGAGGTGTGGGACAAACCCAGCAACCCGGACGCGCTGCAGGCGCTCGGCCAGGCTCAGCCCGGCCACGCTGTGGACGACGAGGGCGAGGGCGATATTATCCGCGTCACCGGCCTGCCCCAGCCGGGCAAGCGCTCCGTTACGGTCGACACCGACGAGACCGATCCGCGCAAGAAGCTCATCATCGATGAGCACATGGACGTGTATCCGCGCACCTACGCCATTCAGCAGTACGGCTATCACCCCAAAGAAGTCGCGCTCTCCTTCGACGATGGTCCCGATCCCAAGTGGACGCCGAAGATTCTCGATGTTCTCAGGAACAAGGGCGTCAAGGGCACCTTCATGATGATCGGCGCCGAGGCCCAGGAGAACGTCAGCCTGATGAAGCGGGTGATGCGCGAGGGCCACGAGATTGGCAACCACACCTACACGCATCCGGACATCAGCGGAATCTCCAGCCGTCAGCTTGACCTCGAGTTGCAGTTGACCGAGCGTCTCTTCGCTAGCAAGCTGGGCGTCCAGCCGCTCTACTTCCGCCCGCCCTACGACATCGACGAGGAGCCGGACACCGACGACCAAGCCGCTCCGGTCGAGCGCATCCAGCGGGATGGATTCATCATCGTGGGCAGCAAGCTGGACACTAACGATTGGAACGAGCAGCCCCGCAAGACGCCAGCCGAGATCGCCCAGTCCATCCTCGACCAGTTGGAAATCATGAAGACCAAGCCGCAGTTCCGCGGCTCCATCATCCTGCTGCACGACGGCGGCGGCGACCGCTCGGCCACCGTGGCCGCGCTGCCGGTGCTGATTGACGTCCTGCGTGCCCACGGCTACTCGATCGTGCCCGTCTCCGCTCTGCTGGGCAAGACCACTGCCCAGGTCATGCCCCAGCTCACCTTCCGCCAGTACCTGCGCGCGCTGCCCGATTCGATTGCCTTCTCCAGCCTGGCCGTCATGGGCAAGTTCATCGTGCTGGTCTTCTTCGTGGGCGACATTCTGATGAGCGCGCGGCTGCTACTGGTGGGCCTGCTGGCCATCATCGACCGCCTGCGCCGTCCCCACGCCCTGGCCTCGCCCGGCTTCAATCCCCGCGTGGCCGTGCTCATCCCCGCTTACAACGAAGAAACGGTCATCGTCCGCACTATCCGCTCGGTGCTCAACTCCGACTACAAGAACCTCCACATCATCGTCATCGACGACGGCTCCAGCGACCGCACCGCCGAGGTTGCCCGCCAGGCCTACACTGCCGAAATCGCCGCCGCGCGCGTCCAGGTGTTCACCAAACCCAATGGAGGCAAGGCCGCCGCGCTCAACTTCGCCTTGAATCTGCTCACCGAGGAGATCTACGTCGGCATCGACGCCGACACCGTCATTGCCCCCGACGCCATCAGCAAGCTGATTCCCCACTTCGAGGATCCGCTGGTCGGCGCCGTGGCCGGCAACGCCAAGGTGGGCAACCGCGTCAACCTCTGGACCCGCTGGCAGGCTCTCGAATACATCA
>Ga0224559_1002129_pt1 | contig 10378 bp, 8 predicted proteins | sample 714S33034metaG_FD_180676 | JGI IMG/M metagenome (GOLD analysis project Ga0224559, IMG submission 180676) | Peat soil microbial communities from Stordalen Mire, Sweden - 717 S3 30-34 | ecosystem: Environmental > Terrestrial > Soil > Wetlands > Peat | place: Sweden: Norrbotten County, Stordalen... | reverse complement strand
CGAAGAATTGGGTTGCTCCAGGCATGACCGGCCAGATGGATGCCGCGTAATAACAGCCGAGAACTGTCAGGCGTTGTGCCGGACCTTTGGCGCTCGTAAAGGCCATTGGCAAGGCGAGAAGCGCGAACAGCGCGAAGAGGTGGCCGGACCAAGCGACAGCGCCGATGGTCAGTGCGGCGAAGACGGCCATGAAGGCGGTCTTAGAAGAGCCAGAATGGCTTTGCATATTGAACCCTTTCATCGAGATGGATTGCGCCGAAGTAGCGGCTATCGAAGCTGAAGCGGTTGTAGGAGGAAATGACCCAGACCGTCCCAGGAAGTACCGCATAGGTTCCGAGCGGGATCAGCGGCATGGGCCGCCCTATTCCATCCTTGGGGTACTGTTTTGAATTCGGCAGGAGTTTCCCATTGACGGCAACTCCGGCCTCGCTCACGGTGACGTTATCTCCCGCTCGTGCAGCGATTGGCTTGAGCAACGGGGCGTATCCGTCGCCGCATCCGAAGCTCTTTACCCGGTACTCTCTTTCGACTGAGACCTTCTCAGCGATTCCGGTAGGACAGATAAGAAGATCGCTTCCGTTCCCTGGTTGAACGATCCGGTAAAGCCCCGGAGGGAGAGAATTGGAAGCGATGTTGAGCCGGATGCCGACTAAGCCAAGCACCAGGACGATATTGAAAGCAGCGATGCTCCATCGCTCCAATGAGCTGATCAAGTTCCGAGGGGCCATCGAGTTGTGTTGTCGGCAGCACGGCTTGCATCTAATGTAATAATACCTCTCTACGGGCAATTATGTAATATGCTCGACGCGTCATTATGCAATGGATAAAGTTAAATCGTTCTTTTTCATGATTTTACTTGAATGTTCCCACTGCGGGTTCGACCGGTTCTGTGGCGTGTGCGGGGTTGTTGTGAATGATGGCGCGACGAAACTATTTGAGAGAACCGTGTAGTATGTCCACCGGAACAGAATAGTGATGCCCTGTGACACCGAGGCCATCGGCTTTCCGTGCGGGCACCTGTTGCGCCTCCGCCGCCAGAGCATCCTCAATAGGACTGGGCGGTGAATCTGTACTTTCCTTGACGCAGCGGCGACGGAAATCCGTCTTTATGCGAAGGACACAAAAGGCGTGAATCTACCAGAATACAAAGGCCGACGAAGCCCGTTCTGGACTTGTGGTCTGAGAGACACACAGTGTTCAAAAGAGGGTGCAGCTTGACAAGGGCAATGGGATCAATGATTATAATGCCACGATTCCACTTGGAAGTTTCACCACTTCAATCTGGGACTCTGCACAACCGGCCCTTCTTCGGTTTGGGAGTTGCTATGGGTTCTTTTGGGGTATGTCTTTCTTCTACTTCTGTTTGTTGTCCCCTCCGACTATCCACTCGACAGCGAAGCCGAGACTGTACCAAGCCACCGGCATTTGGGGTTCTGGACCTCAATAGAGCTGCAATAGGAATTCGGAGACGGGCGCCCCAGCAAAACGGAATGAACCGTGCGGCTTCACTTTGGCTGGGGCTGCTTGCGTTTGCCCTCTTGCCCGCGCTCGCGCAGACGCCTACAGGCAGGATTCACGGCCACGTGACCAACCCCACTGGAGCATCGCAATCCAGCGGCACGGTGACTCTTGCAGCCCCCGGCGCCGGAATGCAAGACGACGAGGGATCCTTCCCCGTAGACAATAACGGTAACTATGTCGGCCAGGCTTCCCCCGGCACCTATACCGTTATCTACCGTACGCTGGGAATGACATCAGATAGGAAGGCAGACAAGGCCGACAATGTGGAGATCGTGGCTGGCCAGGATACGCTCCAGGACATCGATATGTCTCGCAGGGAATACGTCGATGCATTGCCTGCTGACCAACGAAGGCAGTTGGAGGAGCTAAAGAGGCACAATTCCGAAGCCATGAAGGCCAATGATGTCATCAGGGGCCTTAATGCCGACCTGATGATTGTTACCCAAGACCTGAAGGATGCCGATAGCGCATCCGATGCGGAGACCAAGGCTGCCAAGTATGGTGAGGCTGAAGCCCTCATGCTGAGAGACACTGAGGCTAAACCGGATGCCTCGATTCTGTGGGCTCAGTTGGGTCAGGCTCAACTTGGATTGATGAAGTTCCGTGAGGCTGAATCGTCTTTCACCAAAGCGCTGGAAGTTGAAAGCGCGGCGAAGCGTCCCAATCCACAAGTCCAGAGTTTATCCAACACCAAGCTGGCGCAAATCCATGCGGGGACGGGCATGGTCGCTGGGACGAATGCGGCGGTGCCAGTTCCAAATCAACCAGCACAGGGATCTCCATCACCGGCCCCTGCGCAGCACCAATATGAGGATATTGCGGCCCCACCTCCTCCGGCCACCCCAGCGCCAACCATCTCGATGGGGCAAACGAAGGCTCAAGTAATCGCCGTTTTTGGCGAACCCCAGAGAAAAGCGGCGGCAGGACCAAAAGAAATGTTCTTCTACACGGACTTGAAAATGAAGGTCACCTTTACCAACGGAAAAGTCAGCAGCATTGACTAGGCACCAGTGCGTTTGGGGCGGAGCGTCAAGAGGTGAAAGTTGGCGCATTTTTCTAACGATTGCCTAAGTGTTTCTTCGAGTCAGATGGTTTCGTATGACGGTGCCCGGCTAGCTGAGCTCATGGCACAAATGAGAAGAGCGTGCATAGGAGATTCTCGGTATGAAAAGGACGCGGCTATTAGTCGCATTGATCGGCGGTCTGCTTTTTGGTGGAACGCTCCAAGCCCAACAGCCCAATTTCTCTGGCGTATACGTCAGTACGACAAGGGCGCAACTCCAGCTCAATCCCGATGGATCACTTACTATTCGAAGCGCGAATGGTAGGGTATCTCCCGGTCGCTTCACTGTGAATGGCGATACGTTGACGCTTATCGATTCCATGGGTAGTTCATATCCATTAACTATTCGTGGGGACAATCTTTACCGCGACGGAGGCCTAGCTTGGATCTGGCGGGGGACGCCGACACCTGTTCCCACACCTGCCCCCGCCACACCTGTTCAGGATCAGGGAGAGCAGGTAGCTCCAGTTGGACCGTATGCGGCCTATGCTGGTGAGTATGTCTTTGAAATGACAGGCACCCATTACATATTTCATCCCGATGGTTCATGCACCGTACGCAATCCTGGTGGTACGGAAAGTCAAATGCATTTTATCGTCGAAGGAGATTGGATTAGAATGACGATGAAAATGGGGAATAGTGACTTTCCTATGGGGAGCTTCAAAAAACAAGGGGACAAGCTGTACATGAACGGGGCGATATATCCAAACGCAGAGCTTGTTCGACAAGGGGTCTCTCCTGCACCGACACCCGAAACGGAAGCCGTAGCTCCGCCTGCTCCCGCGCAGCACCACTATGAGGATGTTGCGCCACCGCCTCTTCCGCCCGCTCCGGCACCAACCATCTCCATGGGTCAGACCAAGGATCAAGTAACTGCCGCTTTCGGGGAGCCACAACGGAAGGCGGCGGCAGGACCAAAGGAAATCTTCTTTTACACGGACCTCAAGATGAAGGTCACATTTACCAACGGAAAAGTCAGCAGCATTGAATAGGCGACAGCACAGTCCAGCAGAGAAAGAGGAGAAAACCATGCGAGTTGCAATGAGAACTTTGACAATGTCGGTGGCAGTTGTGCTTATTTGCATGGCACAACCGATCCACGCCCAGGCGGACGATCAGTTAACAGCTATTCAACAGAGACTCGAAGAGCGAATTATTCCAGCCGCAATGGATATTAATGGTGAAATCGTCGTCGCTGGATCCGTGGTTGCTTTGCAAAAGGGATCTCTGTACATGTGCGCCACGAGTGCTCCAGCCGCCGCAGGTGCCCCGAGTAATACATATAAGGAAGGGAAGCTTTCGGCTGGGATGTTTTCATGGAATTTTGGCTTGAGTTTGATGAAGATAGACCCGAACTCGATTTTTATGCGCACATACGGGCCAGGAGAAAAATTCTGGATCGTAACCTACTATGTCAACAAAAACGGCATTGAATTTAAGTTATGGACCGATCCTGATTCCAACAATATCCGTTACTGGTCGTGGTTGAAAATCTCGTTTGAAAAGAAGCACATTCCATCGCCTGACGAAGTCATGAATACCCTTGCCGAGGTGTTGACGGTATCGCCTCCTGACGGTCAAGGTGACCAAGGTAGTCAACACATGACTCTCTCGGGAATGTACTTCCCGCAAAACGGTGGAGCGCTAGCGGGCCAATACTTTACCTTTTTCCCAAATACAGCGTTCATCCTGCACCTTAAGACCGGGACGGTCCCGGGTCAATACCTGGTGAACGGAGATACGTTGACGATAAGGTATTCGAACGGAAATACCGTGAATGTGAGAATTCAGTCAGACAGGTTTATTGGGTCTGGTGGAGATGTGTGGCTTCGGAAAGGGGGAGCTTTAGCGCTTCCTTCCGAAGCGGCTTCGATGCCAGAACCCGCTCCCGCAGCCTCTCCGGTTCCAACTCCCGCGCCGCACCAATATGAGGACGTTGCGCCACCGCCTCCTCCGCCAACTCCAGCTCCTACAATTTCCATGGGCCAGACCAAGGATCAAGTGACCGCCGCTTTCGGAGAACCACAGAGGAAGGCGGCGGCAGGACCAAAAGAGATCTTCTTCTACACGGACCTGAAGATGAAGGTCACCTTTACTAATGGGAAAGTCAGCAGCATCGAATAGGCATCAGCACTCCGGAATCGGAGCGCAGAACCCAAAGATCGAGAAAGGAAAGAGCATCCTATGACCATGCCAGTTATTCGCAGAACAATGAGGAATGGTTCAGTCGCACTGATTGTTGCCGGGTTCCTGTGTGTTGGTACCCTCGCAAGCGCCCAAAACAAGAAATCCCCACCCCCGCCGCCTCCCAGGCCGGCTCCCGCGCCTGCCGCAAGACCCGCTCCGCCACCGGCAGCAAGGCCAGCACCGCCTGCTGCAAGGCCAGTGGGCAATTCGGGCGGCGGTGGGATGCAGCGGCCCAACACTGGGCCTTCTACCTATCAGCCGAACCCCAGTGGTCCCTCGGCCAATCGCCCCAACACGAGTGGTCCCTCGGCCAACCAGCCCTACAGGCCAGGCCCTTCCGCCAATCAATCCTACCATCCTGGACCCTCCGCAAATCATCCGACCGCAGGTGGCCCAACGTTAAACGGCAGCGGGCGCAACACCACTTTCGCGACCGGCGTCGGCACACGCACACAGCCTACCGCTGGTTTTACCGGCAACACTCCCCATACGGCGATCAGAGCTTCTTCGGTTTATGCGCCTAGAAACACAAGGGAAATGAGTAGCCAAGGCGGTAGCGCGATCCGCATGCGCTCCAACGGCAGGCCGAGCGACGTGCATGACGCCAGACGGGGCATGGATGTCCACCACGGTTTGAATGGTGGCCAAAGGGTTATGGTCGAGCGCGGGGACCACAGCCGGACCGTATTTCAACGGGGTCGTCCGGGATATGTACAACACCCGTATTCCTTCCACAACCACGAGTTTGCTCAACGCACCTACCTGTACCACGGGCACGCCTATAGCCACACCTACTACGGCTATTCCTACCGCGGGCGCTATCTGAACGTCTACGCCCCGAGCAGGTACTATGGGGCGGGCTTTTACGGATGGGCATACAGCCCTTGGGCCTCGCCCATCTCCTTTGGGTGGGGGTTTGGAGGCAGTCCCTGGTACGGGTATTATGGTTACTACTTCGCTCCCTATGCGTCCTACCCCTCGGCCTCGTATTGGTTGACCGACTACATGATTTCGTCGGATTTGCAGGCGGACTATGCCGCGCACCAGGAAGCCGGTGAGGTTGACGGAGTTCCTCCCGTCGCCGCTGGGCCACCAGCGCTTACACCCGAAGTAAAGCAGCAGGTCGCCGACGAGATAAAGAATCAGTTGGCACTCGAAAACCAGGAAGCGGCACTCAACGCGCACCAGACGGAAGTGGACCCGGGCTCCAGCGGCATTGATCGAATGCTGAGTGATGCCGCCAAGGGCAAGCAGCATGTATTTGTGGTCGGCTCCGCACTGGATGTTGTGGATGCATCGCAGACGGAATGTACGCTGAGCGATGGCGATGTACTAGCGCTACAGACGGCGCCGCCTGCCGACGCAAAGGCCGTAGATTTGGTCGTGCTCTCCAGCAAGGGCGGCCAGGAGTGCCAGAAACAAGGCGTGGTATCCGTCGCGTTTGAAGACTTGCAGGAGATGCAGAACCACATGCGGGAGACCATCGACCAGGGGCTCCAGGAATTGCAAGCCAAGCAGGGCAAGGGTGGGTTGCCGGCGGCGCCGTCTTCGGTCCTTGGCACGCCAGCACCGGCACTGTATGCCTCCATTGCGCCTGCACCCGATCCGAATGCGGCCGCCGAGATTCAGCAACAGGCCCAAGAGGCCGATCAGGCTGAAAAAGAAGTGACTGCCGAAGCAACACAACCGAACACTAACTAGCAAACAATTCTCTGAGCTTGTCCGGCAGTTTGTAGAAAACGCCGGACAGGCCAGGGTAACTTCTTTACCTAAGATCCTCTGTGGTGAAAACGGGACCAAGAAGGCGATCTCCACTAATATGAACTTGCCGGACACCTGCCAGGGCGGAGTGACGACAGTTTCAAACGACCGGGCCATCTGCGATGAGTGCGGAATTACCTTGGGTTGACATGACAAACAGACTTTGCACAAAGTGTGGAAGAGAAGTGGCTGATGGCAAACGCTTCTGTGGAAGTTGTGGCCAGGCTATGCCTGTGGTGGCCACCCCGGCCCAGCCTACGGTACTACCTGATCAGACGGCCATATCTTGCGTAATGTGCGGTACGGCTCTAACCCCTGGTAAGCGTTTCTGTAGGCAGTGCGGCCACGCTATCGATGCACCGGCGCTGGCTGCGCCAGTCGAAGCAGCCTCCGCCGGGAAGGGCGAGGCTCTGTTACAGGAAAGCAAGGCGTTGGACCTGCCGCCCGCAATGCCGGTTGATGCTCCGGTGGGAATGCCGGCACCTACGAGGAATGAGCCGTCGCTTATTCTGGCCAGTCCGGAAATCGCATCGGAACCGGATGTTGCGGTCCAGACCCTGAACGGATCTGCAACCCCTTGGACTTCTTCATGGGAAACGGTCAAACAAAAACCGCCAGATTCTCCCCTGACCGCTCTTGTATCCGGTTCCAGCGCCTTGTCTCCAGTACCGCGTGGTGGGTCAGCGCAGAAGATGGGAATTGCTATCAGTATTACCGCGGTTGTGCTTGTCGTAGCAGGAGTCTGGGCATTTTACGCCCATGGCCATCGAAGCGTTTCCTCCGAAACCAAAACAGATTCTGAATCGCAGCGTAACATTGCGCCGCTGCCGGAAAAATCTGCCAAGCCTTCCGCAAGTATTCCCGCCCCTCCCGCTCCCAGTATGATCGAGTCCCAACCCAAGTCAGAAACTTCAATCGCATCGGCAACTCTACCCTCGAAGTTACCGCAGGACTCAAGGCAGCATCCGACAAAGATAACCCAACAGCCCGAACCGGAATCACCTCCTCTCCAACCTCCACAGCCCTCCGTGCCCGCATCTCTGCATTCGGGCATCCTGCACTATCAGGGCCCCCCCGTGCCATTTAACGGGGTGGTTATCTTTGACCATTTGCCCCAAGCTCGGCTCAAGTTCAACTTTGACCGCCAAGCTTGGACTCTCACCATCAAGCCCAACCCCGATGGCACGAAACGGGTGACCATGATTTCTCAAAAGCAAGGCTACCAGACGAATTGTGATTTGAACTGGGAAATTGTCGAGTAAGTGACAACCTCCTGCGTGGTTTACCTCGATGGCGGCTTGCAATTTGGCGCACGACTATTCAAATAGTCGGTTAAAGAGCATCCGCCAGACACATAGAGGAAGCCAAAGTGATCAATGCCTGGAAGCCTTGATCACATTAAGCTCCTCTTCTCGGACGATCTTCCAACCGACAGGGGAACTCGCGAAGGTTAGTCTTTCAATTTCTTCCCCTGAAGAAGTCTTCCCATCGAATTGTCTAGTATCCCAAGTCTTATGAAAGGTAGCCGCTGCCCTGCTGGGAATAACCCTGTCATCAGGACCGTTCACGACTGGTAAAAGCTCAACTTTGATGTCATCGATTTCGTAGGTTTGAATATATTTGATGCGAGCAAAGGCCGATTGGAAGTATCCATGAATTTGATCACGGCTCACATTGTCTCTACGGAAATACTTTTCCACTGTGGCGGCATATGAGGCGGCCAAGGCGGTTGAATTCTTGGAACGGAACGCATCTGCCCAGAGGGACACCGCCTCTTGAACTTGCTGTTTAGATTCAGATATTCGAGAGGCAATATCCCTCTGCCTATGGACATTCCAGGCCAGAAAGCCGCAGGCCGCAACCATCACAATTGAGGCCATAACGATCGCGCCCACAGTATTCCGCTTTGAATGGCTATTAGGCGCAGGCATCTCGTCCTGTTCCGCAGGAATCACGCCGAGTGAGATTTCGACGGCGAGCTTAGCAGTCTCGACGGATTCGGCTTGTCCGATGGGAGAACTCTCAGTCAGGACAGATGGGATGGCTGTATCAATTGGTTGACCGCACCGTGTACAGAATCGCTTTCCGAGAGAAATGGCTACTCCGCACTTTGCACAGGATAGAATTGTCGGCGCAGGTTCGTCTGTGGTGGCCAATAGAATCATAGACTGACCGCAGGCCGCGCAGAAACGCTTGCTGACAGCCACTTCTCTTCCACAATTTGTGCAGTTTCTGATTGCCATGACAACCTACCCAAGTTCCGCGCTCGTCGCAGAATCTGAATGCGCATCAAAACACGGACGCGGCCAACGCATTTAGATCATCTGCAAACTCCCCACCTGCTGGTGCTTGCGCCGGGAAATCCCCGGCGTGCCGCACAAAATCAAGTAAGCGATATACCGCAATCCCCGCAGAACGGAGACCCTTGCTCCACCTCCGCGCCGCAGGCGCTACAGAACACTTTCGAGGAATCGATGGGTTCGGTCTGACCTTCCTCTTGTGCGCCTTTGGAGCCAAGTTGCGCAGTTGGTCCATCCTCCGTGGCTGTCGTTTGCTGCTCTAAATTCTCAACAGTGTCTGTAAGAGGATTGATCGTCGAAGATGGTGTTGTGGGTGCCTCCACTTCATGAAGAGGTGCGATTGGCGACCCCTGTTCTTTCGGCACTACACTTCCTGCAACAATGGCCGACGGGGTTGAAGCCGACGCGATTTGAGTGAAATTGCTTACGATAGAAGCAAGATCAAACTCCCCACTAATAAGTGAAACTTGAATTTTTCCAAGTAGAATGTCGAAGAAAAACTCAGAAATGCGCTCGGGGGTCAACTCAACGGGGGCTCCATCCAGGCCTAGCCCAAGGTCGTAGGTTCGCAGCAATTGATTTCCCATGCTGGCGCAGGAAATAAGAAATTGGTTCTGCAGTCGGTCATAATCGACCAAGCCGGTTGCCAAAACCTTCCCCACTACCGAATAGGATCTAAGGATCTGCTGGACGCCGTCAGCCGACAAGACGGTCTTCACCTCGTCCTGTTCTATATTCATCCGAATCTTGCCGGTATTCTCCGCTTCCGGCGTGCCGCGCATCAATGCGCCGAGATCTGCCAATGTGAGGCTGAACAACTCAGTCCCAGGAAGATAGCTGATCTTCTCCACAGAAAAAGCGCTTGGAAAAAGGAGAAATACCGTCTTTGAGACGCGTACAACTGGGCTATTGAAGGTTCCTACCACGGAGTCGCTCAACTCAAGACTGCGGGTGGCGAATACCCCCCCAATAACCACGCAGTTGTCCAATACAATCTCATCTGCAAAGATATTGGCGGCCACATAAGCATTTCGCAGCTTCACCTGCTTGGCGCTGACATCCGCCAGAAAATGTACTTGGCATCCTGGTGCTAGCGAGACGATGGCATTGGAAGAGCCTACGGCCTTTTCAAAGACTACGGTTCCCTTTGCATCAGTGTTTACGTGCAACTCCAACTGTGTATAAACGCAACCCTTCACTCTCAGTGGCCCTTGCTGCACTTCGAGGCTTCGCGCAAACACGGCCCCTTGCACCTCACAGTCTCCCTGCACCACAACGTCGCGCTCCAAGTCGCGCGATATTTTCGGCAAGATAGGCGATTTGACGAGGTTATCCTTCAGCAGAATGCGGTTGTCATTGAACCGGATTTCATCTAAGACCTGCATGGCTCGTTCCTCAAATTCTGTAAAACGTTTGACTAAAGTGGTAGGACTTCTGGCGCGTGAGCTTTCCAAAGCTGCAGAATCACTTGCCGGACCCGGGCATCTTGACCCTGCAAAGAAGTGTGGATAGCATCAACCAGAGGGAAAAGAAAGCGTTCAATTTG
>Ga0224559_1002127_pt1 | contig 10383 bp, 9 predicted proteins | sample 714S33034metaG_FD_180676 | JGI IMG/M metagenome (GOLD analysis project Ga0224559, IMG submission 180676) | Peat soil microbial communities from Stordalen Mire, Sweden - 717 S3 30-34 | ecosystem: Environmental > Terrestrial > Soil > Wetlands > Peat | place: Sweden: Norrbotten County, Stordalen... | reverse complement strand
CAGCAGAATTGCCGGAAGCTTATGAGTCATGGCCAAAAGCGTAGCATGTCCGCCTGGCGTGGTGAAGCCGGACGAGACCTATTCAGTCATGATGTCCGACAGTGTAATCTCGATGGGGGTGCCGGGGATCGCGAGGACGGCGCCGACGCGATGAATACCATCGAGGGTGTGAAGCTCACTGGTGAGAGTGCGTGGATTGATAATCCAGACGCTGGGAACACCTCCCGCGAGCAGGTCCTGTGTTTTCTGCCAGACTCCTTGCGCGGTATCGGTTGGAGATAGAATTTCGATCCAGAGTACCGGCGGCTGTGATGGAGAGGGCCCGTCGAAATCGGGCAGCAAGTACACTCAGACGTCGGGTATCGGGTACCAATTCGGTCGGATCTGCACCCGAAGTTCGGTATAGACCTCGATGTTCCACTGCTTCCGGCGCCTGCCCAGATATTGCGTGAGACGGGCTTGTAGTCTCGAATGTTCTTTGTCCCCCAAGTTTCGCTCCAGAACGCAGCCATCCCGGTATTCCCGATCGGGAGAGTAGGACGTGTTCAGATACTCTTCGACTGAGATTGTGCCGCGCGGGGCGTGTGGCAACGGTTGAAACGATTCGGTTTCAGGAAGGCCGTATTCTGCAGTGTCAGGCATACCGCTCCCATTCTACGCCGCTTTTGAGTACTGCGGTTTTGTGCTTACGATACAATCGAACCTTGAAACTGGCGATCATCGGGTACGGCAACGTGGGGCGCGCGCTGGCGCGGCTGGTGAGGCAGAAACGCCAGGAGTTTCCCTTCACGATCGTGGGGGTCCATACGTTGCGGCACGGTACGGCGGTGGACGCGGCGGGGTTGCCCGCCGAAGTGCTGGAGGCCGCGGAGTTCGGGCCGCGGGCGGCATCGGTGGAGGAGTTTCTGGACGCAGCGCGGGCTCAGGTGGCGATCGAGCTGACGACGCTCAATCCGTCCACGGGAGAGCCGGCCACGGGGCACATTCGAGCGGCGATGGCGAGGCACATGCACGTGGTGACGGCGAACAAGGGGCCGATCGCGCACGCCTATGGAGCGTTGCGCGACGAGGCGGCGCGGCAGGGGGTGAGCCTGCGGTTCGAATCCAGCGTGATGGACGGGGCGCCGGTGTTCAACCTGTGGCGGCACACGATGCCCGGAGTGAAGGTGCTGGGGTTCACCGGGGTGCTGAACTCGACGTCGAAGGTGGTGATTGAGACGATGGAACGAGGGGGGAGCTTCGACGCGGGGCTGGCGGAGGCGCGGCGGATGGGGATCACGGAGGGCGATGGGGCGTACGACGTGGAGGGCTGGGACTCGGCGGCTAAGACGGCGGCGCTGGCCAACGTGCTGATGGACGCGCGGACCACGCCGCAACTGGTGACGACGCGCGGGATTGCGCGGCTGACGCCGGAGCGGGTGATGGAGATGGCGCGCGAGGGAAAGACGGTACGCCTGGTGAGCCGGGGGCGGCGAACGAACGGCCGCGTGTCGCTGCGGGTGCGCGCCGAGGTGCTGGATCGGAGCGACCTTCTGGCGTGCACGCCGGGAACCAGCAACCTGATCCTGTTCCATACGGATCTGATGGGCACGTTCGGAACGGTGTCGATCTCCCCAGGAGTGGAACAGACGGCGTATGGCGTGTTCAGCGATCTGGTGAGCTTGCGCTGAGGCTATAGGCAGCAACCGCTCCTCAGAAGAATACGCCCGCAAGCGGGCGTTGGCAAGCTGAAGCATGCCCCACCAACGCAAGCAAATGACCTGCCGGTGGTGGCGCAGGCGGTTTCGTCTGTGTCTGGAGTTTGGCCATTTCCAGGCGGCTGCGCCGCATGGGTGGGGCACGCTTCATCGGGAGCCTCTGCCGAGGGCAGATTGAACAGATGAGAGCCCCGACGTTGGACATGAGGCCGTATCCGCCTGATTCTACAAGGGGGGCTCAGATGAGCTTGCCCTCCGAGCGAAACTCGGACGGGCAGGCGGTTTCGCCTGCGTACCGCATTTTTCTCCGCGTCTTACGGTCGCCGCACCGAGGAGGTATCGTCAATCCTTTCGGCGCGTACGATAAACCTGGTGGGGGCGGGACCGACGTAGTAGAACGGATAACAGGTGACCAGGGTAAGAATCTGGTTTTCGGTGGGACTCAGCACGGCGATATTGTCGGGCCGCACGATGGCGGTGGAGACGACGCGGTAACGGAACTCACCGAGCAAGGTGGTGAGGGTAACCATGTCGTCGTGGCGGATGTTTCGCAATGGCCGGAAAAACGTGTCGCGGTGTCCGGAAATGCCGACGTTTCCCTGCTGTCCCGGAAGCGCCGTACCGGGGATATGGCCGACCGCCCGGCGGAGTGTGGCGGCGCGAACCCCCTCAATGACGATGACCGAAAGGCCGAGACGCGGAATGTCGAGACGGCCGATCAGGCCAGCGGCTGGGGCAAGCGGCAGCCGGGGCGGCCGCGCAATGAGGGACGGGTTCTGAGGTGCCCCGGGGCTGGTCTCCTGGCTGACCCGGAGCAACCCATCGAGGCGGCTGTCCTCGGCTTGCTGGAAAATCCGGGCGTCCAGCACAACGTAGGCGCACCAGGCGAGCAGCGCGAAGCCGGCGGCAAAGAGCAGGCGCTGGGTCCAGAGCAACACGCGCCGCAGCGGCTGTTTGGCGACTTTCAGCCTCATTTGCCGGCGACGTCCTTGAATGGTCGCGATGCATCACCGGCGATGTAGCCGGCCCGGGCGCGCACGAAGAGCTTGCCGGAGCCCGCCCCTCCGGCGGCTACGCGAATGGTCCGGTAGACTCCGGGCTGCGCCGTACCCGCGGAATGATATCCGATGGTGTATTGATGGCGAATGTCGCGGGCGATGCGTTCGCAAATAGCGACGGTCTCTTTGAACTCATCGGGGAAGAAGGCTTCGCCGCCGGTTTCGCCGGCTAGCCGGCGGAGTACACCCGGATTGCGGTCGCGATCGTCCTCATCGAAGATGCCGATGGTGTAGATGAGGGCGGTGGATTGCTCGGCCATTTTGAGGACCTCGGCCAGGGTGTGCTTGCTGGCGTTGTCGCCGCCATCGCTAATGACGATGAGGACTTTCTTATCGCGGGTGCCGGTACGCAGGTGGTTTCGCGCCTCGAAGATGGCGTCGTAGAGCGCGGTCATGCCGCGGGTGGGAGCGTTGGCGATGGCGTTGGTGAGGTCCTCGGGGCGATTGGTGAGGGGAAGAAAATCGGGCAGGCCGAGCGATACCTTCTCGTTGAAGTTGACGACGAACATTTCATCGTCCGGACTGCTGGACTCGACGAAGGTGCGGGCAGCGGCGATCACGTCCCTGATCTTGGGACGCATGCTGGAGCTGTGGTCGACCACCAGTCCGACGGTTACCGGGATGTCTTCATGACGGAACAAGCTGATGGATTGGCGGACGCCGTCTTCGTAAACCGCAAAATCCTGTTCGCGCAGATCGGGAGCAAAGCGGCCTTTGGAATCGCGCACGGTGGCGTTCAACACCACGAGATCGACGTTGACGGAGATCTGAAAAGGACCCTGAGCTTCCTTGGACGCCGGTGCTCGGAGCGATTGGGCGCCGCCCGCGAGACCGATCAGCAACAGCGACAGGAGAACCAGGGCGTTCAGATAATGGCGGTCCACTACCCATCTTCTCAGGATGCCTGGAGTCGGCAATACTCCGGTTGCCACGCAAGGCGGCACCCCAGGTGGCATGGCTCTCTGTCGCATGATGTTGCCTTCTCCCATTGATCCGAGACGCACTCATGCGGCTCGCGCCAGGTGGCGCGCGCCGCATGAGAAATCGAACACCCCGTTACTGAAGGCGTTTAGCGGTCAGGCGCAGGACCATGGCGCCACCGAGCAGCAGGAACCCGAACATTGCCAGCAGCGGCAATAGACTCGCGGTGGAGGGGAGGGTCTGCTCCGCAACTACGGGAGCCTCGGCAACCACTTCAACCGGCGGCGGCGGAGTAACCACTTCGGTGAGCTGTACTTCTTCGCCGGTCGGCTTGGCCGCCATGATCGGCGCGGCTCTCAACTGTGCCACCACCGGCTCGTCGGCAGACTTGATGGGCTCGGCGACTTCGAGGGGAAGTTCAGCCGGGGTAAATAAGACAGGCATGTTACTGGCCTTGGCTAACGCCATTGCTCTGGCCTTCGGATAGACGAATTCCTCGCCCCACTGTCTGCCCGGATAAAACCAGGCGCGTAGCGCTTCGGGCTCGCCGGCTGGCCGTTCCGTGAATGTGACCACGGTCTTATCGGTGGCTTTAAGGCGATAGTTCGGGATCGCCAGAATGGTGGCGTAGATCATGGTTTCGTCCTGATTGAAGATCTGGACGATGTGGCGGTCGGACTGCGAATCCAGGATCTTGAACACGTAGGTGCCGGCGGGCAAGACAGCCCAACCTACCAGGTGAACCCCCGGAATTTCCACGGGACCGCTAAAGGTCATCGTGGTCTTCCTGTTCCAATCGTCGGCCCTGGCGCCTGGTGCGAGTACCGCGGCCGTCAGCGCCACAAAACATACCGTCGTTGCTGCTTTGAATAGTTTCATGTTTTTCTTTCCTTTTTCATTTCAGCTTTTGTAGTTTCTTCTGCGGTTCGCTTCGTTTCGGCGTGCGGCAGATTTCGGCGGGCAAGCCCCGCGAGAGATACACAAGATACAGAGGCATTCCGGGGACCAACGTGATCGAATCCACGTTAGCCATACATGACCACGTCTTGATAGGCGACGGTCATCCTTTAATCCGGAAGTTAGTGACGTTTGTCCATAATCCGACCGCCTGGAGCAGCCACACGCAAACGGCGACCACAACGACGATGTTCAAAATGGTTTTGATGCTGGAGGCCATGGGAATATACCGGTTGATAAGGTATAAAGCGACTCCAACGACGATCAACACAATGACTAGGTTCAGCAATGGCATTTTGCAGTACTCCTGGAATCTGGAAAGAGCATTCCGATGCCCAATCGCGAGGCGGCGCGTTCGGCGGGGAATGGGAACTGTGCTCAATGCTCCGGATGAACAGTACGATGTGGTTCTATTCGGTGGGCAAGTGTGGTGGAAGCTACAACGAACGTGAGAAAAAATAAATGGCCGCCGATGAACGCCGATCAACGCTGATAGAAACAAGATGCTTATCGGCGTTTATCTGCGTTCATCGGCGGCCCAAACAGTTCCTTCACAGCTTCTTACAACGCAACGGTGATGGCAAGCCTGACGTAAGGATAGCTGCGATTGTAGAGGTAGTATCCATCGTCGTAGTCGATGTAAACGTCATCGGCGCTATACCAGTCCGCCGGCCAGTATTCCGGATATGGATCGACCAGCAGGAACGAGTAGCCGCCGTAGAAGAAGCGCGGATATCCCATGTACATAACGGGGCGGGTTCGCATGCGGAAGAAGTGTTCGCTGCCGAAACTGAGATTGAAGCTGGCCTGAGGAACGTAGTAGCCGCCATAGCCTCCGCGCTGCTCCCAGGTGCGATGGTCGGAGGCCCAGTGTTGGGCGCGATCCTGCTGCCAGGTATTCTTCGCCTGCCAACCGCCGCCCTGCTTTTCCCATCCCCGCTGTTGCTGCCACGAACGGGCCTGCTGCTGGCTGCGCTGGGGTTGCACCTGCGGGGCGCGTTGCTGTTGGGGCTGGGATTGTTGGGCGCGCTGCTGTGGTTGCGGTTGCGGCGACTGCTGGGCACGCTGCTGCTGTTGTCGCTGCGGCTGCTGGGCACGCTGCTGCTGCGGTTGGGGCTGCTGCGCCCGTTGTTGCTGTTGTCGCTGGGGCTGCTGCGCCCGCTGTTGCTGTTGCTGGGGTTGCTGTGCGCGTTGTTGCTGTTGGGGCGGTTGCGCCCGTTGTTGCTGTGGCTGCTGCTGCGCCCGCTGTTGCTGTTGCTGGGGTTGCGGCGCCCGCTGCTGCTGTCGTTGCTGCTGCGCCCGCTGCTGTTGTTGCTGGGGCTGCGGCGCTCGCTGCTGTGGTTGTTGCGGCGCCCGCTGCTGTTGTTGCTGGGGCTGCTGCGCCCGTTGTTGCTGGGGCTGCGGCGCTCGCTGCTGTTGTTGAGGCTGCTGCGCGTGCTGCTGTGGCGGCTGCGCGCGCTGTTGCTGCTGTGGCTGGGCGCGTTGCTGTTGTTGGGGTTGCTGGGCGCGCTGCTGCTGCGGGGGAGCCCCCCCTTGCTGGCCCTGCTTGTCTCCCTTTCCATCGCGCTGTGCGTGAACGACGGGCACTATCATTCCGAAAAAGACTAAGACTGCTGCTGTAGTACTAACTCTCACGAGTTTCATGGTAAATAACTCCTGTCGGAGTTGACACACGCACGTGGACAGCCAAGCCGATATTCCGGTCCGATTTTGGGCGAATCGGCTCAACAAAAGCCGCAGTTGGTGCTACCCGTGCTGTAGGGCTAGGTGATGCCTGGAACAGTGTAACGTTTACCGGGTCGGTCGCAGCGACTGTTTGCCGGGCCTGGCACTGGAAGGCGCCACGCCGGTGCGTGGGCGCAAGGCGACCGCGGAACTGCACGTCAACCGGCTCCAGCCAACGATCTGGTGACAGAAAACAGGAGACGAATGAAACTCATCGGTGCATGCCTCATGGTATGCGGAATTATGTCGGCCCAGGAGCCGCAGAAACAGAACGAGAATGCGGCCCGGATGGCCGCGGGATCTCCGCCCATTTACCGCGTCACCGTGACCGCGCGGACCGCCAAGGCGATCAGTTATCGCCACCGCAGCGGCGCGACGAAGATCGATTTCCGGGGCACCGAACTGCTGCCAGGCGCTCGTGGCGAGGCCAAAGTCGAGAGCAAACAGGGCCGCATCGAGATCGAAGTGGAATTCGATGGCCTCGAGGCGGCGACCAAGAATGGTACGGAATACCTCACTTATGTATTGTGGGCCGTCACCCCCGAGGGCCGAACGTCGAACCTCGGTGAAGTGCTGCTCAATGGAACCAAGAGCAAGCTCGACGTAAGCACCGAGTTGCAGGTGTTCGGATTGGTGGTCACCGCCGAACCTTACTTCGCGGTCACGCAGCCGAGCGATCTGATCGTGATGGAAAACGTCGTTCGAGCCGATACGGTAGGTAAGATCGAGGAGATCGACGCCAAGTACGAATTGTTGCAGCGCGGGCAGTATCAGCATCTGGCGAATCCGCTGGCACTGAAGGCGGATCGGAAATTGCCTCTAGAACTATATGAAGCGCGCAACGCGGTGCAGATCGCGCGCGCCATGGGCGCGGACCGTTTTGCGGCCGAGACCTTCCGGAAGGCCGAGACGAGTCTGGCGGCGGCCGAAGCCTATCAGCAACGCAACGCGGGCCGGAAGCCGGTGACCATGACCGCCCGGGAAGCCGTGCAGACGGCGGAAGATTCGCGGGCCATCGCGGTGAAACGCCAGGAGGAAGACGCCCTGGCGGCGGAGCGGCAGGCGGCGATGGATCGCGAAGCACGCGCGGAGAACCGGCGCGTAGTGGCGCAGTCGGAGACGGATCGCGTGACGCGCGAGGCCGAAGCGGCGCGGGTTCAGGCGCTGGCGCAAGCGGAAGGCTTGAAGCGGGAAAACGATGCTCGCGTGGCGGCAGTCGCAGCCGACGCGGATCGTCTCAGGCTCGAGAACGAGGCGCGCGCAACGGCCGCCAAGACCGAGGCGGACCGTCTGAAAGCGGACAACGACTTGCGGATGGCGGCGGCGGGTGCCGAGGCGGATCGTCTGCGAGCGGATAACGAATCGCGCGCAATGGCTGCCAAGAATGAGGCGGACCGTCTGAAAGCGGATAACGACTCGCGGATGGCGGCGGCGGGTGCCGAGGCGGATCGTCTGAAGCACGAAAATGAGGCGCAGAGAGCGGCCGCGCAGGCCGAACTCGACAACGCGGCCAGGCAAACGGCCAGGTTGGAAGCGCAGAAGGTGGAACTGCGAGTACTGCTGCTGCAGCAGTTCAACGCCATTCTGCAGACGCGCGATACCGCGCGGGGCCTGATCGTCAACATGTCGGATGTCCTCTTCGACACCGGCAAGTCTTCGTTACGGCCCCTGGCCCGGGAGAAACTGGCCAAGGTGGCCGGCATCGTCTCCGGGCATCCGGGTCTTAGGTTGGATGTAGAAGGTTACACTGATAGTGTCGGCGGGGATGCGTATAATCAGCAACTTTCCGAACAACGCGGCGAGTCGGTCCGCGGATATCTGACACAGCAGGGAATGGCGGCGGGCTCGGTCTCGTCGAAGGGCTTCGGCAAAACTCAGCCGGTGGCTTCCAATGATACGGCGCAGGGCCGGCAGTTGAATCGGCGCGTGGAACTAGTGATCTCCGGCGAGGTAATCGGTACGGAGATCGGCAAAGTAGTCGCGGTCAGGTGAAGTAGTAACGTCGCGGGGCATTGGTGCAGGACCGGCAGCGGTCCTGCGCTCCCGGGACGGTTGAGACGGAGATTTCATGAAGCATCTACAAACGTCAGTTCGGCTAGGCCGCGAAGTCCGGGCCGTGGTTTTCATGGCGGTGTCGGCGGCGATTCCGATGGCGGGGTTCGGGCAGACGCCCGAGCCGCTCGACGTGACCGGCAAGTTGGAGTACCACGTCAAATGCGCGGTGGGGCCCGGGGCGATTTTGGGCGATGCCGCCTACGCCGCGGTCCTGCAGGCAGACAACGCGCCGCTGGAGTGGAAACAAGGCGGCGAGGCCTTCGGCAAGCGCGTGGCTTCCATCATGGCCTGGTCCGGAGTTCATAACGCCTTGGCTTTCGGTCTGGATTCGACGCTGCATCAGGACCCGCGATACTATCGAGCGGGCGGCACCGGGTTCTGGCGCCGGTCGGCACATGCGCTGCGCGGGACGCTGCTCACACGCACCGATAGCGGTGGCGAGACGCTATCCACCTGGCGCATCGGCAGCGCCTACGGCTCGGCCGTTATTTCCAACCTGTGGTATCCGGACCGGCTCAACACCGCCCGCCTCGGGTTTATCGAGGGCTCGGTAACACTCGGGTTCGATCTGATGGGCAATCTGGGAAAAGAGTTCTGGCCGGATGTCAAGAGAAAGGTCCTGCACAGACCATGACGACCGCACGCAAAGCTCGTTTGCCATGGGCCGCGTTTGGGCTGTTGGTTCTATTCCCGTGTCCCAACGCCTATTCCTTTTCAGTCCTGACGCACGAGGCTATCATCGATTCCACCTGGGACGGCGACATCAAGCCGCTGCTGCTGAAGCGCTTTCCGGCTGCCACGCGCGACGAGTTGAAGGCGGCGCATGCCTACGCCTACGGAGGGTGCATCATCCAGGACCTGGGGTATTATCCGTTCGGCAGTAAGTTCTTCAGCGACTTGACGCACTATGTGCGGAGTGGCGACTTCATTCGAAACATGATTCGCGAGTCCGAGGATCTCAACGAGTACGCATTCGCGCTGGGCGCGCTTTCCCATTTCGCGGCCGACAATAATGGCCACCGCATGGCGACGAACGTGTCGGTGCCGCTGCTCTATCCGAACCTTCGCGTGAAATTCGGCAATTCGATCACTTATGCGGACGACCCCTTCTCGCATACGAAGACGGAGTTTGGATTCGATGTATTTCAGTCCGCCAAGAGCCGGTACGCTTCGGAGGCCTTTAAAGACTTCATTGGTTTTCAAGTTGCAAAACCCGTGCTGGAGCGCGCCTTTGAGGACACCTACGGAATGAAGCTCGGGCAGGTGTTTCTGAGCGTCGATCTGGCAATCGGCTCGTACCGGCGGGCCGTGGGGACCATCCTGCCGGCGTTGACCAAGGTCGCGTGGCAGCTTAAGGGCCCCGAGATCCAGAAGGAAGTTCCCGGCATCACCCGGAAGAAGTTTCTCTACAATCTCTCCCGCTCCAGCTACGAGAAGAACTGGGGCGCCACCTATCAGCGGCCGGGTATCCGGTCGAGGATCCTGGCGTTTTTCTTCCGCATCGTGCCGAGAGTGGGCCCATTCAAGGCTCTGGCGTTTAAGAAGCTGACCCCGGAGACTGAAAAGCTGTACATGGTCGGCTTCAACGCGACCATCGACCGGTATCGCGAGTTGCTTGCCGGCGTGGGTCGTGGCCGGCTGATCATGTCCAATGACAATATCGACGTGGGAGCAGTCACGACCGCGGGCCAATACAAGTTGACGGACGATGCCTACGCAAAATTGCTGAATAAGTTGGACGGTCACTATATAGATTTGCCGCAAGACCTGCGCAGCGATATTCTCGCTTTCTACCAGGACCTCGGGGTTCCTATCGCAACCAAGACCAACGCAAGCGACTGGGCAAGGCTGCAGGACGAACTTACTCACCTGGAAGCCATAAATCGCGACCTGGGAGCGGGGACTTCCAAAGTGTCTACCGTGGTAAGCGCACCTGTTCTTAAGTGGGCGGATCAATCGAGGAGGCCATA
>Ga0224559_1002126_pt1 | contig 10388 bp, 8 predicted proteins | sample 714S33034metaG_FD_180676 | JGI IMG/M metagenome (GOLD analysis project Ga0224559, IMG submission 180676) | Peat soil microbial communities from Stordalen Mire, Sweden - 717 S3 30-34 | ecosystem: Environmental > Terrestrial > Soil > Wetlands > Peat | place: Sweden: Norrbotten County, Stordalen... | reverse complement strand
GGCATCGTCCAGGATATGGCGCGCGGCGCCAAATATCCGGTTCCGGTGGCCGCCGCCGCGCTGCAGATGTTCCTCGCCGCCTCAGGCTCTGGCCTCGGCCGACAGGACGACAGCGCCGTCGCCCGCATCTACGCGCAGCTCGCCGGCGTGAAGCTGCCAGAGGCGACCGCTTCCAAAGCCGACTGAGGGAGAACGCGTCATGCCCCGTTTCGCCGCCAATCTGACCATGATGTTCAATGAGGCGCCGTTCCTCGACCGTTTCGCTCGGGCCGCCGGCGCCGGCTTCGCCGCCGTCGAATTCCTGTTTCCGTATGCGTTTCCGGTGGACGCCGTCGCCGAGCGCCTCGTCCGCCACAAGTTGGAGCAGGCGCTGTTCAACCTGCCGCCGGGAGACTGGGCGGCAGGCGAACGCGGTCTCGCCTGTCGCGCCGATCGGCGGGCCGAAGTTCTCGCTGGCGTGGAAGCTGCGCTCCCCTACGCCCGGGCGACCGGCGTTCGTCGCCTGCACCTGATGTCAGGCATCGGCGACAGGCGCGATCCCGTTCAAGTCTCGGCCTATCGCGACGCGGTCAAAGCGGTCGCCGAGCGGCTCGGAGAGGTTGGGCTCGATCTGGTGATCGAGCCGATCAACGGGCGCGACATGCCCGGCTACTTTCTCAACGACTTCGCCTTCGCCGCCGATTTGATCGCCGAACTTGCCCTGCCGAACCTCAAACTTCAGTTCGACATTTATCATCGGCAGATCATGCACGGCGACGTCGTCATGTCGCTTCGGGCGTTGACGCCGATCATCGGCCACATCCAGGTCGCCTCGGTTCCTGCCCGCAACGAGCCCGCCAGCGGCGAGCTCGACTACAAGTTCCTGTTCGCCGAACTCGATCGCCTCGACTACTGCGGCTTCGTCGGCTGTGAATACCGTCCAGCCGCCGAGACGGAAGCCGGCCTCGGCTGGTTCGCGCCGTACGTCGGCAAGCGCTGAAAGGAAAAGACGATGTCTCTTCTCTTGGGTGTCGTCGCCGACGACTACACCGGCGCTTCCGACTTAGCCAACGCCTTGACCCGCAACCGTCTCTCGACGATCCAAACGATCGGCGCGCCAGACGCCGATCTTCAACTGCCGGACGTCGACGCGATCGTCGTCGCCTTGAAGACCCGGTCCGTCGCTCCCGATCTGGCGGTGAAGAAATCCGTCGCTGCGGCGAGCTGGATGAAAAGCCGCGGCGCAGAGCACATCTTGTTCAAGATCTGCTCGACGTTCGATTCGACCGATGAAGGCAATATAGGTCCGGTGGCCGACGCACTCGCGGCGCTGACCGGCGAGAGCGTTGCGCTCGTCAATCCGTCGTTCCCTGAGAACCAGCGCACGGTCTACCAAGGCCACCTCTTTGTCGGCGACAGGCCGCTCAACGAGAGCCCGCTCAAGGATCATCCGCTCAACCCGATGCGCGACGCCGATCTCGTCCGCGTGCTAGGCCGTCAAAGCCGCCGTCCGGTCGGGCTCATCGACCTGCAGACGGTGCTGGCCGGGCGCGCGGCGATCGACAGGCGCCGCGCGGCGCTCGCATCCCAGGGCGTCGGCGCCGCTATTGTCGACGCCATCACCCCGGCCGAGCTGGACGTGATCGGCGATCTTGCGACCGACGCCAAATTCTCCGTCGGCGCCTCCGGCATCGGCATCGGCATCGCCCGCGCTCTGGTTGCTCGCGGCCGCAGCAAGGGCTTGGTCGACTCAGCCGCGTTGGCCCCGATCGGGGGCCCCGCGATCTGCCTCGTCGGCTCCTGCTCCCGCGCCACGCTGTTGCAGGTGCAGAGAGCGGAGACGGTCATGCCCGTCCTTCATCTCGACGTGGAGGACGTGCTGGGGCTTGGGACGGCCGTCGAAGCGGCGATCAGTTGGGCTGGCGAACGCATAGGGTCGGGTCCCGTGCTGATCGCCTCGAGCGCTGACGCGGCGGCCGTTGAGACCATCCAATCGCGCCACGGACGCGAGCGCTCGGGCCAAGCGATTGAAACCGCCATGGCGGCGCTCGCCGAGGCGATGGCGACGCGCGGCGTCCACCGGTTGATCGTCGCCGGCGGCGAGACTTCCGGCGCCGTCGTCGACCGTCTCGGCCTGAAGGCCTTCTTTATCGGCGAGGAGATCGCGCCCGGAGTGCCGGCGCTGTTCTCCGTCGGCGGTCGGGATCGTTTCGGAATGGCCCTAAAATCTGGAAATTTCGGAGGACCCGACTTCTTCGCCGACGCCCTGAAGGCGATCGCCTGACCTTCGCGCGGCGGGCGCAGACCGGCGGCGTGACGGTCGTTGGACGGCCGCCCGCATCATATCGTCCAAGCGATCGGCGCAGAGGATCTTGTTCGGGCGCGACGTAACGGGCGAGACGCGGCCGTTCCGACAGGGCCAGCGCTGTAAAGGGTCGCAATTAATTTCTGTTTTTCAGAATCTATGCTATTCTACTCCTTCGCAATATCCACAGCCCGCCGGCGACCCCGGCGCGCGCCGAAGGCGCCGCATTGTGACCGAAGCGTCCCTCCCCGCCCCCTCCGCCGCCGGCCGCCGAAGACTCGACAATCGCCGAAGCCACCCTTGACGCGCCGCAAGCCATTGACGCGTAAGGACTATCCCCTTTCCAAGGCTTGACGTCGCTTGACATGTCTTGACAAGACTTGACGAAACTTGACGCTCTGCTTGACGGCGAAGCCCCTCACGGCCCCGGATAGTGCTCGATCCGGCCGACCGCCGGTTCGCGCACTTCCCTGAGCGCCTCGCCGACCTGTTCGACCTTGCGCATGACGCGCAGGATGTTGCGGTGGGCGATCTTCTCGAGATCGCGCTCCGAGAAGCCGCGGCGGATCAGTTCGGCGAACAGATGCGGGAAGCGGCCGACGTGCTCGAGCCCCTGCGGCTGGGCGCCGCCGTAGAAGTCGGAGCCGATTCCGACGTGATCGATCCCCGCCGTCTCGACCAGATAGACGATCTGGTCGGCGACCTCGGAAAGCGTCACGCGCGGCGCCGGGCCATTGCGCGCTTCGAGCGCCGCCAGCCGCGCTTTGACGTCGGCGACCAGCGGCGCCTTGCCGTGAGCGTCGAGCGAACTCTTGAGCCAGTTGCGCAACGCCTGCGAGACGAAGCCCGGCACGAAGGTCGCGAGCACCGCGCCGCCGTTCGCCTTCAGCCGCTTCAGCACGTCGTCGGGCGCGTTGCGCGGATGGTCGCACAGCGAGAAGGCATTGGAGTGCGACAGCAGGATCGGCGCTTCGCTGACGTCGAGCAGGCGCCGGATGCCGTCGTGCGACACATGCGCTCCGTCGACGATCACGCCGAGCCGATTGCATTCGCCAATCACCGCGCGGCCGAAGGCGTTGAGGCCATTGTGGCGCGGCGCGTCGGTCGCCGAGTCGACCCAGTCGAGCGTCTCGTTGTGACAGGGGATCAGCATGCGCGCGCCCGCCGCGTGCCAGATGCGCAACGGCGAGAGCGAATTCTCCAGCCCGACGCCGCCCTCGACGACGATGTAGGAGGCGATCCTGCCCGCCTCCTTGGCGCGAGCGAAATCGGCGGCCGAGCGCGCGGGATAGAACACGTCGGGATAGGCCGCTTCGAAACGGCGGATGACGTCGATCTGTTCGAGCGCGGTGCGGGCCGGGTGCGGCGCGCCGGTCGGCTGGAACGCCGCCCAAAACTGCGCGCCGACCTTGCCCTCGCGCAGGCGCGGTATGTCGGTGTCGCTCTCCGGGTGGATGCGCGCGAGGTCGTAGGCGACGACGTCGCCGCGCGCCCGCTTGTCGACCCTGATCGTCCAGGCGAGATCGTTGTGGCCGTCGAACAGCGGCGCGCGCGTCAGCAGCGCTTCGGCCTTGGTCAGCGCGTCGTCGTTACCCATCCGCGGCGAATCCCCTTTTCATTTGCGGCCGCATGCAATCACCATTCGTCAGGCGGCGCCAGCGCGCGCATCGAGCCCGTCGGCTTGTCATCCGGCCGATCCGGCTGATAATGCCGCGTCGGGCGAGCGCTTCACGCCGCCGGCGTCGGGCGGACAGACGGAACACGCGATCATGGGCGCTCAACGGGCGGGCAAGTCGGGGCGCGACATCGTCGCCTATTTCGCCGGACACCTGGCCAATCTCGCCAACGGCAACGACACGCTCGGCGACGCCGAGGAGATCGTCGTCGTCAAGCCGTTCCACCTCTACGAACGAGTGCGCCGGCTGCTGACCGTCAACAAGCGCTATTCCGACGGCCTGGTCGGCGTCTGGGCCTATCCGCCGCCCGACGGCGTCGAGGAAGCGGCGGAATTCTATTTCGACCGCGTGCTCGACCGGCCGATCTCCGCGCGGCGCGACGAGCCGACCTCGGCCGACAATCTCGCCGCGCTGGTGGCGACCCGCGCCGCCGGCCCGATCGCTCCGCCGCCGCGCGACGAGCCGCTGTCGACCTGGAAGGCGCTGGTCGGCGGGCCGGCGCGCCGGCGCCGCTTCCGCGAGACCAGCGAGCTGTTCGAACTGTCGAACCGCATCCTCAAATGCCTCGACGCCGCCAACCGCCCTTACGCCGAGACATTGCGGCTCGGCCTTTGCCCCAAGGAATGGCTGGTCGGCGATGACGCCGCCGGCGTCAACACGCTCAAAGCCGCCAACGGCTTCCTCAAGGCGCTGAAGGCGAAGATGGGCGACAAGCTCGGTCGCCGCCCGAGCGAAACGGAGATCGAGGCCGCCTTCGCCGCCGCGCCGGTGCCCGGAACGAAGACCGGCAAGGATTTCGTCGCCACGCCGCTCGGCGCGGCGATCGTGTCGCGCGTCGCCGGCCAGGACCAGACCTATCTGCTGTCGTTCGAATCGGTCGAGGCGACCCAGGCCGCCGAGATCGCCGACGAGGCGGACGGTCCGCTGATGACGCAGCAGGAGGCCGCGCCCTATCTCAATGCGGCGGTCGAGGCCGGCGCGATCGCGCCGCCCGAGCGCGACCTGCTGGCGGCGATCATGGCCGGGCGGACATTGAACCAGGCGCTCGGCGAGAGCCTGTTCTTGCGCCGCCGGGTCAAAGCCGATTTCGAAGGCGATCTCGCCGCCTACGTGGAGGATTTGTCGGCGCGGACCGCGCGCTTCGTCGTCGCGGCCGCGGCCAGACCGTAAACCCGGCGCAGCGCCCAACCATCGGGATCACGAGGGTGGGGCCGAGGAGAAGACCATGAACTCGACGTTCGATCCCCGCGACGCGGCGCGGTTTCTGCGGACCCTGCGCGTCACGACCCAGACGGCGATCGCCCTCAACGATCTCGACCGGGCCGGAGAACGCGTACGGCCGGTTTCGACCTTCGCCGCCCTGGCGGCCAAGGGAACCGAGGAATGTCGCTTCCCCGCCGCGGGGATTCTCAGCGGCGACGGGCTGGTGCTGGCGCGGCTGGAGCACGAAAGCGACGAAGCCAAGGTGCTGACGCTGCAGGCGCAGGGGGTCGTCGGCTTGAGCGCCTACGCCGAACGCGGGGTCAAGGTGCGGCTCGGCGACGCGCTGCAGATCGAAGGCGTGTTCGACCGCGACGGCCGCCTGCATGTCGTGCTCGACGTCGACGCGCTGACGCGCGCCGATTTCTCGCGGCTCGAAATCGAACTGCTGGACGCCCAGCCGTGACCGCTCGCGTCTTCGTGCCCCTGGTCGGCGCGAACGGCGAAGGGGCGCAGTTGTTCGAAGCGATCGCCGGCGATTTCGCCCCGGAGCCGCATCCGGCCAAGCTGGTGCCGCAGATCTCCGAACTGTTCGATTTCGGCCTCTACGGCATCGGCCAGACGGTGCGCGAGGCGGCGACCCGCTTCGTCGCTGCGCGGCGCTCCAGGCTGTGGCTGAGCCGCAGCAACGGCCGCGTCCATCCGTGGAACCTGCGCATTTCCGAGTTGCAGGTCGGCCGCCTGTCGGACGAGAACGCGCGCTCGGCCGGGCTCGGTCTAACGCTGGCGGCGATCTGCCAGGCGTTCGGCCGCGACGCCGGCGTCATCTTCGCCACCGGCGAAATCGTGCTACCCAACGCGCCCGGCGCGCCGACCGTCGCGGTCGGCCCGGTCGGCGGCCTGCGCGGCAAGCTGTCGCTGATCGGCGACTACATCGTCCAGCACCGCCAGGCGCTCGACGGCCGCAAGATGGTCGTCGCGCTGCCGGCGACCGCGATCGACGGCCGGCCGCTCGAGGCGGCCGAGGCGCCCTCGCTCGAGCGGCTGCGCAAGGCGGCGCGCGAGGCGGGCGCCGAGATCGAATTCGTCTTCGCCGACACGCTCGACGCGGTCGAGCCGGCGCTCGGCCCGTTCGCCATGCGCGAGATCGTCACGCCGGCCCGCGCGTTTGGGCTCTTCGCCGCGCTGATCGCCATCGCGATCGTCGTCGGCGCCTGGCTGTCGTGGCTGCATGCGCCGATCGCACTCGCCTTCGAGCCGGTCGGCCCGGCGACGCGCGGCTCCGCCGACGATTCCGCGCCGCAGCGCGCGCGCTACGACGCGAGCGCCGACAAGTTGCAACTGCTCGGCCCCTGCTTCGACGACCAGCGCCAGCCGATGGTGGTCGGCGGCGAGACGCTGGTGCTGCGCGTCAGCGCGCGCGACGGCCTGCCCTACGCCAGCGCGCTCCGGCCGCCGCGCCTGTTCATCGCCTCGGTGTCGCGCGCCGCCGATCCCGTCATCCTCGACGCCGAGCACTTCCGCTCGCTCGCTCCGCCGCCGCGGGCGAGCGGCGAGATCGACCTCACCGCGGCGATCCCGATCGAGCCGACCGAAGACGAAGTGCGGCTGTTCGTCGTCGCGACCCGCGACCCCTCGGTGGAGATCACCGCGCTGCAGGACGATCTGCGCAAGACGCTCAAAGGCCTCACCGGCGCGGCGGTGCTGACGACGACGACCAGCTTCCTCGCCGACCGCGTCGGCGCCGAAATCAGCTACCAGTTCAAGGTGACCAACGATGCGCGCGCCTGTCCGGCCTGACGCGCCTGGGCGCCGTCGGCGCCGTCGCGCGATCGCTCTTGTCCTCGCCGCCTTGACGGCCGTCGCAGCGTTCGCCGCGCCTGCGCGGGCCGCGCCGCTGGCGCTCGCCAGCGATTCCGACTTCTCCGCCTTCGCCGATCGTCTGCGCGCTTTCGCCGACGCCAGCCGCGTGCGCTGGGTCGTCGCGGCCAAGACGCGCGCCGACGCCGAGGCCGCGGTCGCCACGCTCGCCAATCGCCTCGCGCCGATCGACCGGCCGCTCATCGGCCGCGTCGACGCGCGCGCGCTCGCCGACGTCGCACCGAAGCTCGCCGACTCGGCGAACCCGCTCGCTTGGATGATCGCCGCGGGCGACGGGCAAGGCGCGAAGCCACTCGCCTGCTCGTGGCAGGTGGCGGTTTCCGATCCCGGCTTCCCGACCGTCGGCGACGGCCCGCTCGCCGTGTCGCTGGCGCCCAACGACCGCCTGCCGGTCGGCGCCACGGCGACCTTCCGCGTCGGTCATTCCGGACTGCTGCAATCGAAACTCTACGCCTTCGACGAAACCCGGCCCGGCGCGATCCGCGACCTCGCCACCGTCGCCGACGCCGACATTCCCGTATCCGTCGATCCGGCCGGCGACACGATCGTCCTCGCCATGGCGCGCCAGACGGCGCCGTTCCTCGAACGGGTGAAGTCGGCGCTGGCGGCGAGCGACGGCGCGCGGCGCAACCTCGGCAAGGAATTCGCGCTGCGCGACAAGCTCATCGGCCAGGGCCGCGGCATCGGCGCCAACATCCAGCTCATCCCGCCGAGCATGCTGTCGGCCAAGAAGGACGCCGTCGCGACCGCAGAGGCGAAGCCGCGCCCCGACCCGCTGATGGAAACCTGCCTCTACGCCCTGACCCCGGCGCCTTGACTCCGTCGCCCCGCTTGCGGGGAGAAGGCGCTTCACGACTTCTCCGGCGCGCCGAGCAGGCGCCATTGGCGCAGCGCCGGCCCGAGCGCCGGGCCGCTCTTGCCGTTGATCGGGCCGGAATAATAGCCGGCGGCGGCGAGCCGCGACTCGAGCGCCTTGATCGTCGCCGGGCTCCAGTTCTGCGTTTTGCCGGTCAGGTCGGCGATCGATTCGCCGGAATCGGCGGCGACGGCGCTGAGCAACTCTGCGGCCGCCGCCGTCGGGTCCTTCGCCACGCCGGCGCGCCCCTCGTCGAGCAGCGCGGCCGCCGTGTGATGGCCCTTGGCGAAGCCGAATTCGGCGGCGCGGCGATAGAGATCGAGGGCGTCGGCCGTCTTGCCGCCGTAGCCATGCTCGGCCAATTCGGCCAGGTCGTAGGTCGCGCGCGCCGAGCCCGTTTGCGAGGCCTGCTGCAGCAGCGCGTAGGCGCGCGGCAGGTTCTTGTCGACCCCTTTGCCCTCGGCCAGCGCCACCGCGAGATTGATCGCGCCGTCGGCGAGGCCGCGGCCGGCCGCCTTCTCGTATAGCGCGTAGGCCGCCTTGAGGTCCTTGGGCGCGTGATCGCCGGTCTCGAGCATCAAGCCGAGGCTGTACATCGCGCGCGCGTCGCCGGCGTCGGCGGCCTTGCGATAATGGGCGTAGGCGTCGTCCATGCGGCCGGCGGCGGCTTCGGCCCGCGCCAGCAGCGCCGTGTAATGGGCGATCTCGGGATGAGCCACCGCCGCTTGCGCGCAGACGCCGATCGCCGCCGTCGCGTCGGCGCGCAAGGCCGGCAGTTCGACGCCCGGCGTCGAGGCGGTTTCGTCGTGCGGATGGGTCGCCAAGCGCTCGCAGACGAGGCCGGGATCGTCAGCCGCGCTCTGGGCGTCCCTGAGGCTGGTCAGCAGCGCCTGCGCCTCGCGCGCATGCGCGCCAGCGGGATAGCGGGCGAGATAGAGCTCGAGCAGCCGGCTTTCGCGTCCGCTCAGCGCCAGACGCCACAACAGATCCTCGACGTCGGCGCGCGCCGACGGCGCCGCGGGCTTCGGCGACGGGCCGAGCTCGCCCAGCAGCGTCCTGACGTCGGCGACGTGGGCGCCGTCGGGATAGCGATCGAGATAGATCGACAGCAGGGCCGGGTCGCGCTCGCCGCCGGCGAGGCGCCACAGCAGCGCCTCCGGCGACGAATCGCCCGCCGTCTCGCCGGCGAAATAGAATTGCCGCGTCAGCGACGAATTCTCCCAGGGGATCTGCGCGCCGCCGGTGGCGGCGATGACGTCGCGGCGCACCGCGATCATCATCGACGAAATGTCGCTCCCCGGCGCGGCAACGTGGCCGAGCAGCGCACGCGCGAACGGGCTGTTGCGGCCGGCGCCGTCGTAGGCGACGTTGTCGGGCTGGGTGGCAAACGCGATGAGGAAACCCGCCGCGTCGCCGACGCGCGCCAGCCCCGACGTGTGCAGCGCGACGCTGAGGTCTTTCAACGGATCGTTGCGGCAGGCGTCGAGGAAGACGAGGTGGATTCCGTTGGCCTTCGCCAGGCCCTCCAGCACGCCGTCGAGGCGGATGGTGCGCTTGTCGATGTCGTCGACGCTGCGCAACTGCGCGTCGACCGGGATCAGGAAATTGTGCGCGGCGACCTGCAGGCCGTGGCCGCCGTAGTAGAACAGCGAGACGTCGGCCGTCGCCGCGCTACGCGCGAAGTCGTCGATCGCCCGCTGCATCCGCGCCTGGTCGAGATCGACGCCGAGCGTGACGGCGAAGCCTAGCGCCTTCAGCGCATCGGCGACTTCGCGCGCGTCGTTGGGCGGATTGGCGAGTTCGGGAACCGAACGATAGCCGCCGTTGCCGATGACCAGCGCCACCCGGGTCTCCGCCCAGACGGGCGCCGCTGCAACGAAAAACAACGCAGCGGCGAAAAGGCCAAGCAGCCCGCCCCGACGCCGCGGCGGCGCGCGAACTCTCACTGTCCCTTTCGTGGCGTCCATCGCGGCCATCCTGAGAATCGGATGCCGTCCCGACGCCGCCGAGTCAAGGCGCCAAGCGCCGTCTCAGAGCCCGCCGCCCTTTTCCAGCGCCAGGCTGGCGACGGTCAGGGTCTCGGCGACGAATTCGCCGCCGCGAGTCAGGCGCGGATTGTCAGGGTCCTCGGCCTTGACCAGCTCGATGTCCTTGTGGATGGCGGCGATCGCGTCATTGAGGGCGCGGGCGACGTCCTTCTTCGTGCGCGCCACGCGCAGACGCATCGCCGCCGTCGCCACGATGCCGGCGGAATTCTGCAGATGCGGCGGCAGGCGCGGCGCGACCTGAGCGAGGGCTTCGGCGTATTTGTCGAGGGCGTTGGCGATGCAGGTCTGAGTCGCGCAGCCGCAATTGCGGATGTAGGACTCGGTGGCGCGCGACAAGTCCTTCACCGCGTCGCCTGCTTCACCGAACATCGGCGGCGTCGGCAGCGTCGGCCCGAGGTCGCACGAGGTTGCGTCGGGGCCGGGCAAAAACCTGGGATCATTGC
>Ga0224559_1002124_pt1 | contig 10388 bp, 4 predicted proteins | sample 714S33034metaG_FD_180676 | JGI IMG/M metagenome (GOLD analysis project Ga0224559, IMG submission 180676) | Peat soil microbial communities from Stordalen Mire, Sweden - 717 S3 30-34 | ecosystem: Environmental > Terrestrial > Soil > Wetlands > Peat | place: Sweden: Norrbotten County, Stordalen... | reverse complement strand
CGTCATGTGGATGGCGGCCGTCACCGGCTTCCTGATCAAAGCCGTAGGCTGGCAGATGACCTTCATCCTTGAAGGCCTCCCTTCGATCGTATGGGCTTTTGTGTGGATCGTTGTGGCCAGCGACCGACCGAGCCAGGCCTCATGGCTGAGCAAGGCGTGCGGCGGTCAGCTTGAAGCCGCGCTGGAGCTTGAGCAAACCGTGCTCCCTCCGCATAGAAATCTCGCCTCCGCGCTCCACGTCCCCGGCGTAATCCTTCTCTGCATCCAGTATTTCTTCTGGAGCTTCGGCGTCTACGGCCTGGTCTTGTGGATTCCCGAGATGATCCGCTCCGGATCGGCCCGCGGCATCGAGACAATCGGCCTGTTAAGCGCCGCTCCGTTTCTGCTGGCCGTGGTTCTGATGTTGCTGGTCGCGCACTTCTCCGACCGCGCGCTCAATCGCAAGATCTTTGTGTGGCCGTTCCTCCTGCTCTCCGGAGTCGCGCTGTTCAGTTCCTACGCGACTTCGGGAAACCACTTCTGGCTGGCCTATGTCTCCCTGATCGTCGCCGGCGGAGCCATGTACGCTCCCTACGGCCCGTTCTTCGCCATCGTGCCCGAAATGCTGCCCAAAACCGTCGCCGGAGAAGTGATGGCGTTGATCAACACCTTTGGAGCCATGGGCGGATTCGCCGGCACATGGCTGGTGGGCTGGCTACAGGCCCTAACCGGCAATGCCCGCGCCGGGTTCTTGACGATGTCGTTGTCGCTGCTGGTATCGGCCGGAATCATCCTTTGCCTGCGGACGAATAAGCCCACAAGCTCCTAATACTACCGTTGTCGATCGGAAGTTCCGGAGGGAGCAGGGGGTTTCAACCCCCTGAAAGAGAGCAAAATAACGCGGCTCTTAGAGCATTTCTCCTTTTTGTGTAGAGGGGTCAATCAAGCGGAGGGAGCAGGGGCCTTCAGGCCCCTGAAGGAAGCAGGTAGAGCAAGCGGGCTTCAGCCCCGGGCCTGAAGGCCAATCAATCCCTGCGCCTGAATTTCGTGGGGCTGAAGCCCCACGCTCCCTCCGTCATGACCAGCGCGACTTTCCTCTACACCATTGCGAGAAATGCTCTACTGCCGTTTTTTCCCTTACCATAGGCACCCTCAATGAGCTCTCCTGTGATACCGGTTGGGCGCACCGGGCGTGGGATCGTTGTCGGTGACCTGCGCCCCGCTGGTATGGGCCCGGGTTAAAGCAGCGCTGAGGGTGATGCCGGTGCCGGAGACCTGTGCACCGGCCGCGTGCGCAAGAGTGAGCGGCGCGGCGACGGTGATTGTGCGGTCCCACCAAGTGGTGGATGCGACAACCGCCGTCTCGGAGTTCGCGCCACTGTCGATGGCGATGGTCTGACCTTCGCTGAAGCCGATCATGCTGGCGACGGGGATGACGGTCGCGCCCACGCCGGTGGCGGCGCCCACCGTGGTTGCGCCTGCTGTGCCCACCGTCGCGATGACGGCGCTCTCCAGGTTTGCGCCCGCATCGATCCTGATGGTCTCGCCGGCGTCAAACCCCGCCACACTGGCGACTTTGATATTGGTCGCTCCGGCGGGCGAAGCAACCGGCAGGGTGGTGGCGGCCTGCATCGGGAAATCGCTGCAGTTGCTGCCGGTGTCAGCGCCGTCTGGGAAGCGGCCCGCGCTCTGATTGGTTGCGCCGGCGGCCGAAACAAACGACCCGAAGCCGCCAGCCGAGCCCGGCGCAGGAACGTAGCAGCCACTCTGCTCTCTTCCGGAGGTAGCTTGATAGCCTTCGGCGGCCCATGGGTCGACGAGGCTTCCATAGTTGAGGCTGTCGACGACCAGGCCAGCGGCATCCCGTAGCACCATGCTGCCTTCTTTGACGGAGATGGTGCGGCCGAAGAGCGGCGCGCTGGTGGTAAGTTCTGGACCGCCGAACCATTGGTTGGGCGCCTGCGTCCCCTGGTAGCCCGCGGTCGTTACCGCGGCGTCGCGCACGACGGTGTCGATCTCGTGACTGTTGGCCAGTGGGCTGTCGAGCGTGATGCCGGCGCCGAGCGCCTGGACAGGCTCGTTGCTGGAATGAGCAAATGCCGTGGCCGGCTGGAAGCTGATCCCCGTTCCCCGATCGCTGAAAGGGAGGTTGGCCGCGTGGCTGAACTTGAGCGGGGCGGCCAGGTCGAGGCCAATGCCTGGAGATACCACCCACTCGTCGCGAATGTGCGCCTGGACGAGGGCCGGCGTAAAGTCGATGGCGGCCTCTTCCGGTCCTCCACCGCCGACGGCGGTGATGGTCACGAACTCCTTGCTCGCGGGAGTGCCGACCGCGATCTTGTCGCCGGCTACGAAACCGTCCGCCCGGCGGACTTTGATACGGGTCGCGCCAGCGGTCGCATTCGCCGCGAGATTTGTCTGGCTCGCCTTGGCGCCGACGCGCGTGACCGTGACGGTCTCAATCCCATGGCCTACGCTGTCGATATCCAGCCTGATCTTGTCACCGATCGAGATATCGGAGACTGACGTTACTTTGATGTTGGTCGCACCGGCAGGCGCCTCAGCCGCCAGGTAGGCCTGGGCGCCCGGCTTGCCGACGGCAGTGACCGTGGCCACCTCGTACCGCTCCAGGTCTTTTGCGACGGCGGGGAAGGTAGCGCCGTAGCCGAGGGCGATCTTCTCGCCGACCGCGAAGCCGGTCACGCTGGCGACAGGCACGTTGGTCGAACCGGCGGGGATCGCGATCACCGGGCCATCGGGAAGGGGTTGCCAAAGCGTCGTGTGATTGCCGGCCGCCGTTCCAACGCTAACGATCTTGCGGGTCTCCATGTTGGAGCCGGCGCCGATGCCGATTGTATCGCCGGCGGAGATGCCGGTCGTGCTCCTGACGTGGATGGTGGTGTCGCCCGCATGCGAGGGAACCGCCAGCCCGGAGTTGGAGAGGCCGAGCAGGTAGAAGCCGTGTACTGCGAGCTTCGTCCCGGCCGGGATCTTGACCGTCGAGAAGATGGCCTGCTGGCTCGGGTGCTCGGTCAGGGTCCAGTTGGAGAGGTCGACGTCACGGGCGCCGGCGTTATAGAGCTCGATGAAAGAGTCGGTCGAATTGGCGGGAGGAGCGGAGCTGATACGGAACTCGTTGATCTTGACCGGGCTCACGTTCCGCACCTTTTCGAACGTTGTCTCCGATTGCTTCGCGCCGCTGGTCGAGTTTGTCCACGAGACGTTACCGGCCAGGTCGCCGTTGAAGGCCGCCAGCCCTGAGGTGACCTTGAAGGTCGCGCTCACGCTGGCCCCCGGTGCGACCGGATCAGAGAAGGTCTTCGACGTCTCTTTTGTACCCAAAACGAAGCAGGCCCACTGTTGGCTGGGCACAGAAATACTCAACTTGACGCCCACTGCGGGCGCCCCCGTGGTATTCGTGAACGTCACGGTGGTGTCCTGCGAGGACCCCGGTGAGAACGTCTGGAGTCCTGGCGGGGCGGCGGTTGCCGACGCCGGAGCCATGCTCAGCGTCTGCACGCCGTACCCGGCAGCCACGATGTTGGCCTGCACCGCCTGGTCGGTGGCGTCCGTCGGAAAGGTGCCGGCGGCTGTCATCGCGCCTTCATAGAAGGTGCCCTGTGAGCCGTTGCTGTTGTCGCCGCCGTTGCCCAGGAGAATGGCCCCTTGCTTGCGCATCGGGTCGTAGGTGGCATTGACGCGCGGTCCGTCGAACATGACTTTCAACGCACCTCGCTGCGCGTCGCCGCCCATGGATGTCCAGTGGCGCGGTTCGCCCTTGGCCATCGCGGTCACGAATCGCCAGGAGATGTTCGGCAGGTTTATGCAGAGATTGGACCCATCCGGGTTGACACAACCGACAAGGTTGTTCTCCTGGTCGGTCATGACCCACGGGCCAGCGGGATTCCCGTGGTACCACCAGGGGGCGTCGCCGTAGTAGGCCGTTTCCATGGTGCCGTTGTCGTCGTCGCGGCTGTCGATTTCGGCATTACCGTAGTCGAAGCAGCAGCCGGAGTTGAAGTGCAGGCCGTTGATCACCCAATACTGCCCCTCCGCCTGGTCGTCGACTGCGGTGCCCTTCGGGTCGTCCTGGCGAAGGCCCATCCCCGGCTCGATGAAGACACCGTAAGCCTTGTGACCCATGATCGTAATCGGCGCCATGTCGGCGATCGGAATGTTGTTAAACCCACCCATGGCAGGGCCGCTGAATCCGCCGCGGGGCGCCTGGGTGAGGTCGTTGTGCTTGGGGGATTGGTCGTAGATGGTGGTGATCCAGCAGTACGTGTTGGCGCAGAACGCGTCCTGCGCGGCCGCGTCGGCGTATCCGCCCGCTTCCGAGAGCGGCAGCGCGACCGGCTGGACGACGCCGATGTCCAAGGTCTTGCCGTCGGACTGGCGCAGGACCTGGTAGAGCGGCCCGTTGTAGGAGGCATACAGCGCGCGCGTGGTGCTGTGGGCCGCTACGCAGGAGGCGCCGGCGGCGGCGTAGATGTCACACGGGCCTTGCGGCCTGTTGGGTCCGGCCCCGGCCTGTGCCGCCATCGTCAACGTGGCGCCAATCAGCGTGAGCGGCAGTGCTAGCACAAGTGCGAGATTGATTCTTGTTTTCATGGCCATCCTTTTTGCGTTGCCATCCGAAGTACTGGGTAAACGATTACTCGAAAACGCTAAACCGAGTTCTTCGCGACCGTCAAGAACCCCCGCACTTCCCGGATGCCAGGTTCGCGTACACTTCATTCTCTGCCTTGGAGTTCGCATGGTGCATAGACGGGGAACGTTTAGCATATTCATTTGCATATTAATTGGACCCATGCTACCGGCGCAGCCGACCCGGCCAAGCACGACGACCGGCAATCGTATCGTGCTGGGACGGCTCACAGACGGCGACACCGTTACGTTTCTTCGTAGCGGTTCCGGCGGCTGGGGCATCGAGATCTCCGCCACCGGCGCTCCGCGCTACATACAACAGAAGCCCGCGCCTCGTCCTTGACCTCCGCCACGATGGCCATGTTGCTGGGCAGCGCGTAGATCACTCCCCAACCGAGTTGTTGCCGGATGTCGAACAACGAACGCTCATTTTTACGCAACGTCAAATTCGTAGAGACTAACGCTTAACGGTAGAGCGTCATGATTGCTTCTCCAGAAGAGAAACGATCTTGTCGACGTCATAGACACAGCCGCCCCAAACGCCTCCGCTGGCCTGCACCAGCGCAGCCCAAAGACGAGTGTCGCCGGGCAGCAGGGGATTCGGACGCAGGTCCGCGCGGGGCTTCCTCTGTGCAAGGCGGAGCGCGCCTTCTTCCGCGCCGAAGATCTCCTCTGCATTTCCAACCAGGTTGAGTGACCCAGTCATCGCTTTGCAATCGATGATGATTTCAATTTGATCGCCTTCATTAATCTTGCCGATCGGTCCGCCAGCGAGCGCCTCTGGCGATATGTGACCAATGCAGGCTCCGGTGGAAACGCCGCTGAAGCGCGCATCGGTCAATACAGCCACGTCCTTGCCGTGGGGAAGCTGCTTGAGCGCCGAGGTGATCTGATAGATTTCCTGCATACCCGCGCCCAGTAGCCCTCCGCAGATGAGGACGATTACATCGCCAGGCGCCACCTGGCCGCTCTTAATTGCCTGGATCGCTGAGGTTTCCGAGAGATAAACCCTGGCTGGACCGAGATGCCGATATACGTTGCTCTCGTTGACAAGCGAGGGATCGATCGCGGTGCTCTTGATGACCGCGCCCTCGGGGGCGAGGTTACCGACGGGGAAGCAGATGGTGGAAGTCAGTCCTCTGGACCGGGCGCGACCGGGCGACATGATCACATCATCGGGATCGATACCGTCATTCTCTTGCAGGATGCGACGCAATTCATGACGCCGGAGACTCTGCTGCCACCAATCGAGAGATGTATCGAGCGACTCTCCGGAGACGGTCATAACGCCGGTGTCGAGGAGCCCGGCTGCTCGCAGGTGCAGCATCACCTCAGGCACGCCGCCAGCAAGAAAGACCTGCACAGTAGCAAAATTGCGCGGCCCGTTGGGAAGCGCATCGACGAGACGCGGCACCTGGTGATTTACCTCGGCCCAGTCGGAAGCCGCTGGACGCTGCAGCTTCGCCGCATATGCAATGGCAGGAATGTGCAGGAGAAGGTTGGTGGAACCGCCGAAGGCGGCATGGACTACCATGGCGTTCCGGATTGCCGGCTGTGTCAGGATATCCTCAACGCCAACTCCTAACTGATGCAGGCGCAGAATGGCGCGGGCCGACCGGCGCGCGCCATCAAGCCAGATGAACTGGCCGGAGGGCGCGAGCGCGGTGTGGGGTAGAGCCAAGCCGAGCGCCTCTGCAACCACCTGGCTGGTTGCCGCAGTGCCCAGGAACTGGCACCCGCCGCCAGGAGACGCGCAAGCGCGGCAACCCACCTCGGCGGCATACTCCAATGTGATCTGATCCTGAGCGAAACGCGCGCCGATGGTTTGAACTTTTCCCGCATCCTCTCCCGACTCCGGCAAGAGTGTGACGCCTCCGGGGACAAGTACGACGGGGCTCTTTCCGGCGGAAGCCAGCGCCATCATCATGGCGGGCAAGCCCTTGTCGCAGGTAGCGATCCCGATAACTCCCTTGCCGGTGGGCAGCGATCGCATCAGCCGGCGAAGCACGATCGCGGCATCGTTGCGAAAAGGAAGAGAGTCCATCATGCCGGTCGTGCCCTGTGTGCGGCCATCGCAGGGATCGGTACATGCTCCAGCAAAGGGGACGGCGTGCATGGCCTTCAATTCACGGGCCGCTTCTGCCACCAGCAAGCCGACTTCCCAGTGTCCGGTATGGAAGCCGAGGGCAATCGGTTCTCCGCTGTCGGCGCGCAGGCCACCATGCGTGCTGAGGATAAGGAATTCCGGGTCAAGGAGGCGATCCGAATCCCAACGGTTGCCAGCGCCTTTACTCAGGCCAAAAAGATTCCCGGATGACTGGGTGAGCAGTATCTCCCCAGAGAGCGGCAGGAGCCCGGCAGGTCCATGGGCGTGGGTGGCGACGCTGAGGAGACTACGATCTGCCGTCTCCAGCACCGACGTGAGCGAGATGGTTGCGATGTGAAGATCCTCTCCAGCTCAATGTAGAGAGGCACTCCGGTTTGGAGCGCCTGTTCACAGAGATGCTATAACGCTTGTGCGCCTGATGAACAGGTCCAGAATGCGGAGAGGTGTCGGCGGAATAGCTGGCTTCTTCGCGCGTCGTGTGGTGAATCAGTTCCCATGCCGTATCCCCCAACCAGAAGAACAGCCGTCCATCCGCGGTTTCAAGAAGATGCCCATCCGCTGGCGGAGGCCACCGGCCCAACTTGCCGCAAAATGGAAATACACGATTGAGGTAGATGGATACGATTGCGACAAATGCGGAATCATCAAGTCATTTATTTTCATCACTTTATCAAAGAAGACACTCTGAAATCAGCGACTTGCGATACAGCGTACTACGTCTCCGTATAGAACTGCGCAATGTTGCGGAACTTCTTCTGTCGCTCGGCCACCAACGCGTCGATCGGTATTGTCTTCAGCTCGGCCAGATGCTTTTTGAGCGAAGTACCCAGCAGACCGGCGCCCGCCACAGGGTCGGTATGCGCACCCTCAGGAGGTTCGGGAAGAATCTCGTCCACGCAGCCCAGTTCGGCAACCTCTGGCGCGGAGATGCGCATGGCCTCCGCCGCCAACTGCTTGTGCGCCGCATCGCGCCACATAATCGCGGCGCACGACTCTGGGGTAATGACGAAGTAAAGCGCGTTTTCCAGAATCAGCACCCGGTCGCTGACAGCCAGGGCCAGCGCCCCGCCAGATCCGCCTTCCCCGGAGATGACCGAAATCGTCGGCACGCGCAGCCTCGACATCTCCAGCAGATTTCGCGCAATCGCCTCAGCCTGGCCTCGCTCTTCGGCGCCCAGGCCGGGAAACGCCCCTGGCAGGTCGATCAAGCTGATCACGGGACGCTGAAATTTCTCCGCAATCCTCATGCAGCGCAGCGCCTTGCGGTAGCCCTCGGGATGAGGCATGCCGAAGTTGCGCCGCACTCGATCCTTCGTGCTGCCGCCCTTGCGGTTGCCGATCACCAGCACTTCGTCATCGCCCAGACGAGCCATACCGCAAGCCACGGCCTCGTCGTCGCCATAGGCGCGATCCCCGTGAATCTCGCTAAAATCCGTGAAGATTCGCTCGATAAAGTCCATGGGGTAGGGCCGCTGCGGATGCCTAGCCCGTTCGATCCTGATCCACGCCGGTGAGACCGCCGGCGTCTGTATGGGTGTCCCTGTTTCCAGCTCGCTCATCGGTTAAGGTTGCCGCTCCGGGCAGCTTCGCCGTCGGCCCTATCGTGATTCTACGGGTCGCAGACGCTTACGACAAATGGGGAGTGGCTACGCAACCAGGATGAGCTGGAGTTGGCCATTCACCCCAACAGATGAAATGGGCGCCAGACGCGCGCCGCTACTTCCAGCCCTCCGTGTCTTGAACCTTCTCAATCCACGCGAGGGTCTCTGCTTCCTGAGGGTCATCAGCGATCAGCTTCGACTCCCTCGCGCATTGTTCGCTGAAACTCTCAGCGGGCTCTGCAATCTCGTCGGTGCTAGTTTCTTGGTCAGTCTTCAGCAGCGCATCGATCCGATAATCCGCAGCCTCGGCTGTTTGCAAAGCCTCTTCGACAGTCTTGCTCATCTGCTCCACGACCGCGCGGCTTGGGGCAGTCTCGCCCGCCAGGCGGAGCAGGGACGGCATCAGCATCCACCAGAGCAGTTCCTCGTACGATTCGCGAACCAGGTAAGCATGGCCCTCCGCCTCATGGACCCCTGTCAGCCAGCGCACATCGGGATCGAGCCACAAGTCCGGGGCAATTGCAACCCTTTCTTCCTCTGACGCCAGCTCGGCTGCCCCCGAAACCGGATCCGAAGCCGGAATGGCCAGTTCAGCTTCGGCAGCCGTAGCTTCGTACACATCCTCAGGAGCATCTGCAACCGGCGGCGACGCTTCCGCAGCGACAGCCGGCTCCTTCTCCCGGCCTACGCCGGCGCCAGTCAACAGCACAACCTTGATGCGGGCCGCCACGCGCCAGCCCTCTTCGCCCTCGAATCCGAGAGCGGCAAAGGCCTGGGCAAAGGTCTCGCGCAGCCGCAGCCGGTCGAACAGGTCCAGCGCCACACGCTCCGGGTTCTCCGCGTCAATCGATTCAGCCAGCAACTCCAGCACACACCAGCCGAGCACCGGTCCCCACATGGCCGTCGCCGTGAACTGAGGACTCGGACTAGGAAGCACGCGCCGCGCAGCTGCGGTCCATGGAACCGGGAAGAGCGCTTCGATTGCCGGAATGCGCATGGCAGCCCGCAGACGCTCGCGGAAGACCGGGGCCAGCGATTCCGGCTCGTCCGGCTGGACCACGCTCGCCATGCCAAGTTCATGAGCGGTGCGTGAAGCGTAGGCTCTTTGCGCCAGCCGCACGAAGGTCTCGCAGCGCGCCCATGCCAGCTCGAAGAATTCATTGCGCTCCCGCTCGATCCTCTTGTCCTTTCCGCCGCCAATGGTCCGAGGGTGCTCGGCAAGGTCCGCGAGCAACCGCACGATGGCGGAATCAAGTTGCAGCCGCAATGCAGTGTGTACCGGCCGCAGTTCCAGATTCACCAGAGCGTCTTCGAGGTTTGGAACGCCGCTGCCGTTGAGCTGATCGCAAAGCCGGTCCCAGGGTTTTTCCGCCGTAGCCCGCAGCTCGCGCCAATCGAGAAAAACGTGGCACTGATACGCGTGCAGATCGAGCGCAAGGCCCTTTTCGTTCAATTCAGATGCCCGCCGCAGGTGTTCGAGGCCCGTAAGCGAGTCGCGGAATGCCAGGATCGCCGCGTCGTCGCCGCTCAGCCCGAGGCCTTCACGCAGACGCTGCTGCCTCAACTGCCCCGCTCCCTTGTCGGCGTATGCCGCGGAAAAGTCCAGGTTGCCGTGCGCGGTTCCATAGCGATTGTTGTAAACCACCAGGGCACGCTCGCCGCCGTTGCGGTTCGAGTAGGCAAAGACGTTTTCGTCCACCAGGCCCGAGCTCTGGAAGAAGTCGTAAAGCAGAAAGTTGCTGCTTTCGGCAAACAGCGAACGCCGATGCAACAGCGGGGCGATCTCCCGCTCGTGCCGTTCTACCATCCAGTGGTCCGCAGTCTCGTCGTAGCGGGGCCGCTGGTACTCCATTCCATACTTTTCGGTAAATCCCTCAATCTGTCCGTGTCCGAACATCGGCAGACCGGGCAGTGTAGCCATCAGCGCTGCCACACCGAAGCACTTGTCTCCCTTGCCAAATTGATCGATGGCGGTGCGCTCGTCCGGATTGCTCATGAAGTTGACGTAGCGCTTCATGATGTCCGGATCGAACTCCAGCGTGTTCTTGATAACC
>Ga0224559_1002123_pt1 | contig 10388 bp, 9 predicted proteins | sample 714S33034metaG_FD_180676 | JGI IMG/M metagenome (GOLD analysis project Ga0224559, IMG submission 180676) | Peat soil microbial communities from Stordalen Mire, Sweden - 717 S3 30-34 | ecosystem: Environmental > Terrestrial > Soil > Wetlands > Peat | place: Sweden: Norrbotten County, Stordalen... | reverse complement strand
TAGGGGTTTCTCCGTAGGTTTACCTTGGCTGGTCGGATTTTCTACTTCCTTGACTGCCGCATTCGCTCCTTCGGGAGACCCTAAATTCTGGGTGGCCTCGGCGGGGTCGGCTGCCTTGTCGGTGGCCGACGCGGGGGTGTCTAGCGGTTTCTCCGTACCTTGATTGTTAAGGGGTTTTCCATAGATGGCTTCTTGAAAGTCCTGTTCCGTTCCACCAGCTTGAATGATGCCGCGCACAGTTTCATCCGCCTGCCGCATCAAATCAGCTTTTTGAGATTTGGTGACTCCAGGCGCTTTGAGTTGTTGAATGATCGCCGTTAAACGCCCTTTCAATCCATCCAAAGGTTCCGCCACCATGGTTGGTGCCTTGACCGGGGAGGACGGGGAAAAAGGAGGCTTCTCAGCAGGGGTTACGGTTGGCTCCGTTTCCTTGTCAGAAATACTGGGTGCTTTTTCTGACGGGGGAACTGTTGAGGATTCCTTAACGGTTGTCTGGACACTCGCCGAGGCTTCCGAGGGCTGTACGGCCACGCCAGGGGGCTTGGTAAGCAGAATAGCGTCAATCTTCGACTTTAAATCGGCTATGACAGCGGCTAAATCGGCTTTCTTGGTGAAGATGCCTAGACCATGCCCCAAATACGCGGCCATGCCAACGCTCAAACCCAATTCCGTAGCTGCGTCGTTTCTGTCTTCTGGCGTTTGGGACTGCTCGAATTTTTCAAGGGCGGGTTGGATACCCGCCGCCGCGCCGGTCGCAAAGAAGCCCTTGATCAATTTGGATTCGGGAAGAAAAGGAAGCGTCACTAATTGGCCCGGTGTCGTGAAACTGCTAGCAAAACGACCAAGGGCAGGCAAAATGCCTTTCCCGTCTGGTGGTGGTATGAGCGGAACTCCTGGTTGAAGCGGAGGCATTTCAGGCGCCACAGAATCCTCGCCAGGTTGCGCCGGAAGGTTGAACATTGCCAAATTCATCAACTGTGCGGCAGCGGGTTCAATGAGTCCGGTTTGAATCGCGCCAACGGCCTGACCAGCTAAGGCAAGTGTAGGATCCGCCTCCGTGGCACGAGTAAATGCCGCGTCCGGGTTATCGGGAGAGAATTTGTTTTCCTCACCACCGCTGAATTCCGTTGGAATACCAAGTTTGGTTCCCGGATCGATGTTCCAAAGGTCGCTTTGGGGCGCGTGGAAGCAACCATTTGGCAAATCTGATTCAGGGACGGAAAACCCATGTTTCAGTGGCGAAATATCCGTATCAGGTGCAGAGAAAGCCATATTTATTTTCCCCGTTTGGTTCCCATTTTTCCGAAAGAGTCAATATAGTTGGAACCAACCGGAAGCGCATCATAATCTGCTTGGTTTTGGATTACGGTGGGTAGCTTGGTGGCAGGGTTCGCCACGCCGACTGTATTCTGAGCCGCCGGTGACGCGGTCGCCGGGTTCGGAGCCGCTGGTGACGCGGTCGCCGGGTTCGGTTGCCCGATGCCGTTCAATCGATTAAACACATCCATGGCTTGGCTGTAATTCGTTCCGCCTTGAGAATTGGCTAGAATCTGTCGGAACAGAGGCCCCTGGACCGATGGTGGAAGCGATGCTGGTGGAACAGGTTTCGGAACATTCACTGGCAAAGGGATTCCACTGGCCACCGCCTGCCACGGGGTCGCCGTCGCCGTAGGCGGGGCTTCTTGGTCCTGCTCATCCGGGTTATCCACATCGCTGGCCGACGGGGCGACTCCGGGGTCCTGGGAAAGGCCTGCCAATAGGTTGCCTTGGGGTACAAAACGGGTTTGGCCAGGATTGAGACTCACTCCACCTTGAGCCAACATTTGACCTTGCGGGGTAAAAAGCGTAGCCCCGGACGGCGTCACAATAGGTTTCGCTGCGTTTACCGCGTTGTCCCGGATGTTGTTGGCCACGCCAAGCGAGTTTTCTACATTAGCGGCCCCATTCACGTCACCGCTGGCAGCCCTGGTCAAAGCCACCAAGGTTTGCATGGCTTTCGCCACGTCACCCTTATTTGCCCCCGTTTCCGCCATCACGTTTCCCAGGAGGGGTCCAACCGCCGGATCGCTCGTATCGCCCTTCTGAAGTGCCGCCACTCCCGCAGGGGAGAGGTTTTGCAATGCCGTGGTGAGGTTCATCTGTTGCAGAATCTCCGCCGTCTTGGCTTGTTCCCCCTTCGTCTGTTCCGCAACCAACCCCTGCCTAGCCTGAGCATCGGCAGCCTGCGCCGCATACAAGGGCGCCCGTTGGTTGGCCATGGCTTGCATGTACCTGAGCCGTTGAAGTCCACTCGTAAGGTTGCGCGCACCGGCATTAAATCCGGACATTTGCTGATCCATATAAGCACTCATAAAATCAATAAGGCGATGCACTCGTACCAACGTTTGAATTCCAATCCGAATACTCACCAGGGTCTCCCCCGACATTTCCACCTTCCCCGATGTTGTAGATGGCGTTTTCGCCACCTTGTTGGTAGGCATCGCTCACCGGCCCACCCCCACTGTCTGTTCCCTTCGGAACCTTTGCAGATTGTGCGCCTCCTGAGATTGACGCTCCAATATCAGAAACAAGCATGCCCCAACCCGCCAATTGGTGTTGTGAATCACCGGCCGCCGCCATTTGGATTGGAAGAACATTCGCATTTCCTTGAGCAAAACTTCCCAACAGGCCCAATTTTTGGCCAGCCTGCGCATTCTTGATATTCTGTTGGTTCTCCCAATCGGAGTATGCCCCAGATTTTGCCATGTTCGATCCCACCATGTTCCCCCAAGCCGTCGCGCCAGCAGTACCGCGCGCAGCACCATTGCCGGAACTTGGAGTGATGGTGTTCAATGGAGTCGCCCCCTGCAATGTCGTCAGGACGCCCGTCCGATTTGCGACCCCCGCTGCCACTTGCCTGGCGGCATTCTGAGGAGTGGATGCAGCTATACTCCCCTGGACGAGATTCTGGGCCTGGGTATTTAGCCCTGCCTGGTCCGATAAAGCATTGGATCGGACCCTGTTCATGGCGGCTTGTTCTCTGGCATTTGCCATCATCTCCAAAGCTGTCCCAGTCCCTTGGATAACACCCCCTCCTGCTGACATGAAGCTCACTTGAAATCCTCCTTCTTGCATTCAACCAACTGGACGTTGTATTCAACCGAGTTCCGAACCCATTTCCAACTGGCCAATCCAGCATCTTTCCATCCGCAGCGCCGCGCGAACAAGTAAGCTTGCCGAATGCACATTGGGCAAAAGCTCGTCAGTTTTACGATTTCCGGCATGGCGAAAAGAAGGCGCATCGCCTGCTTTCCAGCAGCAATAGCATCGCCACCACGGCATTCTTGGGTTAAACATGTGTGAATCTCCAAATTCCCATATCCTCGTGCTATTCCAAGAAAACACCCGACGGGATGCCCGTCAATTTCCACGAGCATTGTATGATTGGCTGCACGTGCCAAATAGGCGAGAAACATGCTTTGCAATTCCCCCAACGGCTTCCCCAGAAAATCGTCGTCAATGATCTGGCCAAACACTGACCGATCTGTAATTATCCGCCAAATGACGTTTTCGTCCCGGGTTTCGGTAATGGTCAATGAGGTGTTCATAAAGTAGATGATGTTCCGTATTGAGCGTTTACGAGACCCCCGAATGGTGCCTGTCCGTTTCCTTGGAATGCCCGGGCGGATTTGTCAGCAATATAATCATTGGCCCAGTCAGCAAAAAGGTTTCCAATCGGCTGAATTGCGGCCGGTGCTCGATCAGCGGCTACCATCGCCTGTGATTGCGAATTGATTGCTGAAGGACTGCCCCCTTGAATGACCTGGTTGTCCAACTGGGATTCCTGATTGTTGACATTGGCCTTGAGGGCATTTGTCTGGTCAACCGCCCGGTTTGCAATGCTCGCTTCATTAGCTCCCAGTTGCTTCTGGAGAGATTGGTTCTCCTGCTGTGCGGCACTGCTTTGGAGGTTGCCGCCGCGAGCCAGGGCGTAGGTTAGGTTTTTGCCGGTCGTCGCATACTGGTTCATCAGTTGCGGTGTCTCCGCCCCAAGGGTCGTTTGGGTGTATTTGTTGTAAAAATCCGGGTTGAACCCGGCGAAATTGGATTGAACTTGGCCTTCACCCTGCGCGATTTGGGCCTGGTTTTGCTGTTCGGATTGAACGGCTGGGCCAGCCTGTACAGATGGACCGAAAAGGCTCACTCGCGCCCCCGCATTTTCAGGTTGATGATTGTAATCATAAAAAAAGCCAGATGACCCCGGCGGGGGCACCTGGCGCTTACATGCTGACCATACCCCAAACAACCAGCACTTTCAAATTATTTCTCAGCCCCCTGCGGCGGTGGCGCAAAGTGGACCAACGCATTGCTCAACCTCGCATATCCGGTCGAAAACTCATTGAACTGCAAAGCGTAATGCGTTCCCCGGGCAGCCCACCCGATTTTCTGGAAATAATAGGTTGAGGCGTTGTTAAGGTAAACCGACCGGAAATTGTTGGCCGTGTAATCCGCGCTCGCACTGATCCCCCACGTCCCGACAAAGGCAGCCTCGATCCCTTCAAAAGTCTTCCGGTGCCCCGGTAGTCCGCTGTCAATATAAGGCGTCACCGCTTGGACTCCGCAATTTTCGTAAACAGAATTCCCAGGGCCACCATATTGGAACAACGCGTAACCAGTCGCCAACTGTCCCAAACACCAGACTTGCCCGGCGTAAATCTCGAATTTCAAAGGGATGAAAGGCTTTATTATGTTCAATTGTCCCGTATAGGTGGCCGAAAGCGCCTTTCCTGTCACAATTAAACTGGAATCCCCAGCGACAGTGGTGATTAGCGTTCCCTGCGTGTAAATCACACCGTTGTAACTCATTGAAACTTCGTTGGGTCCAGGATTCCATGCGTATTGATCGCCAGCATCCGACAAAACGCCATAGCTAATGATTGGTGTTCCGGAACTGGGATAAGTGGTCCGGAATGGTGTTATGGTCTGCTGATACGTCGGTTGATAGGTGGACCAAGCGGCAACGCCAGAACTTGTGAAATATGAAAAAACATAGATCAATCCGGCAGTCGGATTTCCGGTCGGTCCCGGGATGTAAAGCCAGTAACGGTTTGCCGCCGGGTCAACCACCCCGCAGGCCGCCGATTTTTGGGCGTCAGTTAAACCAGCCACCGCCGATTGAATGAGAAGGTCAACCGGCGTCCCGATGTCTGCCATGATTGCGTTATTTGACGCGTCTCGCACGCGCACGGACCGGACGCCAGAGTCGTAAAGCATGTAAACATCCATATCCCCAACCGCCTGCACGGACATCGGAGCATAGGTGCCGATGTTGGGGAGCGTTTGGTTCAGAATGTTGCTCGCCGGGTCAGCATCCACCGTCCATATCATCACATAATCCCGGCAGGCGAAAAGCAACCGCCCTTGATAGGGGGCGATGGCTTGCATTGATGCCGGACTGGCAAACCAGTTCGACATGGTGACAAATCCGTTTCCGGCCGCGGTAGGATCATTCCAGGTGGTCGGCAAACCCAGGGCGCTGAAATAATCGCTTGATCCATCCAAGGCATGTATTTTCTGGTTGAAAGTGTAGCAGAATGTTGGCGCTACATTGGACGCATATCCGGCACCGATCTGTGTCTGGTACCCGTTGGAATTATCCGTGACTATTAGAGTGATCTCGTCGTTCTGCTGGAATGTCCCGGTGACGCCGAAAAGATATTCATTCCCTCGGCCATCGGTCGCGTCAATTCCTCCGCCAACCGCATTGGCGGTGGTGGTCAATTTCTGAGGAAGGATGAATGGTCCGTTGCTCATGGCTGGTAAATTTTTACTGAATTACTCGTGGCTGAATTGCCCTGCGAGTCAGTTACCGAACAGGACCAGAAAGCCGTGTCGCTTCCATTATTATCTTGTCGGCCAAATGTCACATTTTGTTTGGTTGAATCGGTCACATAAAAACCAGTGTCACCGCTCACATACTGCCAGTTGTAAATGTACGGTGGATAACCACCAGCCGCCGTGCAGGTGGCAACGATTGGTGAATAATTTGCCGTCACATTGTTTATCCGAGTGAAACCGATGTAATCCGGCGTCACAATGGCGCTAAGACTGGCATTTCCGATCGAACCGACTTCCAGAACGGATGAGCTACCGATGCCGACGGAATCCGTTCCATATGTGATGGTCTGCGGAGCGTCGTTGCTGGTTGTGACGATGTTCGACAAATAAAGCGCAGTCCCATTCGGAACAGCCATCCAGGTGGTGTTGACGCCGTTAGCGGTGTTCGAGTTGATGTTGGCCGCAATGCTTGCTACCAATTGGGAAAGTGTTAGCACCGTTCCTCCAATCACAAAAGGCGGTGCGCCAGACTCGGACGAAAGCAATTGCGTTCCATTGATTTGTAAACCGCCAGCCCCAATATTGAATCCAGCACCGGTTATTGCCCCGGATATTGTCTGCGCAAATGCGAAATTCAACCCCAAAAACCCGCACGCAACCCCGATCGCCGTAACACTGATGACCGCGGAATTCGGATAACTGTCAAACGTGCTTGCGTAAATATAAATCGTGTTGCTCTTGTTCACCGCGTAAAATCCACTGGTGCCCTGATAGGAGGTGATGGCCGCCGACACACTGTTGCAGAATTGTTGCAGCGTCTGGCCATTAAGCCAGGGAACACTTATTTGAATCAAATTGGTTGTATCAGCTCCACCCTGTAATGTCGGCGATACTGTGTAGGTGCCGTCTGTTGTTGTGATTTGCAGCGAACTTCCAGCCGATCCGGCCGTCCGGGCTATCACCCGAATAATCCCGGATTGAAGCGATGGCAGAGCAGAAACTTTCGGGTTCATGCTGCTAACCTGATAATTCACCCCGTAAACGCCGGTCTGGTTGATAGCCTCAATTATATTCTGCAAGGTGTCGTTTGCTGTTAAACCAATCAAGATATTTCCTTCAACTGGCGTGCTTGGAAGGCTTGAGACGAGATTATAACTTGTCCCTGCCACAACAAGGGTTGATCCGCTCGCCGGGAGACTTCCATTGCTGGCTATGGTTCCAGTGGCCGCAATCGCATTGATTGTTATTGAATTTATTCCAACCACACCACCAAGGAAGACATACCCAGAACTTCCGGAAAATGGCGTGCCTCCTGTTGGTTTAAAAGTTAAATTGGTTGTAGCACTATCATGATAATAATCCGGGTAAACCACAATATTATTACCTGGAAATGACAAACTCGTAAGGGTAATTATGAAGTTAGAACCTGTTGCGCCAGAGGCAGAAATGTTGGAATTCACATTACCACCACCCTGGTATTTGTAATTAACCCCAAGCGTTCCGGTACCGTTAATCGCATATTGCAGGTTTTGAAGTGTAAGAGCCAGAGAAGAACCTATTTGTACTGCGCAATCTAATGTAACAGTCGTTAAATCCGACTGGAAAACGAAATAATATCCGTTGTAAAAATTACCATTGATAATTTTCGACACATAAATCATTGAACCAGGCTGTACATTAAGCGTAGTCCCGGACCCCGTAACGGGTCCATACAAAACACCTGACGCGTTCGGTTCAATGAAATTCAGGCTCGGTCCGGCCACAACTTGGAATTGTCCCTGCGCTTGCGCGCCCTGACTCTTTAACACCGTGGCCGCCTCCTCCACCAAGGTAACCCCAAGGATGTTGTTTGCATTCTCGCCGTCCTGGTTCAGAGCGGTAGCCGTCATGGTAAACGTCGGGTTTGGCGATTGAATCAATGAGGACGCATAAACATTCGCGTTTTTCACGGTGCCGGTGTAATAGTTTGCTCCACTTCCAGTACTACCAGCCGTACCACTCAAATTTATGGCGTAAAACAGGTTTTGGGTCGTTTGAACGTACGTCTGGCCAATCTGCACGTCAAAGGCCGCCTGCATGACATTCTTGAACCTGTAAACCTGGCCCCCGAGTTGTATTGTCGTTCCGTCCGGCGTGTTCGATGGGGTGGCAACCGAACCATTATTGTAAGCAACCGTTGCTGTCGGATAATTCAGATTCCCGGTCGTCGAAACAATAAATCCACTCTGGCTGCTGATCGTAATGGCGGCGTTGAACGATGAACCCGGTTGGCTGAAAAGTTCAAGTGCTGTTCCGATGGCCAGTCCGTTGTACAGGCTTGAATTATTGGCAAGAGTGGCCAAGGCGCTCGCAATGTATGAATTTGTCCCCACCATATATGCCATCACGACACCAGCCGTGAAGTCCTGAAGCAGAACTCCATTGTAGTATGGGAAAATTCCACCATCCGCGAATTTACAAACCACGAAAGGAAACGACCCCCACAGTTCTGAACAAATGACGGCAACGAGGTTGTGTGTTCCTGAAACATAAGCCAACCCAGCGCTCACGGCGGGATGTGTGATCATCTGGTAAATCATCGGTGATGGATATACCCCAGGCGTCACAGAATTAGGTGCCGTACCACCTGAAAGACTCCCCGAGCCGAAAATATAAATACCAGTGCCCGTCACCCCACCACAACAGCCAAACGTCGGAAATGTACTTTCATAGGGGATCGTGTTCAAAACGAACGCTTTTCGCTTCTCGATCTCGGCCCCCTGGTTGATGTGTGCGTTGACACATTGCGTCAGCGTACCCGCCGGCAACGCCAGGAACATTTTGCGCGCATCAAGTCCACCACGAAAATCGGAAATTGGCTGGTATGGCATAAATCAAGATGCGGTGGGGGGGATGGGAGGAACAGTCCCACCCGTCCCGGTCGCAGGCGCCTGCGGCCCCGGGGTTCTGGCTGACACCCCACCGCTACCAGACTGTTTCCATGACCATGCCCGGTACAAAAGGCAACTCGTCAGGAAATCACTCGGGCAAACGTCGCCCGTAAAATAATCCATGGAGAAAAGGGGCGCTTTGGCCGCAGCAAAAAAAGCTGCGGCGAATTGCGAGCAGATGAAGCCTTTTGTGCGCACATCAATGCAATAAAACCTCAAAAGGTCCCCCCAGTTGTATGGCTGCCGGTTCACCGTCGCGAACCACGCCATGCCCTGCGCAAATTGCTGCTGTGTGAATGCAATGGGCCGCAGAACGTAACGCAACCCATCCGCCCGGAAAAGATACCGGCCAACCCCGATGCCATTCCGGCTGGCAATGCTCATGCAAATTCCAGCGTAAATCTCCACATGAGACACATCAGACCAGGTGCGGAACTGGATTGCCTGGTCAATAAACCCCCGTCCCCCATAAAGGAGAACATCACCCGGTTGCAGGTCGGGGAACGTGGTCAAATCTGGGGAACGGGGTTTCATAATCAGAACGTAAAGCCGACCCCGGTTTCAAACGACGGAGAACGACCAAACGATCCCTTGGAATAAATGGGGGCTGATACCCCGATCCGCAGGAATGTGTTTGCCGTGAGCTTTTTCTCAATCACCAACTCCGGCTCCACGACATAGGCCGACTGATACCACGAATAGCCACACTCCAGGTCGAGGGCCACTTTGGCGTCATAGTGCCGGAATACAGCGTAACCGATGATGGCTTGAGCCGTTCCGATGGTAGAGCCCACGCCTTCAAACCCAACACTGGCCCCCAGTTCCAGGCCGGTTCCAAACAGATTGTCTCCCTGGGCATTGACCACATCCGTGGCCCCCGCGCCAGTGACTTGCTTGAGGCCGGTCGAGGCTTCAAAAGAAATGTTGGTCCACGAATAATTCGTGTCGAAGTCCGTCAGAAACGTTTCGGCGGACGTGAAGAACGTTTGCACGTTCGTTTGAGCCTGTGCGCTGATGACCAGCGCGGCGAGACAGATGATTGCGATTATTTTTTTCATTCTATGTTTTTGTTTTGTTGCCCAGTTGTTCCAACATCTCGTCATGCCGGGCCTGCACGTCGAGAGGAGATTGTATATCGTCATTAGGTGACGCTGACAGACCATGCAGGATGTTTGTCGCAAGCGAGAGTGCTACGGCCGCCGCAACGCCCCATGCCTTAGCGCCGGACGTGACGGCAACACCGCCAGCGGTCACAGCCCAGATGATGATTTCGCAGACAAAAATCGCCCATGCTCGTTGTTTGGGGGTGAGTAGTGGCATGTTCAGTTGTGGTTTTTATTGGCCAAAACGTACGTCTTATTCGTATCCTCTTCAACTATCTCACCCTTTATTTTCAGCAGTTCGTTGATCTGCGCAACGTCATGCCTGATCTGTTGAACGTCGGTTTTGGTTTCCGACACGTCATTGACAACCTGCTGCATCGCAACCCGCACGCCAAACGCAAACACGACCCAGCAGGCACCGGCAATGGCCATGAAAGCCGGGATGATGATGGCCCAGTTTACAAGCCTTTTTTCAACGTCGTGTTCGCGTTGCATAATTCTCATGGAATGATTCCGCCACTGCCTCCTTGTTCGATGA
>Ga0224559_1002122_pt1 | contig 10390 bp, 11 predicted proteins | sample 714S33034metaG_FD_180676 | JGI IMG/M metagenome (GOLD analysis project Ga0224559, IMG submission 180676) | Peat soil microbial communities from Stordalen Mire, Sweden - 717 S3 30-34 | ecosystem: Environmental > Terrestrial > Soil > Wetlands > Peat | place: Sweden: Norrbotten County, Stordalen... | reverse complement strand
AACTCTAATCAACTAAATAATAATAGAACAAACTACAATATAAATATAACCCCAAAAAATAAGACCAAAAAAAATTTGATAAAAAAAGTTAATTATGAGACAACCTCTAGCTTTATAAAAAAAAAATTAAAAAGGAAAAATAATTATTATTTATTCAATTTCCGATTGGTCTTTAGGTTCTTGTGATTCAGATGGTAGTTGTTCAGATTCTGCAAATATCAAAGCAACAGATCTAGCCTGGAACATTAATAAATAAGCGGATCCAATGAAATATAATACAAAACCAATCAATATAACTGCCAATATACTAGAAATAAGGCCTATTATTGCACCTAATACAAAAAGGACTATCCAAAGAACAATTATATAAGTTATATAATTTCCCCATCCAATTGTCTCTATCCTTTCTATTATTTCACTAAATCTAAGGGCGGCCCCAATGTCACTGTCGTAATAGGCCATATTTACGATTCCCATCAGTCCTATAATACTAATTAAAATGGCTATAATTATTCCAATTATGAAAAATATCGCTGAAATGCCACCGGTGAAAATTGATCCACCTGCTAAAAATATCGCTCCAATTGCAAAGAAGATCAATGGAACTATTAAATAAATTATTCCCACAATTAAAAGTTTTATACCATCAATAAATAGTTCTCCAAGTTCATCAAACTCTGGTAATTCGTCTAAACCTGCTAGAGTTGATTTTATAACTCTAAGATAATATCCTCCACTTATAAAGTCTACTATCGGTATTATAGATATCACTGCCAATACAATTATTTTAACCCAATCTTGAATGGGATATCTCAAAGAATCGGTTATATTTTTTCCTATATCCATTTTTTTTAACCCCCTTTAATTTGGCAAATGCCATATTATTTTATGGAAATTATTCCATATAAAACCTTGGCGTTAGAAATCACCCAAAATAAGAATGTTAACAAATTTTATCATTTTCTTTTGAGTTTAAAAATATATACCAGAATCAGCCAAAAGAACAACCATACTAATTGTATTTTTACCAGGACTCATCACAACACTAGGCTACACCACCAAAACAGACCTACAAAAGCTATCCGAAAAATAAAAAATCTAAGACCCTATAACTCTTATTATTCAAATCAAGAAGTTTAAAAAAATTAATATAACCAAAGACAACGATTAGGAACACTCCCCGGATCAATTTTTGAAATAAGAGTCAAAATTTATATTTTTAAATATTTGATAATCCTTTTAAGCTCGACAATATTTGCATTGGTTTTTAATGATGTTGGACTGAAATGGGTTCTTGAAACAAAAAAACCATCTTCTCTGAGTTTATCCATAACATCTAATATGGGTGGTGCACTTGTCTTCAGATTTTTACAAACCTTATGGATCTCATAATGAGTTTGAGGGGCATTTGATTCTTCTAAACATTTATTCAATAGTTTAATAGTCTTATTTGCAGTGTTTAATGATAAACCTTTTACTGTGTTGATCATTAAGGTAACAAAATCTGCATCGTACATATCTCCACACCATAATGGTCCTCCAATATTCAAGTTACCCCCGCATACTGGACATTGTTCAGGAATGGATGGAGCTAAACCTTTAATTACAATCCTATAAAGACAGCCCTTACAGTGTGCTATATATCCCAATGATCGTAATGATTCGTCTGTATTTGCTGCTCCTTTACCAATAGTTGCGTAAATTCTCATGTAATGTTCTGTGCTGTGTGAAAATTTCACATCAATGAATTTTTTGTACTTTGAGAATGTTCTCGCAACAAATCCAGCAAGAATTCTTAAACCATTCTCATGACAATATTCTGTTTTAAGGGGTACTGAGCTATATTTACGGATGCATGGTTCTGAATAAGTTCCACAAAGAGCTGATGTATCAGTTGCAGTTACACATATCATACCACCCGCTCTTAGACTAGCTGCAGCAGAATCAAGATATGGTGATGGTGTTCCAAATGGATCTATATCAATTACATCAAATTTGCCTTTACATTTCCTGAGGATCATATTTGCATCTTCTTTGCAAACAATAACATTTTCTAACTGGTTAAGATCGATATTTTCCTTAGCTAATTCAACTGCAAGAGGGTTTAAATCATTGACAATAGCATTTTCAATCCCTTCTATTTCTTTGGCGTACCTTATGCCTCTTATACCTGTACCTCCAAAAGCATCGCATACAGTTATATCATGATCAATTCCTTTTCTGTATACTGTAAGAGCCGCTACAGAAATATCTCTGTTTAACTCCATGGCAGGATTATAGAAAACAGATGCCTTAGCTGTAATTTTATCAAATTCAGGAACTAATAATGCGACTTTACCTTCACGAATTGTTTTATTGCCCATTTTTTTATATCCTTTAATACATTATGTTACTTTAATTATATTGTATCCATTTATGATATTCGCGGTAGATTAGATGAATTATATGAATTTAGGTTTATAATAAAATTTATTAAATCTGGTGAATAGATTAAATGCATTATTGAATTAAATATTCTGTAATTTAGATGGAGATAAACTAAAATGTCTAGGATAAACTTTTTAGATAACGTTAATAATGGTAAAAATACTAGGAGTAGCTACCTTTTAACCATTCTTATTACTGTAATTGGGGGTACAGTTGCTTCTATAGTATTCCTCGTCCTCTTCATGTTACTATATTTTTCCAGTTTGGGAACCACTGGAATGGTTGGAGAAATAAATATCCTAAATAATCCAATGTTAGTTCTAATATTTATTGGAGTAACTTATGGAATATTTGCATTACTGTTCTACTTGTGTATAAGTTTTATCCACAAAAAGAATTTTCATAAACTTATAAATACTGGAAAGAGCATTAAATGGGCTAGAATATTAAAGGGTGCAGGATTATGGGTGGGAATACTCGCGATTTTTACTTTAATTTCTTATATCTATGATAATAGTACTTTATCCTTTAATTTTAGTCTTGTTCCATTTACCTACCTTTTAATAATAAGCATACTAGTATTCCCTCTTCAAGCATCATTCGAAGAATTATTTTTTAGAGGATATCTAATGCAAGGATTTGGATTACTTTCAAAGAAACCTATTGTCCCATTAATATTAACAACACTTATTTTTGGTTTAGCCCATTTTTATAATGGAACAACCCTTGAGATGAGCATAACAATAGTTGTATCTGCTTTAATATTAGGGCTGATGCTTGGAATAATTGTGCTTGGTGAAAATGGTATTGAAACTGCTATGGGTGTTCATATAGCAAATAACATGTTTATTGCACTATTTTTAAACTCTCCAACTTCTGGTCTCGGAAATTTACCTTCATTATTCACATCGCCTTCATCCACTTCATATTCCGGTATCCCATTATTAATAGCAATGGCAGCTTTACTTATCATAATCCTGTTCTGGAATAAAAGGGAGAATATATACAGAATATTCAGATAGAATGTATTAAATATAATTTTTTTAAGAATTCATATTTTATCAATATCATCAAACATGATAACAGTATTTATATTAAAAAATCCATAAATTTAATTGAGTTCTTAAAAATTTAATCAAATAATTTCTTTTATTAGTACTGCAGGATCTAAACCATAAAATTCTTGTTTAGTAGATTGAATTTTTCTGAGATAATGCTAAATTTTATTTAAATGTTTAATAATGAATTTTAAGGTGACAAAACAAAATGATACCAATTGCTAAACCCATTATATCCGACGAAGAAGTAGAGGAAGTAGTAAAAGTTTTAAGATCGGGCTTTCTTGCCCAGGGGCCTCGTGTAGCAGAATTTGAAGAAAATTTTGCAGAATATGTAGGTGTAAAACACGCAGTAGCATCAAGTTCAGGAACAACCGCCCTTCATCTGGCATTACTTGCAGCGGACATTGGACCTGGAGACGAAGTTATAACAACACCATTCAGTTTCGCTGCAACTGGAAATTCTATACTTTATGTAGGTGCAAAACCAGTTTTTGTTGATATTGATACGAAAACTTACAATATAGATCCTGAAAAAATAGAAGAAGCAATTACAGAGAATACAAAAGCTATTATGCCGGTTCATCTCTATGGCCAACCAGCAGACATGGATCCTATCAACAAAACCGCCAGTAATCATAGTCTTACAGTTATAGAAGACTCTGCACAAGCACATGGTGCAACTTACAACGGGGAAAAAACTGGTAGCCTAGGTGATATGGGATGTTTTAGTTTTTATCCAACAAAAAATATGACCACGGGCGAAGGCGGGATCATAACAACAGACAACGCTGAAATGGCTGAAAAAGCCAGGATATTAAGGGCGCACGGTGAAAGTGAACGGTACACACACGTTGTTTTAGGATATAATTTCAGAATGACCGATATAGCAGCTTCAATAGGCATAGTTCAGCTTAAAAAGCTTGATATGTTCAACGAAAAAAGAATTGAGAATGCAAAATATTTAACTGAAAAAATAGACGAAATAAATGGTATCAACTCACCATATGTGGCTGCTAATGTGAAGCATGTATTCCATCAATTTACTGTAAGGGTTGAAGAATCTAATCGGAATAGTTTAATGGAATTTTTAAAAGATAGGGGTATTGGTACTGGAATACACTACCCAAAACCAATATATCAGCAGAAAATATATCGGGAACTTGGGTTTAATGGGTACTGCCCTGAAGCAGAATCAGCGTCTTCAGAAGTTCTTTCATTACCAGTTCATCCCTCACTGGAAAAATCAGAACTGGAAGAAATTGTTTCCGCTCTTAGGGAATCATCCAAAAACTTTTGATAATATATTTTTTTTTAGAATTGGAATTATCCAAGTTTTTGGGTTACTGAAGAGACCTTATCTTCTATTGTCTTTTCTACATCCCTTCTTTCATCTATTTTTATATTTGTTGCAACTCTATCAGCGCCTTGTTTAAAAACAGCTTCGTGGGCTGCTGTGATGGCAGTAAAAATTTTTCCCAGATCATCAGACTCTAATAATGTGCCCATACCGGTTAATTCATATTTAATCCCATCTCTATCTAAAGCAATTACAGCAGCTGAAATATATTTACTCAAGCTGGTTTTTGACGTCCCAATTGGAATTATTGTAAGTTCGGCTGTTATCATACCTTTATTTATGTTTATGATTTCATATAATTTTTTATGAAATCCGTTGATCAATTTGAGTTCAATCAGTATATTATGGACACAGCAAGGGGTGTTATACAAGATTATCATTTAATAGAACCTCATGATAAGATCGCTGTAGGACTTTCAGGCGGAAAAGATAGTGTTTTAACATTGCATCTACTTGTAAATTTAATGGAAGAACTCGATTTCGAATTAATCGCTGTATCTATCGATGAAGGTGTTTGTGGATATAGAGTTGAAGGTATAAATGCTGCAAGAACAAATGCAGCTAAACTTGGTATTGAACTTGTTGAGGGATCTTTTAAGAAGGAATACGGTTTCACACTAGACCAAGTAGCGGACCTGTACCAAAGTGCTTGTATACCCTGTGGCGTGTTCAGGAGACAGCTTTTAAACAAAATTTCTAATGAATTAGGTGTTGATAAACTTGCTACAGGACATAACCTTGATGATGAAATTCAATCATTCTTAATGAGCTTTGCCAAGGCAGATTTCCGAAGGTTCTCAAAATTTGGGCCGAAGTTAGACCGGATACATCCTAATTTAGTGCCCCGTATAAAACCCCTGTGGAAACTTCCGGAGAAGGATGTAGGGATGTGGGCTGTAATGAATAATGTAGATGTACATTTTGCAGAGTGCCCGTACTCTCATACCTCTTTAAGGTCCAAAGTCAAGAATTATTTAAACCAGCTGGAGGGTAAGAGAAAGGGAACCAAATTATCAATCTTAGAATCATTCTCTAAAACTTTCAAATTTGAAAAAAAAGAAATAAATATTGGACTGTGTAAACTTTGCAACGAACCCTCCTCATTAAATATCTGCAAGGCATGCGAGATGGTTGAAGATATTAAAAATCGTATAAAATAATAATGAAGATTAAATATTCATAAAAATATTATATAAAAAAAATAAAAATTGGTTTAGAAATTTCGATTATTGGATGATACGTGTTATGGTACCAACTCCTTTACTTCGACCTTCACGAAATATTAGTTTTTGTCCCACTTTTATACTACATGGACGATATTTGAATTTCATTTTAATTTTTCCTGTGTCCCCTGCAGACATATATTCGCTCTCAATTGGTTCAAATGTCATTGTTTCAGCAATTGTTTCAATGTGGGCTATACATTCATATCCCTTTTTAATAGTTGTTGGATGTACTAGTATAGCTACTTCGGCTTCAAATTCTCTTACAGAAGGTGAAGGATATTCTGGACTGCAGAGTATCATACCTCGTCTAATTTCACCGATGTCAACTCCTGTTATAGAAATTCCAACGACCTCTCCAGCTTCAGCAGTATCTTTCCTATAATGATGCATTTCCATTGATTTGGAACTGGTTTCAATGAATTTTCCAGTCTTTGTCGGTCCTAAACGGAGTTTATCGCCTTTTTCGACTTTACCCTGCCTAATAGTACCACTAACTACAGTTCCAACCCCTAATACTGTGTATATCCTGTCTATATACATCATAAAAGGTTTTTTTAGTTCTTTGCCATTGGAGGGGATTTTAAGTTTCAAAAATAATCTATCCAACAAGTCTAAACCAAATCCAGTAACCGGAGAAACCTTAACAACTGGAACTATATGTTGATTCATATGTTTCGTTACAAAATCCGCATCATCAATGGATTTTATCATGTAAGGGATTCTTCCAACAAGTTTAAGCAGATCAAATATTTTCTTTTGTACGTCGATGATCTTTTCGGATGTTACAACGTCTATTTTTGTCATTGCAACTATCACAGGCAATTCCATTGCAAGAATGATTCCTAAATGTTCTTTAGTGATATGAGTTGGTCCTTGGTCCGCAGCAATTGTCAGAAGACCATAATTAAGTTTTTGACCCACTATACCCCTGATGGTTGTACGCAACCATGGTTCATGTCCTACAGTATCAACGAATGATACTACCTTATCGCATTTTTCAACTAGTTTTGATTTTTCCTTCTTTTTTAATGGATTATCAACTCTAATTGCCTGGTCATTGCAAAATCCATAAACAGCAAATGAAAGATCGGCTGATAATCCTCTTTCTATTTCATGTTTTTGTACATCTAAAAATATTCTGCTTTTTCCAGATCCATTATCAAGTGTTCCTGTGGTCAATGTACCTACCAATGTGCTTTTACCATGATCAACATGTCCGGCAACTCCCACAAGTAAATGTTTCTTTTTGTTTTTCTGGGATTTTCCTATTCTTACTTTGGCAACATTTCCATGTTCTGCAGGATGTTTTTCGATATCCAGTATTTCAGCACTAATTTCCTGTGCTATACTCCTTAAAACAAAAATAGACTCATCATATTCTGAATCTGGCAGTCCTATTAAATGGCCTTTATCATGAACGCCAATAAAATAAATAGCTTCTCCATCCCCTTTTTCCATTCTGTATTTCATTTGGGATGCAAGATGTTGTTTCCTGTCTTTTTTCAAATGATAATCTACATTAAGATTTTCTTTAAACTCTATATTCTTCCTTTCCCCATACTTCGTAATATCATAGATACTATTTGTCATGGTACTGTTTTTAAAATATAGTATTTTCAACGTTTATTAGGAACTTTATCTGCAGTTGTGAAGTAAGCACCGCCATATTTCTCTTCTTGAAGCTCTCTTACCATATCTGATGCTTGTACAGCTTCTTCTACAATGGCAAGTATACGCCTATCTTTAACTTTAATGGTTTTACCGCATACGCATTTTCTAGTGGCAACACCCTTTTTGGAGTACACCGCCCTTCCACAGTCGCATCTAAAAATCATGTACATTATTACACTCTCTTTCTTTACACCATTAACTTTTATCTATTCATTTTCTGTTCTTGTAAATATAATATGTTATTCAATTGTAATAAAAAATTTTTTAATATAAATAATATATTAACTGTGATAAATCATTTATTCAAAAATTAAAATCAGAATGTTTTTTAATTAATACTATGATAACTCAAATTAATTTAAAAAGTTTTTTAAGGGCTTTGGAGGATTATACACTTCTTACCTAAAATCCAAAGATCTTGTAGAATAATGGGAATATCACTTTCGGTATTGTAAGGATAAAACCTATAGATGCACCAATATCGGTACCTATAACAACTATCAGTACTCTGAAAAGATTGTTCCCAAACAATTCCCTGAATGTTTCGACTTTACTGACTTCTACAGCATCATCCATTGATACATGACGTAATTTAGCTTCAACAATCCCTGAAAACCATCCGGCTGCAAGAAGAGGATGTAGTGTGGTTACGGGAGCTACTAAAAAAGCAGTAAGGGCAGAATATATCTTTGAGCCGGACAGTAGTGATCCCACAAATGCAAGGCCACCCGTAAGCAATATGAATGTTGTAATGCTTGTTTCGATATTAATTCCTTTAATTAATGCCAATGCAAAAATGATAACAAAAATAGCGGGTATCGAAAATATTATTAGTTTACCTATTGGAATTTTTGATTTTTTTTTGATAATAGCTCCTCAATTGGGGGAATTTTTTCTGGATGTTCCATGTATTCTGTGATACCCTTTTTGTGTCCCGCTCCTACAACAACAACTACATTTTCTGCTTCTATATCTTGTAGCATATTTGCCATGTATGCGTCTCTTTCTGTAACAAGAACATCGTATGCTTTAGGTGACATTTCCTTAAAATATTCCATAACCTCGTTTAGGGTGTCACCATCTTTAATACTCTCAACATCATCAATTTCTTCACCACTGAAAAATGATGTTATTATCCCCCACACAAACTTCAATTTTTCAGAGATGCTCATCTGGTTAATTGCCCTTTGTAGCGTTAAACTAATATCCCTATCGATTAAAGCAACCTTAGCACCAATTTCTTCTGCTGTTTCTATTGCTGCAAGCATTTCTGAACCGGGTTTAACTCCTAAATCATCACCAATTCGCTTCTGAAGAAATGAAAGGAACATGCTAACAAGGAAAATGCCAAGTTTATCTCCCTTAATCACTTCCCTAATATTCACATCAGGTTTTTCTTCACCATTTTTTTCAGCCATCATGTTTTGATAACGGTTTATATCAAGTTCAACCGCCACAACATCGGGTTCATTTGTAATGATGGCTTCTTGAACCTCTTTAATACTTTCTTTTGATACATGGGCTGTACCAATTATCTTTAAATTTTCTGGTGCCATATGATCCTCACGATTTATAATTTTGATTAAGATTTTAAATAAAATATTTTTTTATAAGACTAATTATGAAAGGGACAAATCTAGAATTAATCTAAAATAATCATTAGTAATATTCATATATAACTAATTAATATTGCTACCTTCTATACTTCCATTTTGATATACTGGAACGATGTCATATATGTTCCGTCTCATACAAAAATGAACATCATTTGAGAGTCCCAAATCAACGAGCCTGTGCGCAGATCTAGAGTTTATGATGGCATCATGTACCATATCATGATTGCAAGAAGACATATATGCTGCAAGGGCCATTTCATCTAGATCGCAGCCAATTAAATTTCCTATTATCTCTCCGGCTCCTAAAAAATCTTCTATAGCAAATCTCCCCTCTACTCCGGCCATTACAATTTCAATGTGGTTATCAGCAATATTCATCGCTTTTTTGGCAACTGCTTCAGCATTTACAAATGAACCTATTAGGACTTGTGCTTTCATACCATCTAAAATCCTGGTGCCATTACTTGTGGTAATGACAAGAACTTTTCCATTAAAATTAGATATTTCAACCGGGGAATTTCCAACATCAAACCCTTCAATAGCTGCACCTCGGCGTTCACCTGCAAGAACAGCATCGTACTGGTCTGCAAGTTTTTCAGCTTCTTCAATACTTTTAACGGGTATTATTTTACCAAAATTTTCCATTGCAACTGTCATGGTTGTGCTGGCTCTGAGCACATCTACCATTATTGCAACATCTTCAGAATATGATTTATCCAAGCTTAGTGAAACTTTCATAACAACACCAAAAATAGAATTAAAGAAAAAGAAAAAAGTCTTTAAAATCCTTAGGAATCTACTCAACCTTCTCAGCAAAGGCAAAACGTCTTCTTACAGATGTTATTTTGACTTTAACTTCATCTCCAACCTTTGTATCAGGTACAAACACAACGAAACCTTCAACGCGAGTTATGCCGTCTCCTTCTTTACCTACATCTTCAATTTTTACTTCGTATTCTTCCCCTTCTTGAATGGGGGCTGTTTTTGGGCTTTGATCCATTTTAAACAATATATTCACTTCCTTAAATGAAC
>Ga0224559_1002120_pt1 | contig 10400 bp, 8 predicted proteins | sample 714S33034metaG_FD_180676 | JGI IMG/M metagenome (GOLD analysis project Ga0224559, IMG submission 180676) | Peat soil microbial communities from Stordalen Mire, Sweden - 717 S3 30-34 | ecosystem: Environmental > Terrestrial > Soil > Wetlands > Peat | place: Sweden: Norrbotten County, Stordalen... | reverse complement strand
GAACGAAATAATCCGGAGTATGCATGACCGACAGCCGTCTTCCGCTCGCCGTAGGATAGGCGAGTGGAATTGATGGAGGCTGATCGTAGTATTCCAGCACTGCAGGATCGTGCTCCATCTCGTAGACCAACGGCAATTCAACGCGATGGCTTTCAAACTGAATAGTGACGCCCATTTTGCGACTCGGATAGCGGCCCGAGACATTCTGACGCCCGCCCCCAACCCGGCGAGTAGGATTACGAGATCGCGCCGAAGCAATCGTTGCACGTGTTGTCTCGCCTAGTCCGAGTTGCAAACACCAGTCGATATAGTCTGCATCGTTGAGCACTTGCGACCTCCGCAGTTGGAGCGCCCAAGGACACTCCGTGCTACTTTCGAATGCGCGAGCTACGTTCGTTCTTCAGTGCGAACGCGTACCTCCGGCCAGCTTCAGCCATGAGCTTTTGAAGATCCCGACCGTTCTGCACCGCCTTTTCCAATGGCTCGACTAATTCATCTGGAACATAGATCGAAAAGCGGCGACTGTCATCACGCCCATACAACGCATAACTCGAGTGCCCTTGGCCCGACTCACAGAGTTTGCAGCGCTTTCGAATACAGGGGCTCTTTCGTAGGGAAAGCGACCCGATGGCCACTGGCCAGAGCTTTCCTGCTGCCTTTTGAAACCAGCGCATTACATCGTCTGTTGTTTCCACTCTCGTCATGTGTATAGGTGCACAGTACCACACATACAATTTCGACGCAAGATGTTTTTTTCAAACGGCCAAAATATGCTTTATTCCCGGCCAAAATATGCTTTAAATCATACGCCGTCGTAGCCGCACACGACAAAGGTATGGCCGCCAAAATGGTAGCCCTCGGGAAAGTGAAACCAGGGCAGGAAGCCCATATCGCCGCCTAGCATCACGGGTTCTTTTGTCGCGAGTAACTGCAATAGGGAAGCCTCGGCCTTCTTGGCGCTGGCAGTGGTGACTTCGCGGATTTCGGCGCCGGTTCTCGTGCCGAGGTCGGTGAAGAAGTTCTTTGTGTTGCCTCTGCCGCCGACAAAGATGTAGGTGCCCATCCCCATCTTCATCTGCCAATAGATGAACCCCATTCCGGCGCCAAGACCGAGAAGCATCTCTTCGGAGAGCGGATGGCCGGAATGATTGAAGATCTTTGCCAGCGAGTTGGTTACGCAGTGACACCCGTCGAGGGCGGGGCAATTCGGAAACGGTTCGATTGCGGGAAGGTCGTGCGCGGCGTTCATAATTAGCCGAATCCTTCTTTGTGACTTTGAAGACGGCTACCATTTTAATCCGATCTTGCGTCTTTTCGACGCAACGATCCGTGCTGGGCAGGGCAGTTCTTCGTGATCGATCGCGACCGGTCTGGTAAACTCATTCGACAGTGATCGGCGTAGATGCGCTGGAAGGCAATACCGAGGACCAATCGGAGAATTGGAGGGAAAGGGCATGAACGCCAGGTTTGCGCGCAGGATGGGCTCTGTGCGTGCGTCGACTATACGCGAGATTCTCAAGGTCACCGAGCAACCGGACATCATCTCGTTCGCAGGCGGTCTTCCCGCGCCGGAGCTCTTTCCTGTAGCCGATATTCTCTCCGCAACCGCGCGGGTTCTTGGCGAAAGCGGCGCTGCCAGTTCGCTGCAATACAGTCCCACCGAGGGCTTCGCACCGCTTCGGGAGGCCTTCGCGGCGGACTGCCGCAAACGGGGAATCGATTGCCGCGCAGAGGATATTCTCGTCACCACCGGATCGCAGCAACCTCTCGACCTGGCCGGAAAGATTTTTCTCGATACCGGGGACTGCGTACTCACCGAGAATCCGACTTACATGGCTGCGATTCAGGCGTTTCAGATGTACGAGGTTCGTTTTGCAGCCGTGCCTACCGATGGTGAAGGCCTGATCCCCGAAGCCCTGCCCGCGCTGATTGAACGCGAAAAGCCGAAATTCCTCTATACGATTCCGAATTTCCAGAACCCGACGGGCGTCACGCTCACCGCCGAACGCCGGCGGACTCTTTATTCCATTGCCGCTCGCTATGGGCTCATTATTTTGGAAGACGATCCTTACGGGCGGCTGCGGTACGCGGGGACGACCATTCCCCCGGTCAAGTCGTTGGACGGCGAAGGGATTGTGATTTACCTCAGCACCGTGTCAAAGACCATTGCACCCGGACTGAGAGTGGGTTGGGCGGTTGCGGCGCCGGATATCCTTCGCAAACTGACGATCGCCAAGCAGGCGGCCGATCTGCATACGTCGAGTCTCGATCAGCGAATCGTTCACCGCTATCTCTCCGACTTCGACAGCGAGACGCACATCGAGCGGATCCGGCGGTCGTACGGAGAACGCTACTCGATCATGGACGCGGCGTTGCGGGAGACCATGCCCCCGGGATTCGTATGGACGCATCCCGAGGGAGGGATGTTCCTCTGGGTGACCTGTCCCGAGGAAGTGGACACGAACGAGCTGATGCGCGAAGCATTGGTGCGCAAGATACTGTTTGTGCCTGGGCGGGATTTTTTCCCGGATGCCGCCGGTGGGCGATTCATGCGGCTGAACTTTTCCAATGCTTCGCCGGAGCAGATTCGAGAAGGCATCCAGCGGCTGGCGGAAGTTTGCCGTGCCGCAGTGCAACAGCCGATCGGTTGAGATCGGACGAAAACCTGCTTCGAGATCTAAAGCCCGGTTGTGATGTGAGGCGCGGATTCAAAGGAGAAGAAGCGCCACCTCTCGCCGTTCTCTTCAAACCCGGATGAATGGAGAGCGTTGCCGGTGAACGCGGCGATGGCATGCTCCCAGAATTGGTGCGCCGAGACATTTGCCTGCATCACGCGAACTTCCCACAGTCCTGGAAACTTTCGCCATACTTCATGTGCGATTCGAGTTCCCGTTCCGCGTCTGCGGTATCCGCGAAGAACGAAGAACTCTGCCATGTCCCATACGTTCGGATCGCCTGAAACCTTCGACCCTTTTCTCACCAAGACCAATCCACCAAATCTGCCATCGATCTTGACAAGAAAGGGGTGACGGTTTGTCTCAAGCCAATAGAGCGGCAGGTCCTGGTAGCCGAATCTGCCATCTTCGCCCAACTCGACATCGTGGAATTCACTGAAGTCGTGCGCATATAACTCGAGCAGGTTGGCCAGAATCGACTTTTGTTCCAGCGAAGCCGGGACTAGCTCAATCTCGACTGATCGATCAACCGCGGGCTTTGTCATGGTTTCCAACCGGGGCTTTATGCCGCCTCTTTCGCCGGGTCCAGCGCGTGGAAGCCTTCGGTCTTGGCGGCTTCGAGCAACTGGGGCGAGGCGGAGACGAAGATGATCTCGGTGCTCTGGAACATGTCGCGGGCGACGAGGGCCGCGGCCAGTTGCAAAGTATCCGGCCAGCGCAAGGTGGTGCGGTCGAGGAGCTGGCGGGCGGCTTCGAGCACGGCCGGATTCAGCGGCTGCTGCACCATGCGCGCGGCTTCAAGACGGAGAATATCGAGGGCGGCGGTGGCGTCTTCCGGTGAAATGCCTCCTGCCCGCTGGCGGCGGCGGACGGCGGCGTAGACCTCGAGCGGCGTAGAGGCCGAAATGAGCTTGCGGTTGTCTTCAACGGCTTCCATGAGCCGGATCAGGGCATCGGTGCCTTGCTCCTGGACGAAGAGCTTGGCGAATGCCGTGGATTCAAGGAAGTAGCAGCTCACAGGTTGCCCCGTTCCTCTTCAATGGCGTCGGCGATGGAGTTGCCATGGACTGCGACGGGATGGAAGCGCTGGGCCTCGTCGGGAATGCCGGCTTCGGCCCGGTTGAGGCGAATGGTGGTGGTGGGATAGGCCGGCGTCTTGGGATTGGCGATCTTGCTGGTGAGCACGACGCCGCGCTGGATGGCCTCAGCCAATACCGCCTGGCGCGACTCAGGATGCTGATTCCAGCGGAATGCCTTGCGGGGCAGGAACGAATCGCGGAACCACTTGAGAGCGATGAAGGCGTGGCCGCCACGCTCGGCTTCGGCCAGCGCGGCGCACAGCTCTTTGACGCGGGCGTCGAGGTCGGCGGGAATCACGGCTTCCTGGCTGTCGTCGTCCTCCTCGTCGTAGTCATGAACGGCAGCTGCTCGGGGAGCGCGGGCTGTGCGCGGAGCGGATTCGACATCGCCGATGCGCTCGAAGTAGATACGCACCTCGTCTTCTTCAGGGGACCAGCTGCCAGCGGTAGCGTTGCGGCGCTTGCTGCGGCCATTTTCACCGCAGAGTTCGACGATGGCCTGGTATCCGGGGGGCGCCAGAAAGTGCAATGCCCTGGCCAAGCCCGGGTCGGCTGAAAACCCCAGATCGTTGAGAGCTTCTTCAATGATTTCTTCCGCGTCGGGAATGCTGATGTTGCTTAAATCTACGCTGCTTGGTGCAGCTTTTGCCGTTTTCATTTTTTCTTCCCCTTATGCCACGCCTTCTTCGGTGCTGCTGCCGCATCGCTCGCGGAGACCTCAAGGCCTTGTTCCGGAGCCGGATAACGCCGCAGACAACGGGTGAAGGAAAGCAGCCTTAGTTCTAAAACTGGCCCCTCGCACGTGCGGATCCTAGATCGTTCGCGCGATGGGGAACGGGTTCTGTCGATTAGCCTCGGGGGCTTTTGCTTCTATGCATCAAGTAAATGCTGCCCGCGGCATTTCCCTAATCAATGTAAGGCGATCGTTACTCATGCGGCTCTTGAGCAATAAGAGCCATCTTCTACTTCTGTCTTCTACCTTTACACGGATTTGAGAAAAACTCTAGCTAAACTTTCGGAACAACGTTGATTATCCTCCAGTGTACCCGATATTCCGGTATTGCGCTTGGCGCCGCGGAAGTTGTGTGCGCCCAGTGACTTGGGGGCGATGGCGATCTCCGAAAGACCTGCTGAACCCCATGCGCCGGGCGGGCGCGAGCGTCGTCAAAGCAGGTTTCCAGGGCGGCAGGCTTCGTACAATAGAGGATATGCGCCGTTGTCTGCAGCTTGTTTTGGTCTGGTCTCTGGCTTCAATTTCGCTCTTCGCCGACAGTCCCGCGTTCGACCTGTCGGGACCAAAAGTGGACGTGCATGTGAAGCGGGGAGAGATCACGCTGCCCATCGGCGAGGTGCCCAACCTGCTGGCCGGAGACCGGCTGTGGATTTATCCCGACCTTCCCGAGAGCCAGTCCGCCCATTATGTGCTGATCGTCGCATTTCTGCGCGGAGCGACCAATCCTCCTCCGCCGGAGTGGTTTACGCGGGTGGAGACCTGGAACCGCGCGGTGCGGAGCGAGGGTGTGTTTGTGACGGTTCCCGCGGAAGCCCAGCAGGCATTGATGTTTCTTGCGCCGGAGACGGGCGGGGACTTCAGCACGCTGCGCGCCGCGGTGCGAGGGCGGCCTGGATCGTTTGTGCGCGCCACCCAGGACCTGCAGGCCGCCAGTTGGGACCGAATGCGGCTGGAAACCTATTTGTCCGACGTCAAAGTCACCTCGCAGACCGATCCCACTTTGCTGAAGTTCCGCGCCGTGATGGCGGCCCGCAGCCTGGGCATCAAGCTGGACAAGGAATGCTTCGACAAGCCCAGCGACCAGCAGGCTCCATGCCTGACCGAGCACACGGATGGGCTGGTGCTGGACGATGCCAACGCGCAATCGCTGGTGGTGCAACTGACCAGCGGATCGACGCAGGACCTGATGAACCAGATCAGCTATTCGCCCCTGGGCGGAGGAGGCGCGTATAGCCCCTATATTGGCGCCATCGTGGACACGGCAAGGATTCTCGCCTCGTTGCATACGGCTCACTTCCAGTACATTCCCGCGCTGGCGCTGCCTGTCAAGGATGAGCTCAATCTGCGGTTGAACGTGCCGCCGTCGTTCCGCGATCCCAAGTCGGTGGTGGTGGTGGCGCTGCCGCCGGTGGGGCCGGGGCGACCGCCGCCGCTGCATCCGGTGAACCCGGCGGAGAGTTTTTGCGCGCAGAAGCCCGGCCTGGTGCTGCCCGCGGAGGGTGCTCCAATCGTGTTTTCGACGCAGCTTGCCTATGGGCTGTCGCTGCACATCGAAACAAAAAGCGGGCCGGTGGATCTGCCTTTGAAGGCCGATGCTTCGGCGGGCGGGCTGGTGCTGGTAGATCCCGCGCCTTCAATGGCGCAGGGCAATTTGACCGGCGTGTTGCGGGGCAAATGGGGTTTCGACAACTGGGAAGGGCCGCGCTTCCACCTGCGCGCGGTTCAGCCCGGCAAGTGGACATTGGCGGCGTGGGACCAGTCCGCCCTGGTGGTGGGACGCGAGGACACGCTGCATCTGGAAGGCGAAAGCTCGCTCTGTGTCGACCGGGTGGAGGCACAGACCGGAGACAGGCAGGAGACGCTGGCCTGGAAGTCCGCCAAGCCAGAGATGCTGGAGGTGGCCGTACCCATGAAAGACGCGGCTCCGGGGCCGGTGACCCTGCGGATTTTCCAGTTTGGCCTGGAGAAGCCGGACAGCCTGCCGATGACGGCCTATGCTGAAGCTGCTTCGCTGGACAGGCTGACGCTGAGTGCCGGCGACGCGGTGGCATTGCTGCGGGGCACACGGCTGGATGAGGTGGAAAAGGCCAAAGTGGACGGGGTTACCCTGACTCCCGCCGCGTTGAGCCGGGTACAGGATCTGGATCAGCTGGCGATGAACGCCGATGGCTCGACGGCCAGCCTGGAACCGGGAAGGCACTACACTGCCGCCGTGGAATTGAGGGACGGGCGGCAATTGAAGGCGCCGGTGACGGTGGATGCTCCGCGGCCGCAGATCACGCTGCTGAGCAAGGGCATGCAGGAGGACGCTACCGAGACGCCCTCTCCGGTGCGCCTGGGAAGTCCGGACGACGTGCCTGTCGAGGGGCGATTCGTGTTTTTCCTGCGCTCAAACGTGCCGGTGAAGTTTCCGCGCAACGAAAAGGTCGAGGTGGCCGCGGTAGATGGCAGCTTCCGCACCGTGCTTTCGCTGGCCGATGGAAGCCTGATGCTCGAGGACGCGAAGACCGCGGTGGGAAACGTCGATCCGCTGGCCCGGTTTGGCTCCTCGGCCTTTGGGCCGATTGAGGCGCGAGCGATCTCTGCCGCGGACGTGACCGGCGACTGGCTGCCTTTGGGAACTCTGGTGCGGCTGCCCGGATTCAAGCAACTGCGTTGTCCGCGCAACATCGCAAAGACCTGCGCGCTGACCGGAACGAACCTCTTCCTGGCCATGTCGATTGCGGCCACGAATGACTTTGAGAACGCAACGGATGTGGCGCCTGAGTTTACCGGAATGCAGTTGAGCGTGCCTCGTCCGGTCAACGGCGTGCTCTACCTGAAGCTGCGCGACGATCCGTCGACGGTGCAGACGCTGACTATGCCGATTCTGCCGGCTTCTCTGGCTGGAACGGCGACCCAGCCGGTTGCCGCGCCGGCGGAAGCGAAACCGTAGGGAGTCTTGCTTCCCACCCATCGCAAAAAGCGCGATGGAGGGGGCACCCAGTTTTATCTCAGAGTGGTCGTCCCTGGTTCAACAAATCCAGGAGCAGAAGACCCGCTAGTTGAAATATGCCTTGTTCTTCTCGGCAAAGTGCGCCTTTTCAGGCGGCAGATCGTCGGCGGGAAAGATGGCGTTTTGGGCGCAGAGTTCGGCGCAGTTTCCGCAATCGATGCACTCATCGGGATTGATGAAAACCTGGGAGACGGTTCCAGCGGCCGGATCGGCCGCCGTTGGCGCAATGGCAGCGGTGGCACACTCCGCTACGCACACAAAATCCTTGGTACAGGCATCGGTAACTACGTAAGCCATGATGAAAGACTCCTTGATTGCTTTCGGGATGAATGCTGGACAGGTTGCGGACGCTCGATCTGCGATGCGCCTCTCAGATTTAGGCTACCGGGGATGCGGGGCAAGGCACCGTGACACGAGTCACAAAGGGGATTTGTTGGAATTTGTCAGGGGGAATCTACCTGATTACGGTACGTTGGGAATCTCTGCACCGCTGTAAATCGTTCTTCATGCCGCATTCGGAAGCTGCGCTGTAGAGCGATGGCCATTAAGCCGATGCACGGTTAGAAGATGCGGACGCGGATGCCAGTGCTCAGGCCGTAGGAAGTCAACGTGCCGTAGTGGAACCCGGGCCAAATCTGATATTCGAAATCGGCGACCCGGATGCGGAGCCTGCGCGTGACGCGGAAGTCAACTCCTCCGCCTGGCTCAATCACAAAGTCGTTGTCCGTGCCTAAGTTATACGGGTAATTGAATTGACCGAAGCCTATGAGGCCTTTGACATAGGGCTGGAATCTTCCATAGGTCATGTGGTAGCGGGGACCGATCAGATACGTCGTCGTGTGGACGTTGGCTTTCTGGTGGAACATGAGCCATTGCGCTTCGCCTTCAATGCCAATGCGGCGCTTGGTGTCGAGATCGGCGATTGCGGCGACACCGAGCATCTTCCGCGAGCCGTATTCCAGGAAGTCTCCGGTGGCTGTTGCGCCCACCGTGAAGTTGTAGCCGCCGGCATCGCCCGCAGGCGTCACCTGGGAGGACGCGGCGCGTGGGATCAAAAAGCAAACCGCCAGAAGGACGATGGCGAAAAGCGTGTTGCAGCCAAGCCCCAAGGCTGGGTTTCCAGCCCAGCGAAGAAAACCCGCAGCCTCACCCCATTGAGCAAAGACCGCTCCATGGGGACCCCGAGTCGCCGGGGACAACGGAGATTGGGAGCGCCAGTGTTTAGATGATCCAGGAACCGTCTTCATCTTTCTCCCGCGAGGTGCAATATCCGGTCGCACTATTTCGTGATGGTGAGGGTCACATTTTGATAGTGGATGACATCGCTGTTGACGCCGGTGGCGGTTATCTGGATCGTGTAGGTACCCGGAGCGGCCGTGGCCTGAGTGAAGCCGGAGCAGCCGTTGATGAGGATGGCGGCGCCGGAGAGCAGGAGTAGCATCGTGACGGTGAAGATCGGGCCATGGCGCTTGCGGAATCGCCACAGGATGATGCCGAAGAAGGCGGTGATGGGCAGTGAGAGGATGGACAAGCCTGCCAGATACGCGCCGCGATTGAGCCCATGCGTATTCATCGCGGTCGTGCCCCCGCTCAGCGGATTATTGGTGTCGATCGTCACCTGGGCGGTCTGGGTGCCGTTGGCCGCGAGCACGACGCTGGGGCTGGAGAAGTGGCAGTTCACCACCGATGGAAGCGAAGCGCAGCCTAACCCAAGCGTGTCGGCAAAGCCGCTGATGGAGGTAAATGTGATCGTGGCCGTGGCATTCTGCGATGTAACCACTGTGATTGCCGAGGGATTGACGGTGATATTGAAACTGGTCGGTGTGCCGTTGACGGTCGCCGGGAGCGATTGGGACGGAGCGTGCAGCGTATCCCCGCCATAGGCCGCAACGATCGTGTAGCTGCCGGTAGCCAGATTCGGATTGAGAGTGGCGACGCCGCTCGAATTAAGCGTCGCCGTGCCGATTGCGGTCGTTCCGCTGTTGAAGGTGACGGTGCCTGTGGGCGTGGGCCCGGAGCTGCCGATGACAGTGGCCACCAGGGACACCTGCGAATTCGTGCCCGAAGACGATGTGGCTCCCAAAGCTGTCGCTGTCGGGATGGTGTTGACCAACAGGCTAATGGCCGTGGAAGTGCTCCCGGTGTCGTTCGCGTCTCCCGCATAGGTGGCCGTAATCGAATGCGTGCCCGGTGCGAGACTGGAGTTGCTTAACGTGGCTGCGCCCGTGGCATCGAGGTTTGCGGTTCCGATGGAAGCGCCATCGGCAGAGAAGGCGACAGCACCTGTGGGTATGCCGCCGTTGCCCGTCACCTTGGCGACGAAGGCCACGGGAGAATCGACGATGGCAGGACTGGGATTGGCGGTGACCGCGGTCGACGTGGTTGCAATCTCGACCGTCAGCGGGAGCGGGGAGGATGCACTGGCGGCGTCGTTGAGGTCTCCTGAATACGTGGCAACGACAGAGTAGTTCCCCGCCGCAAGGGTAGTGTTGATGGTGGCCGTACCCGTTGCGCTAACCGCTGTGCTTCCCAGAATGACGCTTCCACTCGTGAAAGTGACCGCGCCGGTCGGCACATTGACGCCCAGAGTCAGCTTCACCGTGGCCGTAAGGGCTATCGCCCCGCCCGCGAACGCTGGATTGGGAGCCGCGGCGATGACGGTCGTGGTCTGCGCCTGATTCACAACCTGGGTGAGCGCTGGAGATGTGCCGGGACCGTAGTTTGTATCGCCGGGGAAGTTCGCAGTGATGGCGTGCGTGCCGACGACCAGCGAGGAGGTCTTGAACGTGGCTTTGCCCGTTCCTGCGATCAGGTAGGCGGTTCCGATCTGGGTGGCTCCGTCGTAAATCGTGACCGATCCCTGGGCACTTACGGATTGGGTCTCTGCAATCGCAACGTTAAAGGTGACGGGAACACCG
>Ga0224559_1002118_pt1 | contig 10401 bp, 17 predicted proteins | sample 714S33034metaG_FD_180676 | JGI IMG/M metagenome (GOLD analysis project Ga0224559, IMG submission 180676) | Peat soil microbial communities from Stordalen Mire, Sweden - 717 S3 30-34 | ecosystem: Environmental > Terrestrial > Soil > Wetlands > Peat | place: Sweden: Norrbotten County, Stordalen... | reverse complement strand
CGCATTGCCGCATTAACGCACATTCATTGTGCGAAAATATGGGAGGACCAAAACGCGAACGCGGGGCGTCCTGATATGGCGAGCGGCAGGGAACCGGCGTATGGTGAGGGCGTGGATTTTTTCACGCGACACGCGGTTTCGCTGCCAAGACTTTCATCGGGACGAAAGGCGTTAGACCTCGCTATGTCAAAAACCTCCCCACAAAAATTCCGCAAGCTCACGCGCGAAGAAGCATCAAAGCTCAGCGTGAGCTACTCCGCCAAGCGTCGCGTGGATGCGTCGTTAACGCACATAACAAAAAGGACAAAGCTCTGGACCGATAGACAAGTCGCAAATATTCATATTGCTGAAAAGACACAAGGTAAGAATAAAACAAAAGAGGCTTATACTAAAGTACGCCAGTATAAAGATGATTACTCAATACGTTACTTGAATGTAAAGCCTCGCGATATACCAGCAATCGTTAAAAAAGCGAAAGGCCATACAACGCAAATCATGGCCTATGGCTCCTCGAATGTTCGCGAATATGGCAAAGCTGGCGATTTAAAATTCCACGCCACGCCGTCGATAGGAGAAGGCGAGTTGAAAGAGCATCTGGACCGCATGGGCTTTGGTATCAAAGACGACGAACAAGACGACGAACAAGACGAATATTTCGGGCGCGGCCTCCTAGGGTTTAGCTCCGAAAACCCCCCATCCCGCATTGATATACGTATCCGCATGGCTAAAGCATCCAATCCACCGCCCAAAGTACTAGCGAAGCGCGAGTATAAAAAAGCGAAGCGGTCGAAACATTCCAAAGTCCGGGGCAAGTAATTGGTAAACACCCGCTGCTTTGACCGCACGCGCCCGCAAACCGCGCGCCGGTCTTTTCTCGTCGGTTCATTCGACACTGAAACAGACCGTTTCGGCGACGAAAGAAAGCGCGACGATGGTACTGTAGCAAATATAAAAGAAGTCGTAAAAATCTGTACGTTCCATCACGAAACCTTGGACGGGCCGGGAAAGTTTGATAATGTTTCAGACTTTTTAGAACATATACTCTGCGAATGGCCTGAAAAAGTCTTGCGTAGAACAATCTGGTATAGCCATAACGCCGAGTTTGATTGGCGGTTTATACTTGCTCATTTTAAAGAATATGATGATTTGTATGAGGTTCGCGCGAAGGAACGCGCAAAGAATACGTTCTACGAGCTGGAAATCATAAGTAAACAAACCGGGAAGCGCGTAACCCGCTTGCGTGACAGCATGGCTTTATTCGGTTTTGGTCTTGCTCAGTTTACAAAACAATTCGCGCCGGAACTGGTGAAACAAGATATTGGTTTGTCCTATAAATCCTTCAATCGGAAAGACCCGGCACATATCGAGTATGCCTTAAACGACGCAAAGTCGCTCGTCGTCGCCCTACTTAATTTCGATAAAACGATTTATGGACTTTTTGGCGTCCACATCAAAGGGACCATATCGGCGACGGCATATGCCGCGATGAAATGCAAACTCCCTGAAGGCGAAGTGTACTGGCGTCAGTCTCAGTCAACTGAGGAAACCTTGCGCCTGTCCTATTACGGCGGGCGCGTGCAGATCAACGCGCCTTTGTCAGTACCGGAATCGAACGTAACCACATTCGACATTAATAGCTCATATCCTGCACAAATGCGCAAAGGCGTACCGAAAGGCAAAGCTCATTCGACGCTTAAATTTCATGATGGCAAACCCGGCTTTTATCTCGCCGAAATCATCGTCCCTCATGACCTGCTGTTGCCTCCAATACCACTCAAGACAAAAACCGGCCTCGCCTTTCCCACAGGTGTGTTTGAAACATATTGTTCGTCAATCGAGTTAGAAAGAATAAAAGCCTTAGGTGGATCGTTTAAAGTTATAGAAGGCCTATATTTTCCCGAAGGTCTAACATTTCCCTTTAATGACTTTATTGATCTTTGCGAAAAAACGCGCGCATCGTATAAGGGAACGCCAACAGAAACCGTCATTAAACTTATTCAAAACTCGGTTTATGGCAAGTTTGGAACCAAAACAGAAGGTCGTCAAGTCATCATATCTTTCGACAATTGTCCACCGGACGGATATGAGTGCTCAATAGACGACGATACAGGTTTCGAGATACCCTATTTATTTTTTAAAGAAGAGCCGCGCGACGCTGAATACATGCTCCCGCATTGGGCCGCGTGGATAACGGCCAATGCTCGCCTGACCCTAGATAATGGGATTGAAACGGCAGGCCGTGAAAATGTGCGATATGTCGACACCGATAGCTTACATGTGACGCCTGCTGGCGCGGCGCGCATGATAGAGGCGCATGACTTGATTGGGAAAGTATATGGTCAATACAAGCTCGAAAGCGTTGCGGTGGAGGAAGCCTATCACGGTCCAAAATTTTATACTGCAAAAACAAGCGAAGGCGAAATACACGTCACTGCGAAAGGCATACCAAAAGGATCATTGCGTGAGGCCGCAAAAGACGATCCACAATATAAAAGCAAGAAAGACAAATCAGAAAGCCTCAAAAACAGTCTACATGCGGGTGAACAAATCGAGATTGATTATATCTCCCCTACATCGCTCAATATGTTTTTAAAGACGAATAAAATATCTATCCTACGCAAACGCCGATCTTCAATCGCAGCACATTCGGCGGGGCACATTGTCGAAAATGGCTGGTTTCGACCTCGTCGGATTGCTTGCGTGTGAGTTTTATGGTTACAATGCCCTCAGCAATCAATGGTCCAATCCGGAGCAAATGACATGGCAAATCAGGTAGCAATTCCGTTTTTTTACAACCCCGATTTGGCGCCCGACGCGACCAGCGCGACGCAGCGGGCGAAATGCTTGCCTCTATCATTTAATTTCAATCAATATGGGGCAGGCAAATTTTTTCAGACTTATACCGCCGCATTGCAGGATATTGGTCTGGATGTTGTCCAAGGAATGTATGTAGACGCAAGCAACTCCCCTGCGCCGACAATCATCTATTTCAACGGAACAATGCAAACGATTACCATTCCGGCTTATACACAAGGCTACTATCGACCGCTCGTCGGAAATCAGCAACTTGATTTTACGATAACAAATTTGGCGTCAAACACCGCAAGGAACAATGATAACATCGTCTCTGTTATCTTTTTGAACGTCATGCCTGACACCGCGAACACTTGGACGACAAATCCCCAACTAGGAACGCCTTTTGCGGTATCCACCGTCACGTCCAATGCGACATGTAATTGCATTGCCACGAACCTGCCGGGGAGAACAACATTTGTGACCTCAGTTGTGGCGACGGCAACGGGGTCAACGGCGGGTCTCGCCAACTATTTGACGTTGAACTACATCGACTCCAACTCATCAAACGTCAATTTGCAATACAGTTTCGTTTTTCCGGTCGGGGTTTTGGTAGCAGCGCAACCGCTTGTCTTGAACTTCTGGCCTCCTCTTGAGGCCTATCCCTACTATGGTTTTCAAGCCTATTTGCCTGCCGGCGGCCCAGGCAATGCCTCCGAATGCGTTACCATTTCGGGCTACATCCTTTAGGGGCGAGCAATGGCTTATGTGCAGAGCATTGGCAATGCGAGCGTTCCGCGCGAGGGATCGAAGTCCGTTTTGCTCCCTTTCGCGTTTGCCAGCGGCGCGCAGACGTTGCAAGAAAACATCTCGCTCGCGTCATTTAACATGTCTTGCGTGCAATCGATGCTTATCGATAATTCGCAATGCCCCTATGCGACGACGGTCACACTGACTGCGACGGGGCAAAATGTTGTAACCTCCGCCAATTCGCAACAAATTGTCCCGGTTATCTCAAATGCGGTGGCGTTTAATTTGATCGTCTATATTGCGGGACCATCGACTTGCGTCGTCAATGTGTCGCTGATGAATTGTTATGTTCCGCCCGCGCAATGGTCATCTAATCCGGGGTCGGTATCGCCGGGCGGATTGAACTTGCAATATATCGTCCTGACCTCCGGCACGTCCTGGACGGTTCCGACCAATTGGATGGCAAACGGCTCGCAAATTCTTGCGATCGGCGCGGGCGGCAGTGGCGGATATAATTTAGGCGCGGGGGGATCAGGGACCGGGGGCGATTGCGCTTTTATCGTCAATGCTGCGCTGACGCCGGGCGCATCGATCCCCTACCAAATTGGATTGGCTGGCGGATCGGTCGGGGCGGGACCAGGTCCAACTGCCAACACGTGGTTTGAAAATGCTGCGACATTGATTGCGGCAGGCGGCGCGTCCGCTTCGGGATCGTCGAGCGGAGCGGCGTCGAGCGGAGCAAACTCGGTCGGCGCGGTCATCAATCACGGCGGCGCGGGATTTTCAGGTGGGGGCGGGGGCGGCGGGGGAGCAGGCGGTTTTTATGGCGTCGGCGCGGCCGGATCGGCTCTTGCAGGTGGAAATGCCGATGCTTCGCAAGGCGGGGCGGGAGGCGGATCGGCGGCACCTGGTGGAAGTGGTACCGAATTTGCGGGAGTTGGCTCGGGAGGCGGAGGGGGACCGGCGGGGCAAAATGGCGGTCTTTATGGCGGCGCGGGATCGGGAAATAAGGGGTCGAGCACTGTTGGGAGCGGCGCAAACGGCGTCATCATCATATCGTATTATCACACTTGAGGGGGTTAAAAAATGGCGAGTGGAATGGAAATGATGGTCGGATCGGTTATTCGGGCAATCGGGCTGGACCCGGAAAAAATCATGACGATGGCGAATGAATTACGCGAGGAAATCGGGCTTTTCATGGCGAAGCAAGACGCAATCGTTAATTCTTTGGCGACGATCAAGTTGCAATTGATGGCGATTGAAAACCGTCTCGGCGGGGCGGCGCAAGTCGTTTTGGACGATGATATGTTGCTCGGTTACGACGTCGCGCCGGAAATGGACGAAAAAGGCAATATCATCCAAATGACCAAAGAGGAGAGGACAACCGATGAGCGCTGAAAACGACGACTTTACTGCAGACGAAGTCAAGGAATTTTCCGATGGTCTTAAAGACCCGGAAGTCATCAAACGCATTGAAAGGTTTTCGGCATGGCGGACGAAGAACGATCCCTCGCAAATATCTTCCGAGGCGGAGGGAAGCCGGACGACGCCAAGCGCGCCCGTCCGCGAAATAACCCTCAGCGAACTGAAGGGGCTGATGAAAGACCCGCAAACGAAGTCGATCCTCAAAGCCTTGCTGGAAATGCCGGACGCGTTGGAGCAAGCGCTAACGGGGGAAACCCCGGAAGCGAGGGCAATGGACAAGAAAAACGAAAAGGCGGCTGGCCGAAAGGCAAGCCCCGAAACACCAGCGGCGGAAGTGGTCAAAATCGTCAAAAAGTGGATATAAGCAACGTTGATATTTCTGGCGTTGAAAAAACACTTTTGTCGATCCATACTCATCTGGCCGCGCTGACCAAAACGCCGGAATTGGAGCTGGAAAGCGATGAGGCGTCAAAACTGGCAAAAGCCGGTTTGAACGTCTACAAGCATTATTCGACCTATTTTCCACAAATCAGCGAAAAGCAAATCGACGTTGGCTTTGCGCTGACCGCGCTTTATCAGGTCTACGGCACGCGCCTTGCGGCCATTGGTCTACGGAAAAAAATCGAAGCGGAAATGGCGCGCGAAAAGGCGAAAGAGGCGATAAACCCGAAACCATTTGTAAAAACACCGCCTGGGTTTAACCCGCCTGACCCAATGTTGCATGAACCAAAATCAGCGCATTGATCGACATTCCCCCGTGTGTGTATATTGCGACACACGCGGGGAACAAATCATGAATAGCAATCAATTTTTGGCTCTTTGCCGGGCATTGGTTTCTTTTGGCGCGGGATCACTCGTTTCTTATGGCGTCATTTCGCAATCTTTCGAGCATGTGCTTGAAAGCGCTGCTCTTTTTGGCCTCTCGTCGGCATGGTCCTATTGGACGCATAAACGCAAGATTGGTCCCGACATGGGGGAGGGATAGAGCAATGTCTTTTCGGTTTCCCACATTGTCCGACCGTGTAACGATCAATGGCCGAACCGGCTCTGGCAAATCCGTCGCCGGCGCGTGGCTCTTGTCTGAGGCGGATTTTCATAAGCAACCATTTATCATTGTCGATATGAAACGGGAAAAACTGTTTGCCGCTGTCGAGCGTATCATCCCGATTGATTTGACGGACAAGCTCCCGACCGCGCCGGGTGTTTATATCTTGCGCCCGTTTCCGCATGAAACGGAAGAAATGAAACAATGGCTATGGAAAGTCTGGCATCAAACCCATGTCGGATTGTTTTTCGACGAGGGTTATCTCATCCCAGACAGCGACATTTTCCGCACATTGCTGACGACGGGACGTTCATTGCAGATTCCGGTTTACACGCTTTCGCAGCGCCCCTTGCATTTGCCCCGTTATGTCTTCACCGAGGCCGATTTTTACATGGCTTTTCATCTGAATGACAAGCGCGACCGCGATGTTGTGCGCGGTTTTACACCCGAAAATGCCGATTGGGATACAACGCGCCGGCTCAAACCGTTTCATTCGCGGTGGTATGATATTTCGCAGGATTTTACTGCAATCATGCGTCCTGTCCCGTCGCCCGATCAAATCATCAATCGCTTCGACATGCGATTGACGCCGCGGCGTAAATTCATTTGATATTGACAAGGACACAAAACAGGAACAATCTCGCCAAAATTGCACAACGGTTGTGCGCAAACGCGGGATCGTAAATGGGCGACGAACGCACCTACATCGGGCTGAATGCCGTCAACGTGATTACCATCACGTTGTGCGGCCTTCTTGGCTATGGTTTGCTTGTCGGGGCGTCAATGCTCTATAGCAAAATGAGCGGGAAGGCGCCCGCCAATGGATAATGTCCTGAATATGACCATCCTCGCCAATCCCATCAACTGGTTGATTGTCGTCATGATCTTGATATTCGTCGCCTATGGTGCGTTTGTCGTCTACTCCAACGCTTCGTTGCTCACGCCGAAAATCGGCTAATACTGGGGGTCACTTTATGGCTACGACTGCTCCCGCCGGTTCCGGCGCTTCTTCAGGCAACAATCAGGCGCAGGCGCGCGCCGCCAATCTCGCCGCGCGGCAGGCGATTGTTGCCAATTCTGTCGATCTCATTCAGCAGATTTTCACAACGACCATCTCTAATTATGTCGCCGGTCAGGCCTATCCCATCAACGTCCCCGTCCGAAACGTCGGCCTCATCAAGCGATTTTGGGTCGAAGTCCTCGCCAACGTGGCGCAGGGGGCGGCGGAAACGCAGACTAAATCGACGTTGGGGGGCGCGAACGTCTTTTCGCAGGTCATTTTGACCGATCTCAACAATCAGACGCGTGTTTCGACGACCGGCTGGCATTTGCATATGTTGGCGACCGTCCGCCGCCAGTTGGCATTCGGCGCGGCCTTTACCAATTCCGATCCGTCCGGCATCGGTCAGAATTGGAATTTGATGACGACGCCCTCGCCGGTCACGACCGCGCAGAACTTACGCTGGTTTTATGAGATCCCGGTCTCCTATTCGGACACCGACCTTTCGGGCGCGATTTGGGCCAATGTGCTCAATGCGACGATGAATTTGCAGCTGACGATCAACCCTAACTTTTTCGTCGCCTCCGGCGCGGACTCGGTATCCTCGGTTTACCAGTCATCGAGCGCGCAGCTTGGCAAGATCAATTCGATTGTGGTGACGGTTTACCAGAATTCGCTCGATCAGCTCCCTGTCAATCCTCAGACTGGTACGGTCATTCTGCCACCGCTTGATCTGCAATACGTCTATTTGCTCAATAACACGACCGTCAACGGCCTTGTGGCGTCTTCCGATCAGGCCTTGCCCTATGCCAACTGGCGTAACTTCCTTTCGACTTTCGTCGTTTACGATAACGCTGGTACGCTTAACTTGGGAACGGACATGAACTATTTGGCGATGCAGTCCGCCAACTTCACCAATCTTTTCAAGATGGACCCGTTCATGTTGTCGCTGTTGACGCGCACGAAAATCAATGATGACTTCGCGCCCGGCGTCTATTACGTCGATACTCGCTCGAAACCGATCAACACTTTGCAGTATGGAAACATGCAGCTTTTGGTCAATCCGAGCGCTGTGACCAATTCGACTTCGACTTTGCTTGTTGGCTATGAAAGCCTTGCTTTGCAGGGCGTCATGAACCAAGCCGGCTCGATTTTCCAGTCTTGATGTGACTTGACAGGTCGGGGAGCTGCAACATGAATACTTTCAAAAACTGGATTGCAGCCCCGTTCGCGGTGAATATGGATGCTTTCCATTGGTTTTTGTTTTATGGTCTTGTCCTTATCATTGCCCTGTCATGGCACATGATCGAGCGGGCCATTAAACTTTAGGGGTCGAACATGATCGGAAAAATTGTTGTCGCGCTTGTCCTCGTCTTGATTGGCGCGAGCTTCTCGAATACCATTCGCGGGTTTATCCCGATGCTTCCGAGCAAGTGAGGCGACACAATGGATAAGATCGGCGAAGGCGTCATTACGATCTTTACGGCTATTATCGGCGTGGCTATTCTGTCCATTCTGGTTTCGCCGAAAGCCAATACCTCCAACGTCATTCAGTCGATTGCGTCGGGTTTTGGCAACTCGCTGGCGGTTGCTCAATCGCCTGTGACCGGCAATGCCGTTAACATCAACACGTCTTATCCCTCGTCGCAGGGGTACGGGATGCCGCAGATGGGCACGGGCGGTTTGCCGACGTTTCAGTGAGGCCTGACAGGGGGATGATATGGATATTATCGATACGATTGGCGCGGCGGAAAAAATCTCGGACGATGTGGAAAAATTGTCCGCTGCCGTCGCTGTGGAAAAGCCGGACCTCGAAATCGTCGTCGCCGATCTGAAAAGCGCGGTTGAAAAGCTGGCCGGCGACGTTGCCAAAGTCATTGCGGCTTGGCCGTCCCTGACTGGCGAAGATCTCAAGTAAGGGGGCTGACATATGCTTGACCTTGGTTTTACGCGCGGCGATGGTAATATCCTGCCGCAGTCGCACAATGTCGGGCCGATTGTCACTCATCCCGATCTTGATGATCGGCGCGGCAATACGCGCGGCGCGTTTCATCCCGGCAATCCCGCTGGCTATGTGCCGTCTTGGCGCTTTGTCCAGCCGCCCGGTGTTGGCGATGCTCCTCAGCATGTTTTCGCGACCTTTTGCAATGTCCCTTGGGATATTCGCGGGGCGGGCGATAATCCCGCGTCTTATCTGCGCTCAACTTGCGCCCCGATCTGGCAAAATCAAGTCCTTATCAATCAGGGCGTTCCCGTTGCGGGCGGCGACTTGCTTTTGACGGGGCTTTATACTCCTTCCCCCGTGACTTCGCCCGGAAACGCGCCCTTTGGGGGTTCGGGACTTTAGCCAAGGCCTTTAAAAATGGAACGTTTCTGGGAAATTTGCAAAGAGCATCCTTGGGAGATCGGCGGCGCGGTCCTCGTTTGCGTTGTGCTGTTTTCGATGTATTCGAGCAATTCCGCTTCGACAGCCGCAGCGGCGGCCAATGCTGCAACCGTCACCTCGGCGACCGATCCGAATGTTTTGGCGCAGCAGACTTCGGAATTTGACACGCAAAATCAGGACAATACGGCGCTGGCCGTTGCGCAGATGCAAGCTGACAGCGCAAACACGTCCTCGAATAACACCCTAGCTGCCTATACCAGCGCGGCCAATGCGTCGCTCGGCGCGGCGACTGCGCAATATGACAGTGCGACCGCCGTTGCAACGGCCAATGACGCAGCCAGTATCCAGCTTGCTGGATTGCAATCGTCAATGGCTGAGACGTTGGGGCAACAATCGTCCATTACCTCAATGGTCGGCAATGAGTTTTCGACGTTGTCTTCGCTCGTCTCGAATGGTCAGACGAGCCAGAAAACGACGGCGACCGATCCCTCGTCCGCCGGAACTGCCTCCTATTGGCCCTATTGGCTCGGCGGGGAAAGCTCGGCAACGACCGGCGCGACTTCGACGACTTCGACGACTTCGAATCAGATGACTGGCGATCAGGTTTCCGAATTGTTTCAAAATTTGGCTGCGCAGGTTTCGGCCTTTGGCGGCGCGGCAGGATCGTCGGGTGGTACGTTCAATCTGACCGCTGGCAATGACAGTGTGTCGAATTATGCGCAGGCGTTCGGCACGAACTATTCACCCGCCGCCGTGACGCCTGCAACGATTGTACAAAACGTCATCACGCCCCCTGTCAAGCCGGGATCGTAAATCATGGCAAATCAAAACATCACGGTTTCGCCGTCCGCACCCGCCCCCGCCGCGCTCCCAACGATTGTCACAGGCGTCTCCTCGCAAAACATCGCCGGCCTACCTGGTGGCGTCTCCTCGCAAAATATCGCCGGCCTACCTGGTGGCGTCTCCTCGCAAAATATCGCCGGCCTACCTGGTGGCGTCTCC
>Ga0224559_1002117_pt1 | contig 10403 bp, 11 predicted proteins | sample 714S33034metaG_FD_180676 | JGI IMG/M metagenome (GOLD analysis project Ga0224559, IMG submission 180676) | Peat soil microbial communities from Stordalen Mire, Sweden - 717 S3 30-34 | ecosystem: Environmental > Terrestrial > Soil > Wetlands > Peat | place: Sweden: Norrbotten County, Stordalen... | reverse complement strand
GACTTGGATTAACATGAGCGATCCGCCAAGCCTCCTTCTAGTTACTGTTTGCATTCAATATAGTCGCTTTCGTTATAGAATTTATTAATGGCTTTTAGAGCGTTTAAGAGTTTTAGCGTTATGCTTATGTCTGTTTCTTTCCTGTTTTACTTTAACAGGGCCATCGTGGATAAGTGTATTGCACTCTAAATATTTACAATGATTTTTCTTATTACATTAGCAATTAAACTGCTTAGGCAACAAAAGAAATCGAACAGGCGCCTATGCCTAAAAGATTATGTTTTTCACTTTTACTTTACCCTCCCCTGTTCGATGATGTCGTTTCTCCAACGCTTTAAATAGGGTTAGAAATGTATTCCTGTTTTGTTTATACGCAGGAAGAACAAAAAGAATGTCTCAAAGTTTAATCATTAAAACTACAATTGGCTCAGCCACTATTTTCTTTAAACGTGACGCACGTGAACGATTTTTTTCCGAGGATTTGTACGAGTCGACTCGTTTCATAGTCGCTTGAGTGAGTTCGCAAAGGTAGTGAATGTAAATTGAGTTACAAAGCAAACATGCATCCAAGAGTCAGCCAAGCAGAAATGGCTGTTTTCCAAACATTAAGCATTGTTGGATTAACGAGCGGTATGATTACACAAAAACCTATTATTTTGAAATCTACAGTTCCTGACTTTTGCTGGGTTGAAAAAAGAAAAATTGTTTATCTTGATGGTAATCCCGTTCATCGCAAGGATAAACAATTAGCGCGTGACAGCGAAATTGATGAGCTTTTGGAGTTGCAAGGTTGGGATGTGCTCCGAATTCCTTATGATCCGCCTCTGACGCAGAAGGGTTTGCAGGAAATTATGTCAAGGATAAAACAGTTCTTAAATGTTGATGAAGAAATCTAAAATTCAAGCTTTTCCAGAGTTGAATTGAACCTGAGGGTTCAATAAGTTCTTATTTTTATACCAAGAAACGCCTAAAGAAGGCTTGGAAACGCTAAATCCTCGTGAAAAAAGCTTGCATGGTCTTTAAGTTTTGAACTATTTTTCCACGAAATTAATGTGTGATTGAACTAAAATGACATATTGTTCAGTTAAAGATGGTGTTTCTACTGTTCACTATATAATTAGAATAGGAGCTCGAGTGAAAGTATAATGCACCTGATGTTATAATCGATTGATATGCACTTCCCGATTGTATTTTCATAAGAAACTTTCAACTACACCAATCTCACTTGTGGAACAGCTGAACCTATAAAAAGATATTTATTTGTTAGAACTTACTTTTTTGCGAATGCTCCGGTAGTATAGTCCGGTCAAACCTTACTAAGAATTCTTAATAAGGGACTATGTATAGCGGCCTCTCGAGTCGCGGACCCGGGTCCAAATCCCGGCCGGAGCACCACTCATTTTATTTTAAGAAATGGAGATTGAGCAACTATTTGTAGGCTAGTGTTGAGCATAGTTCTTCCACAGTTCGGTTCAATGTTAATTCCGCCATGTTTCCGCTATAATCCATGATGCGTCTTGAACTGTCAAAAATTAATCGCAGGACAGATGCTATGTTTGGATCCATTTTTTTGCTTGACATTAGCATGATTAACTCGTTTTCTAGCGGTTTTAGTGATTCTCGTTTTGAAATTAGTTTTTCTGCATCTTTGTATTCTCTTTTGAACAGCGCTTTTATAGAATCGTCGTAGAGTTGGTGTGCCTGTGTGCTGTAATTGACTAGTTGATTGTATATTTCTTCGTCTATGGGGTCTTTTATGAAGAGGGTTTCATCGTTGATTAGTTTTTGCAAGGAGCCAAGGTTGTTAATTATGTTCATTGCGTTTTGCGCTATGCTTTCAACATCGTTTACAGCTATGCGGTAGAGCAGGAATTCTTTGGGTGTTCGAAAACCAAGTTCCCGGTACAGGTTTCGCTCTATGCCGTATTTTAGTTGACGAACAATATAGAGTCCTAGGCGGTTTACGTCGTTGTGAGAGTTTATGACGCTGTCAAACAATGCTGTGCTTCTATCTTTTAGAGCCGCAATGGCATCTCTGTTCGCTGCGAGTGCCACGATGGCCATTCTTCTAACGGCTTTTTCGATTGGGAATTCTGAGTGTTTTATTAGGATTTGAAGTGTAATTTCGTCTGGTGTTTCATCGATTATTTCTGAACCCAAAAAGTTGTCTCTAGCTAAGTTTTTTATTTCGTTTTTGTATTTTACGGCATTTTGGGAGTTTTTGAAGTGGACTCTAATTATGTCGGCGCCTATTGCGTACAAGGCTCGGGTCATGCGTAAAGTAGATTGTATATTTTCTTTTGGGTCAATGCTAATGTAGTATTCTTTAGGTTTGGCGGCGTTGCCTCTTCCTTCTTTTTCTTGAATCTTTCTGGGAACTAGCGTTAGTGTGGAGTCTGGTTGGATGTTGAATGCTATTTCGCTGCCTCGTTTTAGTTCTAGATCTTGAACCCATTCTTTGGGTAACGATATTATGTAGGAGCCTCTTCCAGTGCATTGGACTCGTCTATAACCTAGATCTTTTTCTGCCAAACAGCTCACCAGATATATGTTTCGTATATTAATCATATTTCATGAAGTTGCATATAAATGATTAACAACAAAGTTATATAGAATACATGCTATGTAATGCGCTAACTCTAACCAAAAAGTGATAAAAATGGCATTTAACACCTGCAAAATAATCGTAGCAATCGGTAATCGATCAGCTACAAGCAACGGTGTTTTTTGCACAAACGACGTGGAACTCCATATTCACATGCTCACTTGTCCACGCTAATTACAAAACTCAATGAGGTTTAATTATGGTAAAAAGAATAATCGCAAAACAAGAAGTATGCATAGGTTGCGGACTATGCGAAGTATACTGTACAGTCCAACATTCAAAATCAAAAGACATAGTAAAAGCCTACAATAGCGAACGGCCTAAACCAATAAGCAGAGTAACAGTAGAGAGAAACAAACCCGTGTCTTTCGCGATTCAATGTCGCCACTGCGAAGATGCTCCGTGCGTAACAGCTTGTTTATCAGGAGCGATGCAAAAAGATGAAAAAACAGGACAAGTAACCCACAATAAAGAAAAATGCATGGGTTGCTGGACCTGTATAATGATTTGCCCCTATGGCGCCATAAAAATGGACATCGAAGGACACGTAGTCACTAAATGCGATTTATGCCAAGGCTTCGACGAGCCAGCATGTGTTGCCAATTGCCCCAACCAAGCACTGGTATTCAAAGAGGTGAAGCCCTAAATGTCAAAGTACGTAATTGTTGGAGCTTCAGCAGCAGGCTTAGGTGCAGTTGAAGCCATAAGAAAAGTAGACCCAACGGGAACCATAACTGTAATCACCGATGAAACATGCGCCCATTACAGCCGCCCCATGATTAGCGACTTTATCAGCGGCAAAGCAGACATGAAAAAAATCAACTGTCGGACCGAGGAATTCTGGAAAGAAAACAATGTAGAAGCAGTGATGGGCAAAAAAGCCACAGCTTTAAACCTTACTGAGAAAACGGTTCAGCTTGAAAGCGGCGAAAAAATCTCTTACGAGAAGCTGTTACTTGCAACAGGCGGCAAACCCTTCGTTCCAAAGACTGAAGGCTCAGAGAAGGATGGCGTATTCACTTTTACCACTATTGGGGATGCCCAGCGGATTGCCGCTAAAATTGACACAATAAACGCTAAGGCTGCTGTGGTGATAGGTGGGGGGCTTATCGGCATAAGCGTAACGGAAGCACTCGTTAAACGCGGCTTGAAGGTTACAATAGTTGAGTTGCAAGACAAAATCCTCAGCTTGCTCCTAGATGCTAAGGGTTCGGATATTGTGGAAACTGTTGTTAAGAAAGCAGGCGTCAATGTTGTTACAGGCCAGTCTGTCCAGAAAATCCTGGGCAAACCAGGCAACGACGGTGTAGTCGGCGGGGTGCTATTAACTAAAGGATCACAAGTTGCTTGTGACCTTGTAATAATGGCGATCGGGGTTATTCCACGGACAGATTTGGTTGTTGGAAGTGCTGTGAAAATTAACAGGGGAATAGTAGTTGATAACCTAATGCAAACAAATATTCCTGACGTTTACGCCAGCGGCGATGTTGCTGAGGCTTATGACTTCATAATTAACCAAAACCGCACGTTGCCCCTTTGGCCCTTAGCAATTTTGGAGGGACAAGTTGCAGGCTACAATATGGCAGGCAAAACGACCACTTACGGCGGCGGCACAAACATGAGCAGCCTCAAGTACTTCGGCATACCCATCGTCTCAATAGGTTTAGCTAACCCCAAAGAAGACCCAATGTTAGAAGTGCTCGTTAAGCAAGACTTTGAACATAACATCTACAAAAAGTTGGTTTTTAGAAACAACGTTATCGTGGGCATAACGCTTGTCAACAGCATCGAAAGGGCAGGAATATTGTTCTATTTAATGAAGAACGCAATAAATGTGAAAAAGTTCAAGCAAGAACTCCTCTCAGACGATTTCAGCTGGGCAAATTTACCGGTTGGGTTGCAGAAAAAAATGAGTTTGGTGCAATAAAATGAATCAACACGACAGAAAAATAATCAACCCGTTTGGAGATGACAAGGATTTCTCAGGCTGCGCTCTTTTCGGCATGATGAATACAGAAGGTAAACGTTTCAGCTCAAAGGATCCTGTTAAAGCAATAACGAACATGCATGACCGCGGCAACGGCTTAGGGGGCGGCTTTGCAGTTTACGGCGTATATCCAGACTTCAAAGACCACTATGCGTTTCACATAATGTATCTAAGCAAAGATGCTAAAGAAAAAACCGATCGTATACTCGCTTCAAAATTTGACACAATTTACGATGAAGAAATGCAAACAAGGCCAGCCAATGTCCACAACCCCCCTTTAGTTTGGCGGTACTTTGTTCAACCCAAAAAACTTCGACCTAAAGGCCAAACCGAAGAAGACTACGTGATAGACGCTATCATGCGCATTAACACTGAAACGGGAAAAGCATTTGTTTTCTCAAGCGGCAAAAACATGGGGGTATTCAAAGGCGTAGGCTTCCCAGAAGATGTTGCAGATTTCTTCTGTCTAGAAGACTATCAAGGGTACCTGTGGTCGTGCCATAGCAGATTCCCGACAAATACTCCAGGCTGGTGGGGTGGAGCGCATCCATTTAACATATTGGATTGGACAGTAGTGCATAACGGTGAACTTTCATCTTACGGAATAAATCGTCGCTACTTGGAAATGTATGGTTACAAGTGCACTATGCAAACAGACACTGAAGTGCTAGCATACGCAGTTGACTTGCTCATGCGAAGAGAAAACCTGCCAATTGAAATAGTCGCCCAAATCCTGTCTGCGCCACTCTGGGAGGAAATAGACCACATGGAACCCAAAAAAGCTCAGTTGCTAAGAACGCTGCGTCAAACTTACGGCAGCTTACTGATGAATGGACCTTTTAGCATAATTGTTGCTCACCATGGCGAAATGATAGGACTTACCGACAGGATCAAACTACGACCAATGGTTGCTGGCACAAACGGTGACTACATGTATTTATCATCGGAAGAATCGGCTATGCGCCTGGTTTCACCGCAACTTGACAAGTTCTGGGCGCCAAGAGGCGGAGAACCGGTTGTGGCAAGACTAAAAAACATGAACCCTAAAACCCTTGATGTTTTAGCCGGAGGAAAAACACAATGAAAACTTACGTAATCCCCGAATATCTGGTCGAACGTGACGAGAAGCGTTGCATACGCTGCAAAGTATGCGTTAACCAATGCACATACGAAACCCATTACTACGATGCAGACACAGACACGGTTTTTAGTAAAGACGAGAACTGCGTTGACTGCCAACGCTGCGTAACCTTCTGCCCAACCCACGCCATCACTATTAGAAAGAACCCTAATGTTAATAGAGAAAACGCCAACTGGACATTTGATGCAATCCGCGATGTGAAAAAACAAGCAGAAAGCGGCGGAGTAATCTTAACTGGTATGGGTTGTGACAAACCAGGCTATACTTTCTGGGATAGACTACTCCTAAACGCGAGCCAAGTGACCAACCCATCAATTGATCCGCTACGTGAACCAATGGAAATTCGAACTTATCTCGGCGCAAAACCAGACAAGTTGGAACTGCAGATGGAAAACGGTGAAGTATCATTAAAGACGCAGCTTACGCCACAGCTTTGCCTTGATATCCCTGTCATGTTCTCAGCCATGTCTTATGGCGCAATCAGCCTAAACGTACACGAATCCCTGGCTCGAGCAGCCACTGAATGCGGCACTTACTTTAACACTGGCGAAGGCGGCTTAGACCAAAGCCTCTACAAATACGGCGCGCACGCTATTGTTCAAGTTGCATCTGGACGATTTGGTGTGCACCCGAAATACCTGAACGCAGGTGCAGCTGTAGAAATCAAAATCGGCCAAGGTGCAAAACCAGGCATAGGCGGTCACTTACCAGGTGAAAAAGTAACTGAGCACGTAGCTAAGACACGCATGATTCCTGAAGGCACAGACGCGCTTTCACCTTACCCACAGCATGATATTTACTCAATCGAAGACTTACGCCAGTTAATTTATGCGTTAAAAGAAGCCACGAACTATACTAAACCAGTTTCAGTGAAAATCGCAGCAGTCCATAATTCAGCGGCAATAGCCAGCGGCATGGTTAGGGCTGGAGCAGACATTATTGCTCTTGACGGTGTCAGAGGCGCAACTGGCGCAGCACCCAAAGTCATTAGAGATAACGTAGGCATACCCATAGAGTTAGCCCTTGCACAGGTAGATCAACGTTTACGAGAGGAAGGCATACGCAACCAAGCTTCCGTCGTGATAGCAGGCGGCATCAGAAGTAGCGCCGACGTGTTTAAGGCTGTTGCACTAGGAGCTGACGCTGTGTACATTGGAACGGCAGCTTTGATCGCTATAGGCTGCACAGTTTGCCAACGCTGCTACACAGGCAAATGCCCTTGGGGGATTGCGACAAGCGACCCATGGATTAGCAAACGCATAAACCCCGACATTGCTTCCAAACGCCTCGTTAACATGCTCAACAGCTGGAGCTTAGAAATTAAAGACATGATGGGCGGCATGGGCATAAACGCTATCGAAAGCTTACGAGGCAACCGACTGGCTCTTAGAGGAGTTGGCTTAAGCCGAGCTGAATCTAAAATCTTGGGCGTAAAATTGGCAGGAGAATAAACTATGCTTGAACAAAAACCGAAGATAGAAATCGACAACAAATATCTTCCAAAAATAACAAAAGAAAACAATGTCTTAAAAGTTGATGCTGAAGGACTTTATTACAAAGACCTCAACTGTCTACTGCGACAAGCAATCTGTGCCGACGACATTGAAAGAATTGAGATAAGAAACGTCTGCGGGCAACGATACATAGGCACTGACCTTGACAAAAATATTCAAATCGACATCTACGGAACACCGGGAAACGACCTTGGCGCCTTCATGAACGGACCAAGAATCGTGGTTCATGGCAATGGGCAGGATGGCTCCGGAAACACAATGAACGAAGGACAAATAATCATAAATGGACACGCTGGAGACGTTACAGGCAACTCCATGCGAGGAGGAAAAATCTTCATTCGCGACTATGTTGGATACCGTGTCGGCATACACATGAAAGAGTATCAACGTAAAATCCCACAAATCGTCATCGGACATACAGCAGGCGACTTCTTAGCAGAGTACATGGCAGGCGGAGTAATGGTCATCTTAGGCTTAAACCTAAAACAAGGAGAAAAATGCAACGCAAAATTTGTCGGCACAGGAATGCACGGCGGCGTCATCTATGAACGCGGAGAAATACTTGAACCAGTAAATGGAACAAAAATAATGGACGTCGGGAAACGCGACTTAAAAACGATAGATAGCTTAGTTAACGAATACTGCAACCACTTTGACGCTGACCCCAAAGAAATCATGGCGGGCAAATTCAAGAAAATACTGCCAATCTCAAAAAGACCATATGAGAAACTGTACTCACACTAATTTTTTATTTTTTGATTTTCTAAGCTTATATTTTTGGCATTCTACTTTGACCTAAACGTTTGCTTTTGATACATCTCTTCGCTTATTGCACAATTTAAAGCCTCACTCAACATGATGTACAAAAAAGATACAGCGTAACAGTTTGACTATGCTCTAAAAATACTTCAGCTACATTTAGCGATCAATTCAAAAAAAGAAACATAAACAATTATTTTTTTTGAAAAATAAAGAAAATTAGTAGAAGTTGCGTGCTTCTTTTCTTTTCTCTGCTTCTTCGTAGAAACGCAGAACTTCATCAATGATTTCGACGTTTGAGAGTAGCATGCGTCTGCAACAGTAACGTTTCAAGCCAAGGCTGTCTAAGATGTCGCTTGCATTCTCGCCTGTTTTGATTCGGCGGGTGAATTCTTCCCATTGGTCTCCAACCAGTTTGCCGCAGGTGAAGCATCTTACGGGAATTATCATTCTGTTTTTTCACCTTACCTATAGCTTTTCTGTTCTTTTGATCGTGCGCCAGCTCCACCGACTTTTTTGGTTTCTTTGGCTCGGCTGTCTCCTGCAATCATTGTTCTGTCATATTCGCTAAAGACTGTTCGCAAATGAGTGCTCTTTGTCCATTTTAGAAGTGCGTTTGCAACTGCCATGCGGGCTGCTTCTGCTTGACCCATATAGCCTCCGCCGCTGGTTTGAACATCCATGTCTAATTGTTGCCAGACTTCTCCGCCTGCTTGTAGCAGAGGCTCCATTATTTTTGCGCGTGCAATGTCTGGTTCGTAAATTTCAACTGGAGTCAAATTTATTCGCACTTTACCAACGCCTTGTTTAATTACGGCTCGAGCTACTGCGGTTTTTCTTTTTCCACTAACAACTAAGACTTTTTTTGCTGGCATAATTATTCCATCCTGTTTCTCCATCCGATTTCTTTTGCTAATTCTCCAAGGGTAAAATGTGGACCCTTAAGTTTGGCAGATGAAGCTTCTTCGAATGTAATCATTTGTTGATTTTTAAGTTCGAGAGGTACACCCATGAACACTTTTAGCCTTTTGTAGGCGTTTTTTCCTTTAGGCTGCTTAAACGGAACCATACCTCTTACAGTTTTTCGCAGAAATCGGTCTGGTCTTCGATAATGGAATGGTCCACGCATTGGAGCACCCACTTCAAGGAATATATGAGCTTCTAAGATTTTGCTTTTCTTTTTACCTGAAAACACTGCTTTTTCAGCATTAAGAATAATGACTTCTTCGCCATTTAATAATCGCTTGGCAACTTTGCTGCACATTCGACCAACTATTAATCCTTCAGCATTTACTACTGTTGGTTTTGTTGTTTGCATTTTCTTCACCGAATAATCCTTACGTTAGCGCCCTTAGGATTCTTCTCTAAGAGCTCAGGGATTGAAAGGTATTTTGCTTTAGCAGCAACAAGCTTATCTTTCGCTTTCTGGGAAGCACCAAATGCTGCTACTGTTACTGCATGGTCTATACTGCCTGAGCCAAGAAGTTTGCCTGGAACCACAACGACATCACTTCGCTTTGTGTTCCTATTTACTGTGCTCAAATTAACAGAGATGCGTTGACTACGTGTTTTAGAGAGGTATTCAGCTATGTCTAGCCATATGCCTGCTTGCTTTTCTCTGCTCTCTTTTTTAAGAAGACGAATAAGCATGATCAATTCTGGGTTTGTACTGTTGGTTTCCTTCATTGTGGTTCAGCCTTTAATAATTCTTCAAGTTCATTTAGTTCTTTACCTAATTGTTTGGTTGCTTCTTTGAGTATACGTTCTGGCGGAAGCGCACCTGTTGACTCAATATTCATTATGAAAGCGTTCTTTTCCCACTCAACAGTCAATGGAGATGGTTTCTTGGGGCAAGCTTCAACGCAGTCCATGCAAAGATTGCATGCCAAGATATCTCTGACAGAAATCTTTGCATCATTAACTGTGTAAACTTTCTTTGGGCAGATGTCAGCGCATTTTGTGCATTCTTCACATTTCTCGGTTGGAGTAGTTATTTTTGGGAAATATTTATATGCACACATTGAAACAGGTTGCCATTTTGCGTGAGTTTTGCCTCTTCCAAGCCGTGCGTAAGCTTCAAGCTTTAATTTTTGGTTTTTCGCTAATTTTATTATTGGAATTCTATCCGAAACTGGAATAATTTCGGGGTTGTCGGAAACGATTTCTCCTGAATAAACTGTTCTTGTTCCATCTTTAGCTTCAGCATCTAGTGTTAGTGTAACTCGACAGGAGGGACAACCAAATTCGCTTTGGCATTTGCATTCTTCGGGTGTACTGTAAGCATCAAGATCTGTTTTTAGCGGGGTTAATCCTAATCTGTGAGCGATTATTTCATCCTGTAAAATCGAAGAGTTTTCAATCATGACAACTTCTTCAATTGCCATACATGGAACCTCA
>Ga0224559_1002116_pt1 | contig 10408 bp, 9 predicted proteins | sample 714S33034metaG_FD_180676 | JGI IMG/M metagenome (GOLD analysis project Ga0224559, IMG submission 180676) | Peat soil microbial communities from Stordalen Mire, Sweden - 717 S3 30-34 | ecosystem: Environmental > Terrestrial > Soil > Wetlands > Peat | place: Sweden: Norrbotten County, Stordalen... | reverse complement strand
ATATTAAAGGATGCAGAGTTATTGTCAACCTGAAGGTTCTGCAGGGGTCTCCAAGCCAGGTCAACGGAGTAGGGCTTAGGACCCTATCGCGTAGGCGTTCGTGGGTTCGAATCCCACCCCCTGCACTAGTATGGTCAAATTGACCGAGGGTTTACGAAGAGCGAATAAGTGATAGACTTTTCGTTTTCTAAAGATATTGCTATTGAATGTCATAGACGCAATCAAAGCCTTTGAGTTTGGATGTGTTTTTTGTGTCCTTGTCAAGTGCATTGACTTCCTTAACAGCTTTTGCTGCCCACTTTCTTTGCTTCTCTGCAGCTTTTTTGCTTTTTCTCCGCTTCTTCTTAGTTCTATTTGTGATGACAAGTGATTTTCACAATTCACGATTTGTTATTCCCTGTTGAGTGGCTGTATTGATCTTTTTGCTTTTCTAGCTTTATTTTAAAAAAAATTTTGCATTTGCTGTAGACTTAGACAGCCGTTTGGATTTGATTGAATCAAGCAAGCGATATATTTAAATTGTCTTTCAATTGCTGTCTCAAAGAAGTCACGGTTGGAGAATGTTATGAAAAGTAAGGCATGGAAATTTTTTGCTATATTATCCGTCATGATTTTTGCTTTGTCAATGACAGTTAATGTGGCTCACGCGATTACTGAACTTTCTATACCCCCTGCTATAGCGGTGGGGAAAAATCCCAATTACGTTGTTTATGATTCAGGAAAGAACGAACTATTTACTCCGAACATGGGCGACAATACTGTTTCAGTAATTTTGGACAGTGGGGCTGTCATGGCAACCATACCTGTAGGAACTTATCCTGCAGCAGCAGCTTATGATGCTGGTAAAAGCGAGGTTTTCGTAGCTAACGAAGTGGGGCAAGGTCAGCAAGGCACTGTCTCAGTAATCTCAGACAGCGACAATTCCGTAGTAGCTACTATAAACGTGGGACAAGACCCGGAAGGCATAGTTTATGATTCTTCTAAGGGCGAGATATTCGTAGCTAACACAAACTATAATCCGGGGAGCACCACCCCATGTACAGTTTCAGTTATATCAGATAGTGACAATACCGTCGTTGCGACGATCACTGTAGGTGTCGCTCCCACAGGCATGACATATGATTCTGGGAAAGGAGAGATTTTCGTGTCCAATCAGGATAGTGGCACTCTTTCAGTCATATCGGATGGTACCAACAAGGTGGTTGCAACAATATCCATTGACAATGCAGCCGGTGAACCCCGAGGCATTACTTACGATTTAGCTAAGAATGAAATTTTCGTAACCAGTGGGGACACTGGGAACGCGTACGTAGTATCAGACAAGAGCAATTCTGTGGTCGCAACGATTAACCTAAGCGGGTATTATGCAAATCTTAACAGCGGAGTTTATGATCCTGCCAGAACCGAAGTGGCACTAGCCGGTGACGCTGCTGTCGTTTTAATAAATGATCAAAACAACGACCCTGTAGCATGGATACCCTTAACTCAGTTACCGGTAAGCCAAGAAGATTTTGGGCCCTTAGCAAATGGCGTAGCTTATGATTCAAGCAACGGATACCTATACACAGCCAACTCCGGCTACTCCACGGTCTCAGTCATATCAAATTTCACTGGCGTGTCAGTATCCTCAGCAACTTCCTCTCCTTTAACGACATCACCGTCAACTTCAAACTCTTCATCAAATTACCTCATATTCGTTATTATCGGTGTCGTGCTTGTGTTAGTTGTTATTGTCGTAGTGATCTTCCTAAAGTTTGGTCATCGTAAAGCACCCTCAAGCGGAGTAACAGGAAGTCCTGATGTATCAACTGGTTCCACTTCCCAGGCAAGCCCAGCAATAACCAAAGATCAGAAAAATGAAAGCAGCTTAGAAGATTCAACCGAAGCAAACTCAAAAATTTCCAACGTTACGACGCCATCACCAAGCCCTCAGACCCAACAAGATCAAACACAAGTTACTCAAACCATTCAGCAAAGTCAACAGAGACCACTTGGACAACAAAGTAGGCGAGCAGATAGATTTTATCGACTTGTCAGCACGTTTCAGCAGAAAGGAGCCACCAGCCCAGAAAAAGCTTTAACCGCCGAACAACTAGGTTTGCCTCGCCAATTTGAAGAATTCATGGAAAACCGCGAAGGGCAAACAAGAGTTTTCAAAGAAATTAACGGGAAATACTATCTCGATAAGGAAGCCCTTGAACAAATGAGAACGCAAATGGCAAACAGAAAAACGTTTAGACAGCGGTAAAACAACCATTCGGAGCAATTAAGGACATCATCAAGTTAGAAACCCTTCCAAGTGCTTCTGAGATTTCGTTGAATGTGTTTTGGAGGATGAGACTTCTGATTTTAGTTCTTGAATTGCCGTCTCCTTTTTGCTGATTTCTTAATAGGGCTTCGACGTTCTCGTTCTTTTTCCGCAAGATCTTATTTTTGGTCTAAAAGTTATTTTGAATGTTTTCGTTTTCTTATAGGGGTAACCTGTTATTTTGAATTCTTGCCAAGCGGTCAACAATAGTTACAATTAATCGGCCTTTTAAGAAAAAGAGGGCTGCATGCGATATCTCCACTCTGTTAGAGGTTCGAATCCCACCTCTGCACTTTTATAAATAAAACTATTGGGCGTGCGTGCTAAAAGAAGATGTTTTGAGCTTTATTGTGTTACCTCTTGCGTTTCCTGAACCAAACTAACAAACCAGTAAGCTAAGTAGAGTTTAGACGGCAAAAGATTGATTAACTTAACAATATCGCGTTTGCACATACTTATATTATACTTTTGGTTTTGTTTTAGGTTCAGAAGACACGAACCATGAAACGTTTTATAGTCAACTCAAAGGTACCTCAAATCCAGCTTAACAGGCTTACCTGCATTATGGGCACAACCAACATCTTTGAAAGAACTGGGATTAAAGATGTCTATTTGAAAACCTGCTATTGTTGCGCTCCTGAGTCGAATGCTGACGTGGAAAAAGCCCTCATCGAGTTTGAAGCCCCATCCAAAGAGGTTCTGGAAGCGGCACTTCAGCAGATTAACTTCCCCGCTGACTCGATAGTTGAAGTCACCAAAGTCGAGGTCGGCAAGAACTAAAATCGTTTCTAACTCGAACAAGTACTTTGACAAAACCTCGGATCAGCCGCTTAACTGTTTTGGCTATCAAAGCGACAATATGAGATTGGAACATAGCATACATTGCTATTAGGAACTTCAATCAGATTCCAAGGTTCTACGAAGATTCAATGTTCGTTCTTGTCTTCAAAAATGATCAGGTTGTATTTTTAACGTAAACAATCGTAACCTTGCAGTAACTTTCAGATGGTTGGGTTCAGCTGGGGTGAATTAAAACTTAATCCCCAAACTCAAATCCACTTTCTTTCTCTCTATTAATTAGACACATCTCACAGAGACAAAGAGAAATAGAGACACACATCACACATAGAAACACACATACATAATGCTTAAAATCTTTTTAAACAGAATAAGGGAACGAGGCGTAAAAACTTGAATAAAGGCCGGCTTTATGAAGAATTAATTCCAATTGAACAATTATCTTATAAAGGGTATAATACTCCTGAACTTGTAAATGCAAAAATAAAACAAATTTTAGATGAAGTCAAAAAAGAAATGCCGCCTTTCATCGAAAAATGGTTAATAAAGAAAACGAACCTGATTGGAAAGCAACCTGTGAAGCTATGGACAAAAGAAATGTAGCAAGAGAAAAGTGGTTTATTAAATGGTTTGGTGAATAGAATTTAAGCCGTTTAAGGTTAGTCTCAGAAATTGTCGGAAAATAAAACACCCCTAGGTTGTATACCACCTAACCTTCAGAAAGGTCGTTTGTGTGTGGGATTAAAATTTAATTCAACATTCTGGGTATCATTTTAGACGTGCGTGGGGTTATGCTTTTTGAAGAGTTTTGATGAGCTTGTTTACTTCGAAACCTTTTGACTTTGCGTATTCTATTAATTGTGAGTACAGCTCGTCATCTATTTGTGGGGTTCTGCTCAATATCCAAAGATACTTGAGGTTTGGTGTACCTACAACAGAGTAATCGTAATCATTTCCCAATTTTATAATCCAATAATCACCATAGAATGGCCAGAAGAAAGTTACTTTGAGTTTTGCATTAGAGTTCTTATCAACTACTTTTGTTTTGCCTTTTGCCTGTTTTATCTTGCCATTTTTTATAGATTGGTTGAGCACTGATATGTTGCCATCTTTTAATAATGTGTAGATGGCAGTGGTTTCATTACAGCCTTCTTCAAATTTTGCGGGAAGGTGTGCAATCTCATACCATTTGCCTAAATATTTTTCCAACTCAACATGCGGTACAACTTCAAGTGACACGCAAATCACTCTGTAACTCCAAAGCGTAGCATTAGTTTAAGGCTTTTGTGGTAGCTGGGGCTTAACAGTCACACACACTTAATTCTGTAAATGGCAATTTAACAATAGAGACGAAAAAACAATGAAGACGGCATTTAAAAATCACTACAATAGCTTTGATTGCTATTCTATCAACGTTGGCAGTTTTTGCTGTTTCAACTCAAGTTCCAGTTAAAGTTCTTGGTTCGTCAGATACTTATGCAATTTTGGCTGAAACAGCCATTACCAATACTGGTACAACTTCGATTACTGGGAATGTTGGAATAAGTCCAGATGGTGCTTCATCAATAACAGGGTTAACATTAACAGAAGACTCTTCACTTAAGTTTTGGACATCACATTTTTTTTAACTGGAGAGGTATATTCTGCTAATAATGCACCTCCAACTCCAACTGTATTAACTACTGCTGTTGCTGATATGACAAACGCATATACCGTTCTGGATGGACTAACTACACCTGCTCCTACACCATTTCCAACAACTCTCAATGGCAATACACTTGTAGCTGGAATCTACAAAACGGCTTCAAATGTAGTAATATCTGGAGAAATAACCCTCAGAGGATCCGCAAGTGCAACATGGGTATTCCAGATAGCGGGAACTCTAACAGTTCACGCTGGAGTGCAAATTATCTTGAGCGGCGGAGCATTGGCAAGCAACGTTTACTAGGTAGTCGCTGGAGATACTACACTCGAAGCAGGTTCTATCATGATAGGAAACATTCTTGATGCATCATATATTGCAATGCAATCTGAAGCATCAATAACTGGTAGACTATTATCACAAACTGCAGTCACTTTAATCGGTAACACTATCTCAGAACCAGCTGTAACAATTATAACACCAACTCCAATACCAAGTCCAACATCAGTTCCAACTCCACGACCAACTTTCCCTCCACGACCTACACCAAATCCAACTCCAACACCAAGTCCAACATCAGTTCCAACTCCACGACCAACTTTCCCTCCACGACCTACACCCCATCCAATTCCAACAACAAGTCCAACACCAACTCATGTTCCATGTCCAACACCAACTCATGCACCATATCCAACGCAGAAGCCATGTCGTTAAATTGCATAGCAAAGATGTTCAAATCTCCATATTTCCCTTTTTAGTGAATGGCAAAATTCGTAAGTCGCCGCTTTTGTATTTGGGCTATTTCTACGCTGTGCAGATTTTAGACTTATTCTTTGGGTATTAGTGAGGGGCACAGATTTCCCTTCAACGCACCCCTTTACGGTTATTTTTTGTGTAATTGTAATAGAGAGATGAGGCAAGGGATTAGAGAGATATAATTAAGAGTGGGAAAGGTTTGGTTAAGGGTTTGAGTAGTTAGTGTTAGCGTAGTGCGTGTTAGGCATGTTAGAGTGTAGGAAGACTTAAGGGGGAAAAAGATTAAATTTTAATCTACCAAAATACCTCAAGGATAAGAAGCGCTTAATCATTTGGTTCCATCAAACCCACCTCAGTATATATGTCAAACTTCCATCTTCTACGAAAAAACAGAAAACATGCGTTAACTGAACAAGCTGCTCCATGGAAAGAACGAATGGAAAAAGTTTTCCAATTATTCGCAATTTAGACAGTTACCAGTTGAAACAGCTTTTATTTCGTTTGAGTAGCAACTGGGATTGTAATTGGAGTGGAGTGGGATATGGCGGAACAACGTAATAATCAGTCAGAGTTTAGTTTCGAATTGGAGGAATTAAGTTCAAAGTTTGCAGGATTGAAAGAGCCTGTAAAGAAAGTCTAAGCATGTTTTCATAAGCGGTTTTCAAGGAAGACATGCTAACGCTCTCTATCTGAGATGGGAAAGAATGTCAAGCATTAGCTGTTTGAATTGATGTGCCTAAACCACGTTGGAGCACGTCAACGCTGTAATGGAGTAAACTTTTCACTGCACTTATTCTATTTCTTGGCACTCGTGCAACACCTTGAGTTAATCCGTATAAAGAAAGAAATATCATGGTTATGAGAGAAGATTTTGAATAAACCAATATTCTTAAAACAAAAAGAGGCAATTCTAACGTTCCATTATTCAACAACCGACTAAAGGTCATCATACCCCTTCTTGGATTATCTCTTGCTAAAAAAGTCAAAGGGTTGCTTATTATCTGTTTAGTATTCAAAAGGGGAAATGTTCAAATTTCTTTATTAGGCTTGAGTTGTTAGAAATTCATTTAGTGACCGTGTTACTTTTTTCCGTTTGTATGATTGAATTTGCTTAGCACGATTTGGAATATGACTATAGCTGCATAGAACGCGTACGAGAGTATTAGTTTAGGTCGGTGAACTGCGTATTTTAGATCGCTTACCATGAATTCAATATGTTTTCGGGTTGTCCACACTTCGTCTGGTCGAAAATGGATGCAGTAAGGTTCATAAACTCCTATAACTTTGTAGCCTTTTTTTTCGATCCAATCTTTAATGTATCCATCTTCGTATGTGTGCAGTTTATAGGGTATTTTGATGTCTTCAACTGTTGTTCGTCGAATTAACGTGTCGTGGGTGCCGCCTCTTTTTTCGAATATTTTCATCGTAATTCTTTCAAACAGCCAAAGCAATTTTTTGCTTTTTATTAATACAGACCAAATTTCTATTCCCCAAATTGCACCAATGTTATTATTTACTAGTTTTTCCGCTTGGGCGAACCAGTTTTTCGACAGGAGAACGTCGCTGTCCACAAAAATAAACCAGTCACTTTTTACCAACTGAATTGCTTTCTGCCTTGCGGTGCCTCTGGTGCCTTTTTCCTGGACAAATGTAACATTTCCATATTTTTCTTGGAACTCTTTCACTATGTCCATTGTATTGTCTGTAGAGTAACCGTCAATGATAATTAGGTTTTTTACTGGTATGTTCTTGTAAACAGAATTGATGCATTCTCTTAGCATTCGTCCACTGTTCATAGTGAGAATTGCGACGTCGACAACAGACATATAATCAACCTATGGTCGATGGTTTTTGTCTTGGTTGAATATGTTAGTTACGGGGTTTTGTGTTGGCGTTGTTATAGGTTGAATCTGTAATTGGTTTTTCAAATTTGTTCTCCTCATAGGCAAAGCATTTTTAATATCCCATTAAGCCGCAGCATCGAGAGCATATGGGAAAAACACCGTCATCGCAGCTTTTTAGGGCTCGTCTGAATTTGCGGTGTTTTTCATTATTGTATATTTCGAGGATGCTTGATTCCTTAATGTTTCCTGTCACGAAGTCTGGAAAATCTCTGCATGTTACTGTGTCTCCGTTTGGCATTACATCCAATTGGAACCATGGTGAAACACAATGTTTGTATCCGAAGAAGTTTTCGGGTTCCATATAATACGTGCTGATTTGTTCTGGTTTGAGGTCAGGTACAAAGAGAACAGGCATGCCAGATTTTTTTGATTTTATTTTTTGTACCTGTTCAGCAATTCTGGCCACATCCATTTTTGTTGTGTCGCGTACATAGCCTTTCCATGCGAAAGGTGTTATGCCTAACTTTTCTTCTGCTATCTTTGTGTGTTTTTGCCCGATCCATTCTCTGGTAAACCATGAGTAGTAAACTGTCATGCCATCAGGGCCTAACTTTTCTGCTTCTTTTACCGTATCAAGTAATGAATTCTCGTTGTTCTTGGAGATTGTTGTTAAGACAAAAATAGCAGGTTTATTCTTTTTTTTCTGTTTCTTTAGTTTTTGGATTGCCGATATTCCTCTAATTGTTGCATCTAATGCACCTGGAACGCCTCGGCATTTGTCATGAATTTCTCTAGGGCCATCAAATGAGACGCAAATCATATCCCATCCGTTTTCAACAATAGTTTCAGCGTTTTTCTCTAAACAAGATCCATTTGTAACAATCTGAACCGTTAAGCCTTTTTGTTTCATGTAATTAACAAGAGGAACCAATGGTTCGTAGAGAAATGGCTCTCCACCTGTTATGTAAACGTGAACTTTTTTCGGTGCAACTTCATCTATTACTTTCTTGTAAACTTCTAATGGAACTTCTCCCGTAACTTTTGGAGTATCTTCTCGGGCATTGTATCCATTTTGCCCCCATTGTGCACAAATCGCGCATCTGTGATTACAGCGATGAGTAATTCTTAGGCTCAGTAACCACAAGGCAGAGCTACTTCCATCTTCATGCCGATAATCCATTCGTGACTTAACAAACTGTCTATATGCTCCTCTGCTGAAACTCTTTACAAGTTCGGGGTTTCTGCATACTGGAGTAAGGAACTGTGTTGGAATCCGCCTCATGAATACTACCGTTTGCTATATTCGGTAGGAGTATGTATAATTTAAGTTTGACTCAAATAGAATCAGTTTTTGTCGTCTTCTAGAGCCCCTGCAAATGATGGCATGAGATTTTTCAGATTGGTGGCGGAATCAATTTTCAATTTCAATCAGACTCAAAAATTTAACGTTTAGATTAGTCTTTTATGGTGAAAACATAAAGATGAGCAAAAGCTCTAAGAAAATAACAGAATTTCGGGATTCTTCAACTTTAAGGTAACTATTTTTTTCCTTTAGCTGGAAGTTGCGATCTCATCTGCTTCTTTTTTGCTTCCTTTTCTCGTTGAACTTTCTTTTGTTGTTCAAGCTGTGTATTCTTCTTTTTTCTTTTCATTACGCTCATATATTCACCTTAACCAAGCAATCAAAAAGGTTACGTCTTCTAAAAACATTCCTCTTCTGTTTGAAAATTTAAGGCGAATAATTGGCTGTTTTATTGAACAAAAAGAAAATAGACACGCTTTTTTGTTTTAGGATTCAGCTTGGTGTTTAAGAATATCTGAGAAAATAAATTATTATTGTGCTTTGCTGCTAGGTTTTCTTCATATGTTATATTATTTGCTATTATTTTCACTTAACCATTATTATTTCTACCTGATAAATACTAGTGTTAAATAGGTTGTGTTACTATATGTATAGCGTGAAGTACATTTATGTCTAAACTAGAAAAAGTTAAGAACAAGAAAATTGTGGCAAAAGCAACTCCTGTAAAAGAAATACCAGAAGGAAGAAAAATCGCTAAGATACCCGAATATGACGCAATTTTCAAACAGATCATTGAGAGTCCTGAAAAGATGTTTAAAGTTGAGGTTGAAGGCAAAACGGTTAGGTCACTGTATGCACCATTTTCATTTCGAGTTAAGTCATACAACAAGAAGCCTGACAGAAAATTCAATACCGCACTCAGAATACGCAATAAAGAAGTATATATTGTAAAATCAGACAAAAAAGAATAAAACCTTCCCTCATATTCTTCTCCACTGTTAGAGCAGATGTAAACTATGTCTGAACACAAACCCGAGTGGCCAGAATCAGGCGACCTCGTAATCGCCTCAATCGAGAGCGTCATGGATTATGGCGCCTACGCAAACTTAGACGAGTACAATAAACGAGGCTTCCTTCATATTTCAGAAATCTCGAGCGCCAGAATAAGAAACGTCCGCGACTTTGTTAGAGAAAAACAAAAAATGGTCCTAAAGGTTGTTCATGTTAATCTAGAAAAAGGCCACATTGATTTATCCTTAAGACGGGTCACAAAACGCGAAAGAATCGAAAAAATCAAAGCTTGGAAAAAAGACCGCAAAGGCGAGGTTCTTTTACGTGCGGTTGCAGAAAAATTAGGCTTACCAATACATGAAGTCTACCAAAAAGCGGGCACAATTCTTGAAGAAAAAGTCGGTTTATACGAAGGATTTGAAAAAGTACTCAAAGAAGGAACAGAAGCCCTAACTAAACTCGAAATACCTGAAGATATCGCCAAAGCTTTCCTACAAGTAGCGGAAGAACGTATTCACATAAAACTGGTAAAAGTTAAAGGAACACTGGAAATTCGCTGCATGAAACCAAATGGCGTAAAATGCATTCAAGACGCATTTCTCAATGCAAAGAAAGCACAAAAAGCCAAAGATGCTAAAATCGAATTTTGCGTTATCGCCGCTCCTAGATACAGCGTAGAAGTTTCAGCTGATAACTGGAAACGTGCAGAAGAGCTTCTCGATGAAGTAAGTCAAAGCGTTGTTACA
>Ga0224559_1002115_pt1 | contig 10410 bp, 8 predicted proteins | sample 714S33034metaG_FD_180676 | JGI IMG/M metagenome (GOLD analysis project Ga0224559, IMG submission 180676) | Peat soil microbial communities from Stordalen Mire, Sweden - 717 S3 30-34 | ecosystem: Environmental > Terrestrial > Soil > Wetlands > Peat | place: Sweden: Norrbotten County, Stordalen... | reverse complement strand
GCCATGAAAGTCTGAGTGCTTTGAGCGGTTCTTCCACTCCAGCGCGCCCATGCCGCCGCCATATTGTACTGGGCCGACAGGCGCACGATAATTGGAGAACCGCTCAGGAAAGAGGCGCCGCTCGTCGGCGCATGGACACCATCGATGCCGGAACTGACATTTGGCGAAAAGTTGATCATCGCCCGCACCAAGCTCGATCTCTACCAATACCAGATGGCCGAGAAGCTGGGCGTTCATCCCAACTCGATCTGGAAGTACGAACGCGGCGAGGGCAAGCCGCACGCCGCCGTGGTGCGAATGTTCAATCTCTTTTGCGAGCAGAACGGCATTCGCTTTGACGAATTCGAGGCCGGCAGAAACTCCGGCAACGCTGACAAAGGACAAACCATGAAGATTGTTTTGGCGGAAAAGGTTTCTCCGGCAACGCGCGCAGTTTTTGACGCGGAGCAAGGCTGGCAGGTTTTGGCGCACGATCAGCTTCCGGACGGGCTGCCGGCGGCTCTGGCCGATGCAGACGCCCTGGTGGTGCGCTCGGTCGTACAGGTCGACGATGCGCTGATGGCCCACGCCCCCAATCTGCGTGTCATTGGCCGCGCCGGCGTGGGCATTGACAATATTGACGTCGATGCGGCCACGCGCCGCGGCATCGTGGTCATGAACACCCCCGGCGCCAATGCCGTCGCAGTCGCCGAGATGGCGATTGGCCTCATGCTGGCTCTGGCCCGCAAGCTCACGCAGGCCAACGCCACCATGCACGCCGGCAAATGGGAAAAGAAGAAGCTGCAGGGCGTCGAACTGCGTGGCAAGACCCTCGGCATTCTCGGCCTCGGCAACATTGGCCTCGAAGTCGCCAGGCGTGCGCGCGCCTTTGGACTCGAGCTGCTCGGCCACGATCCATTTGTCTCCGCCGCCGTGGCCCGCGAGAACGGCATCCGGCTGGTCTCTGCCGAGGAACTCTTCGCCGCCTCCGATTATCTGACGCTGCACGTCAGCCTCACTCCGCAAACCGCCGGCATCATCAACCATCGCACCATCGCCACGATGAAAAAGGGTGTGCGCATCCTGAATGCCGCCCGTGGCGAACTGATTGAGGAAGCTGCCCTGGTCGCCGCGCTCAAAAGCGGTCAAGTCGCCGGTGCGGCCCTCGATGTCTTCACTCAGGAGCCGCCCGTCAATTCGCCCTTTGCCGGGATGGAGAACGTCATCCTCACGCCGCACATTGCCGGTTCAACAGCCGAGGCGCAGGAGGCGGTCGGCATTCAGATCGCGCGCCAGGTGCGCGAGTACCTTAAGCTCGGCGTGGTGCAAAACGCTGTCAACCTGCCTTCGCTCACCCACGAAGAGTACCTCGTCCTCGCTCCCTTTATTGATCTGGCTGACCGGCTCGGCCGCTTCGTCTCCCAAGCCGCTCCGCAGCGCATTGAAAACATCGTGCTCACTTACTCCGGCGCGCTGGCCGAAGCTAAAACCGAACTGGTGCGCAACGCCGCCATCGCCGGTCTGCTGGCGCAGTCGGAGGACGTCAACCGCATCAACGCCGCCGCCGTGGCCGGCGAGCGCGGAATTCGGATCCACGAAGAGAAGCTGCAAAGCCAGCGCGGCAGCGCCACCAGCGTGTTCGGCATCACCCTCCACGGCGCCCAGGGCACCGATCCGCTAACGAACTCCACTCGCGCCAGCGCCACCGTACTTAATGGCGAGCACCCCCGCCTGCTCGAATTTGACGGCATCGACGTTGAAGCCCCTCTCGAGGGCAATCTGCTCGTCTATCGCAACCTCGACGTTCCCGGCGTCATCGGCAATATCGGCACCATCCTCGGCCAGCACGGCGTCAACATCGCCAACTTCGCCCTGGGCCGCGAACGAGGCGGAGTCAAACCCGGACGCGCTCTTGCCGTCGTCCAGGTCGATGAGGATGTCACCCCCGAGACCATCAACGCCATCATCGGAATCAAAGGCCTGCTCGAAGCCAGGCTGGTAAAACTGTAATCCAGGCATTTACGTGCAACTTCAATTCGGGCGGATCCATCAATGCTTACTGCTCTCTCCGGATTGCAGCAAGCACTGCTGACTCGCCGACCCACGAACACAAGGACCGTCACCCATGCTGATCCAATTTTCCGGCCCCTACCAGGCCGAAGCCACGGCCATTATCACCCGCAAGCTCGCTGAACTGGACGCTCGCATTCTCGACATTGGCCAGACGGTCATGCATGGAACGCTAGCCCTTGTTCTTCTGGTCGAGGACTCCGACTCTGGCGCCCTCCAGCCAACAATCTCCGCGCTGGCCGCGGAACTGGGTCTGGATTGCAGATTCTCTCAGCCGGGCGCCCATCCCGGCTCCTCATCGCAGCCGCCTGCAGCCTGTCTGATCACCCTGCTCGGCAACCAGATCACGGCTCACCATCTCTCCCGGGTACTGGCCATCGTCGCCGCCCATGGTCTCGACGTCAATCGCATCCATCGCCCCAGCGCCCGGCTCGCGCTTGCCGATTCCTCGCCCTATGCCTGCGTAGAAATTAAAGCCATCTGGCGCCTCTCGCTCACCGGGCAAGGCCCCGGCGCCGATCCGCTCGAGGATGCCCTCCGAGCCCAACTTCTTGACGCGGCCAATGAATTGGGCATCGACATCGCCCTCCAGCGCGACAGCATCTACCGCCGCAATCGGCGCCTCTTCGCCTTCGATATGGATTCCACCATCATCGCCGGCGAAGAGATCGACGAACTGGCTAAACTCGCCGGCGTCGGAGACCAGGTGGCCGCCATCACCGCCTCTGCCATGCGCGGCGACTTTGAGTTTCAGGAGAGCTTTCGACGCCGGATGGCGCTTCTCAAGGGACTGCCCGAAGAGCAGGTCTACAGCTTGTTAGACAGAATTCCCCTCACCGATGGAGCCGAGCGCTTGCTGCGCACCCTCAAGGCTCTCGGCTACAAGACGGCCATTCTCTCCGGCGGCTTCACCTTCTACGCTCGCCATCTGCAGCGGCGCCTGCAAATTGACTATATCCACGCCAATGAGATTGAGATCGCCAGCGGCAAAGTCACCGGCCGGGTCACGGGACCGATCGTCGATGGCCCGCGCAAGGCGGCGCTGCTCCAACAGATCGCGGCCCAGGAACAAATCAGCCTCGAGCAGGTGGTAGCCGTCGGCGACGGAGCCAACGATCTGCCCATGTTGAAACTGGCCGGCATGGGCATTGCCTTCCGCGCCAAGCTCGTGGTGCGCGCCAACGCCGACTTCGCCCTCAGCCAACTCGGTCTTGACAGCCTGCTTTATCTCATCGGCGTACAGGACTCAGATCTTCGAACCCTGAAAATCCCCGGGCCAACCACATCGCAACTTACCAGGATCTGAGCTTCAACCCTCCCGCTTCCGTGGAAACCGGACAGAACCGATCTGAGTAACTGGCCCTGTGCGGTGCATCTGCGCCGCAATTTGGTCAATGCCGGCTGTGGAAGGGCAAAGTTGAGGCTCCTTTATCAGAACCTATGAAATCGATGTAGCCGCGATCCATCACGTAGAATGCGCCGGTCTCGATCAGAAGTTCGTTGAGGATGTTGACGTCATGCACCTTGCCGTCGGTAATGCGAATGAAGGTGGGGATGTTGCCGCGCAGGTCGAGCAGCGTGTGCATCTTCACTGCGCCTTTGTGCTTGCGGAACCTGGCCCATGGGAAGACCGACAGACATAGATCGATGGTCGTCGAATCCAGCGCATACAGGGCCTGCACGAGGTCTACGCCGAGAGGATCGTCGGCATACAACAGCCGAGCGATGGCAATCAGCACCAGCGCGAAGTCGGCATAGATGCGCCAATCATGGGCCTCGTTGGCGTCGCCCAGCGTGGAGCGTGTTATGCGCCCGCGGAAGCCCATGTGGTACAACTTGCCGCGCATAGCACCCAGGCAGGCTTCGATGTCGCGAAGACTCTCGCGGTAGGTCAACTGCGCAAAGGCCATCGCCAAATACTGGTCGCGGCAGGAGAAGCCTTGATGGTGCGCATCTCCACGATAGCGCTCGACGCACTTCTGAAACTCGTAGGAGGGCAGGCGATCCAGAAGCTGGGAGAAGACGGTCTGTCCGGCATTCATCCTTCATTTTCGGCAATCCGCGCGCCTTGCGGCACTCGGCGCTGGCCCTCGCCCCCGCCGCAGGAATTTCAAATCGAAAAACGAGAGTTATCTTCTATCGCGCCTAGTATGTGATGCTTACAGCGGGTCGCCCGAATTTAGCCGGACACCAGTGATAGACGCCTCGCTGCAGTGAGCGAATGGGCACTTTCTGAACCAACGATTCGCATCCTGCTCCGTCCAAATGCAACTCGAATCCGACTAAAGTTGGATTGTGCGTTTTTTGAGCCAGCATCCCTGCTGTGCCAGAACCCGTAATCTGCTGAACAAATTCAAAATAAAACCTCCCCGCCGGCCTCATCCCGTCTTACACTGGCGTTGTAAATCCAGTGATGCCATGCCAATCGCCCAACTGACCCTCGAGATTCACATCGAGCACGCCCAGTCGCTCAAGGACCGGCGGCAGGTGGTGCGCTCGCTCAAAGACCAGCTCAAGCAGGGCTTCAACGTCTCCGTGGCCGAGATGGATGAAGCGGTGACGTGGCAGTCGGCCACCATCGGCGTGGTGGCCATCTCCCGCTCCCGTGACTACCTGCACGGGCTCATTGAAGAGGTGGAACGCGCCGCCCGCCGCATGACTAACGAACTGGGCGCGGAGCTGACTGACGCCTTCTGGGACTACATCGAGAGCGGCAGCGAATAGGAACAGACGACAGCCTGTCGCCGGATTAGGGGGCAGCCTACCGCCTTCGATCCCCAATACCCTATACTTGCCTGGATTCTCCGCTCTTGTCTTGAGCAATCGTCCCGGCCACAGCCCAATCGAATACCGATATTACGAACGCCTCGTCGATTTGTTCATGGCGAATCAGCAACCGGGCGAGGAGGGGGCCAACCATACTGTCCAGAAATATGCTCACTTCCATTCCGGAAGGCAGTTGCTTGTTCTGAATCGCCTTCCGTACGACGGCTCGAATCTCCTTTTCGCGCGGCGAGTAAACACGCTCCAGAAATTCCTTGCGCAGGATTCCGTTGTCCTGGATGGCCGTCAGCAGCCGCGCGACGGCGGTTCCGTTTTCACCGGTAAAAAATCGTCCAACTTGGCACACATACTCCTTGAGCCGTTCTAAAGGAGAGCCTTCTTCCTGAAGCACTATCTCGTGGTCTGCCTTGTGAAGAAAGGCGTCGAGCAGCAACGCCTCTTTCGTTGACCACCAGCGGTACACCGTGGCCGTGCTTACGCCTGCCTTGCGGGCGATATGAACTATCGAGATTGCGGAGATGGGTTTGGCTCGCAGGAAGCTGTAGGCCGCATCCAATATAGAGGCGCGCGAGGTTTCGCTTCGCGGCCTGCCGGCAGGCCGCTTGAAGATTGGCCCGATTTTGCATTTTTCTTGACGCATCGGATCACCCGGTCCAGTGTAATCTTGTGATTATATACGAAACAGACCGTTCCGTTTTATAATCAATCAAGATCGAGGGTGGCATCTTGGCCGACGACCAAACGAATCGGAATTGGAAGCCCAAGTACAACCCCTGGCTGATTGCCGTGGTGGTGGCGTTGGCCGCCTTCATGGAGGTACTGGACACCAGCATCGCCAATGTGGCGCTGCCGCACATTGCCGGCGATCTTGGCTCTAGCCGGGATGAGAGCACATGGGTATTGACCACTTACCTGGTGGCCAACGCCATCGTGCTGCCCATCACCGGGTGGCTATCCAGCCTCATGGGCCGCAAGCGCTTCTTCATGATCTGCATTGCACTGTTCACCTTGGCTTCCTTGTTCTGCGGGGCTGCGCCCACCCTGCCGGCGCTGCTGTGCGCATTGGCAATCCAGGGCGCGGGCGGTGGCGGCTTGCAGCCCATGGCGCAGTCCATCATGGCCGACAGCTTTCCGCCCAAGATGCGCGGAGCCGCCTTTGCTCTGTTCGGCATGACGGTGGTCGTCGCCCCCGCCCTGGGGCCCATCCTGGGCGGCTGGATCACCGATAACTACACCTGGCGCTGGATCTACTTCCTCAACCTGCCGCTTGGACTCCTGGCACTGGGACTTGCCTACAAATTCGTAGACGACCCTCCATTTCTGCGGCGATTCAAGCCCGGCGAGATGCACTTCGACACGGTAGGATTCGCGCTGCTGGCGCTGGGAGTCGTGGCCCTCCAGGTTTTTTTGGATAAGGGGCAGGAAGACGACTGGCTGGCCTCTCATTTCATCTGTTCGCTGGCGATTATCGCCGTCGTTTGCCTCAGCGCTATGGTGGTGTGGGAGTGGCGCCGGAAGCAGCCGATCGTTGATGTAAGGTTATTCAAAATTATAAATTTTTCCGGCTCGTGCCTGATGATTTTCCTGGCCGGCGTTGTGATGTTTGCTTCGATGATCCTCATGCCGGAGTTCCTCCAGATGCTCATGGGATATACCGCGGAGGATGCGGGCGTGATCGTTTCCATCGGCGCAGCCATGGTGATGGTGACCATGCCTATCATAGGGTTTCTCACTTCCAAACTCCCCGCAAAGTACATGATCGCCTTTGGCTGGCTTATCTCCGCGGGCGGGATGTATATATCGACAAAGCTGTTGTCCCTGGGAATCAGTTTTAGCGGGGCTGCGGTCATCATGATGCTACAGTTCGTTCCCGTGGCCTTTATCCTCATACCTACAATGACTGCCTCCTTTGTCGGAGTTCCGCAAGACAAAAGCGATTCGGTCTCGGGATTGACCAACTTCATGCGTAACATTGGAAGTAGTTTTGGCACCGCTGTGGTGCAAACGGTTCTGGCCCGCCGCCAGCAATTCCATCTCGCCCGGCTGGCCGACCACCTGAGCCTGGGAGACCCCGGCGTGGCGTTCAATTCTCAAGCCATGCTGCTGCACGCCCGCAGCGCCGGGTTGGGGCCATTTGGAACGCAGGCGGCTGTCATGGCCCAAATCTATCAAGCGTTCATGATGCAGGCCGCCGCCCTGTCGTTCATCGACGTCTACGTGATTTTGGGCATCGGGTCGGCGGTCATGTTCTTTCTCTCGTTTCTTCTCAAGTCGAACGATCCAAAGAACACCGAGCTGCATACCGGGCACTGATCCCCGCCGGTTTCGGCTGCCGAAGCGTGATTCCCGCCCAGATTCATCCGGCCCTGTGGCCCACCTCTGCTATGCTGAATGGTCTGCCCGGAGTTGGAGGGGATCATGCCAGAGCACAGGGGAAGAAAGCACCATCAGGACCGGGTGGCGGAGACGCTGCGCGAGGAGATCGGAGCAATGATCGAGGGCGAGCTGGTCGATCCGCGCATCAATCTCTGCTACGTAACCGAGGTGGTGTTGAATACCGGCGGCAAGTCAGCGCTGGTCTATGTGGCCATCGACAGCGCCGTCAAGGACATTGCCAAAGCCGAAGAAGACACCGTGGCAGGCTTGGAGGCCGCCAAGGGCTACATCCGCGTTGAGCTGAAAGAACGGATGGGCGTGCGTCACATACCTGACCTCAGCTTTCTGGCTGACCGCTCGGGCCGCTTCCAGGCGCGTATCGAAGAGCTGATGGACCGGCAGCGCAAGCGGCAGAAGGCGCCCGCGCAGCAGAGTTCCGCGGCGGATGAAAGGATCCCGGCGGAGTAGCCACGCATGGATCATTCCAGCCGCAATCCAGTTTTCCAACCGCAACGCAATGTAATAGCCGGCGCAAAATGCCTCGCGTCGAATCACGCACCCAGTCCCTCGCCCGAGAGTCGGCCGGCCAACCGGATCGAGCCGATCCAGATCGAACAAATCCTGGATATTTTGCGTCAGGGTGAGCGATTTCTGATCTGCTCCCACTCCCGGCCAGACGGCGATGCGGTGGGTTCCATGCTGGCCTTGGGAATGCTCATCGAACAGATGGGCAAGCGCGCTGATCTGGTGACCGCCGACCGCATCCCGAACATCTATCGCGGGCTGCCGGGCGCGGAGGATATCCGTACCGCCCAGCTCGTTCACGGCCCTTATAACGCCGTGATTCTGCTGGAGTGCGACGGCCTGGAACGTACCCGGATGAACGGCTTGGAGCAGTTCTTCCTCGTCAACATCGATCACCATGCCACGGGCTGCGAGTTTGCCAATCTGAACTGGATTGACCGGGAGGCGGCCAGTGTAGGCGAGCTGGTGTACCGGCTGGTGAAGGCTGCCGGGGCTAGGGTTACGCCCCAGATGGCCACTTGCCTTTACACCACGGTGCTGACCGACACGGGAGGCTTCTGCTATGGCTCCATGCAGGCTTCCACCTTCGGCTTGGCGCGGGAGTTGGTGCTGGCCGGAGCAGATCCCGTCCGCATCGCCCAGGAGGTGTATTTTTCCACACCTGCATCGAGGTTGCTGCTGCTGGGCACGGCGCTCGGCAATCTGAAGCGCGAAGGCCGGCTGGCTTGGCTGTGGGTTACGCATCACGATATGGTGCGCACCTGCGCCGCCGAAGAGGACTGTGAAGGCATTGTGAACTTTGCGTTGTACGTGTCCGGGGTGGAAGCCGCCGTCTTCCTGCGCGAGCTGCCCGGGCGGCGCATCCGGCTCGGCCTGCGCAGCAAAGGCCATGTGAATGTGGCTGCCATTGCCGAGCGGCTGGGTGGCGGAGGCCACGAAAGCGCCGCGGGTTGCACTCTCGAGGGACCGCTGGACCGCGCGCTCGATGAAATTCTGGCCCAATTGCGCCCTAGCGTAGCCTCCTTGGTTGGGGAAGAAGGCCGATGAGCTCATTACGATTCCGTCCGAATCTGTTAGCCTTGTCCCTGTCGAGGCGTAGCGATATGACCTCTGCGTTTCAAGAAAGTATGAACCCTAGCCGGGAACGGTCAACTCCCCCCAACCGCCCTGACCGAAGTCGGTTCGTTGATCTGTATAAGACAAGCGAATTCTGTCTGTTGGAGAAACGCTGGGAGTGAAAACTTTTCAGGAATCATCTGCTCCAGACCCGCCCCAAGGTTGTCACAGCCGGCTGCCCAGTTGGCTCCTCGGCTACCTTGAGCCTTTTCTGGTGCCACCCGATCCGGAATCGCCCGGCGAACTGCATTGGCGGTTTCCCCCGCGGGCAGGCGTTTGCGAGGCGGCTTTTTTTCTTGCTTTGACGATCTTTTTTCTCGCCTATGGGCTGACTCCCTTCTTTGGTGGCGATGGTCTGGGGCTGGTTGGCGCCGACGAACCCCGCTATGCGCAGATCGCCCATGAAATGCTGAACCGGTTCGAATCGGCCCACACGCTAAAGGACAAGTTGAGCGCCTGCGTCACCCCCTATCTCTACGGCCACCCCTGGCTTGAGAAGCCGGCCCTTTATTATTGGCGGGCGATGTTTGTATTCAGGGACTTCGGTGTGCACGACTGGGCGGCGCGCGTGCCCGCGGCCACCTTTGCCTTCATCATGGTGGTACTCATCTATCTGCATATGCGGCGGTTCCGTCCTGGTGGGCACCTGGATGCGGCGCTCATCACGGCAGCATCCGCCGCTATCATCGGCTTTTCCCGCAGCGCCTCCACGGATATGCAGATGGCGGCGCCTTTGGCCATTGGGTTGCTGGGCTGGTATGCCTGGTACGAGACCGACTCCAAGTTCTGGCTCTTTGACATCTACTTTTTCACCGGCGTCGCCACGCTGGCCAAGGGGCCTGTTGCGCCGTTCCTGGCCCTCGTCATCGTGGCTGCCTTCGCCTTTCTGCGCCGCGACTGGTCGATCCTGCGCCGCTCGTTCTGGTGGCCGGGCGCGCTGCTCTACCTCGCCATGGTGCTGCCCTGGTTCATCGCCGTGCAGCACCAGAATCCCACCTTCTTCCGCGAGTTCTTCCTGCAACACAATCTGGAGCGGTTCGCCACCAATCGCTATGAGCACCAGGAGCCATTCTGGTACTACCTTGTGGTGCTGCTGCTGGCGGTGATGCCGTGGACGGTGATCGCGATGCGGGCGCTGATTGACGGCATCCAGACCTCCTGGTGCGAGTGGCGGGCGCGCCGCTCCAGCCTTTGCAAACCGTGCGCCAGCCAGCCCGGCGATGCCTTTCCTGAGTTTCTTGTATTGTGGGCGCTGATTCCCATCCTCTTCTTCTCCTGCTCGCAGTCCAAGCTGCCCGGCTACATCCTGCCCTCCATTCCGCCCATCACCATCCTCACCGGGGACTTTATTTTCCGGCGACGCCAGGCGGGAATCCAACTCTGGGTGCTGGTGAGTCACGCGGTGCTCTGCGCCGTAATGACTCTTTTCGCGCTGCTTCTGCCCTGGTTTGTGGCTCACGGCGCGCAAATGCCGCCCCTCCATGCTCTGGTGGTAGCCCTGCTGGCTTCCATCGGCGCTGCGTTGCTGATCGTTGTGGTGGTCAAGGGCTTCGGCGTGGT
>Ga0224559_1002114_pt1 | contig 10410 bp, 8 predicted proteins | sample 714S33034metaG_FD_180676 | JGI IMG/M metagenome (GOLD analysis project Ga0224559, IMG submission 180676) | Peat soil microbial communities from Stordalen Mire, Sweden - 717 S3 30-34 | ecosystem: Environmental > Terrestrial > Soil > Wetlands > Peat | place: Sweden: Norrbotten County, Stordalen... | reverse complement strand
GTTGATGAGGCAAATGGAGTCGCAAAGCTTCTCGACCTGATCCATGCGATGAGTGGAAAACAGAATGGCCTTGCCCCGGTCCTTGAGTTCGAGCAGCGTCCGCTCGACCAGCACCGCGTTCACCGGGTCGAGGCCGGAGAACGGCTCGTCCATGACGATGAGTTTGGGGTCGTGGAGCAGCGTGGCAATGAACTGGATCTTCTGCTGCATCCCTTTGGAGAGCTCTTCAGTTCTTTTGGGCAGGGCGTCGGAAATTTCCATGCGCGCGGCCCAGGAGACGGCGCGCTTTTGCGCTTCCTCGCGGGCCAGGCCGTGCAACTGGCCGAAGAAGATGAGCTGGTCAAGAACCTTCATCTTCTTGTAAAGGCCGCGCTCCTCGGGCAAGTAGCCTACCTGCTCCAGGCTGCTGCGCTCAAAAGGCTTATCAAAAAGAGTGATGCTGCCGGAGTCGGGGACGGTGATGCCCATCATCATGCGGATGGAGCTGGTTTTGCCCGCTCCGTTCGGCCCCAGCAAGCCGAACATCTGGCCGGCCTCAATCGACAGGCTCAGGTCGCTGACGGCAATCTTGTTCTCGTAGGCCTTGGTCACTCCCGAGAGTGCGACAACTGGCATAATTCTCCCTAAACTCAACTTGCAATTCAGTTTTCAGGCAAACCGAAGGGGCCGGTCTCAATGAAGTTTAGCAAACCAGCATAAAACAGCTTGCGCAAAGCCCGGGAAAGAGTAATATGCCTGCAGGCTCCATAAGAAATCAGTTGCCGCCGCCGCCAGGTTGGGAGACTCCTGTCTGGCGCGATACTGGATCGTTTTTCCCCGTATTCGTCCGGTTTGTCTTGCCGGATTACCTACGGAGAAGAGCGCGCACGGGTGTCTGTAACTTTGAGGAAAGATTGATGTAATGGCCAGCGGAGAGGGAAACCAAAGAGTACACCCCAGGGGCGAAAGTTCACAGTAGCCGGGGGAAGAAAAATGTTAGCCTTGCTGCTAAGGCTGAATAGTGGTAACCTATCGGACGCGGGTAATAGTAACCTTTCGGAGGCGGCAATGGTAACCTCGTTAGCGGTAGATGGTTACAATTTTTTCAAGGACGCGCCAGTGGACGGGCCGGCAATTAGGCCGCAGAGCATCCAGGAGCTTGACGTACGCCAGTCAGTTGTCGAGGATCTGGCGTTAAAGATCCTGTATCTATCCGGCTCGCTCTCAATTTCAGAGCTTTCCGAAAAGACCCGGCTCAGCTTTGAAGTGGCCAAAGAGCTGTCTACCCAGTTGCGCACGGAGTTGCATTGCCAGGTCACGGGTGTGAACGGGTACGTACCGCAGATTGCCATCACTTCGCAGGGCAGAGCGCGGGCGATCGAGCTGTTTTCGCAGAGCCACTATGCAGGCCCCGCGCCGGTGTCGCTGGAAAGCTATATTGAACAGGTCCGGGTTCAGAGCGTCCGGAAGATGGAGATACACGCAGACGGCGTGCAACGCGCCTTTAAGCATCTGGTCATTGGTGACGAAACGCTGCGGAAGTTTGGAACGGCCCTGAACTCAGGCAGTTCCATATTTCTTTACGGGCCTCCCGGAACAGGGAAAACCACGATTGCAGAGACAATGTCGCGCGTGGTTGCCGAGGACGCGGTCTGGATACCGTACGCGATCGAGGTGGACGGCCAGATTATCACGGTCTATGATCCGGCGATTCACAAGCGCGTAGCGGGAATGGAGCCGGAAAATCGGGACGAGCGGTGGGTGCTGTGCGAGCGCCCGGCAGTTCTGGCCGGCGGCGAGCTGACGATCGAGATGCTGGACCTGCAATTCAATCCGGTCACCAAGTTCTATGTTGCCCCGATCCAGATGAAGGCCAATAACGGGGTCCTGATCATCGACGATTTTGGAAGGCAACGGATGCGCCCGGAAGACCTGCTGAACCGCTGGGTGGTTCCGCTGGATCGGAGAATCGATTTTCTCGCGCTGTCTGGTGGAAAGAAGATTGAGATCCCCTTCGAGATGCTGGTCGTCTTTGCATCGAACATGGATCCGGCGGAGCTGGTGGACGCCTGTTTCCTGCGCAGGATTCAAACCAAGATCAAGATCGGCACGGTTTCAGACGCGCAGTTCTGCGAAATTTTCCGGCGTGTTGCCGATGAGAATCAAGTGGAATTTGCCCCCGGCGTCCCCAAAGACCTAATCGATTTCATCCGCGGCACGATGAAGCAGGAGCTGCGCCAGTGCTATCCGAGGGATATTGTGAACCAGATACTGTGGGCGGCGCGCTACGAAGGCAAGCAACCCTATATTGATTACGCGGCCATGACGCAGGCGGTCGAGGCTTATTTTTTGGCCAGGCCGTAGTGATGGCGCGTATGACGTTGAAATCGTCGACTACCACCGTGAACGGAAAGGGTAGAAATCGTGTACCCCTTATGCGTCCTGCTCATGGCTGGAACTACCAATATGTGACGACCTCGCCGGGAGAGATGCTGGCGGAGGAATTTCTAAAGCCGTTGGGCTTGAGTCAGAACCGGCTCGCGATGCAGATTCATGTGCCCTCGACACGGATCGGTGAAATCGTACGCGGCAAGCGCGCGATCACTCCCGACACGGCTCTGCGCCTGGCCCGCTTTTTCGATAATAGTCCGGAATTCTGGCTCAATCTGCAGCAGATGCACGATCTCACCAAAGCCAAACTTGCACTGGCAAAGACCATTGAAGCGGAAGTGCGCGTCTACGAACCGAAGGCAGCTTAACTGCCGGTGGTAGATTACGAACTTCATCATCGGCATTGTGCATGCCCACCCTAGGCACAAAAACAAAAACGTGCCGAGGGTGGGGCACCCGAAGTTTCACCCCGTGGGTCGGCGAAGCCGGTGGACGACTGACACAGTGCTTGATGACGAGAGGCCCGTGGCTAAAGCCAATTTGATTACAAGTCTGGGTTCAGGAGCCTGAAGGCTCCTGCTCCCTCCGGAAGAATCAATAACGTCTGATCCAGATCATCAGCCTTCGAGGCGCGTTTGTCCCCACGCACGCGCGCCATTTAGCATCCGAGTGTGGCAGAGCTCGACACTCCGGTGATGTATGTGAAGGGCGTTGGACCCAAGGTGGCGGAGTTGCTTGCCGCCAAGGGCATCCAGACAGCCGAGGATCTGCTCTACCATCTTCCCTTCCGTTATGAAGACCGCCAGAATCCGCGCAGCCTCGACGAGCTGACGGCCGGCGAGACGGCCAGCGTGATTGCCGAGGTGCGCGGCTCGATACTGCTGCGGACACGCAAGATGCCCCTCTTCGAGCTGACCGTGGGGCAGGGACGGCTGGCGCTGAAGTGCATCTGGTTCAACGGCAGTTATCTGGAAGGCAAATTTCACGCGGGGCAGACGGTGGCGCTGTACGGGCGCGTTGAGCCGTCGCGCTCCAGCCAGAATTTCAAAATGATTCAGCCGCAGTTCGAGCTGCTGCCGGACGCGAGCGACGACGCCGAGACGCGGCTGCTGGAAGTGGGGCGGATTACGCCGGTGTACGAGTCGCTGGGCGGCGCGCGGCTGGCCTCACGCTGGCAGCGGAAGGTGATCTTTCACCTGCTCGAAGGGATACAGGGCGCGGTGGCGGAGTGCCTGCCTGTGAGAATGCTGGAACGGCTCGCGCTTCCCGGCCGGGAAACGGCATTGCGCGAGGTGCATTTTCCGCCTGAAGGAACGAGCTTTGCGCAGTTGCAAAGCTGGTCAACGCCGGCTCACCGGCGGCTGATCTTCGAGGAGCTTTTCTTTCTGGAACTGGGGCTGGAACTCAAGCGCCGCCGCGTGAGGGAGCGCGTGGGAATCAGCTTCGCACTCACGGACAAGGCGCGCGAGGCAATCCGCGAGGTGCTGCCGTTTCATCCCACGGCGGCGCAGAAGCGAGCGCTGGGCGAGATTGTGGCTGACATGCATAGCCCCAGTCCGATGCGGCGGCTGTTGCAAGGGGATGTTGGCTCGGGCAAGACGATTGTCGCGCTACAGGCAATGATGGTGGCCATGGAGAGCGGGTATCAGGCGGCCTTGATGGCGCCCACCGAGATTCTGGCGACGCAGCATTTTTTGGCTATGCGCAAGCTGCTGGAGCGCTCCTCGCGTCACTATCGGATTGCGCTGCTGACCGGCTCGCTCACAGAAGAGCGCAAGCGGCACACGCGCGGGCTGATCAACCGGGGCGAGGCGCAACTGGTGATTGGCACACACGCGCTCATCGAGGAAAAGGTCGAGTTCGACCGGCTGGGGCTTGTGGTGGTGGATGAGCAGCACCGCTTCGGTGTTTTGCAGCGCTTCAAGCTGATGAAGAAGCCCAATCAGGCCGAGCCGGATGTGCTGGTGATGACTGCCACGCCTATTCCTCGCACGCTGGCGCTCTCACTTTATGGCGACCTCGATGTCAGTGTTCTGGACGAGATGCCGCCGGGGCGCACACCGATTGTCACGCGGCGGGTTCCCGGCGAGATGGCCGGGGAAGTTTGGGATTTCGTGCGCAAGCAGGTGGAGAAAGGCCGGCAAGCTTACATTGTTTACCCGGTCATTGAAGGCAGCAAAGAGGATCAGCCAGAGCTGGATTTCCCGCAGGATGATCCTGATATGGGGATTGAGAGTGTATCCCAGGTCTCAAAAGCGAGACCTGGGCCACCCGGGAAGAAGGGGAAGACGGCGGATCTGTTTCCAAAGGCCGCACAGGAGGCGAATCCGGGCGCGAAGTCCGGGTTGAAGTCGGCCGTGGAGATGCACGAAAAGCTGCGCACGGGACCGCTGGCCGGGCTGCGGGTGGGCCTGTTGCATGGGCGGCTGGACGCTGACGAGAAGGAAGTCATCATGCGCCGATTCCATCGCGGCGAGATTGATGTTCTGGTGGCCACCACGGTGATCGAAGTGGGTGTGGATGTGCCCAACGCGACGGTGATGGTGGTGGAGCACGCGGAACGATTCGGGCTGGCGCAATTGCATCAGTTGCGCGGGCGAGTGGGCCGCGGGGCGGCGAAAAGCTATTGCATTTTGATCACGGGCGAGCGCGTTTCGCCGCTGGGCGAGGAGCGGCTGAACGCCATGGTCCGCACGCAGGACGGCTTTGAACTGGCGGAGCTGGACCTCTCGCAGCGCGGCCCCGGCGAGTTTTTTGGGACGCGGCAGGCTGGGTTGCCCGATTTTCGCGTGGCCAATTTGCTGCGCGACCGGCAATTGCTGGAGCTAGCCAAGATGGAGGCATCACGCTTTGCCAACACGCCCGGCGCGGGCAAGGCGGGAGGAAGCGAAGCGACGGAAGTCGAGCGGGAGCGCGTGTGGGCGCACCTGAAAAAATCTTGGCAACGGTACTATGGTTTGGTCGAGGCAGGTTGACCGTGCGAACGGCCTCTTGATAGCATCAACACTACGATTCAGTTTGGGCGACGGGCGAGTCCAGAGGATATTCCCACAGCATTGTCTTTCAGAATCAGTCAAAAAACATCGTGGCCGGCTGACCCGCTGACCTATTGAGAGGAAAACGCTGCAATGAAGTATAGGCCGCTGTTCCTTCTTCCTATCGCATTGATTATCTTATCTATTGCTGGCTGCAAGCCCAACCCGGCCGCGCTGATGACAGCAGTGAAGGCCGACAACACAGAAGAGGCCAAAAAGCTCATCGAGAAGGGCGCCGACCCCAACAGCCGCACCTCGCCGACCGGCTGGAGCGCGCTGCATTACGCGGCAAGAAACGGCAATGTGGAAATTGTCAGTCAACTTCTGAAAGCGGGCGCAGATCCCAACTACGCAGGAACCATGGAAGGGCAAACGGGCTCAGTCATCTCACTGAGGCCGCTGATTCTTGCGCAGGCAACGCTGGATCTGGTGAAGCAGATTCCCGCCGCCAGCATGGAAGAGACGCTGCACCAGATTGGACTGGACGATCCCGCGCTTTTGAAGAGCATGAAGGACCCAAACGCGACAGCTCGATACCAGAAAGTTGTCGACGCCCTGACACCGGTTACAACAAAAAATTAGCGGCTGAGCGCAGGCAGATTCGACGGAGCTTTCAGGCCGTATCTGTGGCGCGCGCGCCTTGCATCAGCTCGACCGGGAAGGTCTGGATCTCCAGGTCGACACTGGCAATCTCTGTTCCGCAATCCTGCTGATGACTGCGAGTGCATTGACAGAGTTCGGTAAAGCGGACGTGCCCGCTCTGGCTCAGTTCCAGGCCGGCGGCGATCATTACGCTGTAGATCTCGACACAAGCCTGGCGCTCGAATTCGAACAACATATTCACCGTGCCGGTATCGCTTGCTCCGCGGCTGAGGACCCAGCCGCCGCAGCCCAGGATTGCGCCGGTAAGAGATTGGACCAGACGCGAGGGCTCTTCGATGGAGACGGCCTTCATCTGCATGGCCCAGGGAATCCTCATCGTCTGTATTGGGTCGCGGATGGGCAGGGTCAGTCTCACATCCGTCTTATCGGAGCCAGGGTGCGCAGCATAACCTGTGTTGCGGAGTCGAACGATATCTGACCGTCTTTGATACACCCACGCTCGCGGCAAGGCCGGAGCATGTTGCGCGGGTAATTGAAGGTGTGCCTGTTTTCCAAAAGGCCGAGGCCGCGGCGAGTTTCGCCTGATGCCGGCGTGTGCACGGGAAACGGGAAATGATGTAGCTTGATAGACAGCATGATTGTCGGATCGGGAATCGACTTGGCGGAGATAGGGCGGATTCAGCGGACAATGGATCGCTATGGCCAGCGGTTTCTTGACCGCGTGTACACTGCGGCGGAGCAGGCCTATTGCCTGCGCAAACGCAACGCAGCAGAGAGCTTTGCGGCGCGGTTTGCCGCCAAGGAAGCGGGCGCCAAGGCTTTGGGAACGGGCATCACCCATGGCGTGAATTGGCTGGAGATTGAGGTAGCGCGCGAGCCCGGCGGAAGGCCCACTCTTCAGTTTCACGGACGAGCGGCGGAGTTTGCGGCACGGCTGGGAGCGCGCCGCGCGGCGCTTTCCATCACCCACACAACAGAGCTGGCCATGGCCAGCGTAGTGCTGGAGGATGGGCAGTAAACTAGCGGTTCTGCTATTCTCAAGGCGTTAACCCGTGCATTTTCTTGTAAGAGGAGTGCCGTGCCAAGCCGCAAAGAGATTCAGTGGTCACAACTGAGAGTGGGAGCGTTGGTGATGACAGCCATGGCCGTACTGGTCGTGCTGATTCTTCTCATGTCCAGCTCGAGCGGCGGACTGTTTGCGCGCAGGCTGGCTCTGCGCGCGTACTTTGAGAATGCCGCAGGCGTGAAGGATGGCGCTCCGGTTACGCTGGAGGGCGTGACCATTGGCAACGTGATTCATGTGCGCGTGGTCCCGGACCGCAACCCGACGCCGGTGGAAGTGACCATGCGCGTGGGCCGCGAATATCAGAACCGCCTGCATACCGATTCGACCGCCTCGATTGCCCAGGCTGGAGTGCTGGGCGACAGCTACGTCGATCTCAGCTCGGCCCACGCCAGTGGACCTCAGCCAGGCGAAAACGCAGAGTTGAAGACCTCCGGTTCGCCCAGCATTCAGGACGTGATTCGCACCAGCCAGGTCTCCATTGAAGAGATCGCCACGCTGACACGCAAGGTCGAGACCCTGGTCGATACGCTCAACTCCAGACGCGGCACCGCGGGCGAGTTGATCAACGACCCAGAATTGGGCAGGAAGATCAGCTCCATCGCTACCGATCTGGAGACCATTACAAACGCGATTGCCAACGGCAAAGGCTCGCTGGGCAAGCTGATCACTGACGACACGCTCTACACCCGCGCTAACTCGGCCGTCGACCGGCTCGATAAAATCACTACCGCGCTGGATGAGGGCAAGGGCAGCGCAGGCAAGCTGCTGAAAGACGATTCGCTCTATAACAATCTGAACGCGGCCGTGGCCAACACCAATCAGATGGTGGCCGAAATCAACGCCGGCAAGGGCGCGCTGGGCAAGCTTGCCAAGGACCCTGCCTTTGCCGCGAAGCTCGACGATACCGTTTCCCGCCTGGACTCGATTCTCAAGGGCGTGGATGAAGGCAAAGGTTCGTTGGGGCAACTGGTGCAGAACCGCGCGCTCTACGATCATGCCGACCAGACGCTGGATCAGGCACAGCAATTAGTGAAGAGCATCCGCGAAGATCCGAAAAAATATTTAGTGATTCGGATGAAGATTTTCTGAGGGTGGGCCTTTGGAGAGAACTTCGTGAAGAATTGGCCGTGGGCCAAGATACTTGTTATCGGAAATTCACTCCGGGGCTAAAGCCCAATTCGATTTGCTGACATAATGCGGGGGTTGAAACCCCCGTCTCCCTCCGTAACTACTTATCCGCGAAACATCTTCCAAAATTCGTGAAATCCCTTGAGCCGCACAACCTGGAAGTAGTCGCTGGCGACTAAGTAGAAGATCACCGAAATAGCTGAAATCCAGTGCAGCGTGCCGGAGCCGAGTTGATCGCTAAAGGGCAGCGGCGCGGCCGAGAGCACCATGGCCAGCACAATGAGCGCCAGGTTTGCGATGCCCATGACCAAATTGATCTCGACCAGTTTGGCGGCCATGGGCTTGCCCAGTCTGAGACTGCGCGCCAGAGCCTGGGCCGCACTGCAATGCTCAAGTAGCATCAGCAGTGGCGCAATCGAGAAGGCCCAACTGGTGAGCGCCCACGCGGTGAAGAATGTCAGCGAAAGGAAGATTGCCCACATCGAGTAGCCGACCAGGTCCGGCTCGGCTGCGGAAGTAATGTGCGTGGCCGCGACCCATTGCATGGAGCGGAGCCAACAACCGCAGGCGAAGAAGAAGAAAGCCAGCCATGCGGCCTGGAGACCGATCATCTGGAGGGGCCGAAAACGCAGCGATGGCTCCATACGCTTGAGGAGCAGACTGCGGCCAAGGCCGGAGGCGATTACCCAGGCAAGCGAGGCCACCGGCAGAAGCCAGCGCAGGATTGCTGCGACATGAGGTTGATAAAGCGCCCAGGCGTTGCTAAGCTGCACCGCGGCTATCCATGGGTTCTGCGGATCGAGAGTGGAGATGCCCGAGGACTCCGGCGGCAAGACGGCAAGAATCCGTTGCGCTTGCATCCAGCAGATCGCCAACAACGGAATCCCAAAGAGCCAGCGCCAACCCACCTCAATCAGCGTGAGCGAAGGTCGCGTGAAGACCCAACCCATCTGTCCAACGAGCGACTGGGTTCCGCGCAGAGGTGCCGCCATGCTGCTCCTTCTGAATACGATTGCGATTGAGATATCCCACCCTAGCCGCAAAAACAAGAACGCGGCGAGGGTGGGGCACCCAGCCGGTGGAAATTCGCGAATTCCCAGGTCTCAAAATCGAGACCTGGGCCACCCGATTGTTGAACGACGACGTCTATTTCACCACCAGGTTCACCAGTTTGCCGGGAACCACAATGATTTTCACCACGGTTTTCCCTGCGGTTCGCAACTGAACTTTTTCGCCGGCCAGGGCTGCGGCTTCGATAGCTTTGGAGCCGGCATCGGCAGCGACACGCACCACGGTTACCAGCTTGCCGTTGATCTGCACCGGGATTTCCAACTCGTCTTCCTTGGCCAATTCAGGGTCGCTGACCGGCCAGGGAGCGCGCAGAATTGCGTCCTTTTCGCCAAGCTCTTCCCAAAGCTCGGACGCAAGATAAGGCGCAAACGGGGCCAGCAGCAGCACCAGCGTACGTAGCAGCTCGCGCACCACCGGTGCGGGAATCTCGCCCGCTGCCAGTTGCGCGTCGGCCGCCTGAATCTCGTTGACCAGTTCCATGATGGCCGCCACGCATGTGTTGAAGTGCCAGCGGCCTTCGAAGTCCAAAGTGATTTTGGCGATGGTCTGATGCAGCTTGCGCAACAGCGCCGCTCCATCGTTTTGCGTCTTTGACTGGCTTTGCGCGGCCAAGCGCGCCACCGGCGCATACTTAGTGACCAGCCGCCAGACGCGCGCCAAAAAGCGGCTCACTCCGGCGACGCCATCTTCCTGCCAATCGAGATCGCGGTCAGGCGGCGCTGCAAAGAGAGCGTACATGCGCGCCGAGTCGGCGCCGAAGCGGGCCACCATCTCATCGGGCGAGACCACATTGCCCTTGGACTTGGACATCTTGGAGCCGTCTTTGATGACCATGCCCTGCGTGAACAGGCGATGCACCGGCTCATCGTTCTCAATCAGCCCCAGGTCGCGCATCACCTTGGTCCAGAAGCGCGAATAGATGAGGTGCAGAATGGCGTGCTCCACACCGCCAATGTATTGGTCGATGGGGAACCAGTACTTCGCAATCTTCGAGTCGAATGGCGCGCGCGAGTTTTTCGCGTCCGTATAGCGATAGAAATACCAACTAGAGTCAACGAAGGTGTCCATCGTGTCGGTCTCGCGCCGCGCCGGCCCGCCGCATTTGGGGCAGGTGACGTTGACGAACTCCGGCACGCG
>Ga0224559_1002113_pt1 | contig 10415 bp, 8 predicted proteins | sample 714S33034metaG_FD_180676 | JGI IMG/M metagenome (GOLD analysis project Ga0224559, IMG submission 180676) | Peat soil microbial communities from Stordalen Mire, Sweden - 717 S3 30-34 | ecosystem: Environmental > Terrestrial > Soil > Wetlands > Peat | place: Sweden: Norrbotten County, Stordalen... | reverse complement strand
TGCCGGGCGACAGCATCGCCGCGCCGCTGACGCCGAACGGCGAGCCGAGCGCGGCAGTCATCGCCGCGATCGTCCGCGCGTCGTCGAGGCGGCGGACGACGATGGTCGCCTCGCTCTCCGGCCTCGGCAGCAGCTTGAACGTCGCCTCGGTGAGGAAGCCGAGCGTCCCCAGAGCGCCGCAATTGAGCTTGACCAGATCGAGGCCGGCGACGTTCTTCATCACCCGCCCGCCGGTCATGATCGCTTCGCCGCGGCCGTTGACCAGCCTCAGTCCGATCACGCCGTCGCGCGCCGCCCCGGCGCTGACGCGGCGCGGGCCGGAGGCGTTGGCCGCGACCAGTCCGCCAACCGTCGGCTCGCCGCCGCCGCCGTAAAGCGCGCGATGATCGATCGGCTCGAACGGCAGCATCTGGCCATGCGCGTCGAGCGCCGCCGCGATCGCTGCGAGCGGCGTTCCGGCCTTGGCTCGCAGCACCATCTCCGCCGGTTCGTGGAAGACAATGCCGTCGAGCCGCGCGCTCGACAGGCGGCGCTTGCCTTCCGACGGCCGACCGAAGCCGGCGCGCGAGCCGCCGCCGACGATGTCGAGCGTTTCGCCGCGCCCGCGCGCCTCGGCGACCATCGCGCCAGCTTCCGCTTCATCGTTCGGCGCCAGCGTCGCGACGTCGTCGGCGATCACGCGCCTCTCCCTTCAAGTGGGAAGACCTTGGCCGGGTTGAGTTGCGCGGCGGGATCGAACGCCGCGCGCACGCGCTTCTGTTGGGCGAGGTCGGCAGGGGCGTACTGGCAGGACATCAGGTCGCGCTTCTCGATCCCGACGCCGTGCTCGCCGGTCAGGCTGCCGCCGAGCGCGACGCTCATCTTCAAGATTTCCGCGCCGGCGTCCTCGGCTTTTTGCCGCTCGGCCGGGTCGTTGACGTCGTAGAGAATGAGCGGATGCATGTTGCCGTCGCCGGCGTGGAAGACGTTGGCGACGCGCAGGCCATGGCCGGCGCAAATCTCGCCGACGCGCTGCAGCGCCTCGGGCAATCGGCTCGTCGGCACTGTGCCGTCCATGCAGATGTAGTCGGCGACGCGGCCGGTTGCGCCGAAGGCCGACTTGCGTCCTTTCCAGATCTGCGCGCTCTCCATCGCCGACATCGACTCGCGCGTCACGCGAACGCCGTGCCCCTTGGCGATCGCCGCGATGCGGGCGAGTTCGGCCGTCATCTCGGCCTCGCTCCCTTCGACTTCGACGATCAGCATCGCTTCGACGTCGAGCGGATAGCCGGCGTGGGCGAAGTCCTCGCAAATCGCGATCGCCGGCCGGTCCATGTATTCCATCGCCACCGGCACGATGCCCGCGCCGATGATCGCCGCGACGCAGCGGCTCGCGTCGGCGCAGGAATCGAAGCCGAACAGCACCGGGCGCGCGCCTTCGGCGGCGCGGATCAGCCTGACCGTCGCTTCGACGACGATGCCAAGCTGCCCCTCCGAGCCGCAGACGAGGCCGAGCCAGTCGAGACCGGCGGCGTCGGGTTCAGATCCGCCGAGGTCGAGGATGTCGCCGTCGAGCGTGACGAGCCGGACGCCAAGCAGGTTGTTGACCGTCACGCCATATTTCAGGCAATGCGCGCCGCCGGAGTTCATGCCGACGTTGCCGCCGATCGTGCAGGCGAGCTGCGAGGACGGGTCGGGCGCGTAGAAGAAGCCGTCCGCCGACACGGCTTCGGAGATGGCGAGATTGGTGACGCCCGCCTCGACCCGCGCGTAGCGGTCGGCGAGGTTGACCTCGAGGATGCGATTCATCTTCGACAGGCCGACGACGATCGCATCCTCCTGCGGGATCGCGCCGCCGGAAAGCGACGTGCCGGCGCCGCGCGGCACGACGTTGACGCCGGCGTCGCGGCAGAACCGCATGACGCGCGCGACCTCGTCGACCGAGCGCGGCAGAACGACGGCGAGCGGCAGGCGACGATAGGCGGTCAGGGCGTCGGTCTCGAAGGCGCGCCGCCCGGCGAGGTCGGCGATCAGGCCGTCGGCCGGCAGGATCGCCGCTAGGCCGGAAAGGATCGCGTCGCGGCGGGCGAGGATGGAGGCGTCGACGGACGGAAATGCGATTGACGGCATGGCGACGCTCCTCCCTGATCTTGCAACCATAGGAGAGGCGTGGCGGGAATGCGAGAACGCTTTCAGCGCTCTCTTAAGGCCCGGTGACGGCCGGGATGATCCAAGGAATGACGAATTGCTGCAGGGCGACCAACAGCCCGACGAGGAGCGTCAGGACCACGCTGTGGGGGAACGTGCGGGCGAAGACTTCGCCCTCCCGCCCCTTCAGATCGGTTACCGAGACGCCGGTGGCGATGTTCTGTGGCGAGATCATCTTGGCCATCACGCCGCCCGAGGAATTGGCCGCCGCGAACAGCACCGGGCTGTAGCCGAGCTGCTTGGCGGCGACGACTTGCAGATTGCCGAACAGCGCGTTGCCCGAGGTGTCGCTGCCGGAGAGGAACACGGCGATCCAGCCGAGAAACGGCGACAGCAGCACGAACGGCGCGCCGACCGAGGCGACGCCTTGGCCGAGCGTATAGGCGAGGCCGGAATAGTTCATCAGATAGGCGAGGCCGACGATCAGGCAGACGGTGACCAGCGCAAGCCAGATTTGCTGCGCCGTTCGCTTGACGCTGGCTGCGTAACCGCGAAGGCTGAGGCCGGAGATCAGCGCGGTGACGATCCCGGCCGCCAGAATTGCAGTGCCGGATGCAAGCGGCTGGAATTGCCATACCGCAGCGTAGGGTTTGTCGGCGTAGAGCGTGACGGCGATCGCCTTGTCGAGGCCGGGCCAGGCCATGTCGATCTCGCCGACGGCGAAGATCTTGAACCAGGTCCAGACAATGACGACGGCGACGACGATGAGCCACGGCGCCCAGCCCTGCCAGGCTGGCACGCCGCTCGTCGTCTCGGCGGCGGGGTCGGGTCTGACGATGGCGAATTCCGGATCGGGGGTCGGTCGCCAGACTTTCAGGAAACCCAAGGTGACGATCAGCGAGCCGAGCGAAGCGAGCACATCGGTCAGCGAATAGTCGATGTAGTTCGAGGCGAGGAATTTCCACACCGCAAAACTGCCGCCCGCCGCCAGCAGCGCCGGCCACGTCGCGCGCACCGAGCGCGCGCCGCCATAGAAGGCCATGACGTAGAACGGCAGGATCAGCGCCACGAACGGCAATTGCCGACCGATCATCGCCGCCAGGACGTTGGCGGGCAGGCCGGTGACGGCGGCAAGCACGGTGACGGGCGCGCCGAGCGCGCCGAACGCCACCGGCGCGGTGTTGAAGATCAGCACGTAGACCAGCGCCTCCAACGGCGCGAAGCCGACCAGGATGAGCAGCGAGCTGGCGATCGCCACCGGCGCGCCGAAGCCCGCCACGCCTTCGAGTAGCGCGCCGAAGCAGAAGCCGATGGCGATGAGTACGATGCGGCGGTCATTGGGCAGATGATCGATCGTCCAGCGCCGGAACGCGTCGAAGTGGCCCGAGGTCACTGCGATGTTGTAGAGCAGCATCGCGTTGACGACGATCCACATCACCGGCCAAAGCGCGAACGCCACGCCGTACAGCGTCGCTGCGGCCGCGATGCCGGGCGGCATGCGCCAGACGCCGACCGCAATAACGAGGCCGACGATCAGTCCGGCGAGCGAAGCCTGCCAGGCAGGTCGGCGCAACCCGCCAAGCATGACCAGCACGGTCAGAATCGGCAGACTCGCCATCGCGAAGGAGAGCCACAGGCTGCCCGCCACCGGCGTCAAGAGTTGATGAAACACGACGATCGTCCCCCCTCGTCGACCGCCGCCTGGCGGGGCGCGAAGCGAATGCCATGCGGTCTGCGACGTCAGGGCGGAAGGCTTGTTGGTAGTTTCAATTTGCCTGAGTGTCCACGGCTAAGTCGCACGCCGTTGAGTGCAAAGGATAGGCGAAATTTCCGCACGCCGGCGACCGAAACCGTCGCGGCGGCGCAGTCGCCTTCACGTGCGCGGCGAGGCCGCCTAGACCGCCACCGGCTGCGGGACCATGCCTTTGGCGCCGAACACGCGGCGGTAGCGCGCGATCTCTTCGGGCGATCCGAGCACCTTGTTGGGATTGTCGGACAGCTTGACCGCCGGCCGCCCATCGACGTCGGCGACCTTGCAGACGATCGAGATCGCCTTCAGCTCGCCGTCGATTCCGTCGGTCGCGCAACCCTTGAAGTCGTTGGTGAGGTTGGTGCCCCAGCCAATCGAGACGTTGAGGCGGCCGCGCAACGCTCTGACGGCGGTTTCGATCGTCTCGATATCCATCCCGTCGGAGAGGACAAGCAGCTTCTCGTGCGGATCGCGCCCGCGCTTGCGCCACCAGCCGATCAGCTCGTGCGCCGCCGCCAGCGGCTCCTTCGAATCCGGGCGGGCGCCCTTCCAGTCCGCCACCCAATCCGGCGCGCGCGCCAGGAAGTCGGTCGAACCGAAACAATCGGGCAGCACGATCAGCAGGTTGCCGCCATACATGCGCGCCCAGTCGCGCAGCACTTCGTAGGGCGCCTGGCGCATCGCCTCGTCGTCGGCGGCGAGGGCGGCGTAAACCATCGGCAGCTCGTGGGCGTTGGTGCCGATCGCCTCGAGCCCGGTGTCCATCGCGTGCTTGATGTTCGAGGTGCCGATGAAATTATCGCCGAGCCCCTCCTGCAGCGCCTCGACGCACCAACGCTGCCAGAGGAAGCCGTGGCGGCGGCGGGTGCCAAAATCGGAGATCTTCAGCGGGCCTTCGGTGGCGAGCACGCGCAGGCGCTCGACTTTGCTCCACAGCTTGGCCTTGGCGCGGGCGTAGAGCACGTCGAGGTTGAAGCGGCTCATGCCGCGCATGGCGGCGCGCGCCCGCAGCTCGTTGATGATCGCCAGCGCCGGAATCTCCCACATCGTCGTGTGGGTCCACGGTCCGGCGAAGCGCAGCTCGTATTGTCCGTCTTTGCGGGTGAGTTCGTATTCCGGCAGGCGGAACTCGGCGAGCCACTCCATGAAAGCCGGCTCAAAAATCTGTCGATCGCCGTAGAATGTGTTGCCGGCCAGCCAGATCAGTTCGTTCTTGGCCACGCGCAGCGACCGCGCGTGGTCGAGCTGGTCGATCAGCTCGCGCTCGTCGACGATGTCGGCGAGGCGCACCTCGCTGGTGCGGTTGTGCAGCTGGAAGGTGACCTGGCGGTCGCGATGCAGCTTCCAGATCATCTGCTGCATCAATAGCTTATAGAAATCCGTGTCCAGCAGCGTCCGCACGATCGGGTCGATGCGGAAGGTGTGGTTGTAGACACGCGTGGCGATATCCGGGATCATGCCGCCTGACATTAGGGCGCGCCGGGACGGGCGACAAGGGCGGCGCGGGCCGACCCGGAGGGTGATTGAAACGTGTCGGAAAGCCCAGCGGCAAAGGCGCAGCTTCGCGTCGGCCTGTTCGTCACCTGTCTCGTCGACCTGTTTCGCCCGACCGTCGGCTTCGCCGCGGTCAAGCTGCTGGAGGACGCCGGCTGCAAGGTCGTCGTGCCGAAGCAGACCTGCTGCGGCCAGCCGGCGTTCAATTCCGGCGACCGCGCCGACGCCCAGGCGATCGCCCGCCGCACGATCGATGCGTTCGCAGGCTGTGACTACGTCGTGGCGCCGAGCGGCTCCTGCGCCGGCATGCTCGCCAAGCACTACCCGGATCTGTTCGCCGACGAGCCGGACATGGCGATCAAGGCCGCCGCCTTCTCGGCCAAATGCTGCGAGCTGACGAGCTTCCTGGTCGACAAGCTCGGCGTCACCAGCGTCGTCGCGCGCTTTTCCGGCGTCGCCGCCTATCACGATTCCTGCTCGGGCCTGCGCGAGCTCGGCGTGCATGACCAGCCGCGCAAGCTGCTCGCCAGCGTCGAAGGCCTCAGCCTGGTTGAACTCGACGAGGCCGACGTCTGCTGCGGATTCGGCGGAACCTTCGCGGTCAAGTACGGCGAGCTGTCCGACGCGATCGTCGCCCGCAAGAGCGACAAGATTGTCGCGACCGGCGCCGACACCCTGCTCGCCGGCGATCTCGGCTGCCTGATGAACATGGCGGGCAAGCTGCAGCGTCAAGGCCGGGCGGTGAAGGCGCGCCATGTCGCCGAGGTGCTGGCCGGCATGACCGACGAACCGGCGATCGGCGAGCCGGCCGAGGACGACGCGCGGTGACCGTCGCGATCACAACGCCGCGCTTCAAGGACAATGTCCACGACGCGCTGAACGATCAGCGGTTGCAGGGCGCGCTGCCGCATGCGCGCAATTTCATCGGCCGGCGCGCCGAGGCGGCGGCGCGGCTGCCGGAATTCGACGCGCTGCGCGACAGCGCCCGCGCGATCAAGGATCACACGCTCGCCCATCTCGATCTCTATCTCGAGACCTATGAGCGCAAGGTCGTCGAGGCGGGCGGCCACGTGCACTATGCGCGTGATTCCGACGAAGCGGTCGCGATCATCCTCGACATCTGCAAGGCGCGCGACGCCAAGGTGGTGACCAAGGGCAAGTCGATGGTCTCCGAGGAGATCGGCCTCAACGCGGCGCTCGAGCGCGAAGGGATCAACGCGGTCGAGACCGATCTCGGCGAATACGTCATCCAGCTGCGCGGCGAGGCGCCCTCGCACATCATCGCTCCGGCGATCCACGTCACCCGCGACGACATCGAGGCCGACTTTCGCCGCGCCCACCGCGATCTTGCGCCCGACCGCGACCTGTCACAGCCCGAGCAACTGCTCAGCGAGGCACGCGCGATCCTGCGCGACCGCTTCCTGTCCGCCGACGTCGGCGTCACCGGCGCAAATTTCCTCGTCGCCGAGACCGGGACGTCGATCATCGTCACCAACGAGGGCAACGGCGACCTGACCCAGACCCTGCCCAAGGTCCATGTCGTTCTCGCCTCGCTCGAAAAGATCACGCCGACGCTCAACGACGTGGCGCAGATCCTGCGCGTGCTCGGTCGCTCGGCGACCGGACAGGACATGTCGGTCTACACCACCCTGTCGACCGGCCCGCGCCGCGCCGGCGACCCCGACGGGCCGGAGGAATATCACGTCGTGCTGCTCGACAACGGCCGCTCGGCGACGCTCGGCGGACCGTTCGCCGACATGCTGCGCTGCATCCGCTGCGGCGCCTGTATGAACCATTGTCCGGTCTATCACGCGGTCGGCGGCCACGCTTACGGCTGGGTCTATCCCGGGCCGATGGGCGCGGTGCTGACGCCGCTGCTGATCGGCGTCGCCGAAGGCGGCCATTTGCCCAACGCGTCGACCTTCTGCGGTCGTTGCGAGGCGGTCTGTCCGATGCGCATCCCGTTGCCGAATCTGATGCGCGCGTGGCGCGAGCGCGAGTTCGAACGGCGCCTGACGCCGCCGCTGGCGCGCGCCGCGTTGCGGCTGTGGGCGTTCTTCGCCAAGCGGCCGGCGCTCTACCGGCTCGCGGTCGAGCCGGCGACGCGCGCGCTCGGCCTGATCGGTCGCCGCCGCGGCCGCTTTGTCTGGCTGCCGTTCGCCAGCGGCTGGACGCGCGGCCGCGATTTGGCCGCGCCGCAAGGCGCGACCTTTCAGAGCCGGTGGCGGGCGAAGAGCGGGGCGGTCAGATGAGCGCGCGCGACGAAATTTTCGCCACGATCCGCCGCTCGCTGCGTGTCGGAGCGTTCGAGGGACCACGTCGCGACGCTGTCGCCGCGCGCCTCGCCCGGGCGCCGGCGGGAATCATTCCGCGGCGCGGGCAGGGTGAGGCGGTCGAGCGACTCGCGACCTTCAAGTTCGAGGCGGAGCGCGTCCAGGCGACGGTCGCCGAAGTCGACGCCGCCGCCGACGTCCCGGCCGAGATCGCGCGCTACCTGCGCGACAACAACCTGCCGGCGACGCTGCGCTTCGGCGACGACAAACGCCTCACGGACATGCCGTGGGCGCCGTCCGCGCTCGAAATCGCGCGCGGACCCTCCGAGGGCGACGATCTCAACGCGGTCAGCGCCGCCTTCGCCGCCGTTGCGGAGACCGGCACGCTGGCGCTCGTCTCCGGCCCCGACAATCCGACGACGCTGAACTTCCTGCCCGACAATCATTTCGTCGTCGTCTTCGCCGCCGACGTCGTCGCCGACGTCGAGAGCGTCTTCGCCCGGCTGAAGGCGGCCTATGGGGCCGGCGCGTTGCCGCGCACCGTCAATTTCATCACCGGTCCGTCGCGTTCGGCCGACATCGAGCAGACCCTGCTGCTTGGCGCCCACGGGCCAAGGCGGCTGCATATTGTCGTGGTGAAGAGCTGATCGGAGGAGGCGGCGCGCTGGTTTTCGGCAACCCGCCGCGGTTGGTTGGTCCGAGTCGCCTGACGGCGCTCGAAGCGGTTATCGCCGTGTTTGGACGCGTTGTCCTTTTAGCAGCTCGCTCCGTGAGAAAACCGAAATGTCGCACGGCCGAAACAAATATCAGTCCCGCGACAACCGCGCGCGCGGCCGTCAGCTCCTTTGGCTCGAATGGGACCCGATCGGCGTCAACGAGGCCTCCGAAGCGCCCGACGAGTACGACCGATATGCGGACGCGGCCTATGTCATGCTGATGGACGAGCGCGCGAACGCCGAGGCGATCGCCGAATATCTCTATTGGGTCGCCGCCGTGCACATGGGATTGGGCGAAAGCGAGGAACGGGCGGAGGCCGCTAGCATGATCGCCGAGAAGCTGGTCGCGCTGCGGCCTGAGTTTGAAACGCACTAGGACGGGCGCGCTCGCGCTGACCAACAGGCTTTGTGAAGCGATGCCGAGCAACTACGAATTCGTCGACGATCTGATCAACGATTGGGCGAAGCGCCATACCCTGACACTCAATACCAGTTTTTCCGGTCGAGAGGCTCGCTACGCCTATTGCTCCAGCATCGCGGGCGAGTGCTTTCAGATTTCGATCGACCCGCCGTCCGTCGGCGCCGTCAGCGTTTGCTCATGGTGTGTGGAAGGCAGGCGGGAAGATGATCCGCCGCGATATTGGAGGTCGACGCCCGCCGAGCTGGGGTCGGCTTTGGAGAAGGCGTATCAAACGGTTGAAGAGTGGATGGCCCCGTCGGAACGGCTCTTTCCTAAATTGAAGTCCTGAGGCGTCTCGACTGACACGCAATCGCATCTCCCCGCCTCAAACCAGCCTTCGTCGCGATTTAGTAACCATCCCGTAGCTAAGAAACGGGATGTGGCGAGGTCTGTGGCGATGGTGTTTCGGCGGCTTTTGGCGGGCGGACTGACGGGGTTGGCGCTCGTTTGCGCGACGGCGGCGCTCGCCGAGGGTACGGCTGCGCCCGCCCAGGCGCCCGCGCTCGACCCGGCGGCGATCCCGATCCCGGCCCCTATCCCGGTTCCCGCCGGCGTCCCGGCCGCCCAGGCGCTGCCCGGCGAAGCCGCCGCGCCGGCGGCGCCCGCCGCGACGCCTTCGTCGGCGCCGATTCCGGTCGCCGCCGCGCCGGCCAAGCCGAAGAAGATTGCGCCGCCGCCGCCGCCGCTCGAAACCGCGTTGTCGACCGATCCCGCGCCGACGCTGACGCCTGACACCGCCATCCTGACCGCCAAAGCGGCCGATCGCTACGCGGCGATCGACGCCGCAGGCGGCTGGCCGACCGACATCGCGCCGCTCAATTCCCACTCCAAGGGGCCGGCGGTCGCCGACCTGCGCCGCCGCCTGGCGATCGAGGGCGATCTCGATCGCCCCGCCGCCGACGGGCTGGCGGCGTTGGCGTGGGACGCCGACCTCACCTCCGCGGTCAAGCGCTTCCAGGCGCGCATGGGCCTGCGCCAGACGGGAACCGTCGCCGGCGCGACGCTGAAGGCGCTCAACGTCCCGGCAAGCGCGCGCGCGCAAGAACTCGCCGCCAGCGCGCGTCGGCTTGCCGAGCTCACATTTCCGTTTGGCGACCGTTATGTCGTCGTCAACCTGCCGGCGACGGCGGTCGAAGCGGTCGAGAACGGCGTTGTCGTCCACCGCTATGCGGCGATCGTCGGCGACGTCGATCATCCTTCGCCGCAAATCGCCGCTCATGTCGCGGCGATCAACCTCAATCCAACCTGGACCGTGCCGGTCTCGATCATCAAGAAGGAGATCATCCCGCACATGCAGCGCGACCCCGGCTATCTCGCCCGCGAGAAGATCCGTATCCTCGACGGGACGGGCGCCGAGATCGATCCCAAGCGCATCGACTGGTCGACCGAGCGCGCCGCCAACTACACGCTGCGGCAGGATTCGGGCGCCGGCAATTCGCTGGGCTCCATTCGCATCGACATGCCGAACAAAGAGGCCGTCTACATGCACGACACGCCGTCGAAGCGGCTGTTCGGCGCCGACTACCGTTTCCTCAGCCATGGCTGCGTGCGGGTGCAAGGCGTCTACGATCTCGCCGCCTGGCTGCTCGAAGGAA
>Ga0224559_1002111_pt1 | contig 10421 bp, 8 predicted proteins | sample 714S33034metaG_FD_180676 | JGI IMG/M metagenome (GOLD analysis project Ga0224559, IMG submission 180676) | Peat soil microbial communities from Stordalen Mire, Sweden - 717 S3 30-34 | ecosystem: Environmental > Terrestrial > Soil > Wetlands > Peat | place: Sweden: Norrbotten County, Stordalen... | reverse complement strand
CTCCATCTCCTCAGGCTTGAACGCAGGTGACAAGGTCATCGTCTCCAGCACTCAGTTCCTGGTGAACGGAATGCCGGTTGTCCCGATGGGTGGCTGAGGGATAGGTTGTTGCTGATCATAATGGCTGGTCGAGAATTGTGATTTTCCGGGTCTGAATATCGAGACCTGAGTGCCTACGATTTCTTGCTCTGGTAGTGCCTCGATACGCGTTTTCTATTGAAAGAAGGCTACTTTTGTTTGTCGATTTCTTTATTCATCGGCCTGTATTTGCGACGGTCTGTGCGCTGCTTGTCATTCTGGCCGGCGCGGTGTGCATCCCCAATTTGCCGGTCGCCATGTATCCCACGCTCGCGCCTCCGCAGGTGGAGCTGGACTGCAATTATGTGGGCGCCAACGCCGACACCGTCGAGAAAGCGGTTACCATTCCGCTGGAAGAAGCCATCAACGGCGTTGAGGGAATGCGCTACATCAGCTCGTCAAGCACCAACAGCGGTACAAGTTCCATCACCACCACCTTCAAGACCGGCTACAACCTTGACATCGCCGCCGTGGACGTGCAAAATCGCGTGGCCAGCGTTACGGGCAGGCTGCCTGCAGCGGTCAACGCGACTGGCATCAGCATCACCAAGGCTTCTCACAATTTTGTCTTTGGCGCCGGTTTTTATACTCTCGATGGCCGCTATTCGCCCGAGTTCATCTCCAACTATCTCGACATTTATGTAAAGGATGCCCTCAAGCGTGTGCCCGGCGTTGGCGACGTGATGATCTTCGGCGAACGCAAATACGCCATGCGCGTCTGGCTTGACCCGGTGCGCCTTGCCGCGCGCGGACTCACCACAACCGACGTGGTCAATGCGCTGACCGAGCAGAACGTCGAGATTCCAGCTGGCCAGCTTGGTCAACCGCCCTCGGATTCGAAGCAAGCCTTCCAGGTGCCAGTGCGCGTCGTGGGCCGTCTATCCAGCCCTGCGGATTTCGACAAAATTATCGTCAAGAACAGCGCCAACGGCCTGGTGCTGCTCAAAGATGTGGGTCACTCAGAGGTTGGCGCCGAAGACTATAGCTCCGTGCTTAAATACTCTGGCCGCGATGCGATGGGCATCGGTGTCATGCAACTTTCGAACGCCAATGCCCTTGAAGTAGACCGCCAGGCCAAGGCCGTGCTGGAGGAACTCTCCAAGAGCTTTCCTCCAGGCCTGCAATATGCAATTGCCTTCGACTCAACCACAGTCGTCGGCGACTCCATCCGCGAAGTGCTGTTTACGCTGGTTGTGGCCGTCATCATTGTCATTTCTGTCATCTTCCTCTTCCTTCTGGACTGGCGCGCCACCATTATTCCCGCTGTCACCATTCCGGTCTCGCTGATCGGAACCTTCGCCTTCATCAAATTGTTCGGCTTTTCCATCAACTCGCTTACCCTCTTCGGCATCACTCTGGCCACGGGACTAGTAGTTGACGACGCCATCGTGGTCATCGAAAACGTACAGCGCCACATCGCCATGGAACATTCCGATCCCCACGAGGCCACTTCACGCGCCATGGGCGAGGTCACCAGCGCGGTCATCGCGACCTCGATGGTCTTAATCGCGGTCTTTGTGCCGGTTTCGTTCTTTCCCGGCACCACGGGCATTCTCTATCGTCAGTTCTCGCTCACCATCGCGTTTGCCATCGCCATCTCGGCTTTCAATGCGCTTACGTTGTCGCCGGCCCTCTCGGCCATCTTTCTGCGCGGCGAAGAGGACCGTCCTCATCAGTTAGACTTCCTGCATATTCGCCCTCTCTCACGCCTCTTTGCTAAATTCATTCACTCCGCCGACGCGCAGATCAGTTGGCTGGCAGGCGCCTACGCAAAATCAATCCATATAGCGCTCCGGTTGCGCTATGCGCTGCTCGCATTATTCTTCGTCGGACTTGGTGCGACCGTGTGGACTTACCAGCATGTTCCCACTGGCTTTATTCCGCAAGAGGACCAGAGCTTCCTGATGGTGGTCGTACAAGCGCCTCCGGGCTCCTCGCTGGCCTATACCACGGCGCTCTCCGATCGGGCAGAGGCCATCATCGCCCAGAATCCGGATATTCGAGGAATGTTTTCGGTGATGGGTTTCAGCCTGGCTGGCAGCGCCTCCAATGCGGGCATGATGTTTATTTCGGCCAAGCCTTCCGATCAGCGACGTGGCAAGGGCCACTCCACTGCCGACATTGTGGCCGACCTCTCGCCCAAATTGCAGAGCCTGATGTTTGCGCCCAATGGCGGCCTGGTGGCGATGTTCCAGCCTCCCGCTGTCCCAGGCGTCGGCAGCTATGGCGGCTTCCAGTTCATGCTTCAGGATCAGGGAAGCAACACGCTCAGCGACCTGGACCGCGTTGCCCACCAGATGGTGGGCGCAAGCCGCCAGCGCAAAGACCTGACTGGCCTGATCACCACCTTTTCCGCCAATGACCCCCAGATGCTGGTCACCATTGATCGCGAAAAAGCAAAGGCGATGAACATTCCGCTCTCGCAGATCACCAACACGCTCAGTGTCTTCATGGGTTCGGAGTACATTAACGATTTCGACTTCAACAACCGCACCTACCGTGTTTTCGTGCAGGCCGATAAACCCTTCCGCATGTCTGCCCGCGATCTGCACAACTACTATGTGCGCTCCGACTCTGGCCAGATGGTCCCGCTCGACAACCTTGCCAAGGTAACTGAGAGTTCCGGTCCGCCGGTCATCACTCACTACAACCTCTTCCGCGCGGTTGAAATTGACGGCTCTCCGGCGCGAGGCTACAGCTCCGGCCAGGGACTCGTGTCCATGGAAGACCTCTTCACCAAAAACAAGATGCCGGGCATGACTTTCCAATGGACCGGCCTGACCCTCGACGAAATCGAATCCAGCGGCAGGGCCCTCATCATCTTCGGTCTTGGAATTCTTGTCGTCTATCTCACCCTCTCGGCGCAATACGAGAGCTTCGCGCTGCCCTTTATCATTCTTCTGGCCGTGCCCATGGCCGTACTTGGAGCTCTTGGTCTAATCTCGTTGCGCGGTCTCTCCAACGACGTCTACTGCCAAATCGGCCTCGTCATGCTCATCGGTCTCTCGGCGAAAAACTCGATTCTGATCGTCGAGTTCGCCGAGCAGTTGCGCCGTAAGGGCCGCTCCATCGCCGATGCGGCCGCCGAGGCCGGCGAGTTGCGCCTGCGGCCTATCCTCATGACCTCGTTCGCCTTTATCCTCGGCGTTCTGCCGCTGGTCTTCGCCACCGGCGCTGGCGCCATGGGACGGCGTTCCGTGGGCACCACCATTGTCGGCGGCATGTTGCTCTCCACGGTACTCAACCTCTTCTTTATCCCGGTGCTCTACGTGATTCTGAGCAGGCTGCTCCGGCGCGGCGATGACAAACCAACGCAACCGGCTGGAGCGTAAAAAATACGGGTGCCCCATCCATTCGCGCACTTTGCGAATGGGTGGGATACCACAATACTCAATCGTTCACGATTACTGCGCCTTCTGGTGCGCGATCACATAATCCTTGATGCGGTCGTAGACCTGACTGGTTACCACGCCGTACTCCACCAGGTCCATCTTGGTGCGGTAAGGCCGGAAGCGTACGATGCGCCCCGCCCAACTCGGCGTCATGCCGGGAACCTTCAGCAATTCATCGACACTGGCATGGTTGATGTCGATGCGTGCCTCGGGTGGCGGAGCCATTGCAGATGTCTTGGGCACGCCTCGGGTATCTCGGTCTTGATACTGCGCCGTCCCGGCCAGGCAAACTCCCAGCATTGCAATTGCTAAAGCCGCAAATCGCATTCTTGTTCGCACCGCACCATTTTCCGCCCTGCCGCACCTCGACCGCAAACTGTCATTGAGAAAAGATCATGTTCTATCTGGATGTGAGCTTGGAGATTGCTGTATGTACAGACGAAGTGTTCGTATTTTATTCGCCAATGCGCGCTCGCCGGAAGTATCCCATTTCTCCCTGTTTTCGAAGCCCATAGTTGTGATCGACCTGCAACAATTGATTCATGGCAAGACTCCCCGTTGTTCCCATTCCTGGCGGCCGCGTCCGCAAACGTGTCTTTAACCCGGTCAGTCTCATTTTTCTCCTGGCAATGGTTGCACTGCTGGTTCTATGCGTCGTCTTCTCCTGGACCACGCGCGATTCCATGGCGCATCTATCCTTCCTTTCGGGACGGGGCAGCGTTCGCAGTCTGGCTAACAACCACAAGACTCTCGTCGATTTGCGCCCCTGGCAAACGGCGGAGGCTCTGGCGCCCCTTGCCGTAACCGCCGAGGAGACTGAGTACGCGCACGACGCCGAGCGCCTGGCTGATCACGAGGTAGACCAGGCCTTCGCCGCGGCATTGCGCCAGGCCACCGCGCAGGCGCAGCATCGCATCCTCACGGGCGATGCGCTAGCGCTCTCGCAAAAGGTCGAGCAGCTTGATCAACTCATCAAGGAAGACCAGGCGCTGGTAAATAGTTTGACCCCGCCTTCCGCATCCCAAGCCAAACCGGCGAAAGACGCCGCACAGTCATCTGATGCTGCTGACGATCTTGATTTGGCCAAAGCGCAACTCGGACTGGATACCGACCAACTGGCCGACGCGCAGCAGGAGCTTGATCGCGCATCGGGAGATGACCGCGCGCAGATCCAAAGCGAGCTTGCCGCGCATGAAGCCCTGATGCGCAAGTACGACAGCGATGGGCACATCACTGGCGAGATAGCGGTTCTTTCTGTAAAGCGGCACGGCACGCTGGCAAGCCGCTTAGTGGCATGGAAGAGCCAGCTCGACCGTTATGCACTGATCCAGCAGGCGATGCGGCAGGCACAGGCCGATATAGCCAGCTTGACTGCCGAGAATAAGGCTGTTGAGGCCAAGGTCAATGCCGCTGCGGCTGCGCCGGGCGCTAATGCACCGGACCGTGCATCGAAGCTTGCCAATCTGACCGAACGGGCAGAGGAACGCCAGCTTCTCGCCATCTGCAACGACCGCATTCAAACCCAGCAGCAGCTTGCTGCCGTTTATGGCAAGTGGTCCGCCCAGGTGCTCTTGCAACATCGCACCTTGCTGCATCTGATTCTGCAATCGCTGGCGTTGATCGCCTTCATTTTCATCTGCATCATTCTTTGCGATGCCCTTGTGCGGTGGCTCATGGCCAATCCGGCGCTCGACCGGAGGCAGATGCAAACCCTGCGCTCCGTTCTGCAGTTGGGAATACAGGCCATTGGCGGCTTGCTTGTTCTGCTTGTCGTCTTCGGCTGGCCGCAGCAGATTTACACGATTCTGGGCCTGGCCACCGCTGGACTCACCATCGCTATGCAGGATTTCATCCTCGCGTTTTTCGGCTGGTTTGTCCTTATCGGCAAAAACGGCATTCGCATCGGCGATTGGGTTGAGATCGACGGCGTGAGCGGCGAAGTTACCGAGATCGGCCTGATGAGCACCTCCCTCCTTGAAACCGGAAATTTGGCTGAAAGAGGTCACCCAACCGGCCGCCGCATCACCTTCCTCAACAGCTTCGCAATTCGCGGAAAGTACTTCAACTTCACGACTGCCGGGCAGTGGATGTGGGATGAGATCACCGTCAGCATCCCGGAATCCGGCAATGCGCAAGAGATGGTGGAGCGCATTCGCAAGGCGGTGCAAGTAGAAACGAAAGAGAGTGCCGGAGTGGCGGAACAGGAGTGGAAGCGCGGTGCGCGCGGAGATGGCCTGAGCCGGTTCAGCGCCGATCCGGTGGTGAATCTGCGTCCGTCCGTTTCGGGCATCGACATCCAGGTGCGCTATGTGACTCGCGCATCCGAGCGCTTCGGAGTGCGTAACCGACTTTATCAGCACGTGATCGATTTGCTGCAGAGAGAGAGGAGACCAGTTCCGGCAGATGAAGCGCACGGGGCAGGGGATTCGGAGCGGCCATGATTAGTAGCTTCGAAGAATCTAAGGTTGACACCACGCGCATATTCCTTTATGGTTTGAATTAGATGCAGAGCCGCCGCCATCACGGTCACCACCATCATCATGGAATCCCCATGCCGGCGGACTTGCATGGCCTGAAGTAAACGGCCAGAAAGATCTAAAATAACCAAGCCCGCCGGCGATTCAGCCTGCGGGTTTTTTGCGTTTCCAGTAAAAACTCAACCGAGACGAAGGAAAACAATGAGCAATACAAAACCCGCAATCGATTTCGATAAGATGGACGGCCTAGCGCCGGGCATCGTTCAGGATGCTCGCACCGGCGAGGTGCTGATGCTTGGCTTTCTGAATCCCATCAGCTACGCCAAAACCCTTGAAACCGGCTTTGTCACCTTCTGGAGCCGCACCCGCCAGAAGTTGTGGATGAAAGGTGAAACCAGCGGCAACCGCCTGCGTGTTGTCTCTGCCGCGACCGACTGCGACAACGACACGCTGCTCTTTCGTGTCGTCGTCGAAGGCGACGGACTCGTATGCCACGAAGGTACGGTCAGTTGCTTTACCAAAGCCCTGGCCATGGCAGATGCCAACCAGCAGTCCGGCGAAAAGAAAGAGGTAACTCGTGGCTAACAAGCTAAGACTCGGTATTCCCAAAGGCAGCCTTCAGGATGCCACTATTGCCCTCTTCAAGCGCGCCGGCTGGAACATCTACGCCGACGGCCGCTCGTACTTTCCATCGATCGACGACCCTGAGATCGAATGTATGTTGATTCGCGCGCAGGAGATGGCGCGCTACGTCGATCACGGCGTTCTCGACGCCGGTCTCACCGGCATCGACTGGGTTGTTGAGAGCGGCCTGGACGTCACCAGTGTCACAACTCTCACCTATGCCAAGCAGAGCCGCCGCAAGGTTCGCTGGGTGCTCGCCGTTCCAGAAGACAGCGGCTTCGAGAAAGCCGAAGACTTGGAAGGCAAAATCGTGGCGACTGAGTTAGTTGAAGTCAGCAAGCGTTACTTCGCCGCCAAGGGCGTCAACGTCAAAGTCGAATTCAGTTGGGGCGCGACGGAAGTCAAGCCGCCTATGCTGGCCGACGCCATCGTCGAAGTCACGGAGACTGGCAGCTCGCTCAAGGCCAACCACCTTAAGATCATCGACACAATCATGGAAAGCGAAACGCATCTCATTGCTGGCCACAAAACTCTCTCGGATCCGTGGAAGCGCGAGAAGCTCGACCAGATTGCGCTCATGCTGCGCGGCGCCATCGACGCGCAATCGCAAGTTGGCCTGATGCTCAATGTGCAGCGCGCAGATCTCGATGCGGTCCTGGCCGTGCTACCCGCACTCAACTCGCCCACCATCTCCCAACTCAGCAACTCTGAATGGGTTGCGGTCAACACCATCGTCGATGAACGCGTGGCCCGCGACGTAATTCCCCGGCTCAAGGCAGCCAAGGCAACGGGCATCGTCGAGTACCCGCTCAACAAGGTTGTGCTGTAAGAGCGGTTTGGATGTATTCGAGAGGAGCGGGCTGAGTTCCGGGCTCGAACCTCTCCGCTGCATCTTGCTCCACGATTCACTGTGCGGCATCTCATGAGAGACAGAGGCAATGAAATGCAGTCGAAGGAATCAAGAAAAGAAGCGATCAAAAACTTCAAAGAACAAAAAGTACATGCAGGTGCATATGCAGTGCGATGCATTCCCACGGAACATGTGTGGGTTGGCGCTTCCCGGAATTTGGATGCAACGAAGAACGGATGCTGGTTCATGCTGCGCAACGGAAGTCACCAGGAAAAATCAATGCAGGCAGAGTGGAATGAGCGGGGTGAGATAGCCTTTGAATATGAAGTTCTGGACTCGCTGAATGAAGAAGCGCATCCGTTGAATGTTGCCGCGCTACTGAAGGAAATGAAGAGCGCGTGGGTTGCTCGGTTGGGCGCATCGCCGCTTCTTTGATCCGGTGCAAAGGATGTTTTACTTTTGCGTAAGCACTGCATGAACTCGAATGGCTGAAGACACAGGAGAAGGTGGATGAAGATCATCCGCACCACTGGACGAGGAGCGCGGCAAATTGCGGAATTGCTGGCCACGCTGGAACAACGTGGCAGCGCAGCGCTGGATGCCGTGCTGCCCACCGTCAGGCGCATTGTCGTCGATGTGCGCAAACGCGGTAACCGCGCTTTGTTGCGCTATGCCGCCCAATTCGACGGTCTCAGCGGAGTTGGCGCCCTGCGCGTAACTCCCCGCGAAATGGCCGCTGCGTGGAACGCGCTCGATTCTGCTATGCATGAGGCGCTGATGACTGCGGCCAATCAGATTCGCGGCTTTGCCGTGTCTCAACTGCCTGCCTCATTCAGCGAAGTGTCAATCGCCGGCCTCTCCACAGGTCAGCTTGTTCGGCCTCTCGGATCGGTAGGCTGCTATGTTCCCAGCGGCCGTCATCCGTTGCCTTCCACGTTGCTGATGACTGCAATTCCCGCTCAGGTAGCGGGCGTCCAGCGCATCGTGGTCGTCTCGCCCAAGCCCGCGCCAGAGACCCTCGCCGCTGCGCACCTGCTTGGCATCACCGAGTTTTATCGCTTGGGCGGTGCGCATGCCATCGCCGCGCTGGCTTACGGAACAGCGAGTGTTGCGCGCGTAGACAAGATTGTCGGTCCGGGCAATCTCTACGTCACCGCCGCCAAACGCCTTGTGGCCTTCGACTGCGCCATCGACATGCTCGCTGGCCCCACGGAAATTGTCGTCACCAGCGAACGCGGCAATGCAGCCTATATCGCCTCTGACCTTGTCGCGCAAGCCGAGCACGATCCTGAAGCACTGGCCATCTTCATCACCACGCGCGCGGATCTCGCCAGGGAAGTTGCCGCTGAAACAAAACTCCGCAGCCGCGATAATGCGGTCGCGCGCCAGGCGCTCGATCGCAACGGACTGGTGGTCATCGCATCAAGCGTGGAAGAAGCGCGTGCAATTACGAATCGTCTCGCGCCCGAGCATTTAACCGTCGATGCCGCAAGCGATCTCGACTGGGTTCAGAACGCAGGCTCGGTCTTCGTGGGCCGTTGGTCCGCGCAGCCCATGGGCGACTACATCTCCGGACCTAATCACACGTTGCCCACGGGCGGTATGGCGCGGGTGCGCGGCGGCCTCAGCGTCAACGACTTCGTCAAACTTATCACCGTGCAGCAATACTCTGCGCAAGCCTTGCGTTCACTCGGCTCGCATGCAATTCTCTTGGCACTGGCCGAAGGTCTCACCGCCCACGCCGAGGCTATTCGTACGCGACTGGGAAAGAGGAGAACTCGTGACTGAAACTGCATCAAAACTTAACCCCGCGCCGCGCGCCCGCGTGCAGGCCATGAAGGAGTATCACCCTCCGCTCGGCTGTCGAGACGCACTGCGCCTGGACTTTAACGAGAACACTGTAGCCTGCTCGCCCAATGTACGCGAAGTGCTGGGCAATATTAGTGCTGGAAGCCTCACCCGTTATCCGGAGCGTGAGCCGGTTGAGGCTATCGTCGCCAGGCATCTCGGCCTCGCGCCTGAGCAGGTCGCGCTCACCAACGGCGTGGACGAAGCCATTCATGTGCTCTTTGAAGCCTTCCTCGACACCGGCGATGAACTGCTGCTGCCCGTCCCGACTTACACAATGTACGAGGTCTATGCCTCTGCTACCGACGCGCGTGTAATTCCAGTGCAAGCCGCGGATGACCTTAGGTTTCCATTTGAGCGCCTTCTTGCTGCCATCACACCGCGCACCAAGATCATCGCCATCGCCAATCCCAACAGCCCTACCGGCTCCTCAGCCACGCGTGCGCAACTCATGGAGATTGCTACGCGCGCGCCTCACGCTGTTCTGTTGGTCGATGAAGCCTATTTCCATTTTCATGGCGAGACGGTCATCGATCTGGTCGGTACTGTGCCCAATCTGCCCCGTCTTCCCAATCTCATAGTTGCGCGCACTTTCTCCAAAGCCTATGGACTTGCCGGATTGCGCCTTGGCTTGCTGGCCGGTCCTGTGGAATTGATGCGTTGGGTCAAGCGCGTGCTCTCGCCATACAGCGTGAACTCGCTGGCGCTTGCCTGCCTTCCACCAGCGCTCGAAGATACTGCCTATCTCGACTGGTACGTTGGCGAAGTGCTGGCCGCGCGCGCGGAGTTCGAAGCTGCGCTCGACCAAGCCGGCGTCCGTCGTTGGGCAAGCAAAGCCAACTTCATCCTCGTCGAAATCGGCGCGCAGCACAAGGAGTTTACGCGCTTGATGAGCGCCGCGGGCGTTCTGGTCCGCGACCGCTCCAGCGATCCCGGCTGCGACGGCCGTGTGCGCATCACCATTGGAACGCGAGAGCAGATGAGGCAAGCCGCCGTGGCTCTCAACGAAGTGCTGGCCACTTTGCGGGCCGGAAAAGAGGAGCAATGACTTTGAAGAAAAAAAGCATGGGTGCCCCAGATCCCGCTTCTGGGACCTGGGATGCCACTTCTGCCCTGCGTACCGCAAGCCTTGAGCGCAACACCACGGAAACG
>Ga0224559_1002108_pt1 | contig 10434 bp, 7 predicted proteins | sample 714S33034metaG_FD_180676 | JGI IMG/M metagenome (GOLD analysis project Ga0224559, IMG submission 180676) | Peat soil microbial communities from Stordalen Mire, Sweden - 717 S3 30-34 | ecosystem: Environmental > Terrestrial > Soil > Wetlands > Peat | place: Sweden: Norrbotten County, Stordalen... | reverse complement strand
GAAGCGTTTCAGCGTCGCCTCGCTGCCGGCCACCAACGCCACCACGATATCTCCGTCTCGCGCCTGCGCGACCCGCTCCAGCAGAATCATGTCGCCGTCGCAGATATGGTCGTCGATCATGGAGTTGCCGCGCACTTCCAGGGCATACGTGTCTCCGTGACCCGTGAAATCGGCGAAGTGCAGCACCTCGTGCTGCTCCACCGCTTCCAGCGGTGCGCCCGCCGCGATCCGCCCCAGCAGCGGAATCTCCGTGACTGCCGCCCTGGGACGCCGCTGCTCCTGCACATATTTCGGCGTCAGTTCCAGCGACCGGCTCTGGTTGAACCCGCGTTTCAGGTAGTTCTTGGCCTCCAGCACCGAGATATGTTTGTGTACCGTTGCCAGCGACGCCAGGTCAAGCCCGCGGGCGATCTCCTCAAAGCTCGGGCAGTAGCCGTTTTCGTCCACAAAATTGGCGATGAAATCCAGTACCTGCTTCTGCCGCTTGGTCAGTGCCATCGAAGCTCCTTGCCACCATTGTGGGCGAACAAAAAGTGAAAATCAAGCGAAATTGTGGCATAAGTGCTCAGTGGGGCAGCCAATCCTGGCTGCAGTCCGGCTTTCAGCCCGCCTTCATCCGGCAACTAGGGTTTCGGTCATGGCGCGAGAGCCGCCTGAAAGGCGGCTGCAGGCAAGATTGCCTGCCCCACGCTCAATGGCGCACTCCTTGGCCTCCCTCGCCGGCATAGCAAAACGTAGCCGCCGAGCGTTCCCGAGCCGCGGCGGCGCTCCACACCAGATCGGCCGGCGGGCGCCCCGTGGCCAGCCGCACCGCCTCATCGGCGTCGAGTGCCGGCAGCGGGAAACATTGCACCCAGATGGCCCCCGGGGTTCGCCGAACGAAGCCGATCAACTGTTCGGTGGGCGCCGCGCGCTCCACGAATTGGGCGCGCTTTTTGGTCCACAAGTAGAGGATGTTGTGCAGCAATATCAGGGCGAACACTGCGGCGGCGATCCGCCGTCCCTGGTACTTTGCCAGTGCCAGCCCCACCAGAAGCGCCAGTCCCGCGCTCGCCAGGTAGATCAGCCGGCTCGGAATCGCCGTGGAGTAGGTCAGGAAGCTGTACGGCACCAGAGCGATGCCAATCCAGGCCAGCGCCACCACCGCGCCCCGCCGAAATCGCCGATCGCCGCACAGGAAGAGGGCCAGCAGGGCCGGCCATCCCCAGATCCACAGCAGGCGCGCGAAGCTGTGCGGCCAGGAGAGCCAGAACGGCGCATGCAGCGAGAAGCTGCCGTCATGGAAACGAAACGAATTGGAGCGGCTCTGCGCGATCGAGGCCAGGGCCAGCAGCACCAGAACCACGTGCGGCGCCAGGTGGGGCAATCGGCGGCGCCACTCCTGGGGCTCCACGGCGAGCACGAACAGCGGCAGCAGGAAGATTGCGGTCTCCTTGGAAAGCAGGGCGAGAGCGAACAGCAGCACCCCCGCCAGCTCCTTCAGCCGCGAAGCCCTGGTGGAATCGGACGCGCTCAGAAAGCACCACAGGGACGCCATTCCGAAGAGGAACATCAACAGCTCGGTGATGGCCGAAAACCACATTACGGCCTCCTGGTGGCCCTCGTGCACAGCGAAGAATGCCGCGGCCCAGAATGCCGCCGGGCGCATGCGCGGCCAGGCAGCCGCCACGAAAAGCACCAGCCAGGTATTAGCGATATGCAACGCCAGAGTGGCGGCGCGAAAGACCGGCGGAGTGAGCCCGGCCACCTGCCAGAGGCCGTACATGGCCCAGAATTTGGTGGCGCGCAGACGAAACTGCGCATCGTGCAGCAGCGCGCCGACTCCGGCGGGCGATCCGTAGGTGAACGACTGCGAAAGGTCCGGGTAGTCGTCGGCGATCAGCGGGATGGTGAGCGATGGGGCGTATGCCACAAGCGCCACGGCGGCCAGAAAGAGCAACTGCCAGCCGAGCCGGCTGGGTAGATGGAGATTCAAGATACCAGTGTAGTGCCAGCACGGCATCTTTGCGACGCACCCCTGCCAGATCGCCGGATCTGCCGGTATTTGGGCAGCCGCCACCACATCGCGGAGCCCAACCGACCGGCGACGCCTTGATTCGTGGTGGTTTCGCACTCTGGCATAGGGCTTGCCATGTAAATCAATGGTCGCCCATGCTGAAAATCACGCTTCATGACAGTCCCGGCGAGTTTCGACTGAAACTCGAAGGCAGGCTGTCCGGGCCCTGGGTCAATGAACTGGAGCAGAGTTGGAAGACGGCCAGTTCCACCACCCATGGCCGGAAAACCGTCTTGGATCTCGGCGAGGTGGATTTCGTCGACCCGGCGGGCGAATCCCTGTTGGCGCGCATGCACGCCGAGGGTGTCGAGCTCGCCGCGGTGACGCCCTTGATCCGTGCCGTCGTAAGGGAATGTTGCCGGGCGCCGGCCTGTGGTACGGTGGGAAACGTCGGCTCCAAGCCTTGATGCCATCCACCGAACCTCTCCGTCCGGACCCCACGCGAGCGCGCTACGAGACGCTGCTCGAAGTCGCCGAATCCATCGCTGTCCATCACCAGCTCTCCACCCTCTTCACCGACCTCAGCCGCCTGCTCAAACGCCTGGTGCCCTTTGATTTCATCAGCCTCACGCTGGTCGACCCCAAAGAGCGCGTGGTGCGCCTGCACATTCTGGAGACCGAACAGCCGGTCCGCGGCGCCCCGTCGGGGAGCACGCCGTTCGAACAGACCCCCACCATCGCCGCGCTTCAGACCCGCAGCCCCTACTACATTCCCGACACCGCCACCGAGGAACGCTTCCCCATGATCCGCGATCTGTTGCGTGCCAATGGTATTCAATCGGTGTGTATCCTGCCTTTGTTCACGGCGCAGCGGGAAATCGGCGGGCTGCACTTCGGCTCGCTCACCAGCAATGCCTATTCGGCGGAAGACATCGAGTTTATGGGGCAAGTGGCCCGCCAGGTGGCTGTGGCGGTGGACAACGCGCTCCACTCCGAAGCCGCCGTGGCCTACGAAGCCCAGTTGGCCTACGAGCGCGACCGCCTGCGCACCCTGCTCGAAGTCAACAATGCCGTGGTGGGCTGCCTGGAGACCCGCGAGTTGTTTCAGGCCATCTCCGCGTCATTGCGCCGCACATTCGGTCTGGACTACGCCAGCCTGCTGATCCACGATCCCGAAATCGGCGCCCTGCGACTCCACGTGCTCGATTTCCCAGACGGCACGGGCGCCATCCGCGAGGACGCCGTTGTCTCGCTCGACGACAGCCCGGCGGGCTCCGTCTTCCGCGCCAGGCAGGGCCGTGTGTTCAGCCTGGAGGAGGCGCGTGCTGTTTCCCCCGCCACCGGCGCGTTGTTCGAACGCGAGGGCATTCAATCCATCTGCTCGGTTCCCTTGATCTCCCGCGGCACCGCTCTCGGCACGCTGAATGTCGGCTCGCGCCAGCCCGACCGCTTCCTGGGCGACGATCTGGGCTTCTTCACCCAGGTGGCCGGCCAGGTGGCCATCGCCCTGGATAACGCCCTCTCCTACGAGCGCATCGAAGAGCTCAATGAGCGGCTGGCGGAGGAAAAGGTCTACCTGGAAGACGAGATCCGCACTGACAGCCGCTTCGAGGAGATCGTGGGCCAAAGCCGTGCCCTGAAAGCCACCTTGAAGCAGTTGGAAACCGTGGCGCCCACCGATTCCACCGTGCTCATCTACGGCGAAACCGGCACCGGCAAGGAACTATTGGCGCGCGCCATCCACGACCTCAGCTCGCGCAAACAGGCCACGTTCGTCAAGCTCAACTGCGCCGCCATTCCCACCGGCCTGCTGGAAAGCGAACTCTTCGGCCACGAGAAGGGCGCGTTCACCGGCGCCATCGCTCAGCGGATCGGCCGCTTCGAGCTGGCCAACCGCGGCACCATCTTCCTGGACGAGGTGGGCGAGATCCCCATCGAGCTGCAATCCAAGCTGCTGCGCGTGCTGCAGGAGCGCGAGTTCGAACGCCTCGGCAGTTCGCGCACCATTCGCACCGATGCGCGCCTGGTGGCGGCCACCAATCGCGACCTGGGACAACTGGTGGAGCAGCGCCTGTTCCGCGCCGATCTCTACTACCGGCTCAACGTCTTCCCCATGACGGCGCCCCCCTTGCGTGAGCGGCGCGACGATATCCCGCTATTGGTGCGCTACTTCGTGCAGCAGTACGCCCGCCGCATGAACCGGCGGATCACCAGCATTCCCACCGAGTCCATGAACGCGCTGGCGCGCTATCACTGGCCGGGCAACATCCGCGAACTGCAGAACTTCATCGAGCGCGCCGTGATTCTTTCCACCGGCAGCACGCTGCAGGTCCCGGTGCGCGAGCTCAAGCGCGGTCCGCTGGGTGCCAGCGTGGTCACCCTCGAAGTCGCCGAGCGGGAGGCCATCCAGCGCGCGCTGCACGACGCCGGAGGCAAGGTGGGAGGGGATGCCGGCGCCGCCGCCAAACTCGGCATGAAGCGCACCACGCTGCAAGCCAAAATGCGCAAGCTGGGGATCGATACGAAGTGATCGGAGCCGCGGCCGTCAGGGAGCGGACCTGCACCGGGCCATATGCAGCGTTGTCTTCGGGTCCGCTTTTGAATCGTGTATTATGGAGTTGCGATGATGACGAACGTCCAGTTGTACCTGGCTATCGGCTTGCCCATCCTAGCAGTGCTGGCCAGCCTAGTCGTGTCGCTGGTCCAGATCTCCGGGATCAAGGAGGACATTCGCGAACTACGTGGTGAAATGCGTGGTTTGCGGAAGGATTCCCAGGACTCGCTCAGTGAGGCTCGTAAGGAAGCCAGGGAAGATCGGCTCCAGATCGCCGCCGATATCAAAGTGCTGACCGGCAAAGTCTACGAGATGATGGGGCAGAAGTAGGAGTTCTCGTCCACGCGCAGGTGTTCAGATTTCGGTCTGTGAGTCAGCGCCGCTCGCTCTACATCCCGCGCGCCTCAGAAGGTATGAAAAAACGTGGCGCATGCGGTTTCGCTTGCGAACCACGGGCTTTGGCAAGCATGCCCCACCAATGTGAAAACGGCCATGGGCCGGGTCGCTAGCCCGGCCACGGCCGCTGGTGAATAGTTTAGTTTAGCGGTCTTCCCTCGCGCGGTAGCGTAGCGCGAAGTCCAACTGCTTGATAGCTTCGTCGGTGGCGCGGATGGCCGCCTGTTTGTGGCCGCCGAAATCGTGCGGCGCCGCTCGCATGTACTCGCGCGCGTCCTTCAACGCGGCAATGGCGTTGACGATGCGTGGGTGCATGGCGCGTTCGTTTTGCGCAAACAGAGTGATTCCTGCGCTCAGGACCACTCCCAGAACGACTCCCGAAATGAATTTCATCTCCGTTTCTCTCCTTGGCGTGTGAATAACCGCCCAAAGAAGAGTGTAGCCCATCCACGGTGCGTATCGCGCTCTCGGGAGGTTCGCTGGCGGTGCCCCCTGTCGCCCGCTTCCTTAGAATCGCTTCAGCCCGCGCAACAAGCTATCCGTGGTCCCGCCCGACCGCAAGGTCACCGAGTGCACGGGCTTCCAATCCTTGTCCATGGTGCCGGCGTACTGCACGCTCTTGCGGTCGCCGCCCATCAGGATCACCGTCAGCTTGCGGTCCGGATAATCCAGCGCCTCGTATTGCAGCGCCCCGTTTTCGCTCTGCCAGTGGTCGCTCGCCGGCTCTCCCAGCTTCGCCACCACTGCCGTGCGGTCGTCGCGCGCCGTCAGCCCCATGTACGTCTGGTCCTTGGCCGTGAACACCACCCGCTGCCGCGACATATTGACCGCCAGGACGTACAGCAGGATCGCCACCGTCACCGCCGCGCCGACCAGCTTGAACATGCGCTTATCCTGCGCCGAGGCCATCCGTATGCCGACAATCGGCGCCGGCGACGGCCGTTCGCCCTCTTTTGCCGCCGCCGGGCGGCCACCCGCCGCCACCGGCATTTCGATCACGCGCCGTTGGAACGGCACCACCATGCCGCCCTTATATTCGAGTTCGTATTTCAACCCGACGATCAGCACCGGATCGTCCACTCGCGATACGTCGCCGACGTAGCGCCGCGAAATCCAGATCTCTTCGCCATTCTTGCAGTTCACTACCAGGATTTCGCTCCAGCTCGCCTTCTTATACAACCACTCGTTGTGTTCCACCCCGACAATCGGCGGGTAGAACGAAAACGGACGCGTGATCAGGTGGTCCAACTGCGGCGGAATGGGCGGAGATGCCATGAGATTCGCCAGGTCCACTTCCAGTCTACCCGACCGTCAGAAGCTGTGAAAAATCGTCTATAGGCCGCCGATGAACGCTGATGAACGCTGATAAGACCAACTAAGAGTGCTTATCTGCGTTTATCTGCGTTCATCTGCGGCCATTTGTCTTTTCTCACGATCTGAGGGAGCTGCTCCGATTGCACCCTGCGCCCCTACTTACGTCCCAGCAGCCGCAGCCTCACGCTGAACGCCCGCGCCTGCCCGCGGCCGTAAGTCAGAAACTGCGGAGAGCCCTGAATGTTGTTCACCACGTTCGGGTTCAGGTTGCCGGTCAGGTTGTTATACCCGCACCGCCACGCCCACAAATAGTGCAGCGCGCGGAATCGCCGTTCGAAGTGCAGGTTCACGTTGAAGTAATCCGGGTACCGCCGCGCGTTCGCCCCGCCCACCAGGAAGCCTTCCTGGTCCACCACGCTGAACGGAAAGCCCGTGCGGTACTCCACCAGGTACGCGACCGTGGTGTTGCGCAGCAGGAACTCCAGCCGCCCAGGCAGCGCCCGCTTGGGGACGGGCACCCATCCCCACATGTGTATCCGGTTCGGCGTGTCCCAGGCGAACGGTCCCGGCATCTGCGGCGCGAATACCGGATTCTCCAGGCTGTAATCCACCGCCGCGTTGGAGCGCGTGCTCGACCGCGTGTATCCCAGGAACCACTCGAACTGGCCCGCAAAGGTGCGCCGCACGGCGAAATCGGCCGCGTCGTAGCGCTCCCGCCGTGTGTTGCGCAACTGGAACACCGCGCCATCGTAAAACGCCGGCCCGCTTTCCGGCGCGGACGTCTGGAACGTGAACCCGCGACCGCCCTCGCGCCACGTGTAGCCCGCTTTAGCATAGAAATCGAACGGCAGTTTGTCCTCCACGGTGAGGTTCGCCGTCTGATATTTCGGCGTCAACAGCGATCGATCATCCACCACGAAGGAGGTCGGCACCGGACCGTGCACGGTCCCGTCCGTTGGGAAAAAAGTCGAAAAGCTCGTCAGGCCCTGATCGCGCGCCAGCGTTCCCAGACCGATGGCATCGTAGTAAACGCCCCATCCGGCCGAGATCTTGGCGCCGTGCAGCTTGTGCGGCACCCACGCTACGGCCACCCGCGGCGCCACTTCCAGGTCGCGCACCACCTCGTTCCATTCGGTACGCACGCCTCCCTCGAGTGTCAGCCCCTCCCGCGGCGCCCAGTGATCCTGCACATACAGCGCCGCCTCCAGGTTCTTGCGCTGCTGGAACGGATCCCCCGCGAACGTTACGAGGCGGGCCACCGAACCATCCTGGCGCAGCACCTCGTAATCGTGCAGTGCCACCTGCTGATGGAAGCTCTCCCGCTCCACATCCGTGCCGAACTTCAGATGATGCGTACCACGAAGGTGCACCGTCGGCAGAAACAGGTTGGCCGTGGCCTGCTGCCGGTACCAGTGCTGATCCACGCCGCTGAAGTAATTGCCGCGATTGCCGGACGGCGTGATCTCATACAGCGCATTTCCCAGCGGCGGATTGCGCAACTGGCCGCGCGTATCGGCGAACCCGATGTCCAGCAGCGCGCCGCCGAAGTAGTGCTGGTCGCGAATCGTACTCATGTACATCGTTTGCCGGATATTCGTCGTGGTCTCCACCGGATTCAGGATGCTCAACCCATAGCGGTTGGTATCGGCCAGGTTGTAGAGAAAGCTCGCCGTCAAAATATTGGCCGGTGTCAGGTTCACCTGGAAACGCGAAAGATCGCTGGCCGTGAAGCCGGAGGTGCGGTTGGCGCCGCGCGGCAACCCGTTCACGCTGTCCACGTTGTAGAACACATCGAAGCCGTTGTGGAACCAGGCGCGCCCCTTGACCAGCGGGCCCGAAAACTCCAGCCGTGGCGTCCATTTATTGACATGCCAGCCGCCATCGCTGGCTACGCCCGGGATGAAGTTCGTGCCCCCGAATCGCCAGCGGTCGTCGCCCATCTTGCTCTTCAGATCCAGCACGCCGGTCGAGCCGCGCCCGTTATCCGCCGCGTAACGGCTGTTCTCCAGGTCCATCGATTGGATCGTCTCGATGTTGAGCCGCGCCTCCAGCCGTCCCGTCACCGGGTCGGAGATGTTGAATCCGTCCAGCGTGTAGTTCGCCTGGTTGGTATCGCCGCCGTTGAAGTGGACCCGGCCCGCGTTGTCCTGCACCACGCCATTGAGCAGCGGCAGCGCGTTGCGATAGTCCTGCGGCGCCGGGTACGGCACGCCTTGGATTTCCGTATTCGCCAGTTCCTTGCGCTCCGAGGTTTGCTGCGGGTCGATGGCCGGGGGAGAGTAGGTCACATCGATCCTGTCGGCGAACTCCTGCAGGTGATTCAGCCGGATGGTCAGTTGTTGGGAGCCGGCGTCGAACGCTTGCCGGTTGCCCGTGAAGACGAAGAATCCCGGCCGCTCCGCGCGGACCGTATACTCACCGGCCGCCGCCAGACTAGCCTGGAAGTTCCCTGCCGGATCGGACGAAGCCGCCACCATCGCGCCATCCGCCGGGCGAAACTCCACCAGCGCGCCGCCGACCGGCGCACCGTTCTCATCCACCACGCGGCCGGTGATCGCCACCTGCGCATGCAGCGCGGCGCACGCGAGGCATGCCGCCATTAAAACTCGCGCAACGTGACTCCCTGGCGGCATACCGGCGGACAAACTACTCCATGTCCAGGATACACCCCAAGCACCTGGCATAAGTTGCTCATGACACCAGCGGCGTCACAACGAATGATGAAAATGCCGCAGCCGGTCGGGAAATCGCTCCCTTACGGTCGCGGCTCCGATTAAAGCATTTTCGCCTCCAAGCAGAGCCGCGACCGTGAGGGAGCGCCCTTCTGCCCCAGCGTCTATTTTCGAGGAAGCTCCCCCTTATGCATCCGAGCGCAGTTCGGACGGCCCTCAGGCACAAAAAAGGGGAGCCCGAAGGCTCCCCGTATTTCTAAACCGTTCCCGGCAGTTCCTAGAAGATGAACTTCGCCGAGACCGTGATGTTCCGCGGATTGCTGGAGAACGCCTGCGACGCCTGGTGGAAGATCGACGAAGACGGAATCGTGAAGTTATGCACCGTGGCGCTGGTGAATCCGAGCGGCGCCACGTCGCTGAGATAGCCGCCGATGTACTGCGAGTGGTTCAGGATGTTGAAGAACCGTCCCGAGAACTGTACCTTATACTTCTCGCCGAACGAGACGCTCTTGGCGAACGTGGCGTCGATATTATTGGTCGGGTTCATGCGCTCCGTGTTGCGTGCTGAGGTGGAGAGCGTACCCTTGGGTGCGGTCACATATCCAGCCGAGGAATTGTTCATCAGGAAGGCCACGGTGGCGCCGGCGGTATTCTTCAGAGCCGTCGTGCCGCTGCCGATCGACGGGTTGCCGCCGGCGTTCACTGCAGCGCGGTCGCCGCCCGAATCGCCGTTCAGGTTCGAATCCAGACCGCTCTGAACCGTGAACCAGGTACCCGTCTGATAGGTGTAAATCGGCGCGATTTCCCAGTTGCCGACCACGTTCTTCAGCAGCCAGTTCCCGGAGGTCTTGTAGAACGGCATGTCGTACAGAACTTGATAGGTTAAGCGATTACGATGATCCAGAGCCGAATTGCCCCAGTCGGCCGCCAGGTTGCGAATGTTCTGCGGACGGCGCGGCGTGGTGTAGGTACTGAACACTTCGGCGGTGGAGTCGTCCTGGTTGCGGCTGAACGTGTAAGCGGCCATGAACTGCAAGCCGTTACTGAAGCGGCGCGTCAACTGGTTGGCCCAACCGTGATAGGTGGAGTTGCCCCAGGGCTGGTAGCTGGTGATGATGCCGGTGAATCCAGCGGCCAGATAACCCGGGTCGACGTACCCATGGGCGTTGTACAGGGTTGTCAGTTTGGCCAGGGTGTTGGTCAAGCCATCCAGTGTGGCCTGGCTCGGCGCCGTGGCGTAGATCGGCAGGGCGTCCGAAGCATTGACCACCGGCACGCGGTTCAACTGAGCCTGCACAGGGAGGTGAAGGCCGCGCGTGCCCAGGTAGCGGCTCTCAATGGTGTAATTCTCATGGAACACGTGCTGAATGCCGATATTCCATTGCAGCGATTCGGGGCGAGTCTGGTTGGGAACGTACCCGCCCGTGCCCGCGCGGGCGTCTGCCTGTGACATAGCGGCCGCTGTAGCGTTCGGCGCAATGCCGCCGTTTTTCAGGAAATTG
>Ga0224559_1002107_pt1 | contig 10434 bp, 8 predicted proteins | sample 714S33034metaG_FD_180676 | JGI IMG/M metagenome (GOLD analysis project Ga0224559, IMG submission 180676) | Peat soil microbial communities from Stordalen Mire, Sweden - 717 S3 30-34 | ecosystem: Environmental > Terrestrial > Soil > Wetlands > Peat | place: Sweden: Norrbotten County, Stordalen... | reverse complement strand
AATGATAGCTAATACAAGCGTTACAACGATTGCAGTGACAGGCCTTTTTATGAATGTATTGGCAATCATGATTTGTTGTACTTGTTGGTTTTTGCATTATCCGGTTTCTTTGAAATGGTTATCAAAGAACCGGTATGTAACGATTGAACTCCGTCTACAACAATCCGGTCATCGACATTGATTCCTTTTTTAATGATAACATTCGGCTCAATGGTTTGTCCAAGTTGCACTTTCTTCTGTATTGCCATCTGGACAGGATGGGTTTTTGTGGTGTCCTGAGGATCAGGTGCAGTTGTATCTTTGACCAGATAAACAAAATATTCTCCCATCAATTCCACTACGGCTTTCCCCGGTACTACCATTCTTGGACCTGTTTCCTGGTTATGTATACGCAGAACACAACTCGTTCCTGGTCTTAAGGTATAATCAGGATTTGGGAATGTAACCCTGATACGTATAGTTCCTGTCTGTGGATCAACAGCGCGGTCAATCACAGAGATTTTTCCCATGTAGGGATATATCGAATCATTCGGAAGGGCAATGGTAAACAGAGAATCAATGGTTTGTTGCTTGTTATTTTTAAGATCTCCGAAATATGTCAGTTGCTTTTCTGAGATTAAAAAATCAACACCCATTGGATCATCTGTGGAGATTGTGTTCAGAACAGTTTGACCGACAGTAACTATATTTCCCAATCTGACCTGGCTGAACCCGATCGTCCCTTCAAACGGGGCGTATATTACCGAATACGCCAGGTTTGTTGCAGCCATTTTTAATGATTGCTCCGCCGCGGTTAGTGTGTTCTTTGCATTCTGTAAAGTGATTGCAGCATGGTCAAGTACTTGCTTTGCTACGGCATCATATGTGTTCAGATAAGTGTACCTGTCGGCATCTTGTTGTGCCTGTTTCACATTACCCTGTGCTACCTCTACGTTTGCTTTTGCCTGATCGTAAGCTTCCTGAAACAACTGGCGATCAATTTCATACAGTGGCTGACCTTTATGGACGTGAGAACCTTCAATAAAAGATACCCCCGTTATATCTCCTTGTACTTGCGGACGCAGATCGACCTGGTTTAATGCAACAATTGTTGCAGGGTATTTGTCATAATAAAAAACCTTTTTTGCTTTGACTGTAAATATATTTACGGGTACAGGCTGGGCAGGCGGAGCTGGCTTTTGTTTGCACGAAACAAATAAAAAGCAACTGATCAATAATACTAAATATGCACTTCTCATGAAGATGGTAATTATTTATATTTTACTTCTTATTTTGAATGAATTTTACCCATGGCCTTTTCCAGATCAATCTTACTGGATAGCACCTGGAACAAGGCATTTAAATAACTGATCTCTGATGAGATTAAATTCGATTCCGCTGTTATAACATTAAGATAGGCTACAAATCCCTGTTTGTACTGCAATGAAACAACCCCATAAACATCCTTTGCCATCGCCATATTTTCATGATCCAAAAAAAGGTCATACAAACTACTTTTATAAGTCGCTAAAGCAGCAGTATATTCAGAGTTGATGAACGACCTGAGGCCAATAATTGCCAGATCGATCTGCTCTCCCTCAAGCTTTGTCTTTTGAATGTTTGCCATCCGTCTCCATCCTGTAAAAATGGGTACACTGACCGACGCACCCATATATGAATAAGGATAGCCCTGATTCAGAAATCCAGGAATAGAGTTCTTTTCAAATTCATAGGCGTAATTGTAAAAAGCCGAAAGAGAAGGGAGAAATTGATTCTTGTAATATCTGAGTTGCAATTGCTGCAGACTCTTAACTGTCTGGAGCTGTTGATATTCTATTCTGTTCTCATATTGTAATTGTTGAGCCGTATCAAAATTTATCTCTTTCATCATCTGTACAGTATCGAAGCTCACAATAAAGTCTTTTTCAGGCGGGAATCCCATTAATCCCTTCAGCAAAGCATATTGAGGTCGCACACTCTCCTGAGCCTGTTTTAATTGAGCAATAGAATTGTTCAATGAAATGGTCGCTTCTTTATAATCAGTTTTATCCACAATGCCACCAACGTATTGATGGTATGCATCTTGTAAAGTTTTAGAAAGACGGGCCGTATCCTCTTCAAGTACATTCATTTGCTCCAGCGTGAATAACAGGCTATAAAAAGATTTGCTGACATGTGCAATTAAATTGATCTTAGTACTGTCATTTGATTGTTTTGCTTCCTGTACGTATAGATGCGCAGTCCGGGCTGCATTCAGAACGTCCGGATTAATGATTGTTTGTGTCGCTGTTAATTGAGGAAGGAATGTGTTTATAATCCCGGTGTGTTCCTGAATTAAAGACCCAGTGGGATTGCCCGAGTTTGTCGCAAGAATTGTAGGTAATGGATCGTAGTGAGTAAAACTACCGGATAGGTTTATCTGTGGGAGCCATGACGACAGATTTATTGTATTCACCTTTCTAACAATCGAAACTTCCAGTAATGATTGTTTTACAGCAGGCTGATTTTGTAAAGCATAAACAATACATTGGTCCAGACTTAAGTATTCGGGAGATCCCGGTACGCTTTTATTCTGAGCCTTTGTACAAAAGGAAGTACTGATAATGCTGATAAAAACAATAAGTAATACTTTTAAATTTGAACTGGAAAGGTGTATATGTTCCCATATATTTCTTTTAATCTCACATACTTGATTCATTTCTTCAGCAACTTGTTATTATTTATTACAGGCTTTAAAGGATAAAAGTGCTATTTTAACGGTAATTATTCATAATAAGTATTGATTGAGGCAAATTAACTTTATATCAATTTAAGTTCTTAATGACTGATAATGAGCTTCTGAGCAAAATTACCTGCCCTGATAATATAAAACCCTGATGGAATCCCTGATAAAGAGAGCCTGAAATTCTGATTTACCCTTGTCTCTAAGATAATCTTACCCATAAGATCAAGAATACTGACAATGATCGATTCACCTGAGTGTAATGAACCAATAGAACCATATACATATTGATCTGCCGGGGTTGGGTAAATCGTAAAATGATTTCTTACGGGTTCAGGCTTCTCCCGGATAGAAGAGATAACCTGGGGTTTGTCACCATTTGAGTAGTAGTTCAAACCCCCTGAGTAATTTCCGACTATCAGATCCATGAATACAGAATCTGTTAGGTTTGCTATTGCCGGTGCAGTCCGCCATCCTGAAGTGATCTGGAAAGGAGTACCGCTGACCAGGCTGAAAAGTGAATCCGAGTCTGTGAATTTGCCACCCAGATTTCCATCGATATTGGTGTAATAATGGACTTTACCTTCATCCGACCCTACCAGTAAGCTCGTGTTCCCCTGCTGATCCCTGAATAGACAGGGAGTGCTGTAGCCGTAATAAGAGAGGTTGTAGTTAGTCACATTGATCTTACCGAGACTGTCTGTTATAAATGTGAATGAGGGATTAGTGGCACTGCCAGTATTCCTATAATAATTCAGATTGCCGTTTTGCTCGCCGATGATCAGATCTTTCAATCCATCTTTATCCAGATCAAATAGTTGTGGTGTGCTGTAATTTCCAGCTTTAATGCCTTGATAATTAAATTGCGGGGCGGCATAAACCGGTTCATTATGAGGTGCCGCAGTGTTTTTGAAAAATATGATCGTGCCATCTGAATTGCCTATGATCATATCGTCGCTTCCATCGCCATCAATATCACTGAAAGTAGGGAAAATTCCCCTGAGATGCAGCGAGGAAAGATTGGCAAAATCGTCGGTAACCAGGTGAAATTCAGGATGGTTAGCCGTTCCTGTATTTTTGTAATAAGCAATCTTTGAAGTATAAACCGATTTCAAGAATCCTTCTTTGTAATATGAACTGTCATAATATCCAAAATTCCCGATAAGAAGGTCAGGCAATCCGTCACCATTAATATCGTAAATGACAGGAAAAGAAGTAGATCCTACCCCAATCATCTCACTGGTAAAAAACCTGTCTGTCACAAATTGAAAATTGGGACTTGTGTTTGTTCCAACATTCTTGTAGTACCATACATTCCTGAAATTATCAGCGACCACATAGGCCGGATTGTTTGTAGGATCAAATGGTGAAACCACGAGGTCATTTATTGAGTCATTATCCATGTCGAGAAAAAACGGGCAGGGAAACTCATATAGATGGACAGGCCTGGAGTAGGAGGGGAACATTGTATCGACACTGATCATATGGGCCGAATCTTTGGTGCCGCCATTATATAAAGCAATGATATTCGGAAAGTTAATACCACCGGTTAACAGATCCTTCACTCCGTCATTATTAAGGTCGAGCGTTAGCAAGGTCGATCCGACATGCTTTGGATCTGTCAATTTTTCTCTGCAAGGGAATTCTACAGGACTCTTCTTGTAAGGACAAACAATATTCAGAGTAATTGAGTCCGATGAGGAACTTTCCTGGAAATCTCCCCAGCAACTGCTGGTTAATTTGTAATCAAGACTGTCACAGTTCCCGAAATTCTGAACAGAAAGATTCCTGTGATATTCAACATAGGATCCAAGCCCGAAAAATGTAAGAATATCTACAACTCCGTCCATGTCAATGTCGGAAATAGACGGATAGTCAACTGTTGTTCCCAGGATCCCGACCCAACCATTGTAGAAATAGGATTCTACCATTTCGGTTACAAGCTTGAATTTGAGTACCGTATCCGAAATATTGTGATAAACCATGATACTCCCTGTGCCATAAGTAAATATGTCCTCTTTCCCATCACAGTCATAATCATAAAAATAGACCCAGTCGTGAAGTGCCGGAAACAATGAAGCCAACTCAGGATGGAATGTATAGCTGACTGAATCAGGTATCCCGTCATTGATGAAGGGAAGGATCCTGTTCCCCTGGCGATCGAAAATTACCAGGTCTTTTATGCCATCAAGGTTGATGTCTATTTTCCCAAACTGACCTGAGTTTATTCCTCCCGCCCAGGGATATCTTAGCGGAGAATCAAGAATATTCTGGCTGAAAACGAAAGATGGAAGAACAAAGAATATAATTATTAATCCTGCCAGCCTTGCCAGGCGCATTGTAATTCCAAATAAACCCGAAAAAACCATAGACAAATGTAGATAAATCTTTCAAGTTCACATAGGAACCAAAGAAGTATTTTCTGCAGAGAATCTGGCTTGCAGAACTTGTTTTTTACATTTAAATTTAGAATAAAGTGTTACTTTGCTGAATGATATGAATTTAGTTAAAATTTAGTTAAACATTTTTCAGAAAAAAAAACTTAAGTATAAATTTGCACCTCATTTAAAACAGGATACTTATGGATGTGATTGTTGAAAACGTCACCAAAAGCTATGGCTTTCAAAAAGCAGTAGACGATGTTTCCTTTAAAGTCAACCCGGGCGAGATCGTTGGATTCCTTGGGCCTAACGGTGCCGGGAAAACCACGACGATGAAGATCATAACCTGCTATATGCCCCCCAATAGTGGCGATGTGAAGATCGGGGGTGTTTCTGTTCTCGAAAATCCTGAAGAAGTTAAAAAGCATATTGGTTATCTTCCTGAGGCTAACCCGCTTTATAAAGATATGCCTGTTATTGATTATCTCAGATTTGTTGCTGAGATACAAGGTGTTCCGGCTGATAAGATCCGCGAAAGAATTGTAGAGATGGTCAAAATCTGTGGATTAAGGAATGAGAAATTCAAGAAGATCAATGAGCTTTCTAAAGGTTACCAGCAGAGGGTAGGACTTGCCCAGGCCCTGATTCATGACCCTGAGGTACTGATATTGGATGAGCCTACTTCAGGACTGGATCCAAACCAAATCGTAGAGATCAGGGAATTGATCCGGAAGATTGGCAAAGAAAAGACCGTGATCCTTTGTTCTCATATTCTTGCTGAGGTCGAAGCTACATGCGACCGGATCCTGATCATAAACAAAGGAAAGCTGGTCGCTGATGGGACCGCAAATACCTTGAGGAAACAGGCTCAGAATAAAGAGATTGTCAAGGTAACCATCGAAGACGGCGACAGAAATGAAATTTACAGAAGTCTACAGATCCTTGATTCTGTTGAATTGGTCGATCTGTTGCCGGCAAATACTCAATCCTTTGAGATCCAAAGCAAACCCGGATTTACTTCCAGGAAGGCGATATTCAAAATGTGTGCTGAAAAAGGATGGTCATTGACAGAAATGACCCCTGTTGAGCGGAAACTTGAAGAGGTATTCAGAGATCTCACGATTACGAACTAAAAATTTAATAATTGTATTTATGATTAAGATCTGGATTATTGCAAAAAGAGAGCTCCGGTCATTTTTTGATTCACTCATGGCATATGTAATGATCGTGATGTTCCTGGGATTCAGTGGGTTCTTTACCTGGCTTTTTGGCAGTGACGTCTTTTTCGTCAACCAGGCCAGCCTCCAGTCATTCTTCGGAATCTCATTCTGGACCCTTTTCTTTTTTATTCCTGCAGTTACCATGGGGCTGCTTGCCGATGAAAGGAAATCGGGGACCCTCGAGCTTCTGGTGACGAAACCCGTCAGTGACTGGCAGATTATTGCAGGTAAATTTTTATCAGCTTTCCTGTTGATCTGCATTACACTGGCGCTAACGCTTCCGTATTATTTCACAGTTGCCAGTATCGGAAAGGTAGATCACGGTGCCGTTTGGATGGGCTACCTTGGACTTCTCTTCATGAGCGCCTCTTATATCAGTATTGGGTTGTTTGCGAGCAGTATTACCAATAATCAGATCGTCGCATTCCTGGTGGCACTTTTCATTGGTATTTTCTTCCACCTCATCTTTGGCCTGGCCGGGAGCAGCTCTGTTGGCTGGTTTGGAGGTATCCTTGGATATTTAAGTCTTTCCAATCATTATGAATCAATGGCAAGAGGTGTTATCGACTCAAAAGATATATTCTATTTCCTCTCAATAATAATATTGGGACTGCTCGGCACCGAGTTGGCCTTATCAAGGCGCAAAGTATCAAATTAAAGAACAAAAAATATCATCTGACCGTATAAAATTCTTTGACAGATGCAAAAAAGAAAATCGATCCTGACTTATGTGTTGCTGATCATTGGAGTGATTATCCTGGTTAATCTTTTGTCTGACCGTTTTTTTGTCAGACTTGATTTTACAGCAGATAAACAATACACCCTGAGCGAACCCACAAAAAATATCCTGAGATCCCTGAAAGAGCCGGTCACAATTACCGCTTATTTCAGCGAAGAGGTTCCTTCGGAATTCCAGAAATTACGCAGGGATTTCAAGGATGAATTGATTGAATACACCAACAGATCAAAAGGGAAAGTGATGTTCGAATTCATTAATCCGAATAAAGATGAGGCTACTGAGCAAAAGGCAGCCCAGGCTGGAATAAACCCTGTTCTGATCAACGTCAGGGAAAAGGACCAGGTAAAGCAGCAGAAAGCTTATCTGGGCGCCGTCGTGAGCTACGGAGATAAAAAAGAGGTCATTCCCTTGATTCAGCCGGGAGCCGCTATGGAATACAGTCTTTCTACAAGTATTAAAAAAATGACCGTAGAAGACAAACCAAAAATTGCATTCCTGGAAGGCCACAGAGAAGCTTCCTTATCCTCGATGATCCAGGTGTTGCAGTCACTTTCAGTGCTTTACGATGTGGAACCGTTGAATCTGAATGATACCGGCTTAAATCTTGGTAAATACAAAACGCTGGTCATCGTTGATCCTCAGGACACCATTCCTCCTGAACAATTCAGAAAACTGGATGAATTTCTCTCCATGGGAAAAAGTATCTATATTGCAATGAACCGGGTTGTCGGCAATTTCCAGACCTCCATGGGGACTGAGGTCAGTACCGGACTGGAAAAATGGCTGGAAGGGAAAGGAGTAAGGGTTAACCCGAATTTCATCATCGATGAGAATTGCGGGAGTGTCACAGTGAATCAGCAGCAGGGAATGATGAACTTCCAGTCGAGCCTGAGATTTCCTTACCTGCCCCTGATCACCAAATTTGCAGATAATCCTGCAATGAAAGGACTTACAGCTGTAATGCTGCAGTTTGCGAGCTCAATAGAATACTTTTCCACGAATAAAGATGTGACTTTTACTTCCCTGGCAACTACTTCAGAGCATGCGGGAACCGAAAATCCTCCTGTCCGTTTTAATATAAACCGGAACTGGCAACAAAGAGATTTTCCATTGTCGCACCTCACAGTTTGCGGGTTATTGAGCGGAAAAATTGCCGGAAACATAAACTCCAGGATGATCATCGTTTCAGACGGGGATTTCCCATTAAATGGTGAAGGCCAACAGGCCCGGCAGATATCAGCTGATAATGTGAACTTTATCGTCAATGGCATCGACTGGCTCTCGGATGATACAGGTTTGATCGATCTCAGGACTAAGGAAGTCACTTCCAGGCCTTTGGATCAAATGGATGATGGTAAGAAAGCCTTGCTTAAATATTTCAACTTCCTTTTCCCGATCCTTCTCATCATTGGTATCGGCGTTGTACGCTGGCAACGTAACCGAAACCTGCGTATGAAAAGGATGAACGAGGATTATATCTGATCCCCGGACGGTAGAATTGTTTATTTTCGGATTTTAACCATTAAAAAAGATATGTTCAGAAAACTCAGCAATAAATTCTTATTGATCCTCTTCGCGATCCTGGCTATTGTGGTTGCGATTGTCTTTATCCACGACAGCCGGAAAGGTGAGCGCACGTTTAAAAGCGAGTTATTCACAATAGACTCATCGGCAGTGACTTCTATCACCATTTATCCCAAAGGGAAAGCAAATGAAATCATAAAACTGGGTAAAGAGGGGAAAGAATGGGACGTTATCAGCAACAACAAACACTATCCGGCTGATTCCTCATTCGTCAAAAACATCCTTCATGTCCTCGCCCATATCGCTCCTGAAAGGGTAGCTGGAACTGATAACGCAAGCTGGAAAGAATATGATATGACCGACGAGGCCAGTACAAGGGTCGTTGTTGAACAAGGTCAGAACGTTGCAGCCGATTTCAGGATAGGGAAAATCTCATTTTCGCAGGGACAAAGATCCCGGAATCCCCGGGGAAACCAGAACATGGAAGTCAAATCCCATATCCGTGTGGCTGGTGACGACAGGGTTTATGTGGTTGATGGATTCCTGTCCATGATGTTCGGCCCAAATCCAGGCCAGTACCGGAACAGGATGATCTGGCGGTTCCAGAAAGACCAGGTTATAAAGATGACCTTTGTCTATCCGGGAGATAGCTCCTTTGTTCTCTCCAGAAAAGAAAATAAATGGGTAATAAACGATCAGCCTGCCGATTCTGCAGAAACAGCAAAATACCTCAATTCTGTCGAAAATACTGTTGGAAGCGAGTTTGCTGATGAAAATGGGTTATTTCCAAATTACCAGTATACGCTGAAGATTGAAGGAAATAATATGTCTCCCGTTGAAATCAACGGCGCCATGGATCCCTCGGCAAAGAAATACTACATCAAATCCAACGTAAATCCTTCTTCGGTCTTTAGTTCTTCAACACCGAACCTTTTCAACCAGGTCTTTCCGGGGAGAACAATGCTTTCGGAGAAAAAACATACCAAGGCAGGAAAGAAGAAGTGATCGGAACAACCTGTGTTTTATAACTAAATTAGTGACGTTTACCAATTCTTGCTATGGGTAAGGAATAGCCAACACTTATTGATAATACATTATATAAAGATTTAATATCATCAATTTGACCAACGGTAAAAGATTCTAACATTTGTTCATCTGCGATATTAAAATCAAATGTTCCCTTCTTTAGGTTCAATAAAAGTCCCGTTCCAACTTTCAGGCCCCAGTTAAACCGACGCCAACCGAAACCGCTTGTCCCTATTACTGCATAATCCTCATACCATGTATCTGTTAATTCTTTGCCATCGTATTTTGTCTTTTGAATCCCTCTTGTCGATAGGTAAATCGCAAAATAAGGTCCTGCTTCGATATAGAAAATGCAATGACTTTTAGCACTCAGGGGGATTTGATATCTTAAGGTTTGTGGAAAGTCAAGATAATAATTATGAATTAAGTTAATATCCTGAACATTTTTTCGGTACATGCCTTTAACCCACTCACTGTCAGAAAGAGAAACGGATTTTTGACCTTTATCCTGATACAGTATTTCCGAGTGTATTGACCACTTTTCATTGATTTGAAAATTAAATGTAATTCCTCCGGTAGCATTTAATAATAACCTGCTATCTGCAATTGTTGACACTTTCCCCGCTTTATACAAAAATAAGTCGGATGAACTTACCCCTCCTTTTAAGCCTAAATTAATATTTTGCCCTGTGCAAGGATTAGTCAGATTTAATAAGGCATACAATGCTGCTATTGTAAGGAAGAACTTTTTAGTCATGTTTTGAATAACGTTGAATTACGATTATTTCAGTTTCCTTGTTATACAATAATCATTAGTAATAAAACTTAAAAAATATATTCCAT
>Ga0224559_1002106_pt1 | contig 10436 bp, 8 predicted proteins | sample 714S33034metaG_FD_180676 | JGI IMG/M metagenome (GOLD analysis project Ga0224559, IMG submission 180676) | Peat soil microbial communities from Stordalen Mire, Sweden - 717 S3 30-34 | ecosystem: Environmental > Terrestrial > Soil > Wetlands > Peat | place: Sweden: Norrbotten County, Stordalen... | reverse complement strand
GAGCTTCTCGACCCTGATTCCATCCACACGCCGGGCATTTTCGTGCAGCGCATCATTCATGCGCCGGATGTCGAGAAGCTCATCGAAAAACGCACCACGCGCCCGCGCGCCGCAGCCTGAAACTTCGAGGAAACGACCAATGGCCTGGACCAGGGATCAGATGGCGGCCGAGGCGGCCAAGGAATTGCGCGACGGATTTTACGTCAATCTCGGCATCGGCATTCCGACTCTGGTCGCCAATTTCATTCCGCCCGGCATGGACGTGCAATTGCAGAGCGAGAACGGCATGCTCGGCATGGGCCCCTTCCCGTTTGAGGGCGAGGAGGACGCCGACCTCATCAACGCCGGCAAGCAGACCGTCACCGCGCTGCCGACGACGAGCTTCTTCTCCTCGGCTGACAGTTTCGCGATGATCCGCGGCGGCCATATCGATCTCGCCATTCTTGGCGCCATGGAGGTCACCGAAAAAGGCGATCTCGCCAATTGGATGATCCCCGGCAAAATGGTCAAGGGCATGGGCGGCGCGATGGATCTCGTCGCCGGCGTCAAGCGCGTCGTCGTGGTGATGGAACATACCGCCAAGGGTCAGTCGAAGCTGTTGCATCATTGCACGCTGCCGCTCACCGGCTCGGCTGTGGTCGATCGCGTCATCACCGATCTCGCCGTGTTCGACATCGACAAGGAGGGCGGCACGGGCATGACGCTGGTGGGTCTCGCCGATGGCGTCACGGTTGACGAGATCAAGGCGAAGACCGAGGCGAATTTCACGGTTGCGCCGGAGTTGCGGACGCAGGCGGCCTGAGCGCTTCCTGATCGAGTTTCGCCGACGCTTGCTGCAGGCGGGTGCCGTGACGGTCATCCGCCGAAGCAGAATTAGCGTTCCCGCGTGGCGCATCCGCCATCCTCGCTCTCGTTGATTTCCTGCCGGAGTTCGCGTCAGTCGCGGCCCGTCAAAGCCCGCGCCTGACATCACGACGATCCAACTAATTTCGGACTTGTCATCCACACGCAATAGATCAATCATAGCTTGCATTTTCCGTTTTTGCGCCAAGCGTTGCTTGAAGCGCCGTCTGCTGATCGGTTTCGACCCGGCATGACCGGAATTTGGAGGCACGACAGATGTTGCCATTAGTTGGAATTGCAGCGGCCGTATTGCCTGAGCTGATCAAAGTGCTTGCGGGCGATAAGGCCGGGACGATCGCAACCGACGTCGCGCAGGCTGTCCAGGCGACGACGGGGACGAACAATCCTGTCGAAGCGAAGCAAAAAATCGCCCAGGACCCGCAGGTCGCCGCCGATCTTCAAACGAAGCTGGCGCAGATCGCCATCGATGCGACCAAGGCCCAGAACGAAGAGCAGGATAAAGCGCGGCAGGATCAACTCGCTCAGCTGAAAGAGGAACTTCAAGCTAGCCTGCAGAATACAGGAGGCGCTCGGTCGACCTTGCTGGAGCTTGTCAAGGATCAAAGCGCCATGGGTTGGGCGCCCGCCGCTGTATCAACAGTTGTTACAGTTGGTTTTTTTGGCATTGTTACAATTATACTGTGGGTTGCCGATCATGCTCCGCCTCCGGGCGTCGACGCCAAAGACGTCCTGTCTAACAATAACCTTGTAAATATTACAGTCGGCGCTTTGGTCGCCGCCTTCTCAACGGTCGTGAATTTCTGGCTAGGGTCCTCCTTAGGCTCTCGCACCAAAGATGCGGCGAGCGCTCAAATTCAGGCCGCGCAGACTGCTTCCGACATCCAGATACAACAGAACCAACAGAGCGGAGCGGGCGCCGCGGCTCCCACCGCTCCTAAACAGCCGCCAGCGGCGGGGGCGCCGGGCGGCGGCGCAGCGCAACAGCCGCCTTCGCCTCCGAAGGATAATTTCGACGTCTGCGTCGCGATTACGCTGCTCGAAGAAGGGGGATTTTGCGTCGACGATGGCGGCGCGACGAATTTCGGTGTGACCCACAAAACGCTCGCCGATTGGCGCGGCGTCCAGGATTGCAGCGCCGAGGAGGTGAAAGCTTTGACCAAGCGCGAGGCGACCGAAATTTATCGGGCCAAATATTGGATACCGACGCGCTGCGCTGACCTGCCCAAAGGCGTCGATCTGCTTGTATTCGATTTTGCCGTCAATTCGGGTCCGAGCGTTGCGGCCAAACATCTGCAAAAGGTCGTGGGCGTCAAAGACGACAGTTCTATCGGACCGGTGACGCTCGGCGCGCTGAAGGCGATCGATCCGAAGGAATTGATCAGTCGCCTCGCGGCCGATCGCCTGGAATTTCTTCAAGGCCTCGGCAATGAATGGACTGTCTACGGCAAGGGCTGGACCAAAAGGGTCGAACAGGTTCAGCAGGACGCGCTGAAAATGGCGGGCTGAAAAAGACTTCGTCTCACAGGACGAACGCCGCCCTACACAACCCGCGCGAACACGAGCACATCGACACGCCGCGCCTTCGCCCGCAATAGCGCGCGGGACGCCGCGTTGACGGTTGAACCCGACGTCATCACGTCGTCGACCAACACGATGGCGCGGCCCTCGATCCGCGCCGCCATGTCGCCTCTGACCTTGAAGGCGCCCTGCACATTGATCGCGCGTTGCGAGGCGGTGAGGCTCGTTTGCGACTGTGTCGGCCGCACGCGGGCGAGGCTCAGCGGATCGGTTGGGACGCCGCAGGCCGCCGAGATCGCCTGCGCCAGAGCCTGCGACTGGTTGAAGCGGCGCGCCATCAGCCGGCCGCGATGCAGCGGAACGGGAACGAGAAGATCCGCGTCGACGAGAAGCTCGGCGCCGGCGCGCGCCATCCATGCGCCGAGCGGCTTCGCCAGCTCCATCCGGTCGCCATATTTCAGCCGGTGCAGCAGGTCGCGCACAGGCCCGTCCTCGAAGTGGGCCACCGCGCGGGCTCTGGCGTAGACCGGCGGATTGGCCACTGCCTCGGGCGAGAGCAGGCCTTCATTGCCAAGATCAATGGGGAAAGGCACGCCGAGCCTTTCGCAGAAGGGCCGCTCGATGAAGCGCACTTTCGACCAGCAGGGCGCGCAGAGCGAGCCATGCGTTTGCGTCGCCTGCCGGCAGCTGAGACAGGCGGGCGGAAAGACAAGATCCGCCGCATGGGACAAGGCCCGTCGCGCCCAAGCGGCGCGCGTGGAAAGCCCGGCGCGGAGAAGGTTCGCGGATCTCTCCCAAAGGCGCGGCGGCTCAAACGCCGTCGCGTCCTCTTCGGCGGAAGGTCCGGCGCTCGTCACGGCTCGATTCCGCATTCGGCGGCGATCGCCAGACGCAAATGCCGTTGCAGCGCTTCGATGGTTCCGGCTCCCTTGGCGCTGATCGCGGCGCCGCCTATTCGCTCTACAGGCGCGATCAATCGCAGGCTGTTGGTCATGAACACAGCGTCCGCATTCCGCAGCTCTACAAGGTCCAGCGATCGTTCCCGCGCCTTGAGGCCAAGGCCGCCGCATTCGGCCAGCAGAAAGCCGCGCATGACGCCGGGCAACACGCCGTCGCTGATCGGCGGCGTGACCAGTTCATCGCCAAACAGCGCGAAAATATTGCCGACCGAAGCGCAGGCGACTCGCCCCGCGCAATTGAGGAAGAGAACGTCATTGCAGTCTTTGCCGGCGGCCTCGCGCATGGCGAGGATCGCATCGAGATAGGAGAGCGCCTTGAGGTTCGAGAGGGGCGATGTTTCATTGCGGCGGACGGTCGCGACATCCATCGAGAGCCGCAGCCAGAAGAAGCGCGGGGGCAGGGCGGAGAGACCGGCCATCACGGTTGGTTTTTGCGGGCCCGCCGGCGCGAGCCCGCGCAGCCCCGGCCCGCGCGTGACGGTGATGCGCAAGGCGTGACGCTCGGCATGGGGGATCAGGGCGCCGGCGGCCTCGCGGATCGCATTGTGGTCCGCATCGATGCCGAGGGTGGCGAGCGCGTCGATGAGACGGCGAAGATGCGCCTCGGCGCGGAAGATGCGGCCATTGAGGACGAGAGCGGTGTCGAAGACGCCGTCGCCGAGCAGAAGGCCGCGGTCGCTGAGGTCGAAAGGGGCATGGCTGTCGGGAAAAACCGCGCCGTCAAGCCACAGCATGATCGCGCCCCCCGCATTGGCGGCGAATGCCGGGGCGCGGCCAGGCCTTCAAGGGCGAACGAGGGTCCATCTCCATGCGCTCCAGCCGCCGGCGCCAAGGCAATGCGGCGGTTAAGGCTAATGCTTTTTGGCGCGGGCCTTCGGCGCTTTTGCCGCCGCGCCATCGAGACCGGCGAGACGCAGGGCGTTGGCGCGTCCGACCGCCAAAAGCCGGTCCGACAAATTCTTGTCGGGCACGAGCCGCGCCAACTGCAGCGAGCCCATCATGAGCGCGAACAGGCCATAGGCGTTGGCGAGCCTTTCTTCGGGCGAGCCCGCTTCCGGCAACGCGCCGGCGATCCGCTCGGCGAGACGTCCCGCCGCCTTGCCGAAGGCATTGCGCGTCGCCCGCGGCCGGCGTGCGATTTCCGGCGCGAGCGCCGCAAGCGCGCATCCCGTCGCCGCCTTGTCGCGGTGCGCGGGAGAGAAATAGAACTCGATATAGGCGCGAAGATCGAGCGGCGCCGCAGCCTCCGCCGCGTCCTGGGCGAGAGCGGAGGATGAGGCGAGAGCGGCGATCAGGGCTTCCTTGACGAGCGCCTCCTTCGAGGCGAAATGGGCGTAGAAACCGCCATGCGTCAGTCCCGCGTCGGCCATCAGGGAGGCGACGCCTACGCCGTCGATTCCGTCTGAGCGGAAGCGCCGGGAGGCGATCTCAACCACCCGCATGTGGGTGTCCGCCTTATGACCTTTCTCATACCTCGCCATGTTATCTCCGGAATCCGCCGCAACTTGAGTTGCGTATAAGTCAGCATATAAAATGACATTTGTAATACCAATTGTGGGAAATCTCAACGCCTCATTAACAACCGCAGGGAATGCGGTTTCGAACATTGTATCATGCAAGCGTCATTGACATAATGTATTGATATATAACGGAATTGCATGAATATTACGGATATACGGGATATAATGGGTAAAAGCTCGGCGTCGGCTCAGGCGATCTCAAGGGGGCGTATTTATTCATCATTCTCGCTGTTGAGGTCTTCCACCGCGATCGAGGCCGCGCCGTCGACGCAGTTCCGCAACCGGACGCCCGGCTGACCATGATTGATGAATTCGACGCCTCGCGCCTCGATAGCCGCCTGAACCGCCTGCAATTTTGCGCCGCCGCCGATGGGTTCCGCCTTCGCCGCCTCCATGCGCGCGATCGCATCCTTACTCACCTTGGCGAGCGCCGCCAAAGCCGTCCGCTTCAATCCGATCAGCGCGCGCGCTGCGGCGAGTTGATAACCTGTGACCAGCATTTCCGGCGCCTCAACATGCAATTTCATCAACCCCAGACGAATCCTCGCCGCTCTTCGCCCGAATTGCAATTGCCATTGCATCGCTGTTGACCGGCTCGCAAGGCCGGCCGGTCCGCCATTTGGCGGCCTGCGCGGTCGCTGAGCGCGCGCCGCGCCGGCCACCCGGCGACAACGCGCCGCGCCCTCGCGTCACAATTCCGGCATGGAAGTCTTATACTCAAAGCTCGGAAGCTTGGCTCAGTTCACGTTGACTCGGGCCGCGCTCCTTGCGCCGCGCTCCCACTTCCGGGTTAGCTTATGTCTGATCTGCCCCTGTCCGAACCGCCCGCGCTCGATGCGCCGGCTGGTCCTGACCGACTGCCGCGGGTCTGGGATCCGCAGAGCCGAGTCGGCGACATGCTGCGTGGCCGTCGCGGCCTGGTGGTCGGCATCGCCAATCGCGATAGTATCGCGTTTGGTTGCGCGTCAAAGTTGCGCGGCTTTGGCGCCGAGCTGGCGGTCACCTTTCTGAATGACAAGGCCGAACGCTTTGTCCGGCCGCTAGGCGAAGATCTTGGAGCCCATCTCATCCTGCCGCTCGACGTCGAGCAGCCTGGACAGATGGAGGCGGTTTTCGATCGCATCGGCGCGGAATGGGGCAAGCTGGACTTCGTCGTCCATTCGATCGCCTTCGCGCCGCGCGCCGACCTGCACGGCCGGGTGGTTGATTGTTCGCAGGCCGGCTTCCTGCAGGCCATGGCGGTTTCCTGCCATTCCTTCATCGCCATGGCGCGCCTCGCCGAGCCGCTGATGGCCAAGGGTGGCGCGCTGCTGACGATGAGCTATTATGGGGCCGATAAGGTCGTCAATAACTATAACATGATGGGTCCCGTGAAGGCGGCGCTCGAGGCCAGCGTGCGTTATCTCGCGGCTGAACTTGGGGAGCGCGACATTCGCGTCTTCGCGGTTTCTCCGGGCCCGCTGAAGACGCGGGCGTCGAGCGGCATCGCAGCCTTCGATGAGCTGATCGACGCCGCCGTGGCGCGCGCGCCGGCCCATCGCCTTGTCGACATCGCCGAGGTCGGCCGCGTGGTCGCCTTCCTTGTCGGAGGCGCCGCGTCCGGCATGACGGGCGACACGATTTATGTCGATGCCGGGTTGCATATAGTCGCCTGAGAATAGGCCGCCGCGTTCGCGCGGATACTGGCGAACTTGTTTTGACTTACGACTGAGAACGCACTTTGGCGTCTTGACCGAACAGTTTTTAAAGAGGACCGCCGATGAACCAGATTCCGTTCCCGCCGACAGCGACTCCGGGCGCTCCCGCCGCGGCCGGCGCGTTCGCCTCCTTTGAGGCGCCGCTGCGGCGTCTCGGTATCGATGAAAAACGCAAGCGCCTCGCCGAGCGCATTTCGGAGGCGGCGACGCTGTCGCAGTCGCTGTCGACGCTCGGCTCCGGTTACGCGACGCATATCCGCGACACGGCGAAGGTCGCCAACACACAGACGGCGGCGGCGCTGCGCGACATCTGGTCCCAAAAGCGCGACCCCAAGGAGTTGTTTCAAGACTGGAGCGTCTACGCGACCGATTTCGCGCAACGCGCGGTTCTGTTCCTCGACATCATGCGAGAGGTCGGCAACACCTTCAACGAGCAGCTCACCGCTGAGGACCGTCCGCCGGTGCTGGTCTATGACTACAACGTCATCGTCGACGGCCGCAAACTGCAGCGGCCCGTCAACTATCTGCTGCTGGAGATCATTCCGCCGCAGGGCGTCTCTGTCGATCAGAAGGAGCGCCCCTACATAATCATCGATCCGCGCGCGGGCCATGGTCCGGGCATCGGCGGCTTCAAGATGGAAAGTGAAGTGGGCGTCGCCCTGGCGCATGGCCATCCAGTCTATTTCGTCATCTTTCTTCCCCAGCCCGTGCCGGGGCAGACACTTGCAGATGTCTGCGCCGCTGAGGGAGGTTTCGTGCGCGAGGTCGCCCTGCGTCACCCGGACGCCCCGAAGCCGGTCATCATCGGCAACTGCCAGGGCGGCTGGGCGACGGCTCTCGTCGCCGCCAGCAATCCGCACGTCACCGGCCCGATCGTCCTCAATGGCGCGCCGATGAGCTACTGGGCGGGCACGCGCGGCAAGAATCCGTTGCGCTACCTTGGCGGACTGGCGTTTGGCGCCATGCCGGCCCTGTTGGCGTCGGACCTCGGCAACGGCAAGTTCGACGGCGCCGATCTGGTGCAGAACTTTGAAAAGATGAATCCCGGCAACACCAAGTGGATGAAATACTACACGGTGTTTGCGAATGTCGACACCGAAGGACCGCGCTTCAAGGGCTTCGAGAGATGGTGGTCGTCATTCTATTTCATGAATGAGGCGGAGATCCGCTGGATCGTTGAAAATCTCTTCATCGGCAACAAGCTCCAGCGCGGCCTCGCCGTTCTCGGCCGCCACGGGACGGTTGATCTGCGTGAGATCAAGGCGCCGATCATCGTCTTCGCCAGCAAGGGAGACGACATCACCCCGCCGCCGCAGGCGCTGAACTGGATCGCCGAGGTCTATGGCGACGAGCGCGAAATTCGCGCGCGGGGCCAGACCATCATCTATATCGTGCATGAGGAAATCGGCCATCTCGGCATTTTCGTCTCCGCCAAGGTCGCCCGCAAGGAGCATGACCGGATCGTCACCACGCTCGACGCGGTCGAGGCGCTGGCCCCCGGCCTTTACGAGATGCACATCGAAAAAATCATAGGCGAGGGCGGCGAGCCTCAATATGTCGCCGGTTTCGAGGAGCGAGGGATCGCCGACCTTCGGGTCTATGACGACGGCGAAGACGATGAAGCGTCCTTCGCCGTCGTTGCGCGGTTGTCGGAGTTCTGGGTTGACCTCTACGAGATGACCATGCGGCCGCTGGTCCAGGCGATGGCGACGCCCGTCTCGGCCGACGCGCGGGTGAAGGCTCATCCGTTACGCGTGCGCCGCGTTGTGCTCTCCGACAAAAATCCCGCAATGCTGCCGATCGCGCCTCTGGCCGAGGCCGTCCGCGCCGCGCGCAAGCCGGCGCCACCCTCCAATCCGTTTTTCAAAACCGAAAAGCTGTTTGCCGGCATGATCGCGCAGACAATGGATTTCTGGCGCGATGTGAAGGGCGCGGCAGATGAATTGACCTTTTTCGGCATTTACTCCAATCCCTTGATGGCGGGACTCGCCCGCCGGGAAACCGCCGAGCCGAATATCGGCCTTGACGCGACGCTGCGCGAGCTACCCGCTGTGCGCGAAGCGGTCAGGACCGCTGCGCAGGGCGGCTATGTCGAGGCGGTGCTTCGCATGCTCATCCTGATGGCCCGTTCGCGGGGGGAGGTGCGCCAGTCGAGACTGGAGCGCTCCCGCGCAATCCTGCATTCCACCGAGCCGTTCGCGAGCCTTGGCGAGGAGGCGCGCACGCATCTCATCCATCAGCAGACGCTGATCATCGATTTCGAGCCCGATCAGGCGATCGCGACCCTGCCGGTCCTGCTACCACTGTTCGCCGATCGCGAACGAGCGATCGCTCTCGTCGAGCAGATTGCCGGCGACCCGGCCGAGATGAGCGAACCGACGGTCCAGATGCTCGCGCGTCTCCGGTTGGCGCTCGGCGTTTCCGGCCAGGTCGCGCGTGAGGCCGCGCTCCCCTCTTTTGCGAACGAGGTTTACTGATGATTCACGCCAGCCGGCTGTTCTCCGATCTTGCGGTCGGCGATGTCGCCACGATAACGCGCGTGGTGACGCCGGACGATCTTTACGTATTCGCCAATGTCAGCGGCAATCTGAATCCCGCTAATTTGCCGGGATCCGCCCGCGACGACGACGACTTGGCGGCGACCGCGCCCTCGATGTGGATCGGCTCCCTGTTCTCGGCGGTGCTCGGCAATCTCCTGCCGGGCCCAGGCACCCTTTATGAAGCGCAGACCCTGCGCTTCCACGCCCGCGCCCATGTCGGCGATCTCCTCTCCGTAACCGTTCGCGTTGTCGAGCTGCGCGCGCCGGGCACGGTCGTACTTGCGACAAAGGTCGAGCGTGACGGCGAATTGATCGCCGACGGCGCCGCCGAAGTTCTCGCCCCGACGATGCGGGCGATGGTTGACGACTCGCAATTGCCGGCGCTGACCCTCCAGCGCCATCGCCACGTCGCCCGGCTGCTCGCCGCCTGCGAGCATCTGCCCGCGATGCCGACGGCCGTGGTCGCCCCCGACGAGGAAAACGCCCTGATGGGCGTCCTCGACGGCTACCACGCCGGGCTTATCGTTCCGATCCTGCTCGGCGACGAGAAGAAAATCCGCGCCGTCGCGGTGAGTCGCGGCGCCGACCTCGCCGGGCTCGTCATCGAGGATTTGCCGAGCCATGACGCCGCCGCCGCGCGCGCCGTCGAGCTGGTGCATCAGGGCAAGGCGACGGCGGTGATGAAGGGGAACCTCCACACCGACGAATTGCTGCGTCACGTCGTCAAGTCGCAAGGGGGCCTGCGTATCGGCCGGCGCATCAGCCATGTCTTCGTGATGGATGCGCCCTCGCTGCCGGAGCTGCTGCTCGTCACCGACGCCGCGATCAATATCGCGCCGACGCTCGAGGAGAAGGTCGACATCGTGCAGAACGCGATCGACCTCGGCATCGCGCTCGGCATCGCCGTGCCGAAAGTCGGCATATTGTCGGCGGTCGAGACGGTGAACCCGAAGATCCAGTCGACGCTGGATGCGGCGGCATTGTCGAAGATGAGCGAACGCGGCCAGATTCACGGCGGCATCGTCGATGGTCCGCTCGCCATGGATAATGCGCTCAGCCTGTCCGCTGCGCGCACCAAAGGCCTGCATTCCCTCGTCGCGGGGCGCGCCGACATTCTGGTCGCGCCCAATCTGGAATCAGGCAACATCCTCGCCAAGGAGTTGACTTATGCGGCGCAGGCGCAGGGCGCGGGGCTGGTGCTCGGCGCCAAGATTCCTGTGCTGCTGACCAGTCGCGCCGACGACGAGGCCGCCCGCCTGTTTTCCTGCGCGGTCGCGGTGCTCTACGCCCATTGGCAGGCGACCGGCGAGAGCGCGGTCAAGCTGGTCGCTTCGCCGG
>Ga0224559_1002105_pt1 | contig 10439 bp, 9 predicted proteins | sample 714S33034metaG_FD_180676 | JGI IMG/M metagenome (GOLD analysis project Ga0224559, IMG submission 180676) | Peat soil microbial communities from Stordalen Mire, Sweden - 717 S3 30-34 | ecosystem: Environmental > Terrestrial > Soil > Wetlands > Peat | place: Sweden: Norrbotten County, Stordalen... | reverse complement strand
GGGGGGGCGCTAGGCGGGTCTACCGCTAGGGGGTGTCTAGGGGCGCCTATCCCTAGACGGGATTGCTGCTGTCTAGGGGTAGACCGGCTAGGGGTAGCGCTAGGCGGGTCGTTGGTTGTTCGCTTGCGCCTGTGGCGCGCATGGCGGCTTGGCAGACGTGTAGGGGCGCACGACATAACGCCCGTTCAGCGAACCCGCCGGGGCGCGGCAGCGGTTGGCCTGCCGAGCGCTAGCGAACGGGGCAACTTTGCGGAATGCGGCGTTATGTGAACATCGCGGCAACGCCGCGATTTCCCCCGGAAGGGCTGTGCTTTTTATTTTGAGGTTTTAATACCATCCGGTCTAGCTGATTCAATTTTATTTCAACTGCCTTCTTACAAAAATGGGCTTGGACTTTGACTCATATCGTTCACCTTGTGAGAGAAGTGTCGCTTCTCGGTAAAATACACGTCGTCCAAACGCACCGGCAGCTAAGATAAAATCGGGCGGTATGCAGGTGTAAAAAAGCCCAACGCAAGGCTGGGCTTTTGATTTTTAATCTGAGGCTGACCCGTTTTATTTCGTGCTTGTTTTTTGCGGATGGCGGAGATCACTAATAATTCGATTCCAGTAACGAACAGCTTCAATGTGCTGACTACGATTGAGGACAGTCTTGTTTGCAGGATCAGTCGGACTTCCTCCCAAGATCACAGGCGTAATCTCAAATATTTCCTTCCATGCCAATTTTTGCCGATCCCGTCTATTCATTTGCCAAACACTCCAAGAATTCTTCAAAAGACGGCGACAATACCTCGACATCTTCCAGATCCATCCCGACAAATGGGATCTTCACAACCTGCCACGGATTCGTTCTGGTGTCATAGGCAAACGCCTCCCCACCACCATCCGATCCGAACAACAATAAACCTGGAGCAAATTCGTCAACTTGATACGAAGTATTCAATTTCATTATTTCCTCGACCGGCCACAGCATGAGGTAGGTCTCACCAATCATGCCTTCGCCACCATTGGTAGCACCCAAGAACGCCACATAATCATCGGGGAAATTTATCTTTAAGGCGTCCGCCAATGCTTGAATTGCAGTGACTGACGCACCGGCATTGCCATTAAATTCAGCTAAAAGTTTGTCGAGATTATTCATGGGTTAGGTGTTAGGTCTCGCATTAATGTATTCCACCAAGTTGTAACCTCTGAATGCGCACCAGCGGGCAGAGGCATTTTGTTTTCAATATCTGTTGGGCTACCGTTAAATTTCACTGGCTTAATTTCATGTAGTTCCCACCCACCAAGCGACTCATCACTTTTGTGTAATGCACGATTGGCCTGATTGGCAGCTTTACGCGCTGCATCTTTTTCCGCCCCCTCAAGCAATCTAAATGTGCCGGTCGGTTTCGGAATTGAATTCGGGTAATTGGTCCAATTCCAAATCGAAAATTCACCGGACCGAACAACTTCGCCCTCAACAATCGGTTTAGTGCCCGTAATTACAATCTCCGGAATTACTTGTTCAGCAACGGCTGCCGTGCCCCGTACCTCTCCTACGCCAATTAGCCAACACTCAGGACAAATTGACTCAATGCCCTCTTGGGGTACGCGCTTTCCTTCCTGACTATACGATTCATGATGACACGCACCTTCATGTCCTGAACATCCGGCAACTGCGGTTGCACTGTTTGCCGCTTCAAGGCATCCCACTGCGTCCTGTCGTACCGAGGCGGCTTTTCCCCAGACGTGGCGCGGCTTGGCGCGTCATGCACAGGCTGCACTATCGAGTTAAAAGAGCGAGACCCCCTGATGCGGTCTTTTGGTGCGCAAATTATATCATCAGGAAACGCCGCATCGACGCGCCCACGCGCCAGAAGGCGCACCAGCAGGCGTTAGCAGGGATCGGGTGAGGGTTGGAATCGGCCAAGCGCAGATAAGCGCGTGGCGGGCGGTTTAAGCGCTTTAGGCGGCTAAGAGGGTCAGCGCGGAGCGTAACCGGCATCTGCCAGAGCAGTACGCAAGCGTTCGGCGGCGTCCTGCATGGCGTGCGCTTCGTCGGCATCGACGGCCAGCGGGCGGAAATCGCTATAGCCGACGCGCTTGACGAATTCGGCCAGCGCCCAGGCTTCCGACGCGGGCAAGGTCAGATGGAGGGTGACGGCGGCGCTCATGGATCGATGTCCTCGTCGTCGGCTTCGCTGTCAAGCGCGGCCAGCAAAGCGTCGCGGTCGGCGCTGGCATCGGCGTGGCCGGTGTGCTGCCCGCCGACGATCACGCGCCCCGGATGCGTGGCGGTGTGGATGTCTTTCAATTTGCGGATGCTGACCTGGGTATAAATCTGCGTGGTTTCCAGACTGGCGTGGCCTAGCATGGCTTGAATGTAGCGGATGTCGGCGCCGTTTTCCAGCATCAAGGTCGCCATCGTGTGACGGAACAAGTGGCAAGCGCCGGTCTTGCCGGTTTTGGCGGCGTTCACATGGTCGCGCACCAGTTGCGTCAAGCGGTTCGGCGTGAACGGCTCGCCCAGGTTGGACAGGAACAGTGTGCCGTCGTCGCTGCCGGTCGCCAGTTCGGGGCGCACGTCGTCGCGGTATTTGACGATCCATTCCAGGGCGCGTTCGCCGATCGGCACCATGCGGTCTTTCTTGCCCTTGCCTTGGCGGATCATGACCGTGCCACGGTCGGCGTCGATGGCGTGCAGGTGCAGCCCCATCAACTCCATGCGGCGCATGCCGGTGCTGTACAGCGTTTCCAGCATGGCGCGGTCGCGGATGCCGGTCGGTGTGCCGAGGTCGGGCATGGCCAGCACGGATTCCGCTTCCTTGATGCTCAGCACATGCTTGGGCAGGCGACGTTCCAGGCGCGGCAGTTCCAGTTCTGATGCCGGGTTATACAGGATGTGATTCTGTCGCGCCAGCCACTTGAAATAGGCGCGCAAGGGGGTGATGCGGGTGTGCTGGCTGCGCGTACTGAGCGGCTGGCCGTCTTCCTTGCGGTACAGGAACAGGTAACGCTGGTAACGTTCCAGAATTGGCTTGGTGATGTCTTGCGGTCGGTGTAAGCCGCGTTCGTCGCACCACAGCAGGAAATAGCGCAGGTAGATGTCGCGCGTCTCGATGGTGGCGGACGAGTAGTTTTTTTCTGCTTGCCATGCGTTGAAGCGTTGCAGGTGGTGGTACAGGCTGTCGGGGTCGCGCACGTCGCCGATGGGCGGCTTGATGGTGGCTTTTTTGGGTTGGCGCATGGCTTACTTGGCGGCTGCGAGACTATGACATGACCCGTTGCGGGTAACATTGAAATAGGCGGTTTGCGTGGCGGCGGCGTCGGATTCGTCGGAAACCGTGCCAGCATTGACGATTCCTGGCAAATCGTCATCCCGGAAGGTGGCCGGAACAGGGGCGGAATGGGGCCGGAATGGCCCCGGAAAGGGGGGTGCCTCACCCCGGAAACTTGCTGTCGTAGCTGCAAGCGCGTCGGCGTCGAGCAAGCCCATCAGGAAGGATTGGCCGCTTTCCCCTTCGCCGTGATAGGCCAGCTCGTAGCTGCACAATTGACCGCGCTTGCCGCCGTGCTGATGCAGGTATTCCATGTCGGCCAGCCGGTCCAGATGGATCGCCAATTGACTATTACCCCACCCTGTCAACTCGCGCACCTGACGGCGGCTGAAGTGGAAATCGGTTTGCTTGAGCGATTGCCGTTCACTCTCCGTTTTAACCCAACCATGCAAAGTGGTCAGCAGCTTGCGCGTCTGTGGCGGCAATTCGTCCAGGGTGCGGCCCAAGACATCATGCGCAAGTCGGTTGGCAATGGCGATATCGTCGGGTGTGACTTCAATATAACGCACGGTCTTGCCGCGATGCTGCACCGTGTGGATGGGGCGCTGGTACTGGTGCAGGAAGGTGATGGCGCGGATCAAGCTCAAGTATTTCATATGGTCACGCCGGGTCCGCGTTTTATCATCGAGGAAGGTCAGTTTGTCGGCGTAGGGATTGACCACCTTCAACGGTTGCAGCAGCCGTTGCGCGTTCCGGTGCAGCGTCAGGATGGCGTCGCGCTCTTCGTCGGCCAGCAAGCCTTGCAAGGTCTGCCGCTGCCGTTGCAGCACATGAATGGCGCGGGTCTGTTCGCGGGATTCGTTCACCGTCAACACCACGCAGCGATTCAATAACTCTTCGTCGATGTCGATGGCGGTGGTGGTGAGAAACAGCATGACCGGGCCTTCGACCTTGTATTCATGCGTGGTCAGTAGTCCCGTGGTGGCATCCTTGCCGGTGGAGGCCATGCTGACCTGGCCGTCACTCTGCAACAGCTTTAACGCATAGCTGGCTTGCGCTGCGCCCTCTTCTTCGGCAATCGCCAATATCTTGTGTTTCAGGCTGGTTTCGCCCATGTAGAACAGGGATTGCCCGGTCATCGCAGAATAGCGTACTTGCGCCTCTTCCGGCATCAGGGCCAGCACTGCATCCATCAGCGAGCTTTTACCGGCGGCACTGGATGATTGAATCAAGACGGCCAGCGGTTTGTCCAGTTGGCGCGAGACGGCGGCGAGATACCCAACCAGTTTATTGGTTTCTTCACCGACCACGCCGCAGGCGTCGAAGTCGGACAGGATGCGGGCCAGCAGATCGGGAGACTTCAGCAGATCGAGCGCGGCGGCTTGTTCGGCATCGGTCAGCTTCGGGCCTGCGTCTTCCTTCTTCAAGGCGGCTTGCAGGTTGGCGGTTTGCAGTTCTTCCAGTTTTAACAGGATGCGGCCCAGGTCGTGTTTTAACACGTCTTCCGCTTCGCCCAATTCGATACCGGCCTGTTTCACATACGCGGCGCGGGCCTTGGCTTGGTACAGGTCGAGGGTGTCGATGTGGAAGCGGTCGCCATTGGACACCAGCAGATTGACCTTCAGGGCTTCGGGGTTGAGCGGTTTCTTCCAACCACGCACGCGGTAACGGCGTTCGCCGTAGGTCAGGATCAGGTCGGTGTCGGTTTGCTCGGTTGGTGTGTCGCTCTGCGGCGCTGTTGGCATGGGGCTGGCGATGGTTGGCTCTGGTGGCAGAGGGGAGTTTTCCGGTGCGGCTGGGGCGGGCAAGGCTGGCGGCTGCATTTGCGCAATCTCTTCGACCGGGCGCTGTGGCGCTTTGCCGGTGCCGCACCAGACGGCTTTGCGGATCAGCATGCCGAGCGACTTGCTGGCCGGGGTCACTTTCAAGGCGTACTCGTTGGCGTCCATGCCCTTGGGGAACTGGATGCGGTAGCAGTCGATCCCCTCTGCGGTCAGGCGTTCGGCCAACTTGTCGGCGGCGCGGTCGCCGGCGTCGTCGCGGTCATACGCAATCAATACGCGCTTGGTTCCGTGTTGCTTGAATGCGGCCAGATGATCGTCGGTAAATCCCTCGATGCCGTAGCTGGCGGTGACGTTGCGGTATCCGGCGCACCAGAAGGTCAGCGCATCGAGCAAGGCTTCGCACAAGATGATTTCCTTGGACGCTTGCAGTGCTGCGATATTCCACACGCCACGCGATCCGGCCCGACACTCTTCCGACAGGTACAGGTGCTTGGGTGTCCCCTTGCGCAAGTCGTCGCGGATTTTACGTCCGTACACTTCGCTCACGTTGCCCTGGGCGTCGATGACCGGCACGGTAATGCTGCCGTTGAAATGTTCGTGGCCGCTCTCGCGGTAGATGCCGATCTTTTGCAGGCGGGCGCGGATGTCGGCACCGGCCTTGAGGATTTTACCGGGGAGGCGCAAGCCTAACGTGCGGTTGGCGTAGCCAAGTTGGAAATGGTCGATGGCTTCGGCGCTGTCGATGCAGCGTGTTTGCAGGTAGGCCAGCGCTTCGGGCGACTTGTGCAGGGTGGCGTGGTAGTAGTCCACCGTCTGCTTGAGCAAGGCGCGGTCGTCGGCGTCGAACGCAACCGGGGCGGGCAAGGCGCGTACATGGCTGCGCTTGACGATGGCGACAGCTTCAGCGGCTAAAGAGGGGTCGGTATGCAGCAGTTCGACCGCATGGCGGAAGCTGATGCCGCGCAGTTTCATCACCCAATCGATAGGCCCGCCGCCGATCTGACAGCCGAAGCAGTGCCACAGGTTCTTGGCGGGCGTGACCACCAGCGACGGTTCGCGGTCTTCATGGAACGGACACAAGCCGATTTTGTCTTTGCCGGATTTCTTCAGTTCGATGCCTGCCGACTCGATCAGGCGTTCGACCGCGATTTCATTTTTTAGCCGCTCGATGTCGGTTTCTGGGATACGTGCCATTTTCCGGGGGTCCTCGTTAAAACACGTCAAGATACATTTAGTGTATTATTTAAGTATCTGTAATGTACCACATTCTGAAGCCATGCAAATAGGAGCCTTACCATGACGGGGTCGATATATCCTTGGTTGTATGCCATGAGTTTTTCAGTACGATTGCTTGCCCTGCGCCGCGAACGCAACCTGACCCAGCAGGGGTTAGCCGATGCGACAGAAATACACGTCCAGCAAATTAAGCGCTATGAGGCTGGAACGTCACAGCCATCCGCTGAGGCAATAAAGAAGATTGCCAAGACGTTTTCGGTAACGACGGATTGGTTGCTGTTCGAGAGTGACGAACGCGGGCCGGATGATGACTTACGCTTGCAGTTTGAAGCGTTGAGCCAGTTCACGCCTGAAGAGAAGAACGTAGCACGCACTGTACTTGAAGGACTCATCCTTAAACATGCTGCTAACCAGTTCAACAAGTCCACGGCCAAGGCATCATGAGTTCGCCCCCTGTCGCGAACCTGCTTCCCTTGGAAACCATCACACAGCGCATTGTGTTGCTGCGCGGCCAGAAGGTATTATTGGACTCCGACCTTGCCGCGCTGTATGACGTGCCGACCAAACGATTCAATGAGCAAGTCAAGCGCAATTTGAATCGATTTCCCGCCGATTTCATGTTCCAACTCGATGAGGAGGAGTTCGCCGCTTTGAGGTCGCATTTTGCGACCTCAAACGAACCACCCACAGGGCGCGGTGGACGGCGCTATCGACCTTTCGCTTTTACCGAACATGGGGCGATCATGGCAGCAATGATTTTGAATAGTCCGCGAGCAACTGAAATATCAATGTATGTGGTGCGGGCCTTCGTGCAACTGCGTGAAGTGCTGGCGAGTCACCGCGATCTGGCGCTGAAGCTGGAAGAATTGGAACAAACGACAGAGGCGCTATCGTTGCGCCATGACACCTTCGCGCACAATACCCGCGTGCAGTTGAAACAGGTATTCGATGCGATCAGGGAATTGATGGAACCGGCTGAAACCGTCAAGAAGCGGCCTATCGGGTTCGTGACGCCGGAAGAGAAACCGGCCAAACCGAAAGCGATCAAGGCCAAGCGCTGATTCTGCCTGTGTAGTGCATCGCTGTTCTTTAGCAGCTAAAAAGAGTCGTACCCACTGCCTTACGCAATAGCCAAGGCTGGGGCGGCTTTTTTTTATTCTTAAAATACAACGCTACCAACAAACCAACCATCTACAGGCATGGCCGTTCGTGGCTTGTCACGCATCGAAATAGCTCTCGCGCTCTTCCATCCAATCCGGCATAGGCGGCACGTCGCCTGCCTCGGTCGGCATCGGCGGCGCTTCATTCATCCAATCCGGTAAATCTGGTATTTCATCGTCTTCAAACCAGTGATCCGGGGGCATTTCTTCCGGCTCACAAGGCAAAGGCGGATTTTTATCGATCCATTCCAGCATGATGGGCGTTGCGGCCTGCCCCTCTTGCGTACAGTTATTTACACGAGTCCAAGGTACGGCAAAGACCGATTTTTTGAGCATCGTTTGCGCTTGCGCGGAACCGCTGGTGTCGATTTCGCAGGCGTCGGCTGCTGCTCTGGCTGGTGCGGCATGCTTGCTGGCCGGGGTCGCTTTGGCGTCGATCTGTGTCCAGGTATAGCGTGTCGATTCGTACACCTTCATGGGTGCAGCAGCATCCACGATGCCGATGGGCTTTTCGCCGATGGCGTCGCCGTATCTGCCGGGGGTGTCATAGTGAAGCTTGGCGAGCTTGATGCGGGCATCTTTGCGCGGGATCGCCACGCCGCCTACTGCATTGATGAAGCGGGCATAGTCGGCACGTTGCTCGGTGCCGCCTTCGGCGCTCTGAGTCTTTTGCACGGCATTCCATGCTTCTTGAACGTGGGCCGGGGCATCGGCAATCGCTTTCTTGGTGATGCGGCGCAGTTCGCGCCACAGTGTCACGCTGACCGTGCCGAACTCTTGAAATTGCCGGATGCCGTGGGTCTTGGCCCATGCGGTCACGCGCAGGCTGGTGGTGAGTATCGGTTCGCCCATCAAATCGGTTTCGAGCTGGTAGCCGTCGATGTTCTTGGCGATGTATTTGGCGATGTAGCCGGTGGCGCTGCCCTTCTCTGCGGCGATGGCGACGAAGTGGCAGCGGTTTTTGACGGCGCCGGGTTCTTCCGGGTTGGCCTGTAATGCGTAGTGACGCATGATGGATTGCAATAACTCCGCTTGGTGCGGGGCGACGAACAGGATCAGATGCCAGTGCGGGCAGGCGTCGTGATGCGGTTCAGCCACGCGCAGGCCGTAGACTTCGATGCCTTCGCGCTTCAGTTTGGCGCGTATCCGGCTCCACACTTTGCACAGGTAGGTATTCGCTTGGCGCGGGGTGTGGCCGCAATAGGCGGAGTTCCCCTTGCCGCTTTCCTTTTGGGTGGCGTGGTAGGCCGATGGACAGGTGACGGTGCCGAACAGGGCGATGTCGCCACGCTGAGCGGCAATGTCTTCCATGCCGCGCAAGCGGGTCATCAATTCGTTGCGGCGAATGGCCTTGTTGCTGGTGCTTTTTTCGGATAGCTCTTGCAGCGTGAAACGGTCGCCGCATTCGTTTTGCAGAATGGTGTTTTGCATGAACAGGCCGTTGCGCGCTTCTTGCCGCTGGCAGCGCAATAAGGCATCGCGGCTGGCGTAGGGGTCGCGCTTGGCTTGCACGAGATTCAAACGGATGTTGCCGTCTTCCAGTGTGCGGGCATGCTGGCGGCGCAGTTGCCGCCGCCACCAGTGGGCGCAAGACAGACGATTGGCACGGAAGGCGATGCTGTCGCCGGTCGGTTCCGGCAGGTGCGCGGCGCGGCATACTTGGCCGATGATGGTTTGCTTGGTGTCGGCGTCTTGCGTGCCTGCCAGCAGCAAGGCGGCGCGTTCGGCGTGGCGGCGAGCCAAGTCGCCTAGCTCGCTGTCGCTGGCGGTCAGATCGAGGTTATACGGGTTGTGGCTGGCGCGGAAAGCGGCAATGCTGGCGTCGATGATGGAATCGACTATCTTGGGTAGCTGGAAATGTTTGCAGTCGGCTTCGGCTTGGCGGGTGAGCAGGCTTTTCCAAGGCAGCGGCAAGCCGTTTAAGCGTGGATTGGCGGCTATGCGGGCGTTGCGTAGGGAGTAGGCTAGGTCGATCATCAGGGTCTTTTCGCTATAAACTCAAATACGAGATTTATCTCAGTATTGGTTTATAGCGTTTACCCCGATTCCCTGTCAAATCAATTTCGAGATATATCTCGTATTTGATTGTTTATCGCGATTCTGTTGCTTTTACGCATCACCCCTCATAGGGGGATTCAGCCTTTCTTGCTGCCTTTGCCTCCTGCATTGGCCGCTGCATTTGCACGTTTGCCGCTGCTGAGTTGGCGTTCCAGTGCTTCGGCACTGTGCAGGATGTCGGCTTGCTGCTGGCGCTTGAGCGCGGCTTTATCCGCTTTGTCGGCGGGGTCGCTGCTGGCCGTGAAACGCTGGCGGCGGCGGTTGACGGCGCTCTGCGCGTCGGCCTTTTGAAATTCCTTGTCGCGCATCGTTTGGCCGGGTAACACGCCTTCTTCGATCAGGACATCCTTGATGACGTGGCGCAGGTATTCGTCTAGGGACATATGCCAGCCACTATTCGGGTCGGGCATGTCGCCGTAAAAGAAGTGGGTAATCGGCTCGGAGAGCGCCTGCGCAATCAGTTTGATTTCGCGGTAGCCGGGGTAGCTGTCGGCGTTTTCGTAGCGGGAAATCGAGACTTTGGACACGCCTTGCTGTTGCGGGTCGATCTGTTTGGTGGCTTGCGACAGTTCGTCGAGCGTCCAGCCGTGCCGCTCGCGCTGCTGCTTGATGCGGCGGCCGACTTCGGCTTTGTCGGCATCGGGGCTGTCTTGCTCGGCGGCGGGCGCGGCTTTGGGGGCTTTGGCTTGGGTCATGGTTTCGGCTTTGCATCGTAGGGGTAAAGCAGTGTTTTATCATGAATTTGAGGATTTATCACGGATTTGATGTTGGTGCGGTGGATTTATTTTGCGGACGGCTGGCGCTACAGGCCGGTAGGGCTGGCGGCGGATAGTGGTTTCCAGGGGGGGGCGCTAGGCGGGTCTACCGCTAGGGGGTGTCTAGGGGCGCCTATCCCTAGACGGGATTGCTGCTGTCTAGGGGTAGACCGGCTAGGGGTAGCG
>Ga0224559_1002104_pt1 | contig 10439 bp, 8 predicted proteins | sample 714S33034metaG_FD_180676 | JGI IMG/M metagenome (GOLD analysis project Ga0224559, IMG submission 180676) | Peat soil microbial communities from Stordalen Mire, Sweden - 717 S3 30-34 | ecosystem: Environmental > Terrestrial > Soil > Wetlands > Peat | place: Sweden: Norrbotten County, Stordalen... | reverse complement strand
GCCGCTCCCCACGATTCCGCCCGTGCCGCCAACCATTCCGCCAGCGCCAACAGTTCCGCCCGCTCCCGCGACACCGCCGGTGCCGATGGGCGCGTCCGCGGTAGTTCCACCGCCAGCGCCGACGATTCCGCCCGTGCCGGCGATGCCTCCGGCGCCGCCGGTGCCGGTGTTTCCGCCCAGGTTTCCGCCACTGCCGCTGTCGAGAGTGATGACAGGAACATCCGCGGGAACATCGGGTGCGCCGCCGCCAGCGCCGGGCGCTTCTCCGCCGGCTTCCACGCCGCCTGTCGCGACAATGCCGTCGATGCCACCCTCACCGCCGGTATCGCCCACACTGCCGGCTTCGACTGCGCCTGCTTCAAATCCAGAAGAATCGACTCCCGCGACGCCGCCGCTGCCGAGGCTGCTGCCTGCTGGCGGCACGCACCGGTGAGCTGTGGAGCAAGTGTAGCCGTCGGGGCAGTTGTCGTCGGTTTGGCACACCAACTTTCCGATGTCGATGTTGGGCTGGCGAGCGCAGCCAGCGGCAAATGCGACCGCCAGCGCGGCCATGGTAAGCAACCGGTGGCGAAGCATCAAAATGCTCCTTGCACGACGGCGCCGGCGGCTTGGGGCCCGAAGGTGGGCAGCAAGGCGAGCGAGGCGGATTGGCCTTGCCGCCAGCCCAGGTAATAAAGGATGGCGCCGCCCGCGACGCACGCGGCGCCGACACCGTAGCCGACGGTGCTGAAGGTGGCGTAGCTTGAGCGTGTGGATTCCTTGCTGCGCGAATAGCTGGTGGGCGAGGCTTCCAGGTCACTCGCCAGACTGTTGGCTTTGATGGCCAAAACCACGCCGGTGGCGATCGCCGCCACGCCGACGCCGACGCCAACCACGCCCGCGATGCGAAGCCCCGAGCCGGGCCGCGCGGCGGAGGTGGAAGTGGGTGCCTGCGCACTGGCCTCGGGCGCGGGCGCGGTTGGTGGCGGCGGCGCAGGGCTCGCGGCCGGCTGAACGACGGGCGCGGGCGCCGGAGCTGGCTTCACAATTGCCGACGGATCCGGCTGCGCCAGCGGGAATGGCTGGGCGGCTTGCGCCTTTTGCTTGGCCAGCAGCGCCTCGCAGTCCGCGATGTGGCGCTCGGCACTCTTGTCGACGGGCTGGCCCGCATCCTGGTTCTTGCGCAGATACTCGCGGAATCGGATGATGGCGTCTTCGTAGCGCCCGCTTTGCTCGAAACAGCGGCCCTGGTTAAAAATGTAGGTCTGGTCGTTTGAGTCCACGTACAGGTCGGAAAGAATGGACACGCCCTTGGCGAAGTCGCCCGAGAGGCAAGCCTTCTTGGCCGCGCGCTCCTTGCCGTCGTGACTGGCCGCAGCCGCGGGCCACGACACAAGCAAGGTGAAAAGCAGAATCGCAAGGTGCGGAATTCGGCGCCGCAGGCTGCCCTTGGACGAGGCCGGACGCGAACTATTCTCTGGGCTCATCGGGACAAAATGGTGCTACAAACGCCCGCGCATGGCAAGGTGCTTTCTCGGCACCTCACATCCAGGCCCACGCGCACAGCGTCGACGCCGCGAATCAGTGCTACCATTCAGGACGCGCTACCCGCGACGGCCGCCGCCGGGCGAGGTTGCCGCACCGGTGGTGAAGGTCCACTCGAAGTGCACGCTGCCCGCGGCCGTGCTGCCGTCGATGGTCACGCGGTAGGTGGTGTTGGCGGCAAGCGGCGCCTCGGTGTAGAGAACCTTGGCATCGGCTCCCGTGGTCGCATCTCCGTCGATCCAAACATGCGCGAGCGGCGTGGTGGTGCCGTCAACGACGATCTGATGGGCCGTGACCGTGATGCCCTTGCCGTACAGGGTGACGGGATAGCCGCTCGGCCAGCCGGTCGAGGGCGCGGGCGGCGTGGGTCCTTCGTACGCGCCATTGAAGGACAGTGGCACGCCGGTTTGGCCGTCGTAGGGATAGACGGCGGTGATGGTCTTGTCCGTGGCCGCGCCCGGCCCGAAGTCGATGGTGTCGCAGCCCGTGGCGTTGCCGTAGCCGAAGTCCCGCCACCACGGCGAAAGCATGGGGATGCGATGGTAGACGGTGTCGATGAGCTGCTGGACCGAGTTCGCCGGGTCGCCGACAAACGCGATGCACTCGCTCCAGCCACTGCCGCTGTAGCCCGCGGCTTTTTCGCGCGCGCCGGGATCGACGCCGGTGAATTGCGGACAGCCCGAAATCTCGTCGTGCGCGCTGGCGGCTTTGCAGGTCGTGCTGCTGACATTGGTCGCGTAGTAGTTGCAGTGATTCTGGGCCGAGGTGCACAGGGACAGAACCAGCGTGGCGCATGGAATGCCCATGGCGACTCTGGCGGTGTTTTCGACGTTGATGGCGGTAACCGCCGCGGCCGGCGCGCCGGCAGGGGGCGCGGGACAAGACGCAGGACTCGCCACCTCCTTCGAAGTGGCGCCAGCGTCGCGAACCGAGGTGCTTCCCCCAAAACCCGCCGCGGCATCGGGCGCCGACGAGGAAGAACCCGCACCACCGCCGCTGGCCTGGACACCGCCCGCGCTGGTCACGCCGCCCGCGCCGGACACGCCGGACACGCCGCCAGTTGCCACGGCACCGCCCGCACTGGTTGCTCCACCCCCCGACGTGCTCCCGCCCTTGCCCTGGTCGCCACCCGCGGCGCTCGCCCCTCCACTGCCCGCAGGAGGTGTCGACTGTGAACCTCCACCGCAGCCCGCGCAAACCAGACTCGTGACGAGCCCGGCGAGAATCGCAAAACGATACGCAGTCTCTTGGGTCATGTGATTGCCCTCCGCGATGCGTGCAAAAGGAGCCTACCAGGCGTGGCCTGCGCCATGGCCAACCTGTTTATGTTGGGGCAGCAAAGCCGCCCAAACCACCAATATGACTTGCGCATCGCTTGAGCGTCCAAGACCGGTCGCTCGCCCGGAACCGGCGCGGCTTGTGGATGGCCTTGGGGTTTGCGCATATGATGGTTACATGCGCCGAGAACGGGCGCCCGCTTTCTTCGCCACCGACGACGAAATCCCATGACCGAGGAACGCAGCACAGGCGAATCCACCACGGCCGACGCGGCCTGTCCGAAGTGCGGCAAAAAGCGCCCGCCTGATGCCGAGGCCTGTGCCCGCTGCGGCCTGGTCTTTTCGCTGTGGAAGCTGGAAAGCGGTGTTGCGCCGGCTAGCCTGGATGACCGCGGCGCCGAACTGTGGAAATCCGTGCAGGAACATTGGAGCGACGCCGTCCGCCACGAGGAATTCCTCAAGTACTGCCTGCAAACCGATACCCTGGCCGCGGCCGGCCGGCTCTACCGCGAACGCTTGGATGAGAATCCCAGAGACGCCATCGCCGCGCAAATGCAGGGTCAAATCCTGGCCAAGGCGACCCTTTCGCTCGAAATCAACAAGAGCCACGCGCCGGTGGCGGTCACGCGCAGCCGCTGGTTCTGGGTGGTGGTGCTGACCGCCATGGCCTTGGGCATCGCGGGCGGTCTCTTCTGGCGGCGCTTTCGCTAGCTTGGGCTAGACTCCTGCCCCTTCATGAAAGTCCCCGGCTTCGACATGCCCCTCGACGAGGTGAAGGCCAGCCTGGCGACCCTGCGCCGACCGCTCAGCATCGCCATCTTGCGCGCCAACAACCCTTTCAACGTCGGAGCCATCATTCGCGTAGCGCATTCCTTCCTGGTCCAGCACATCGTCCTGGTGGGCGACGCACCCTTTTACCAGCGGGCCGCCATGGGCATGCAACGCTACGAGAACCTGGTCTACTTGCCCGACGACAAGTCGCTGGTGGCCTGGGCGCGTGAACAGAACCTGCCGCTCATCGTGTTCGAACGCGAACACGCCCGCGTCGATCTGTGGCGTGCGGAGCTGCCCGAGGCATGTTTGATGGTGTTCGGCAGCGAATCGACCGGCGTGCCCACGGATCTCGTGGCAGCGGCCGACCTGGTGGTGGGGATTCCCATGTACGGCATCAACAATTCCTTTCCTGTCACAGTAGCCGCGGGGATTGCCATGGCAGAATGGACACGCCGGCATTTCGTCGCGCACCCTGCGGAAGGAAGCCCGTGATTCCCTATTTTGCTCAACCCACCCTTCACCTTGGCCCCATCACCATCCACGCCTTCGGCGTGCTGGTGGCCACGGGCATTCTTCTCGCGCTTCGCATCATCCGCAAGCGCGCGCCCGACCTGGGCCTCGACCCCGTCCTGGCCGAGCGTCTGGCCATGCGCATGATCATCGTCGGATTCATCGGCGCGCACATCGTCGATCGCGTGGTGTATTTTCCCCGCGAACTCCTAGCCAACCCGCTCAGCATCCTCTACGTCTGGCAAGGCATTAGCTCGTTCGGTGGCTTTGTGGGCGGGATCGGAGTCGCCATCTGGTTCGTGCGCTCGCAGCGCGCGAGCGGCTTGGGATGGCGCTACCTCGACCTGATTGCCTACGCCTTCCCCTTCGCCTGGTTCTTCGGGCGCTTGGGCTGCGCCTGCGCCTTCGACCATCCTGGTCTTGAAACGCACTTCTTCCTCGCCGAGCGCTACACCGATGGCGTGGTTCGCCACAACCTGGGCCTCGACGAGGCGATCTACATCCTTCCGCTGGTCGGTCTTTTCTACTGGCTCGGTCGCGGCAAGCCGCGCGGTCCAGGGTTCTTCGTGGGCCTTCTGGCCCTGGCCTATGCGCCGGCCCGCTTTCTCTTGGACATCCTGCGCTTTGTCGACGCCCGCTACTTCGGATTCACGCCCGGCCAATATGGGTCGCTCGCCCTCGCCGTGGTGGGAATTCTGATCATGCGAAGGGCACACCGGTTGGCGTTGGCGCAGGCCTAGCCCAACCGCACTAGCGCCAGCGTCTCGACATGCGGTGTGTGCGGCATCATATCGTAGGGGATGGCGCGCTCGATGCGTGCTCCGCCGCGGACAAGAAGCGCGAGATCGCGGGCCAGGGTGCGCGGATCGCAGCTGACGTAGGCCAGGGCTCGTGGGCGCAAGCGCAAGACTTCGGCCAGCACCGTGGCGGCGCAGCCCTTGCGTGGCGGATTGAGCACCACGAAGTCGGCGGCATCGACGCCGGCGAGGCCATGGGCGGCGTCGTCCGTGACCAGGCGCAGGTGTTCCGTTGTCGCAAGTTCGGCAATGAATGCGCCGGCGGTTTGGACGGCGGCCGGATTCTCCTCGATGGCCACGACCTCGCGCGAGCGACCCGCGAGCGAGAGCGCGAAGCCCGCCGCCCCCGCGTACACGTCCACCGCGCGCGTGATGGATGCAGGCGCCAAGGCGACCACGTCCTGGTAGATGCGCGTGGCCACTTCGCGGTTGACTTGGAAAAACGAGCGCGAGGATAGCCGCACGCGAACATCGCCGACAGAGTCCTCGATGGTGGTCCGGCCCCACAGCGGGCGCTCCTGGTCGGCGAGCAGGGCGTTTCCCGCGCTCGCGTTCACATTCAGCACGACGCCGACCACGGCCGCGCAGGCGCGCGCCAGAGCCAGGGCGACGGAAGCGGCATCCTGCCAGTCGGGCTGCGACGCCACCAAGGTCACCAAGACTTCGCCCGCGCCGGTTGCGCGCATGACGACGTAGCGGAGCACGCCCGTGCGGCGAACCTCGTCGAAAGGTGCAACCTTGCCTTCTATCAGAATGGCGAGCAGGGCCCGTCGCGCATCTTCGAGCACCGGCTCGACAAGGCAGCATCCCGCCAAGTCGACAATCCGATGCGACCGTCGTCCATAGGCGCCAAGCACGAGCTTCCCCGATTCATGGGCCGGGCCGTAGACGTACTTGGCCTGGTTGCGGTAGCCGGCGGTGCGCGGGGAGGGAATGCAATCTTCCACCGCGATTCCTTTGAGCTCCGGATAGGCGTCGAATTGGGCAACCACCTGTTCGCGTTTCCACACGAGCTGGGCCGGATAGGCGAGCGGCATGAGCGTGCAAGCGCCGCACGCGGAAGCCACGGAGCAGATCGGCGCCACCCGTTCGGGCGACGGCTCGCGGATGGCAAGCATCTCGCCCCACGCCTCGCGAACGGATTGGCGAACATGCTCCGAGACGTGGGACAGGCGGCCACGTACCAGCTCTCCCGGCAAGGCGCCCGCCAGGTGAACGCGCAGGGTTTCGTCACCCGCGGACAGGAAAACGATCCCCGCACCATCGGGGTCGAGCCCCGTGCACGCAGCCTCGAATTCGTCGCCGGAAGCGTAGACGTGGGCTGGCACGTGGCGCTTGAAGTCGGCTAGGTGCTGCCCGTGCCCTCTTTGGGGCCGGGGCTATCGGGGACGGAAAGATTGGCCACCGCGACCGGCCTTTCCAACGCCGAACCCATTTTCGCGCAGGCCAGGGTTCGCGCGCCGCCGGGAAACTGCACGTCCACCTTGCCCGGGCCCGGCGTCGCGGCCACCACGCCCACCCCGAAAGTCGCGTGGATCACGCGCTCACCGGGCAAGTAGGTTCCCTTGGGCGAATAACCACGCGGCGGCTTGGCGGGGTCGAACTGCGCCACCACTGGCGCCGGCTCGGCCCGTCCCGGCTTGCGCCGACGCGGACGCCCCCACGAACTTGCGCCGCCTTTCGCCGCCCGCTCGGCTTTCTCGCCTCGATAGTTGTGCTGGCTGCCGCATAGCTTGCAGACCACCTTGGCGACGCGGTCGCCAATCTTGGCCATGACCACATGCCATGTATCGCCGCAGCGCGTGCAGATATCCTCGATGTCCTCGCCTACCCCTGGGGTCGCCATGATGAGTTGTTTCGCGGCCTCCTTCATCGTGCGGAGGGATTTTACCAGGCAAAGGGCCCGCCCGCTGGCTACTTTTTCAGCGAAGCGGCGTAGAGGACCAAGTCATCGACTTGCTCGGGGGAAAGCCGGTCGCGAAACGGCTTCATTTCTTGCTCCTTGCCTCGCACGGTGCGCTTGATGCCGTCGAGGACCGACTTGCGCGCGGATTCCGGAGTCAGATCTTTCCAGTAGGCCGCTTGGGTCATGTCCGCCACGCCCATTTCCAGACCGAGTTCGGTCTTGGCCCGCCCGTCCTCGCCGTGGCAGGTGGCGCACTTGGCGTCGAACAGGCGAACGATCTTCTTGTCCGGCTTGTAGCCCGCCGGCGGCGCCAGCCCCGCGGCAAAAAGAGTCAACGAAAGCATCGAGACCGCGAACAAACTCACCAGAGCAAGCGGGCGACTCATGGGTGCTTCCTCTTCACCGGAGACTAGCGCAAGACCGCGATGCGGTCGCCGAAGACCTGCTCCAGCTTGGCCAGGAGTTCGTCGGAGGCTGCGACGTTGAACTCCTCACCGAGGTCGAATACGGTTTCGCTCCGCTGTGGGATTTCCAGACGCAAGCGGGTGCGGCAGGTGCCGGGAAACTGGCGCAGGAGTTTTTGCAGCGACACCAGCTGCTCGCCGCTGAGCAGGTCGGCGTTCAAGCGCACGTCCATCATGGTGCTGCGCTCGGCGCGGATCGAGGTGAGCAGCTTGGCGTCGACAAAGCGCAAGCGCTCGCGCGGGTTCTCGCTGTCGCCAAAAGGCACGTCCACGGTGCCGGTGACGAGCAACGGGTCGCCCTTGGTCAAGACCTCGCGGTACTCCTCCAGCTTCGCCGAGGCGACGTGGAATTCAATCTGCCCGTGCTGGTCTTCCAGTTTGAAGAAAGCGTACTTGCCCGTGCCACTTTTGATCTGGCGCTCTTGATAATCAGACACCACGCCGCCCAGGATGACCTCGGCGCGACCGCCGCGCTCGGTGCAGTTGGCCGTGATGGCGTTGGCGAAGCGGCGCAGTTCGCCGGCGAAGCGATCGAGGGGATGGCCGCTGATGTAGAAACCCAGGCTTTCCTTCTCGAAAGCCAGTAATTGTTTGGGCGTCCATTCCTCGCCTTCGAGATAGATGTCCTCGGCGGGAGGTGGCGCCTGCCCGGCCGAGCCACCGCCGAGAAGCGAAAGCAGCGAGGTTTGGCCGCTGTCGCGTTCGCGCTGGGCGGTCGCCGCGCTGTCGATGGCCGGGCCGATGGCGTTCCACAGCTTGGCGCGCGTGACCTTCTTCGTTTCCGCGATGCCGTCGAAGGCGCCCGCCTTCACCAGCGCTTCGAGCACCTTGCGATTGACCTTGCGCGTGTCCACGCGTTGGCAGAAATCGACCAGGGAAAGAAATGGCCCGCCCGCAACGCGCGCCGCCCGGATCACCTCGACCGCGCCCTCGCCCACGCCCTTGACCGCGGCCAAGCCAAAACGAATCGCCTTCCTCGCGACCGCCGCCTTGCTCTCGCCGCCCTTACGCCGGCCACGCTTGGGCGCGGGCGCTTCTTCCTCGTCGAGCACGACGGTGAAATCGGCGTCCGATTCGTTGCTGTCGGGACGCAGAACGCGAATGTCCTGCGAGCGCGCCTCGGCGATGCACTTGACGATTTCCTCGGTGCGATCCTTCTCGCAGGTAAGCAGGCCGGCGAAAAACTCGACCGCGAAGTGATGCTTCAGGTACGCGGTCTGGTAGGTGAGAAGCCCGTACGCGGCGGAGTGGCTGCGGTTGAAACCATAGCCGGCGAACTTCTCCATCAGATCGAACACGCCCTCGGCAATCTTGGCGTCGACCAAGCGTTCCTGGGCGCCTTTCATGAAAGTCGCCTTTTCCTTGGCCATGACCTCGGCCTTCTTCTTGCCCATGGCGCGACGAAGAAGATCCGCTTGGCCAAGCGAATAGCCGGCCAGCGCCGACGAGATCTGCATGACCTGCTCTTGGTAGACGATGACGCCGTAGGTGTCCTTGAGGATCGGCTCCAGCGCCGGGTGCGCATATTCCACCTTCTTGCGCCCGTGCTTGCGCTCGACGAAGTCGTCCACCATGCCGCCCTCGATGGGACCTGGCCGGTAGAGCGCGCCCGCGGCGACGATGTCCTCGAAGCAGTCGGGCTTGAGTTTCTTGAGCAGGTCGCGGAAGCCCGAGGATTCGAGCTGGAACACGCCGGTGACGTCGGCCTTGGAAATCATGGCGTAGACGCCGTTGTCGTCGAGCGGGAGGAGCGCTGGATCGAGCAAATCCTCGCCGGCGCGCTTGCGTTCGGCATTGATGAGATCGACCGCGGTCTTGATGACGGTCAGGGTTTTAAGACCAAGGAAGTCGAATTTCACCAGACCGACTTTTTCCACGTCGTTCATGTTGAACTGCGTGGCGATGGTTTCGGTCTCCTGGCCGGCCGGGCGGAAACACGGCACGAACTCCCACAGGGGCTTTTCGCCGATGACGATGCCCGCGGCGTGGGTGCCGGCGTGGCGGTTCAAGCCTTCCAGCGTCTGCGCGATGTCGAGCAATTCGCGGTAGGGACCGTCGTAGAGCTCTTTGAGGCGCGGCTCGTTCTCGATGGCCTTGGCGAGCGGCGGCGACTTGCCCTGAATCGGCTCGGGCACCAGCGTGGCGACCTTGTTGCCCTCGGCGGGCGTCATGCCCAGGGCGCGCGCGACGTCGCGGATGCAACTGCGCGCCTTGAGCTGGTGCATGGTCACGATCTGCCCGACGTTGTTCTTGCCGTATTTCTGCATGACGTAGCTGATGACTTCTTCGCGCCGGTTCATGCAGAAATCGACGTCGAAGTCGGGCATCGAGATGCGCTCGGGATTGAGAAAGCGCTCGAAGAGCAACTTGTTGACGATGGGATCGATGTCGGTGATGCGCAGCGAGTACGCCACCAGCGATCCCGCGCCCGAACCACGGCCGGGACCGACGGGAATATCGTGCTCCTTGGCGTAGTTGATGAAGTCCCAGACGATAAGGAAGTAGCCCGAAAAATTCATCTTCTGGATCACGCCCAGCTCGAGATCGAGGCGCTCGCGGTATCGATCCGCGTCGAGCTTGCGCCCCAGGCGCGCGGCCGTGGCCAAGCGGTCGGACAAACCCTTGCGCGCCAGCTCGGTCACATAGGAGTCGGCGTCGTAGCCTTCGGGAACCTTGAACTGCGGCAACTGCGTCTCGCCCAGCTTCAGCTCGACATTGCAAAGGTCGCCGATGCGCTCGGCGTTCTCCAGGGCCTCGGGCAAGTCGGAAAACAGCTTCGACATTTCCTCGGGCGAGCGCAGGTAGTATGCGTCCGTCGGGTGCTGCATGCGCTTGCTGTCGGCCACCGTGGTCTTCTGACCCACGCACATGAGAATCTCGTGCGCGCGCGCATCCCGGCGTTCGAGATAATGGCAATCGTTGGTGGCGATGATGGGAATGCCGGTCTTCTTGGCGATTTCGAGAATGCCGGCATTGACCTTTTCCTGGTCGGGCAAGCCATTGGCCTGCACCTCCAGAAAATAGTTGCCCCGGCCCATGATGTCGTCGTACTCGCGCGCCACTTCCGTTGCGGTTTCCATGCCGCTGTAGAGAATCGCGCGCGACACTGCCCCGCCCAGGCACGCCGACAAAGCCACCAGCCCCTGCGAACGCTCGCGCAGGAGCTTCCGGTCGATGCGCGGGTTGT
>Ga0224559_1002103_pt1 | contig 10450 bp, 10 predicted proteins | sample 714S33034metaG_FD_180676 | JGI IMG/M metagenome (GOLD analysis project Ga0224559, IMG submission 180676) | Peat soil microbial communities from Stordalen Mire, Sweden - 717 S3 30-34 | ecosystem: Environmental > Terrestrial > Soil > Wetlands > Peat | place: Sweden: Norrbotten County, Stordalen... | reverse complement strand
GCATTTGTGCATTGGAAAGCGGGTTACGCCCCGATGGCTGGATGATGGGAGCCGGATGAGCTGAGAGGTTCATGTCCGGTTCTGCGAGGGGCTGGGGGTGAAATTCCCCCGGTCTACTCACCCAAGCACTCCATGAAGGGTTCCAGCTCTCTTTCTCCCCGGCAGAGATATCCCTTGACTGCATCCCCTGTTCCATCCATGGAACCGCCAACATCGGTCATTTTTTCAAAAATGGTGATGTTCTTACCCGGCATGTGGATGTCATCGGCCAGAAAAGCTGCTGCTGCTAAACCTGCCAATCCGCCGCCAACAATGTATGCTTTCTTTTTCTCGATACCTTCAGGCGCTTTTGCATTATAAAACAGATCATATACTTTCATTGTTTTATTCTCCGGTCTTTTTTATTTTCTTCCATCTCTGGATAATAGATAGGCAGTTTTGGAATCGTATTTAAAACCATCAACAGCATATTGATATCGAAAGTGGCCATGGCTTCCTCTGGAATGCTTTCCATCGTGAGGTTCTCCACACCCAGCAGCTTTTTGAGGCAAGCCATAATGACGCGGATATCAAAATGAGCTTCAAATAATGGTGTAATAGGCTTGTCGAGTTCCAGCATTCTGTATACGGCGATCATAGCCGTTCTGATCGAGGTTTCCACCGTGAAGACCACGTCGCCTTCCAACTCGACAAACTGCCCGATCAAAGCGAGATTCCTGCTGCCGTCCGGAATGATCTCCGGTCGATCTTTCAAGCCGCGAGGCATAAATTGGCTTGTTATATACGGCATCATAACCGGTATCACATTGAAGTGCGGGCGCATCTCTTTGTATTTATCCAGGAGGTTTAGATGATAAAGAAGCTCCTGTAAAATCTCTTCACCAGAACACTCGGTCATAGGTTTTTTTATATAATCCCCGATTTCATTGCTATGCAATCCATATCCCCAGAATACCTGCACGTTCTTCGGCTGTTTTGGATATAAGGGCTGAATCGGCATATTGATCGACTTAAACCAGTTTGAATCCGTCATCGTAATAACACCTGCAGTGCCGGTAACATTTCCGGTTTTCTTTTCGATATACTTAAAAAATTGCGGATAATCCGTGATTGTTGCGGTGTAGCTTACCCAACTGCTGGCATCGGGGTTCAACGTGAATTTTTCGGGATTGCCAAATACGGGACTAACTTTGGCCAGTTTTTCCCAAAGTGAGAAACAGCCACGCTTATCGACACTCCGATTCATGACGGCAGGAGTCGTCATGCTGCCCTGGGTCGAGTTTTGCGTCATGCTGCCGTTGGTGAAGAAAACAAGATCCTTTTTGGCTACGGGGATGACCCGCTGTTTCCCTTCACTTTCGATCGTCAATGCCGTCACCGTTTTGTCATTGCCTTTAATTGCTACCTTCATATCAACGACCGTGGTGCTTGGAACAAAATTGACACCTTTTTTTTCAGCCATTTGATGAGCGGCAGGATCATGCTGTCGTATTGATTGTATTTGGTGCGCAAAATGCCTTTTAAAAAATCAATGCCGTCAAGATGATGCATGAAGCGAACAGTATAGCGTTTCATTTCAATGAGGCTATGCCATTTTTGAAACGCGAGCATACTGCTCCAGTAATACCAGAGATTACTCCTGAAATAACTGGGCTTGAACCATTGTTCGATCGTGACGTTTTCAATGGCCGACTCCGGGGTAATGGTCATTTTCGCCATATCCTCCATATCCTGCTTTGTCAGGGCAAGTGTAGAGATATCTCTCTTTTGACCGTTATTTTCTAACAGTCGAGTCTTGGCATGGATGGGAAGTATTTTGTTGCATTCCCGGGTTTCATCGAGCACCGTCCTGCCCGGCTCTTCGAGGGACGGAACCATCCCGAAAAGATACCAGAGGCATTCCATATAGGGCTCCAATTCTCTTTCACCGCGTGAAACATAACCGAGCTTGGCGTTTCCGCAGGCATCCATGGAGCCGCCAATTTCTTTGAGTTGCTCGTACACGGTAATGTTTTGGGCAGGCATATGGCCGTCTTCAATCAGAAAGGCCGCAGCCGCCAGACCGGCGATACCGCCGCCGATAATAAAAGCCTTCCTTTCATCAATGCCTTTAGGTTTTCGTGTGTGAATGCGATCATAGTTTTTCATTTTCTGATTTCTCCTTTAAATAAAGATATTTTCAGCAAATTCATACAAATGTTGATTTTTGACATTGAGTGCAATAAGATGAGATTGAATTTATAGTCAATACTCAATAGGTAGTATATGTAAACAAAATTAAACACTTATTCATTTATTGTCGGACTTTGGGAATGTTTTTTTAATAGGAGAGATAAAATGAGTGGAAAAGCAGAGTACGGAAGTGCGATTCGATCCAGAAAATTAATCAGGCAGGCATTCGTGGAATTGATGCAGGAAAAGAATATCGACAAAATTTTGATAAAGGATATTGTCACCAAAGCGCATATTAACAGAGGGACCTTTTATGCTCACTATACCGGCATATATGTAGTCTTAGACCAGATCGAAAATGAAATCATCTCTGCTTTACTTAAATTTGTGGATGAATTTCAGCACGGTAAATTGATTGAAAATCCTCTGCCGTTTCTTTTGAAGATTGCCCGCTTTCTGGAACAGGATTTGGAGTTTTATCGATTATTGTTTAATGCGCAGGGCTCAATTACTTTTATGACCAAACTGAAGACAATATTTATGTATAAAATAGTCAGTGATGAAAAAACGCTTGCCACCATAAAAAACAAAGATCAGTTTCTAATTTGTGCCAACTTCTTTGCTTCCGGGTTTGTCGGCCTGTATCAAGATTGGTTCAACCGCAAAATAAATATATCGCTCAATGATTTAAGTTTAATCGTCAGTCAAACGATCAAAACCGGTTTCTACCCGTTTTTATACGGACAAAAGTAATGGACTCACTTCTAAGCCCAAAATAAAAATATGCTGCTGTGAAAATTCAATAAGAATTACTGTTTGAAATCTAGCATCATCATCGATATTGACGAACTGTTTCTTTCAGGAAGAAATAAATAGAATTCTAATTTCCGAATCGTCAGAATTGTTTGTCACACCTTGTGTTCTCAAAAATTATCAATTGGCATAAGACACCCTAAACGCGGAGGGTAAATGGGAGGAGTGAATCTGTGTTACACCTGATGCCAGAGAGCATGATTTGTAGAGTAGATCCTCTTCTCAGAAGCTTTGTTCAACAACTCGTACGGTATCATAAACCGTTCCGGATGGGAATGAGTTTGCACTTGCAAGGTTGATTCGAACAAAGCAATTTTACTGAAGTTTAACTTAATTATTTTAAGAGAGGTATTCTTTATGTCAGTATCGGTTCTTGGAATAGATATTGCTAAGCAGAAATTTGATGCGGCCCTTCTTTTAGATGGGAAAACGAAACATAAATCCTGTAAGAATTCGGTGGAAGGTTTTGAGACATTGATAATCTGGCTTGAGAAACAGGGAATTCAAAAGGTCCATGCCTGCTTGGAAGCCACAGGTAACTATGGAGAAGATGTAGCGATCTATCTTCATGAAGGCGGTCACACGGTAAGCATTGTCAATCCGGCCCGCATCAAGGGATTTGCACAGAGCGAACTCATTCGCACCAAGACGGATAAGATTGACACGGGAATCATTGCTCGCTTCTGTTTGGCTATGAAACCAGAGCCATGGATTCCACCGGCACCGGAAATCAGATCACTAAGAGCTCTGGTCAGACGAGTTGACAGTCTAATCGACATGCGCAGTCAGGAGAAGAATCGGATCAGCACGGCTCATGAATCGGTTATGCATTTAATCAAAGAACATATCGCTTACCTGGATAAGGAAATTGAAAAGATCAGGCGACAAATTGCTGATCTGATTGATCAGAATCCTGATCTTAAACAAAAGAAGGATTTGCTGGATTCTATACCCGGACTCGGCAAGGCAACCATTCCTCACCTTCTGGCAGAATTGAATGATCTTGAAAAGTTCAGACATGTGCGTGAAGTGGTAGCATTCATCGGCCTTGCTCCAAAGGAAACACTCTCAGGTTCGTCTATTAAAGGTAAACCCAGATTATGCAAAATCGGCCATGTAAGACTTAGAAAAGCCCTGTATATGCCGGCGCTGGTATCGATTCAGTGCAATCCGATGATGATTGCTTTTTATAATCGTCTGAAAGAGAAAGGCAAAAACGGAAAAGTTATCGTTTGCGCGATAATGCGGAAACTGGTTCATGTTATCTTTGGAGTCCTGAAATCAGGCAAAATGTATGACCCAAATTATAAACCAACTTTCGCTTGACAAGAACGGTATCTACAAGTCCGCAGTATTTGGCAGTCGTCTGAATTGAGGATTACCGAATGAAAGATTGAACAGAATATCTTAGCGAATAAACTGACCAACAATTTGATGCGATTATATCTTACTCCATTCTTTTTAGCCAATTTCTTGCAGCATCTATATCGGTAAAACATTTAAACGATAGACCAACATTAAATGCCGCAGTCTCAAGAAACGATTTAAGGTCGCCATTCACTTCTGTATCTACAGTGGCTATATTATTCAACCGTCTCGAACGGCCTGATAATATCTTCCAATGCCTTTTCAATCCCGCCTTCCATATCACTGGCAATATACTTGATTAAATTGTTATTTTTGACCGTTGCAATTCCTATCATGCGTGAGATGATATTAAACGTATGGTATTGTATATCTTGCCTGGGGAATGACGGGTTTATATCTGCTATTTCGGTTATTGTCTTCATGATTATATCCCTGCATTTGAGAGCATTAGTCAATTCAATCCTCATTTGCGGTTCATAATCCGTCTCGACATAATCGTAATACTTTGGCGTGTCCAGTATAAGCATTATGAATGTCAGATCACGTTCCCGTACTGAAAAGGAAAGAAAAGCATTACAGATGGCTTTCAGTTTTTCAACCGGGCTGGTATGAGAATCACAGGCATTTTTAAACTCGTCAAAGAGCATCTCGAAACCGTAATTCAACACGTAGATATAAATTTCATCACGATTCTTAAAGTAATTATAGATTGTACTTGGTGAAACTTGAAGACTCTTTGACAGTTTCCTTATACTCAGATTTTTGAAGCCGTCAGTAACAATTATTTTAAGAGCAGCCTTGCTCATCTGAAGCTTTTGAAAATTAATAACTTCCTGTGACCGTGTTTTATTTGCCATTTCTAATTACTCTAAGCGGCTATATACAATTGATATTACATTGAACCTATTTTTTTGTGGCATCTAATTGTTAACTTAATGTGTATGAAGTCAGGTTTTTGATAACCGCAGACCGTTTAGCAATATACCGATCCATACACAAGTAAAATATATTGATAAAGATAACATTCATTTTTTACGAAAAAAATATTGATTATTAGCTGATACAGTGTTACAATTATTCAGTACAGCGTAATAGATAATTACAATTTAATGATTTGTCAATAAGTTATTAAAGGAGGAGGCTGTGAAATTTAAATTATTACTCTTCATATTGGGTCAGAAACTGAAAAAAGCTGCAAAAAAGAATGATTCCTTCAGGAAGTTTATCAAGGGGAAGAACATCAGGATAGTTATGAAGACCGCAACTGGTCAGGGAAAAGCATTCATTATACAGGATTGCAGTGTCAGTACATCGTCAAAAGATCTTTCCAGCGCCGACGCAGCCTTAATATGGTGTGATGGCAATACGGCTTTCAGCGTATTGTCATCCGGTGACGATGAAGCCATTATAGCTGCATTGACTGAAAAAAAACTCCAGTCGGAAGGGAACTATAAGGACTTCATGTGGTTTTTAACTGCTCTTAGCAAGCTTTCACCACAGCAAAACTGACGGGGAAAAATCCGTCATCACGGATGTTATACTCTCCATGAAACATTAACAAACAGGAGGAAAACCATGAATTTAACAGACAGTTCAATTGAAAATACTATAAAACCTCTCCCGGTCGAACCGGCTGAAAAGGATTGGGGTGTAGGAGTCAATGCAATGGGAGATACGCATTCCCCTTTTCCGCGCGTGAATCGCTTCCGGAGATTCGTCATAGACAGTGAGTTCACCGTTGATCACGAAAGGGCATGTCTTGTAACCGAGGCATATAAAAAATACAGCGACTCACCGCAGATCATCAAATGTGCCCAGGCCCTTGCACATGTTCTGCATAATGTCACAATCCGCATTCTTCCTGATGAGCTTATTGTCGGAGAGATGGCTGCACCGATGAAAGCAGCTCCAATTTTCCCTGAGCATTCGTATTCATGGGTTATAGACGAGATTAAAAATCACCCGTGGGAAAAAAGGCTTCATGACAATTACTATATCACCAGAAAATCAAAAAATAAACTTTTCGGTATTGAAGACTTCTGGAAAGGACAGAGCATAGATGAAAAAATCTCTTCGATGATGAGCGAAGATGAAAAGAAGGGAAGCAATCTGGAGCGTAACCTCTATCTCCTGAATCTCTATATGTTCGCGGGAATCGGACATCTCCAGCTGAATTATGAAAAACTTTTTGCCCTGGGCTACGGCGGTATTAAAGAAACCGTTAAAAAAAAGATGGCTGAGCTTGATCAATCCAATCCTGAAAATCTCAGGAAACGGGACTTTTACCGGGCAGAACTTATAGTCCTTGAAGCCGCCAGCGATTACCTGCGGCGATATGCCGCTCTGGCTCGTGATATGGCGAAAAAGGAAAAAAATAGAGAGTGGAAAGAGATTCTTTTAAAAGTTTCGGAGAATTGTGACTGGGTATCGGAAGACAGGCCGCGGACATTCTGGGAAGCGCTTCAGCTTTTATTTATGGCAACAACTATAACACTTATAGAAACAAACGGTCACTCTGTTTCTTTCGGACGTTTTGACCAGTATATGTTCCCATTTTACAGCGCGGACATCAAGTCCGGCGCCGCTACCCGGGAATCGATACAGGAACTGATCGAAATATTGTATATGAAAGATATATGGTGGACGAAACTTCGTGACAGGATGACTGTAATAGCCAACTCAGGCAGGGGTATGGGGGGCGATTCTCTAACAATAGGGGGAGTCGACAAAGAAGGAGAGGACGCGACAAATGATCTGACCTATATGTGTCTTGATGCACTGGCGCATACCAGGTGGGGTACGCCCTGGCTTGCCGTCAGGTGGCACGAGAATACTCCGCGTGAATTAAAAATTAAAACCGCCAACGTAATCCGCATCGGCACCGGCCAGCCCAAAATATTCAATGACCAGGCCGCGATACCCGCCTCACTCCTTTCAGGCAGAAGTCTGGAAGATTCCAGGAATTATCATGTGGTAGGCTGCGTTGAAATAGACGCGGGCGGCAAGGAATATGGCTGGCACGACGCCGCCTATTTCAGTATAGCGAAAGTCTTTGAACTTGCCATCAACAACGGCCGGTGTCTCGGATGCGGTTCGCACTGCATGCGCTGGGAACGCTGCGGAGGTCTGGGGAAGCGTCTGGGGCCGGAAACCGGAAGTCTCGCGGATTTTACTTTATTCAACCAGGTTCTCGACTCCTATGATAAACAGATGAAATACTGGGTTGACCAGATGATTGCCGGCATAGAAATCATGGACAGAGTGCATCAGGAGATGAAACCTCTTCCATACCTCTCTGCATTAATAAATGGCTGCATCGAAAAGGGAGTTGATGTGACTGCGGGCGGAGCGGTTTATAACTTTACTGGACCGCAGGCTGTCGGCGTCGGAGCCGTCGCGGACGGGATGTCAACCATCAAACAACTCGTTTTTGAGGAAAAGAAAGTAAGCGGCAGGGAAATTCTTAACGCATGCGAAAGCAACTGGGTAGGCTATGAACCTCTCTATGCTCTGGTAAACAGTGATAAAGTCCATCATTACGGAAACGACGACGATTATGCTGATAGTCTTGCAAAATTCGCAGCAGATACATACTGTAAGCATGTCGAGAACAGACCCAATGCACGCGGCGGGAAATATCTGCCGGGCGTCTACTCGGTTTCAGCAAATGTCGCCCTCGGGCTGGTACAATGGGCATCCCCGGAAGGAAGGAAAGCCCTTGAGCCGGTTTCAGATTGCGTGGGCGCAGTCCACACGCTGGTAAGGGCACATGACGTAAACGGGCCAACAGCAATGGTTAACTCGGTCTCAAAACTGGATCATATACGTGCGGGTAACGGAACACTTCTCAATATGAAATTTTCACCTTCGGCTGTTTCGGGCGATGTCGGTAGAGATAACTTCATCTCATTGATTGACACCTACTTCAACCGGAAAGGGATGCACTGTCAGTTCAACGTAATAAGCCGTGAAACACTTGAGGATGCGATGAAACATCCGGAAAATTACAGGGACCTTGTGGTACGCGTCGCCGGATACAGTGCCGTCTTTGTAGAGCTGAGCAAGCCGCTGCAATATGATATCATGGGAAGAACCGAGCTATCTTTTGATTAATTAAATATGTTCAGAGGCTGGCGGCGCATACGGCAATACTGCGCCGCCAGCCTCCTTTATTAACGTTCAGATGCATTTACAAAATCATCCTGTTTTTAAAATTTAACAAATATACATGGATACTGAATAGTATGGTTGCGGAAAAACATAAACCGGTTAAAGAAGGATGCATATTCAATATCCAGAGATATACCATCCACGATGGTCCGGGAATACGCACTGAAATTTTCCTAAAAGGTTGCCCTCTCCGGTGCAGGTGGTGCAGCAATCCTGAAAGTATCTCTTTGCATCCAGAGATTGGAGTATACGCTTCACGCTGCATCGGTATCAGTAAATGCGGGTACTGTCTTAAAGTGTGTCCCGAATCAGAAAACGGTGCGATTACTGTCAAGGAGGATCGTGTAACCGAAATTGACCGTAACATCTGCAATGGTTGCCTTCAATGCGCCGATGCATGTCCATCTAATGCTCTTACTGTATGGGGAAAAAAGATGAACATAAGTGAGATCATGACAGTTATATTATCAGATACGGATTTTTACGCTAAATCCGGAGGCGGAGTAACAATTTCCGGCGGAGAACCATTACTTCAATGGAATTTCACAATTGAATTATTAAAAGAATGCATGGCTAAAAATATCCACACCTGCATTGAAACTACACTTAATATACAAACTGAAGTTATGCTGCAGGTTCTTCCATACGCAGATATGATCATTACAGATATAAAACATATGGATTCGTCGAAGCATCGGGAATATACAGGCAGCAGCAATGACCTTATTCTGAAAAACATGGTGGCCATTGCAGATAAAAACAAGCCTCTGATCATCAGAGTACCGGTAATACCTGAGCATAACGACGCTGATGAAAATATCCATGCAACGGCAGATTTTATTAAAGGAGAGCTGGGTAACCGGGTGAAACAGGTACAGCTGCTCCCATATAAGCAGCTGGGTGTTGAGAAATACACTTCTCTCGGCAGGGATTATCCCATGAATTATTTTAATCCTCCCGAAAGAGAAATCTGGGAAAAAAATATTAAGCGTATTGCGGCTATTCTGCAGTCTTACGGAATACCAGCGGTGCCGGGAACAGGCGCCAAAACTTCATGAGGAAATCACGGGTATGAACCCCAAAGCAAGCTTTGGAAACAGATTCCGCAGCAAGCTGCGGGGTATTAAACCCTCCGCTTCGCGGGATTGTTCAACTTACCAATTCCGCTGCGCTTCGCTTTCGGAATTGGAGTTTCAACAATAAAATAATTCTCTCAATCTTGCACGCATTCGTAAAAAATTGAATGATATTCAGTAATTTTTATGGGCGAGAATTGTTTCGCATTCAGTCGCCAGATCGCTAGCAATTCCAGTCCGCCAACATTATCAATTGCAATTAATAAATTCTCGATGCCGTTGGCAATGTGTTTTAGAAAAGCGGGGTTGTGTTTTTTGAGTCCCAGAAAACCGTAAGCGCCCAACGCCTGCAAAAGCCGCTGAACGGAACCCATCCAAAAATTCTGAATAAACTCACCGTGGCTGTGTGCAGAATTTATGAGTTCATAGTAAAAATCCAGCAATTCGTTTCTTTCCTCATCGGTAAAGGTAACGTAGTGATCGTATATCAGCGAATCGAGATCGTAAAAAAGGCAACCTTTACGCATACCATGAAAATCAATCAAAACTGGTCTGTGCTAATATTACAAAAGCCGCAAAATTACTTTATAATACTTTTAATAAAAAATGCTTTTTAACGATTACTGTTTGTAACCTAGCATAAAATTAATATTTTGAACATTGTGGATAACAGGAAGTAAGAAACAAAAAATTTCAATTACCGATTTTTCAAAATTTATGAACAGGCGGAATCGTTGAGGCGAGTGGCGCGGGGGAACTTCCCCCCTGCGGTCGAGTAGCTGCGCACCTCACGGTGCGCAGCCCTCACAGAAGCCCGCCTGCAGATTTCCTGCACGAGCCTCTTCAGCAGT
>Ga0224559_1002102_pt1 | contig 10452 bp, 12 predicted proteins | sample 714S33034metaG_FD_180676 | JGI IMG/M metagenome (GOLD analysis project Ga0224559, IMG submission 180676) | Peat soil microbial communities from Stordalen Mire, Sweden - 717 S3 30-34 | ecosystem: Environmental > Terrestrial > Soil > Wetlands > Peat | place: Sweden: Norrbotten County, Stordalen... | reverse complement strand
GCGGCGAATGGCGGCCGGAGTAAGTTCCAAGACCGGGGTAAGACAGGCGTGGTCGAACTCGCGCATGGTCTTCGAGTCAATCGCGCCGGCCTGGTGCAAGTCAGACATACTTTCGTGCAGCGCCGCGAGTGCTTCGCTCTTATATGTTTTTGCCATCATCAGGTCCTTTCTTTGCTGGAGCAATCTCAGAGAGAAGTTTCTGTTTCACGATTGCCGCGATCTCATCCTCACTCAGACCGAGGTAGATTGCCGCGGCTTTGCGGTAGGAGCGCAGTTCATCGGGCGTGATGTTCGCCTGATCCTTCTTTTCGAAGCCAAACATCAGGACGGCACGCTGGCCGACCTTCATGGCGATCAAGGCTCTGGCTCCTCCGCTCGAACCCTCTCCTTGCCGTGCAAGCCGAAACTTGAAAAGCCCGCCTCCCAAGTCCGCATCAAAGGCCCCGTTCACGGTCTCCCAAAGCGCTTCGTTGCCGATGCCGAAACGGCGCGCAAAGCGCATGAAAGGCTTCGATGCGAAGACCCGCAGCTTGCCAGGAGGGTTTGCCTTCATAGAAATACTATAGCTCTTGGAATCATAGAAAGCAAGACTGAGTCTGAGAGGAAGGGGACGGCGGATGTGAACAGTAGTGAGAAAAGCGCTGGTTGGGGTTCGTGGTCTCCCCGGTCCGAAAATCCGGACCGGGGGCACCCGGCCTTGGTTTGATGGTTCAAATGTCAGAAGCCGATTTTGGTCCAGATTGCGTCGATTTTGGCTTTGGTGGCGCGGTCCATCTCGATCATAGCGGGCCAGGGGCGCTCAAAGCCTTCGGCCTGCCATTTGCGGGTGGCGTCTATGCCCATCTTGGAGCCGTAGTTCGGCAGGCGGCTGGCGTGGTCCAGGGAATCGACCGGGCCTAGGGTGAATTGTATGTCACGCTCCGGGTCGATGTTATTGGTTACGCGCAGGACGACTTCAGGGATGTTCTGCACGTCGCAGTCTTCGTCCACGACGATGATGATTTTTGTGAACATGGCCTGGCCGAGGGACCAGATGGCGTTCATCACCTTGCGCGCATGGCCGGGATAACTCTTGCGGATGGCGACTAACATCAAGTTATGAAAGACGCCCTCGACGGGCAGGTGAATATCGACCAGTTCGGGAATCTGCATCTTCATGGCGGGCAGGAAGATGCGCTCGACGGCTTTGCCCATCCAGGCGTCTTCCATGGGCGGCTTGCCGACGATGGTGGCGGCATAGATGGGATTCTTGCGGTGCGTGATGCAGGTCAGATGAAAGACCGGGTACTCGTCGGTCAGGGTGTAGAAGCCGGTGTGGTCGCCGAAGGGGCCTTCGGTGCGCAGTTCACCGAGCTCGACGTAACCTTCCAGGATGATTTCGGCGTGGGCGGGGACTTGCAGATCGACCGTCTCGCACTGGACGATCTCGACCGGCTTGCCGCGCAGGAAGCCGGCGATGAGGAACTCCTCGACCTCCGGCGGCGCGGGAACGATGGCGGCGAAGGTGGTGGCTGGATCGGTTCCGATGGCGACGGCGACTTCCAGGCGCGCGCCGTTCAGATTGCCGAGGGCGACCTGCGGCAGGCCGCCTATGGGGCCGTCGGGAATCGAGACAGTGCCGCCGGCTGATTCGGCCATGGCGGCAACACTGGCCGTGAGCGGGCCTTCGTTGGAGTTGGCCGCCGCGGCGTTGCGCATCGCGTTGCGATAGTGCTCGGCGGCGACCTTCTGGCGCTGCCAGTGCATTCCGGTTGTCTGTCCGTCGTAGACTTGCATCCGGTACATGCCGATGTTGCGCTTGCCGGTGCGCGGGTCTTTGGTGTGAACGCAGGGCAGGGTGATGAAACGCCCGCCGTCGTGCGGCCAGCATTTGAGGATGGGGAATTGATTCAGGTCAAAGCCCTCGCGCAGAATCACTTCCTTGCATGGCGCGTCCTTGGCGCTGACGGTTTTGGGAAAGGCGCTGGAGAGCGCGCCGAGTTGCGGCAGCATTTTGAGCTTGTCGAGGAAGCCTTCGGGAGCCTTCAGGTTGAGCAGGCCGCTGATGCGTTCGGCGATTTCGTCCAGGCGCTCGACACCGAGAGCCATCGCCATGCGCCGCTCGCTGCCGAACTGGTTGATGAAGACCTTGTGGCCGGGATGGCCCTTGACGTTCTCAAAGAGCAGAGCCGGACCGCCGGCCTTCGAGACGCGGTCGGTGACTTCGGTGATTTCCAGCTCCGGCGAGATTTCTTCGCCGATCCGCCGGAGTTCGCCGGCCTTTTCCAGTGCTTTGATCCAATCGCGCAAGTCGTCGCAGGCCATGGGCGCTCCTTATGAATTCGATTGTAAGAGAAAGCGTTTAAGAATAAAATCAGCAAGTTAGCATCCGCTTCGCGGAAGTTGGCAAGTTAGCAAGTTGGCGGCTGTTCAATGCGTTCGCGGCAGTTCATTCCAGCCGCAGATTGCAGCGGTGAGCCGGGTTCCTGCTGAAGAGAAGTGCTTCCACACTTATACTACGGCTTTTGGCCTGCTGGAAACTGCACGATATTGCCAAGTTGAAGTGCTTGCTCCTATATAATTCCTAGGTTTGGAGTCGCCTATGCAGGAAGCCGCACCGTCCGCCCGCATTGTACTGACCACGACGGCCACCCCCGAGGAGGCTGCGCGGCTGGGCCGTGTGCTGGTGGAGGAGCGGCTGGCCGCCTGCGCTACGCTGATTCCCGCCGTGCAATCGATCTATCGCTGGCAGGAGGCGGTGGAGTCGGCGACCGAGACGCTGCTGCTGCTCAAGACCGGCCCCGATCAACTGACCGCGCTGGAGGCCCGATTGCATGAGTTGCACAGCTACCAGACGCCTGAGTTTCTGGTACTCGCGATCGAGTCTGCCAGCCATCCTTACCTCGATTGGCTGCAAGCCAGCCTGCGGCGGTCGTGAGTTCAAAGCGAAGAGAACCGTTCTTCTGGTATTCTGACGCTGGTTTATCTTGATGCGCTGGTTGCTTCTGGTTCTTCTCATTTCGGTGGCGGGGCTGCTTTTTGCGGCATTGGGCTTGGCTCGACACGTCGGTCGGCAGCGCGCCCGAAGCCGCGCAAAGACTCCGCCGATGGCTGCCAAGGCATCCGGGAAAACCGAGGAAACTGATGTAGAAAGAGAGCTCTAGGGCCATAGACTTGCTCTTGAACCTTCATTTTTCAATCGTCTACTGATCACTGACCACTGTTTGAAAGGACTTCCTTCCCCATGAGTCTAGCGAATTCTGCCCCTGCCATTCCCTCCGAGACCATCGAAATTTCCATTGCCCACAGTCCCGACTCCGACGACGCCTTCATGTTTTATGGACTGGCGACCAATAAGGTTCGCGTTCCCGGCTACAAGTTCACGCACACGCTCTGCGACATTGAGACGCTCAACCAGAGAGCGCAAAATGAGGCGTTTTTCGACATCACCGCCATCAGCTTTCACGCCTATCCCTATCTGCAAGAGAACTATACGCTGATGGGCTGCGGCGGCAGCGTGGGCGAGGGCTACGGCCCGATGGTGGTTTCCAAAGGCCCGCTGACGCCGGAAGACCTGGGCCGCATCCGCGTCGCTGTCCCTGGCACGATGACCACGGCCTACCTGGCGCTGAAGATCTTTAATCCGGAGATCAAGACCGAGACCGTACCCTTCGACAAAATCATCCCGGCGATCCTGGCCGGCGAGTTTGAGGCCGGGCTGATCATCCACGAGGGGCAGCTCACCTACGGCACCAGCGGCTTGCACAAGGTTCTGGACCTGGGCGTCTGGTGGCGCGAGACGACCAGTCTGGTTCTTCCTCTGGGCGGCAATGCGATCCGGCGCTCGCTGGGTGCGGCCACGCACAAGATTCTCTCCAAGGCGCTGCGCGACAGCATTCAACACGCGCTGGACAATCGCGAGCAGGCGCTGGAGTACGCGATGCAGTTTGCCCGCGACCTGGACACGCGCCTGGCCAGCCGCTTTGTCAGCATGTACGTGAACGAGCGCACGCTGGACTACGGCGCCGACGGCCGCTTGGCGATCCGCAAGCTGCTCGACCTGGGCCACGAGCGCGGCATCATTCCCATTGCGCCGCAAGTGGATTTTGTGGATTGATTCCTTATTTCCGGTCGCATAGACTGGTTCCATGCAGATACCATCGCGCCACGCACTTGTCCTCAGCCACGTCGCCTTTGAAGACCTCGGTTCCCTGGAAGCTCCGCTCCGGGAGCGAGGTTTTGAAATTGAGAGCGTCCTCGCCGCCGAGGCGCGCTTTCCCTTGACGCAGGTTGGGAGTTGCGATCTACTCATTGTTCTCGGCGGGCCAATCGGGGTCTACGATCAACGAGATTATCCATTTCTGAAAGATGAGATTGATCTCATTAGTCAGCGTTTAGCCGCGCGCAAACCGATTCTTGGCGTGTGCCTGGGCGCGCAGATGATGGCGGCGGCGCTGGGCGCTCGCGTCTATCCCGGCCAGCAGGGCGCCGAGATCGGCTGGTTTCCCTTGCAAGCCGCGCCTGACTCGGAGACTCCCGCGTGGTTCGCACCGCTGCTCGTCGACGGCCTCTCTGTCTTTCATTGGCATGGGGACACCTTCGATCTGCCGCCTGGAGCGCGGCATTTGGCAAAGTCGGAACGCTATGAGAATCAGGCCTTTACACTGGGAAACTTCGCGCTTGGGTTGCAGTTTCATCCTGAAGTTTCGGCCGCGGGTCTGGAGAGCTGGTATGTGGGCCACGCCTGTGAGTTGCACCATGCAGGCATTGCGGCGGCTGATCTGCGCTGCGCGGCTCAGCAATATGCCGGCAAGCTCGAAGAGGCTGCCGGGCGCTTTTGGCGGCTATGGCTGGATTCTGTGCTGTAGCGTTTGGATTTAGAACATTCTGAGCATTACGCCTTGAACTGATCTTCGGTACTCAAATTTGCGTCCGAAAGTCATTGAATACAGGTAAGAAATCCGGTCTTGCCGCTAAATAATTTTTAACCATCGCCGATGCATCCGTTAGTGAGGACAAATTAGGATGCTCGCCAACTCCATTCCGGTCTACCTGCTCGCCTCGGCTGAACCCGCTCTGCTCACCGCCTTTGAACCTGTTCTGGCCGCTGACGAAGCCCGCGTGGAGATATTTCTCTCTGCCGAGGCCGCCCTGCCGGAGCTGACCGCGGCTCATGCGCCGACGCTGGCGCTGATTGACGCCAATCTGCCCGGCATGGAGATAGGACGGCTGCTGGCCGCGGCGCGCGCCGAATCCACGGGCCGCCACTTCCCGATCATCCTTATTACTGACGAAGTGACTCAAGAGTGGATCGACCGGCTGGCCGAGGGGGTCATCGACGACTTGCTGCCGCGCCAGATCGAGCCGGCCTTCCTGCGCCTGCGCGTGGAGGCAGTCTTGCGTGAGCACCACCGCCTGCGCGAGCTGGAAATGCTGCGCGAAGCCGCCCAGATCAACGCCCAGACAGACCGGCTGACCGGCGTCTATAACCGCGAGACGATGCTCTCGATGATCTTCCGCGAGACCGACCGCGTGCAGCGGATGAACAGCCAGTTGTGCATGATTCTTTTTGACATCGACGACTTCGGTCATTGGAATGCGCGCCTGGGTACGGACGCCTGCGACGACCTGCTCTGCCAGGTGGTGGCCCGCACCACGCGCCTGCTGCGCAGCTACGACATTCTGGGCCGGCCCGGCATGGATGAGTTTCTGATCGCCCTGCCCGGCTGCTCCAGCGTCAACGCCGTCATGCTGGCCGAGCGTCTGCGCGTGGATGTCTTCTGCTCGCCCTTCCGCGTCAATGGGGATGCGGTTCGCCTCTCGGCCTGCTTCGGCATTGCCGCCAGCGGGGGCCGCTCGCCGGTGGTGGTGCTGCGCGAGGCCGAACAAGCCTTGCTCGTGGCAAAATCCACCGGGCCTGAGTCCATCCAGTGCGCCGGCGACTTCCCGGAGCCTTGCGCCGCGCCTGTCGCCTTTCTGTCGTCTACTACCGGCGACGAATTGCTGGCTTGGTAACTATTTGAAAACCTGCGCCTCTTGATGTACTCTTTGAATGCGTACATCAGGGAGCAAGCCATGCCGAGATCTGTCGTCGAAGATAATAGCCGGATGTCCTTGCGGATTCACGCCGCGGAAAAGGCGCTGCTGATGCGTGCTGTAGCGCTCAAGCACACCGATCTGACTGAGTTCGTCCTGCGCCACGCCTTGAATGCCGCCCAGGCCGTCCTCCAGGAAGCCGATCATCTGAAGCTCTCCGAGAGGGACACTCTGCGGGTTCTGGATCTGTTGGAAAATCCGCCCGCGCCGAATGCGAGACTGCTGGCTGCGGTTCATGCTCTGCCTCAGAGGTCATGACCGTGACGGCATGGCATGAAGAACCCGTTGATAAAAGGCACAATCGGGAGGCCTTCGACTGCGGCGAAGAGGCGCTGAATGAGTTTCTGCGCCGCCATGCACGCAAAAGCCATGAATTGGGCGGCGCAAAGACATTTCTTGCCATTGACGACACCGACCAAAAAACCATTCTTGGTTTTTACAGTTTGTGTCCGGTCTCCTTGGAGTATGCACGCATTCCAGAGATTGTGCGACGCGGGCTGGCTCGCCATGATGTGCCCGGTTTTCGCCTAGCACGTCTGGCCGTGGACCGCAGGCTGCAAGGGCAAGGAATTGGTGGGCAGCTTTTGCTTGCGGCGGGTCGGCGGTGCCTGCTGGCTGCGACCGAGGTCGGAGGAGTTTTGCTCCTCATCGACGCCAAAAATGAACGCGCCGCCCGATGGTACGCGAGCTACGGCGCGCTGCCGCTAGAGGATGCGCCGCTGACTCTTGTGCTTCCACTGGCGACGATAAAGACGGTACTTCAAACCGCTGGGAAGCTGCTTTAGCTTTCCCGGCACTCCATCGCTTTGAGCGATTCGCTGTAAGACGGACGTAAGACACCGCGCTCGGTGATGATCGCCGTAATGTACTTGGCCGGCGTCACGTCAAAAGCCGGGTTTCGGATACCGACGCCGTTGGGCGTGAGCTGCTTGCCGCCGTGGTGGGTCACTTCGACCGCGGGCCGCTCTTCGATGGGGATGGAATCGCCGGTCGGCGTGGCCATATCGATGGTGGACCACGGCGCGGCCACGTAAAACGGAATGCCGTGTTCCTTGGCCAGGATGGCCACATTGTAAGTACCGATCTTGTTGGCGGCGTCGCCGTTGGCGGCGATGCGGTCCGCGCCTACGACGACCGCCTGAATCTTGCCGGCGCGCATCAGGCTAGCGGCCATGTTGTCGCAGATCACCGTGGTGGGGATGCCGTCGGCCATCAGTTCCCAGGCGGTCAGCCGCGCGCCTTGCAGGAAGGGCCGCGTCTCGTCGGCGTAGACGTTAATCTTCTTGCCCCGCTCGATGGCTGAGCGGATCACGCCCAGAGCGGTTCCGTAGCCGCAGGTGGCCAGCGCGCCGGCGTTGCAATGGGTGAGCACACCGCCCTCGTCCGGCAGCAGCGCCCCGCCAAACGCCCCCATAGTCTTGCAGGCCTGAATGTCTTCCGCGTACATGGAGTGCGCTTCGGCCAGCAGCTTCTGCTGGATGGCGTCCAGCGCGACGCCTTCGTCCACCAGTTGGCGGAAGAGCCGCTTCATGCGGTCGATGGCCCAGAAGAGATTGACGGCCGTTGGGCGCGTCCCTGCCAGATGAGCACAGATGCGCTCAAACTCCGGCGCAAATTCTTCGGTGGAGGCAGCCGTGGTGCGTAGCGCGCCGAGGGCTACGCCGTAAGCCGCCGAGACGCCGATAGCTGGCGCGCCGCGCACAACCATGGTGACAATCACGTCGGCAACCTGCTCGTAAGTGGTGGCAAGCACATAGCTCTCCTCAAGGGGGAGCCGGGTCTGATCGATGAAGCGGACACCTTCCGGCGTCCAAGTTAGTGTGGGAATCATGCAACTCCAGTGTAAACGGTGGGGCAGGAACGAGGGAGTAGGGAATAGGGAATAGGGAGTAGAAAAGCCGTGCATTTTACGCATTTCCAATTTTCGCTGGACTTGCCTTGGTCCCGATGCGTAGAGTGGTTTGGGAACGTTTTGCAGCGATTTTCCCGGTTTCCCATTTGCCGGGGCGAGAGATTTTGCGCGCCGGAAGGTTGGAAAACTCAGGATAAGCGTCCGAGTCAAGGGAAGATCCGCCAAAACTGGCAATTTTCAAAAGGAAACGGGGAAAAACTTTTATGGCTAAGCAGTCCACAACTCCGGCGGCTTCCAACGCGCCCAATTACCTCATGCCGTTCATTATCGTTACGGCTCTGTTCGGCATCTTCGGCTTTCTCACCAACCTGAACAGCAATCTCGCCCCCAAGCTGGAAGACATCTTCAATCTGAATCACATGTGGTCCAACTTTGTCACGACCGCGTGGTTCCTGGCCTACCTTGTTTTCTCCGTACCCAGCGGCAAGCTGATCGAGAAAATTGGTTATAAAAGTTCCATGGTGACTTCGCTCTTCATCATGGTTGTGGGCGCACTGCTGTTTATCCCGGCGGCCTTGATGGTGAACTTCTGGGTATTCCTTACTGCCAGTTTTGTGCTGGCCACGGGCGTCTGCGTTTTGCAGGTTTCGGCCAATCCATATGTCTCGATTCTGGGACCGGAGAGCACCGCTCCGGCTCGCCTGACGCTGGCGCAGGCCTTCAACTCGCTCGGTTCAGCTCTGGCGCCGCTGGTGGTGGCCTACTTCATCCTCACGGACAACTCGGTGGTCACGGACAAAGCGGCCATTGCGCACACGGTTTTGGGGCCATATATCGCCATAGCCATAGCGCTCTTTGTGCTGGGCTTTACGGTGATGTTCCTGCATCTGCCGGCGGTCACTCGGAGCGAATCGTTCCGGCCCACGGACGAAGGCGCTCCAACGCCGGGACGCAGCATCTGGAGCTATAAACACACCGTGCTGAGCATGGTGGGTATCTTCTTCTATGTGGGCGTGGAGATCGCGCTGGCCGCCAATGCTATCAAGTTTTTTCTGGCTCAAGGGGTAGACCAAGAAGTATTATTGTCGCAATTTGTTGCCTCACATGGATGGTTGGGAGGTTTTCTCAGCCACAAATTGGCAAACTTGACAGCTACGAATGTAGCCGGAATTTTGGCTTCCTTCTATATGTTCGCCATTATGCTGGGTCGCTTTGCCGGTACGGTAGCGATGAAGAAGATACGGGCGAATATACTTCTGGCTGGCTTGGGCTTCTTCGGAGTGGCGCTGATGCTGCTGGCAATGGGCACCACTGGATCAGTCGCCGTATGGAGCCTGATTCTCTGCGGCCTGGCCAACTCCATTATGTATCCGACGATTTTTGCCTTGGGCATCGCCGAACTCGGGCCGCTGACCAGCGAGGGTTCAGGCATCATCAGCATCGGCAACTTCGGCGGAGCGGTGATTCCGCCGCTCTTTGGCTGGCTGGCCGTCGCCTTGGGAGGCTTTCAGCACGCCTTCTTTCTGCCCATCATCTGCTACATTTACATCGCCTACTACGGCCTGTCTGGCTATAAGCCGACGCGGGCCTCGGCATAAGCGCAACGCATTTCCAGAAAGACCACGGCCCTCCGATGCAAATCGGAGGGCCGTGGTCTTTCTGCGTTGCAATACATATAGCAGTATCACCGTACTTCTGCTTCGATCATGCCGTTCAATTTGTTTTCCAGACGCGCAAAAACCGGCTCTCGATCAAGCCCTTCGGAATTGTCGGCGACCGCCTGCTGCCACTTTCTGCGCAGTTGCGAAAAGTTATGCTCTGGTTGGTTGGTCTCATGTGTTCTGTTGCCGGCAACTTCGCTGCAATCAATCAAATGTTTTTTCTGTTCGCATGAATTTGAATCCTCGCTCAGTTAATCACTGATGTTACGCGGCAACACGCAATGGGGAATCGGTGGAGGGCCCTTTGCAGATAATTATTCGCTTGCCTGCTATCCTGAAGGCGGATCGGCTCTCTCGAAAGGGCTGGTTTGAAGGTGAAAATCATGCACACCCCACCCCCCCCTAGGCTGAAATGCGCGGTTTCCCCCTGTTGAGTACGCGTAATGCTCATAGAATCAACAAGATAATTTTTAAGCATGTTGCCTGACTAGTAACTAGCAACCCTCGATTTTGACCCTTTTTTCGGCTAAAAAACGCCGCTTTTTGCCAAAAAAGTGCCGTTTTCCGCCGATTTTGCACGCCCTGAATTCAGTCTCCTGGAATGTCGCGCGGATCATGACCGCGTAACATCAGTTAATCAAAAAATCCGTTTATACGGCTGGTAGACAGGCTCCCAGACGTAGGCGCGAATCCGCTCGCGGAGTGTGGCGTCGTCCACGGCTTCGGCGGTTCCGTCCAGAATGGCCTGCTTGGCGACGGCTTCGGCGATGACCAGGCTTACCTTGCGGCAATCGCCGATGGGCGGCAGCAGCGGGGCAGTCGGGTCTGTGAGCGTGGGCGAAAGGCTGGCCAGCGCCTTGGCGG
>Ga0224559_1002101_pt1 | contig 10454 bp, 6 predicted proteins | sample 714S33034metaG_FD_180676 | JGI IMG/M metagenome (GOLD analysis project Ga0224559, IMG submission 180676) | Peat soil microbial communities from Stordalen Mire, Sweden - 717 S3 30-34 | ecosystem: Environmental > Terrestrial > Soil > Wetlands > Peat | place: Sweden: Norrbotten County, Stordalen... | reverse complement strand
TTCATGCTCTGTTTCTCAGATAAAGAGCCCGGAGACTACGGACCCAGGCGGATTTCAAAAGCTGAAATAGAACTTACTTTCAAATCATTGTTTAATATTATTTATATAAAAGACTCCACTTTCGATATGGGACTCGGACCTAGCAGCATTAAAGCTTATCTTGTGTCAGCTATTAGGAGTTAATTGGATCAAGCTAGAGATTTGATACCTCTATTGGAAGCTCTATAAAATATAGGATTGACTCTGTGTTCTTTTTCTTTTACTACAAAAAATAAAATTTATTGTTTTGATGATGTAGAAGTTTTCATACAAAATCTATGCATGCATGAGATGGGATAGAATTAAATCATAGTCATTTGATCCTGCAATTCTACTCAAATCTGTCCATTTATCATGTGGGAAAGTCATCCAAGCTGAAATTGTTAGTTTTTCTCTATGAGTAGGAGGATTCATCAGATACTTCAGGCGATCTGTTTGATACAGCGGTTATTGTTAATAATTGGTTGTATTACAATGGATTATATTTGTTCACTACACGTTGTACTACGATGTTTTGTTCTTCAAAGGATACATAGTTTCAGTCCCACATTAAAGTAATATATACCAATCCCTAGTCCGGATAGTAAACATTACTGTAATAGTGATCATGACGGTGATGATAACGGTGATCATGCTACTTATAAAAGGGATATCTGCCGAGATGTCCATCTTAGTCTTCAATTAGGTTTTATCCATGTTGGTATTGTGCAAATATTCACTCAATTTTACTTTTAAAAAGAATTATCACAAATTAGGAAGCTTTAATTTGAATTTAAAGATTTATAATTAATTATTTTATTGAAAAAATATTTTTATTAATTCAAAAGCTTTCAGCAAGTAAGCTTATACACTAATTAGAATATTATATGTCTGTCTACCTGTAGGCAAATATCAGTATAATTAAAACAGTTTGAAATATATATAATCTAACTATGCTTCATATATTTGATTTGCCAACGAAGGGTAGCTCGGGAAATAATTTTTTCCAGGATATTAAATAAAAAAAGTAGATAAAAAAGGAGATAAAAAGATGTTAAAACAAATGAAAAAGACACTCGGTATTTTGCTAGCAGTTTGTTTTTTAATGTCAGTGACAGCTGCAGCAGTAAGCGCAGGACCAGTAGTGGTTAAAGACAAGAAAACAGCCATTATAATCATGAAAGATGTAAAGACTAAATTCTTCAAACACCACCACCACAAACACACAAATATGAATGGCAGAAAAGGTAAAAAAATGGCCATGAAAACCGGAACTGAAAAGAATATACCAATTAAAACTGGAACTGAAAAGAATATACCAATTAAAACTGGATCTGAAAAAAATATACCAATTAAAACTGGAACTGAAAAGAATGTATCTATTAAAGGTAGCAATACGCCTATGAATAGCTAAATTGGTAAAGATCCAACATATATCATGGATAGCTGAAGCACAAAAACTATTAAAAAATTGCTCAAAAGTCTCTAAAGTGTTTTTAGTGATATTCGGTGATATCCACAAGAAGACTTACAAGGTATATCTGCTTATGCCACCATGGATATCACAATAAGCAACTTTTTGAAATCAGATGTTAATTGAAGTTCTCTTATTAATTTAAACAATATAAACGGAGTGAAATAAATGTTGAAACAAGGTTCCGTTGCAAAAAATCCTTTCTAATGATACAATAGAATTAAAAGAAAACCAAAGATAGTAATATGCTATCTAATTCCTTTAAATGGAAGCATTATGAAGGAGAAATTATCCTATTAAATGTAAGATGGTACTTAAAATATCCATTGAGCTATCGAAATTTAAAGGAAATGATGATAGAAAGAGGAATTCAAGTTGATCACAGTACTATAATGAGATGGGTACATCAATATTCCCCTGAAATAGAAAAGAAGATCAGAAGACATTTAAGACCAACAAATTATTCGTGGAGAGTTGATGAAACCTATATCAAAGTAAAAGGTAAGTGGAAATCTTTTTATCGAGCAGTTGACTCAGATGGAGCTACAATTGATTTCATGTTAAGTTCAAAACGAAATTTAACAGCAGCAAAGAAATTCTTTAAGAAAGCTTTGAGTTCTAATCATAACCAAATTCCAAGAGTAATAATAGTTAATAAGAATCCAGCTTATCCACCTGCTATAGATAAACTGAAAAATGATAAAATACTACCTAAAAGCATAGGCATTCGACAAATCAAGTATTTGAATAACATTATAAAACAAGATCATAGATCTATAAAGCGAATCGTTAATCCAATGTTAGGATTTCAGTCTTTTCGATCTGCTAATAAGACTTTAAAAGGAATTGAAGCTATAAATATGATCAAAAAAGGACAAGTAAATGATCTAAATCACTCTGTTTTTAATGAAGTCAAATACATTAATCAATTGTTTGGCATAGTTTTATAATGTTAGTACATTTTCCTTGAATATTTTGATTTTTATTCATTACCTATAGATTTACATATTTTTGGGATTTTTTTGCAACGGAACCAGAGATCGTAATAGAGATTCTAATTTTTTTGAATCTTCATTTTCTCTTACATTTTTCGTAATAATCTTTATAAAGCTTATCTAAGCCAGACCTTGCAGTATTTGGGTCGCTTGAATAAATTGAATTAAAGTAATTCATTTTATCAATGAAATCTATTGCTTCAGATGAGACGGTATCGTCAATCACGTCTCTGTTATGGAATATGTCAAAAATTTGATTGAAAATTATCTCATCGCGCATATATTGAGTATATACTATCGAATATATGTCATCGCGACAATATTTCATACGTGGTTCCATTAGTTTTTCGAATATTTCTTCATAAATTTTATCGCCTAAATTTTTCAGTATCTTATTTAATGCTTCATTAGGTATTTTCAGTGATTCTACTGAAATTTCTTTAAATGTTTTAGAGAGTAATTCATGCGCCATTTTCTTGGATAATTCTTTTACAATTATTTCGGTCTCTCTTTCCCACGAATCATTTCTCAATAAGGAATGTATTTCTTCTATTCTTTTTTTGAGTTCTTCTTCTGACACCCACGGGAATTGTATTCCTTCCAATATTTTTTTGAATTTGTCTTCTGATATTTCGATGCCCGAAAAGAACTTGGGGAAATTTTGATGAGCATCTAAATCCAGTGATTTATTTATATACATATCATTAATAACCCGTAAAAGATCAGGCTTTGCCACAATGTTTCTCGTTATAATATATGTGGTGTAAACTTTATTCGTCATTTTTTCGATTTCGTTATTGAAATCTTTGATTGATTGATAACGTTTTGATACTCTGGTGTATAATATTTCAATATTGGTCTCAATGCATTTATCAAAAAAAGAATTGGACAGTACCAGCTGTACAAAATATTTTTTTTCATTCCTAGGATCTATTTTCGGAAAAGCCTTTTTAAAGACTATGCTGGTCGCTTTTTCAAAAGTATTTAATTGTAACTCTGGAAATTTTTCTTTGATTTTTAGCAAGTTTTCGATTTTTATGATGTCCCACCGATTAAGCTTACGAGAATCTTTTTTAATAGTTTCAACGAATTGAATACAACAAAATTTTTCCAACTGGCGCGAATGTCTGTTGAGGTTTCCCTGGTCTGTTTTCAAACCTTTTCGAATGATTGGCTCTTCAATAGGTCCATTGTTCTTAAGGATGAATTTTATGATTTCGAGCTTTAATCCCCTATTAGATATATCTCCTTTCTTCTTAGTCATATATTGTAACGAGTTTTGCAACATTTAAGATATATGTTTTGATATTTTTGTTTAAATTGTATGTACTTATTGAAAATTAACTACATATGTAATTTATGGGAAAAAATACAAAAATTGTTAATATACCACGACAGCGTTTAGAATTCAAAGACGTCTTAAATAAGTTTTAATCAAGAAAGAGAAAAATCCCGAATTTAAAATCAACTTAATGGAGGCTAAAATAAAATGACAAATAAAACTTATGATTTGGCACATTTTCACATGCTTTTGGCAGAATCTATGATCAGAATGGATTCCGAACGTGCAAAGATATGGTTCATTGGATACACCTACACCACAGGCACTCTTAGATACTCCAGATGGGCTTCTGAAGTATATCCGTACCTGTGCCAAGTTTCAGGTAGAGTTGCTAGGCACGCAATTGGATAAATTAGATCCACTGATTGAGACTGAAATGTTTCAAATGCTTAGTTCACTATCTTATAGGACATATAATTTGTGGGCCTATAGCAATGATTGCACAAGACGCTAAAACTATATCAACTAAATATTACAAAGTGAAATAATAGGCAAATAAGATGAAAAGCAATTTAATAAGGGATAATGCGCAGGTGGTATTTTTTGATACTGATAATATCAAAAAACGCCTAACATAAGTCAAAAAATGTTTTTATATTCGTTCATTTGATTTCATGGATATATAAGGCTTTTTTTGATTTAAGTTTTTTGCTTATGAACATAGGTCACCTGCATGCCGAATACACTTTGTAAAATAGTATACTATTTATAAATACCACTGTAGTTTTAAATATAAACAGTTGCACGCAGGTTGGTTCAATTATGTTGCTTAATAATTTCATTTCCGAAAAACACACAAACCAGGTGAAAAATTGCTTTTTGAAGCCTATGAGCAATGAAATCTCATATCATCCTCCTTGTTTTCTGTATCCAAACTTGGTAATATTAGGGCAGGAAGTTCGTAACTTAGAATGTCGTGAAGCTTTTGATATCCATCTTAAAGGGATGATCACTAAATGACTTATCAGTTGGCGTACGAAGATGATTCCGGGCCAATAGAACCGGATCTAGATACTTATATGGATTTTGATGAATTAATGGAATATTGCCGAGGTTGGACACAAAAAAATAGGGACCTAAAAACAAAATTCAAGGACTATAAACAAGATATAATAGGCTATTTTGAGCTTAAAGCTTTACTAGAACAAGTAGGTACTATTAATAGCATTTCTCGGAAACGGTGGTTTAAAGAAATTAAACGGCTCATAAACCTTCAAAAAGAAGCAGCTAAGATATCTGTATTAGGAATTGTGGTTAATCTGAGTAGGAGGACCTAAACTATGGTTCTCCCTGCATATAGGAAAATAATTCCTGAGAACATCCCCGACGAGCTTAAAGCACTCAATCATTGGGTAGTGTGGAAATCTGTTCCAGCAGGAGGTAAATCTAAACCTGGAAAAGTGCCTATATCCTTGCGAATAAATACAGCCAGAGGTGAAAAGGAAATCGGACCAGCTTCCTGTAATGATCCTGAAACATGGATGGCCTTTGAGGATGCAGTATCACTTCTCAATTCGTCAAAGGAATATCAGGGACTTCAAATTGCACTTGCACCTAAACAACCAGATGATGATACAGAGAGACTCATCGGTATCGATTTTGATCGGGCTGTTCTTCCTGATAGTTCAATTAGGCCTGAAATATTAGAAGAAGTGCATTCGTTTAATACCTATTTTGAATTGTCCCCTACAGATGGCCTTAGAGGATTTTGCTATGGACATTTTCCTGTGAATGAAGGGGTGCATAAAGGCAACATTGAAATTTATCAGTACTGGAAATTTCTAACAGTTACAGGACATAAATTAACTGATGCTCATGCAACTGTGGAATCTACACAGGAAGCCCTAACAGCCTTACGCGCTAAGCACTTTAGCTCGTTCTCTGAGATTGATGAAAATAACTTACCTGTAACCCAGGTTTCATTTACAGATGAAGAAATTCGCACCCGTTTGTCGAATTCTAAGCTATCGGAACAGTTCGAAAATTTGTATCATGGAAAAGCTTCTGAAGTAGCTGATCACAGTGTCTTAGATAAAAATCTATGTGGATTGTTTGCTTTTTGGACACAAGACAAAGAGCAAATTGACCGTATGTTTCGTAAATCTGCGCTTTTCAGAGACAAATGGGATGAAGTACACGGGCATGATAGCAGTGGACCTTTAACATACGGGCAGATGACAATCAATTATGCTCTGAAAACACGTAAGAACGTTTATAATCCACGAAATTATACCCCAAATGAAAATGAAATCATACAAAATCAAGCTCCTTCTACATTTTCATGTTGGGTTTACCCTTATAATATCACAGAAACTGGGATATATAAACAGAAACACAACCAAAATAGAAATACTGACGAGATGGAATCCGTAGATGAATTATTGTCCCCTACGCCATGTATCATAACTGCAGTTGGAGTTAATATCGACACATATGATATTTTGTATAAACTCTATCTGAAAGATTCAAGGGGTAATGAAAAGATTATATGGAAAAAGTCAAGTGACTTATTAAAGAAAGTAGAGGTAGTTAAACTCCTTGATGAAGGAATGCATTTTAAAGAATCAGATTCTACTGAGATGATAAGGTATTTTGATAAGTTTATAACGCAATATCAAGATTTCCTACCAGAAGAAATCGTAGCTTCTAAGAGCGGATGGAAAAACGATTTCTCTTTTTTCGTTGTCGGCGATAAAGCAATTTCAGCTACTGGAGTACAAACTGTGCTTCAAAAAGATAATCCAACAGCTGAAGTATATTCACAAAAAGGCGAGCTGGACCCGTGGATAGAAGCTGCAAACATGCTTATAAAATATGATGCAGTCCGCTTTAAACTTTATACTGCTTGTACCCCTCCTCTCTTGAAGCTTCTTAACATACATTCTTTCGTTGAGACTCAACAAACTCCATCAGGACGGTTAAAAACTACGATGGGTTTACTTGCAGCGTCCATTTGGGGGGAGCCTGAAAGATTACAACTAAATGCCGAATCTACACGTGCTGGAATTCAAAAAAATGTTGAATTCTGTACGGATTTGCCTATTTTTGTTGATGAAACTTCGATTACGGATAACATTAAAGACATGGTTTATCTAATCGCCAATGGAGTTGGAAGAAGTAAAAGTAATTCTGAAGGTGGCTTGATCATGCCTTCTACTTGGTCCACGGTTGTACTAACCACAGGAGAAAAGCCTATACTTCCTGAAAGTGCTTTGATGGGGCAGCAAGTTAGAGTAGTACCTTTAAGAGACGGAGTTCATGATAAATTACCTAGTTCAAATGTCAAACAAATTTTAAACGCTATAACCACAAATTACGGGCACATTGGTATTCTTTTCATGCAAAAACTCTTTAAAGGAAAGGATAACATCAAATCTCTATATAATGCTTTTTTTAATGATTTTCCAGAAATGGAAGATATCACAAGTGATAGAGCAAAAGAATATTATGCAGCTATTGCTACGGCAGGATACTTCTTAGAAAAGGTGTTCGAAGAAATCAAGGTTGACACTAAAAACTCTTCTGCCGTATGTAAATATTACTTTACTGAAAATGTAATCTCTAATAGCTTTATATCAGATCACATTAAAGCTCTTGGTGCTGCTTATTCTTTGTTTAGTGCCAATGAAGTATACTTTCGAGATGAAGACGGAGAGCATATACTCAATCATGAGAGATATGAATGGATTCGAGATGATAAAGAACATGGTTCATGTATCTGTTTTATCCCAGATAAACTTAAAAAATACTTAAACATTGAAATCGGACCAAATACTTACGAAGCTGTCACAGATGAATGGAAAAATCTAGGAATTCTGATTCCTAAGATACAAAAAAACCAAAATACACACTCTCTTACTAGACTTAAAAAGAATGAAATTAGCGTTGGTACACGAAAAGTACCAGTTATTAAAATTCCACTTAATGCATTTACAAAATACCTGAAACTTGATGACGAAAATAAAGATAAACTAGAATCTAGCGAAGTCTCAGAAGATAATAATAAGTTTCATACTTCTACAACTCTGCAAGCACAGGAACCTGTTAAAATTCCTTCTACAGTAGTTAAAATTGCAACTTCTCTAGACGACTTCGAAAAAATGGCAGGAGTTACGGCAGCGAATGAACATATAATAGTCACTGATGATGATACCGAACTAGCTGAAATCATGAAACAGAGGGGCTATTAATAATGCTCCCTGTGTATCTTGATATCGAAACTGATAATACTAATGGATCTGGACTTGATGTATTCAGCAGCAAAATAGTTACTGTACAAATCCTTTTACCGACTGGGGAAAAAAGAATATATAAAGACCCACCAAAGCTAGATAATATAAAACCACTATTAGAAACCAATCTAGTTATAGGCCATAACCTAAAATTCGATTCAAAGTTCTTAAAACACCATTTAGGAATTATTCTCTATAATATTTATGATACCTATCTAGCTGAAATTGTTCTTTCTGGTGGGCTCTATGTAGGCAAACAAGGAGTTTTAAAACTTAGTGATTTGGTATTCAAATATTGCGGACAAAGATTGAGTAAGGAAGAACAGCAAGGATTTAGATATGGGGTTCCTCTCACAAATGAACAAAAACAATATGCTATAAATGATTTGAAATATTTACCTGAAATATTCAAGCAGCAGCAGGATAAAATTAAACTTTTAGGGCTTGGAGATATTATTGACATCGAAATGAAAGCCTTGCCTGCTATTGTATGGCTTGAATTATCGGGTATATTTGTAGATAAGAATAGATTAAAAGAATTACAAAAACAAATAGATATCAAAAGGCACGAAGCTAAACAATCTTTGTATGAAATGTCCGGAACAAGCAAAATAAACTTAAATAGTTCTCAGCAGCTTATAATAGAATTACACCGGCTTGGTATCCCAGTGGAAAATACACAATATACAGAGCTGGCAAATTTCGATTACCCTATAATAAAAAAGCTAATTGAATATAAAGCAGCTGAAAAGTTACTAAATACGTTTGTCTTGAAGCTTCCTAATTATATAAATAAGAAAACAGACCGAATACATGCTGATTTTTTCCAAATTGGAGCTAAATCAGGGCGCCTTTCCTGTACTAAACCAAATCTTCAACAACAACCATCCAAAACCTTGCCTGAGTGGAGAACGATTTTTAAAGCCGCTGTAGGCAACAAAATAATAACTGTGGATTATTCACAAATTGAATTACGAATTTTGGCCCAGGTATCACAAGATGACGAATATATCCGAGCATATAAAGAAAACACAGATCTACATAAGCTTACAGCTTCCAAAATATTCAAGAAACCTATAGATGAAGTAGATATAACAGATAGAAACATGGCCAAAACAGTGAATTTTGGTATTGTTTATGGTATGGGGGCTCTTGGTCTGCAAGAAAATCTCAAAGGTGCTGGAATTGAAATTGCAGAAAATGAAGCAACAGAAATAATAAAAGAATACTTTGAAGCTTATCCTGGCGTGGCTAAATGTCTAAGAGATATAAGCGCACAAGGATTAAAGAGTCTCAAAGTAAGAAGTATTTCAGGAAGGTTAATGAAATTTGAATCTCCTAAAAACAGAAAGGAACGAAGCAGTATAAAACGTGAATCAAAAAATTTGCCCATACAGTCTCTCTGTGCTGATATGATAAAGATAGCCATGAATAATATTTTCTTACAACTTGAACCTAAAGGTGTAAAATTCATAAATACTGTGCACGATGAGCTCGTTTTTGAATGCACAGAAGCCCAGGCCGAAGAAGTGAAAGATATCGTGAAAGAAGAGATGGAAAAGGCTGGAACACTATTCTTGACTGATGTTCCATGTATTGCAGAAGTCACAATAAGTGATACATGGGAAAAATAAATTATTCTTCGTTATTTTTAATTCCTTTTTCTTAATTTGATCTTGTAGAGTAGATCACCTACTCTAGAGTAGGTTACATCTTCCCACCTACTCTTCAAAAAAGAATGCAGCAGAATGGTAGAGTAGGTAGAGTAGGTGAAATTAGAGACACAATAATTTTTGTGGAAAAAAAGTTTGTATTTTAAGACTCCAAACAAAAACTAATTTTTTATTCTCAATTTTACAAAACATGAAAACTACCTACTCTACCTACTCCACCTACTCTACAAGGTTAAATGATAATGATTTTAGTAGAGTAGGGAACAATAAGTAACCTACTCTACCTACTCCAAACAAAAAAACCAATACACAAATGATAAAGGCACAGAAGATAGATAGATTATAGATATAGATATTTTATTTATTATTAGTTAGTTAGTTAGTTTATTGGTATTGTTTTTCTCTTACTTTGTGCTTATATTGCTCATTTTCTTCTGTGCTATTTCCAAGATTTTCCAAGTTTAAATTTCTTCCATAACCAACTATTTAAATATCAAAATACTATCAATTACCATTACCACTATTAAGTGATGATAAAGTATAAATACTAATAAATCATATATAGTAGCGTGGTTTCTTGAAAATTGACGGGTTGATAGATTGAATAACATGAAAGGTGGTAAAACAAGATTTCAGCAGAAATTTACAGAAGATATGTTCCTGAATGCGCTATTAATTGATAGTATCAAGTCCACTGCAACTATTATGAGTTTAGTAGGA
>Ga0224559_1002100_pt1 | contig 10461 bp, 9 predicted proteins | sample 714S33034metaG_FD_180676 | JGI IMG/M metagenome (GOLD analysis project Ga0224559, IMG submission 180676) | Peat soil microbial communities from Stordalen Mire, Sweden - 717 S3 30-34 | ecosystem: Environmental > Terrestrial > Soil > Wetlands > Peat | place: Sweden: Norrbotten County, Stordalen... | reverse complement strand
TGCTGAGCACGAGCCGGACCCGCGGCGAATGTGCTCCAGGCAATCATGAGAACTACAACCGAAGAAACTGTTATGGGGAAGAAACGAGGTCTGACCATAGGACAGTTTACCGTAAGCCCTTTCCTTTGTCGTTTGGATTCCCAATACTGAAAGGCGCTGGAATCAACGTACGCTCCCTCGATCCGAGCCGACTGAGAGATCGTCTTCGGTGGCTGATGCGGATTGCTTCGGATGCAAAAGAACAGAATCCTCAGGCGCAAAGCGAAGCAGCAGTTCTTCATAGGCTCGAAGAATCTTGTCTTGTGTGAACGACTCATGATGTCTCTTCCGGCTTGCTTCTTCCATGTTGAGCAACTGCGAGCCTTCCCCATCGAGAGACTCCAGTATCTCAGCAAGATCGCCAGGGCTCTTGAAATAGCGCGCGCCTTCTCCGGCAACCCATCGATTGAAGGGATTGTCATGGGCGATGACGGCGTTGCCGGCGGCGAGGGATTCAACCAAAGATGGATTTGTCCCGCCAACACTATGTCCGTGTATATAGGCGCGAGCGTGGAATCGCAAAGCCCGCACTATATCGCGATCAAAAATGGCGCCAAGGAACTTGATCTCCGGACCGGCCGCGTCCAGCACCTTGTTCTGATAACTCGTACCGTCGCGCGAATACTTCCCTAGTATTACCAATGGCATTCCCCTGCGCTTGAGAGAATATCCTTGTACGACCTGAAGAATCGAATTCTCCGGCTCCGGCCTGGCAATCAGGAGATAGTATTTCTTCGGCAGCAACCCATATTGGTGAACCAGCTCAACCGGAGCAGAGGTTACAAGATCGGCCCCATACGGAATCACAGTGATCTTTCCGGGAGAGGTGTGTCGAAGCAGATGCTTGCCGATTTCAGGATGATCTGCCACCAAGTGAGTCGCAACCCGCGCTCCGGCCCATTCGTTGATCCAAAACCACGCACGTGCGATTCGCGACCATTTCTGCCGTCTCCACTCAATGCCATCCATATTCATCAGGTTTGAAACACCGCGCAATCGATACATCGCATTAAATATTCCGGTGTTGTAACCCAGAGTAAGAACCACGCCCTTTTCACGCATTGAGTGTCTGATCGCATGCCAATCGAACAGTATGGTTCCCAGTGAACCCTCTCCGGCGGGGATCATAACACGGCGTATTCCGTTCCATTCATCCTCGCGGAAATGTTCCGCGTTGCCGACCTGGCAATAGACTGTGACGTCGTGGCCCCGAGTTCGCAGGAAAAGCGAAAAATCCTGAGCAAACGTCTCAAATCCACTGTGCTTTGACGGAATTCCTCGAGTTCCTAGAATTAGAACATGCATGGAGTATCGACTTTCGGCAGTTTCTGCGACACGCGCATTACTTCCTGGCTTCACCGGCTATCTTGAAAGATAGTTAGAAGCTCAGAGAGGCGTGGAAACCTGGTTCACGGAGCGCTCACCAGTGTTAACTTGCACCGAGCGCCCGCTTTCATTCGGCTGGCTGAAGTTGGCTTCGGACCCAAGCTCGTGTAGCCGGCCACACTAGCTTCCCGAGTCTCTGCAGCGGCACTTCCAACTGGCCGCGCATTGCCCTCGATAGCAGCAGCGACGCGCAGAGGCTTGATGTCCAGCAGACAAGCAGCGAGTGGGTGGCAGGAAGCAGCCACGATGTCAAGAAAATCAGCACCGGAAGATGAACGAGATAAAAGCTATATGAGATCTCTCCTAGAAATACGGCCACTTTACTTGACGCAATTCGATTGCACGTCGGGAAACAGAGTACCGACAGTATCAGCCCTGTTGCGCCCGCGCCTGACACGTACCCCATCAGCGTCGATGTCTCATACCCAAACATCCGGATTCCAAAGAGAGTCATTGACGCTGCCAGAAACGCCAGTTTCCACAGAAGCCCTAATCCGCGCGCGAAAGCGAGGACGGATTGGCGATGTTTCGCGACTAATATCCCACCAATGAAAAACGGGACCGAACAGGTGGTAAGGCCAAAGTAACCGGTACCGCCGAGCAGCACGGCGGCTGCCAGGATTAGGAGGTCCGCCCGGAGGGTGGTTCGCCTCAGAATTAGAATGAAAGCCGGCATCAAGATCGAGATGCGCATCTCAATTACCATGGACCAAATAACTGGGTCGATCGCATTAGTGTTGAATCGCGGTCCAATGAGTATTGCATGCCCAATGATATCTGACCGCGTTATGGGAATTGTCCATAAATGCCGAAACCACTCGCTCACTTCAGTTGATTGAACCGTGCCGTGCAGGCGAAGTATAAGGCTGAGGCAGATTGCAACCAGGTATGCAGGGTAAATGCGAAATACTCGCCTCACAAGAAAGTCCGCGACATCGAGCTTCTTGGTTGCCAGTCCAACGAATGGTAGCGAAAGCACGAATCCGCTCAACACGAAAAACAAGGAAACAGCAGCGGCCCCGTCCCAGAGTACTCTCGCAGGTGACCTTCGAAGCATTTCCAAAAATACTGTGGTTGGGATCATACCTTGAGCATGGGAAAGGAAAACCGAGAATGCCGCTAAACCTCGCAATCCGTCGAGGGCGCCGTTTCTTTGTTCCTCGCGAGGGGCGTTTACGATGCTCCGGGGAGTGGAACCGGAATGTTCATCACCCGCTCGCCCGCGTTCGGTTGGCAGTCGTCTCAGAGACGGCCAATTGACTCGGGTCGACTTAACTCCGGAGAAAAGCGGCATCATGCAGACTCTCAATTCTCTATCCTGAGCAAACGTCTCAAAACCACTGTGCTTTGACGGAATTCATCGAGTTCCCAGAATTGGAGCATGGATGGGATGTCGACTTCCTGCAGTTTCTGCGACATACACATTAATTCGGTAGTGTCCAGAGTTACACGGGTTCCCACTATTGCAACTCTGATGCGGTTGGCGGTTCTGCCGAGCGACGATCAGGCAGCAGTCCGAAATGGCGCAAGTAAACGCTGCGCACAGTTAGAGCCGATTTCTCCCATGTGAAATCCCTGGCTCTGTGTAGTCCGCGATGAATCAGGCTTTCCCGCAGTCCCGTCTGCTTGTCCAACGCAAGGATTGCATCGGAGATGTCTCTTGGGGAACTTGGATCGACTAACAATGCTGCCTCTCCACATACCTCGGACAACGCAGAATTCGCGGAGGAGACTACCGGGATGCCCGATGCCATGGCCTCAACCAACGGAATCCCGAACCCCTCCGCCCAGCTGCAGTAGACGAGCCCCTTCGCGTTGCGGTAGATCGCCGGCAACTGCGCATCGGAAACCTGTTCCAACACGACGACGTCCGATTCGAGATGCAATGTGCGAATCAGATCGAGAGGTTCCTGATACAAGAATTGACGCTGACCAACGATCACCAGGAGTGGACGAGGAGCTCTGAGCTGGGCCCACGCGCGCAACAGCGTTGCGTGATTCTTACGGGGCTCGAGGCGTCCAACCGTCAGGAAATAACTTCCTCTCTCCAACCCCAAAGCCCGCACAGCATCGCAGCCGGCGTCGCCCGGGAAAAAGCGCGTACCATCGACCCCATTCGGAATGGTGTGTACCTTCTCCGGAGACATGGTGTACGTATCGCAGATCTGTTTTTGAGAGAAGTCGCTGACCGTGAACACAGCAGCACTGCGGTGAATTGAAAATGGCACGAGCAGGCGGGAACGCAAGACAAACGATTTTTCGAAATACTCACGATGTGACTCGAACAAAATGTCGTGGACTGTGACCGCCGTAGCACAAAATGGCAAGGGCGGAACGTTGTACTGTACGTGGAGCAGTGAAAGTCCGCAATGCCTCACGATCTGAGGCAATTGCCAGAGAAGCCTGACCGGAGCCGGCGCTTTCGCCATGGGAAAGAGCGTGACATGCGGCAACGCGAAGTTTTCACTAAAGGACAGTAGCTTCGCGGGGTCAGCGGCCAATACGACAAAGTCACACTCCGGAGTAAAGGCAAGGACGCGGGAAAAGAGTTCAAGACAATGAGTCCTTGAACCCTGAAATATCCCCTCCGCTACGTGTAAATCGATACCGATGCGCGGGCGCTGGCCACGCAAACGCCGATTGATCTTCATGATTCTTCTTCCCAGCCTTCCGCCACAAGAGATGCGTGGTCGTGAAACTCCTTCGTCAGCGCAGCTTCGTCAACAAATGGGATTCGAGCGGCTTCGACACTGGCCTGAAGGCGCAGTACGACGCTATGTATTCTTCGCTGACTCTGCGCCGCGACTGAATCATCTTTCGTCTTTTCCAAAGCCGCTTCCAATGCTTGAACAGGTAAGTCAGCGCGGGGAGCGAAGTGCGCTCTCTTAGAGGTAAGTAGACGAGGATACCAAGATCGCGGATCGTGGCTGGAATGAGGATACGCAGATAAAGCGGACAGGTCATGTTCGCTATCCGCATTAGGAAGCGGTTCTTTGTGGAGTGCATGTTGACGAGTGCGGAGGTCGTGCTGCGGTTTCCCTCAAACACCGTGCGTTCGTGATAGCCAACGGCCCGCGGTTGGTAGAGGCACTTCCAACCCATCAGTTGCATGCGCCAGGAATTATCGCTGTCCTCTCGAAAGGCAAAGAAATCTTCATCGCAGTATTGGCCCAAAACGGTAGTGTCGTCGATCATCTCCCGGCGCAGAAGCGCCAATGCTCCCGTGTAGCCGAAGACGTACTCCGGCGTCTCATATTGTCCTACATCGGGTGTCTGTGACCCGCGATCGTGCTGACGCTGCCATGGAGTGAAATAAAGGCCAGCCGAATCCAGAAGCGGGGGTTGACCGGCATTGCCATCGCAATCCATGCGCAGTATCTTCGGAGCTACGGCCCCAATCCGGTTGTCCAATTCGCCAGCCCTCACCAGCTCGGCAAGGAAGTCCGGCTCCAGGACCGTGTCCAGATTGCACATCAGAATCCACTTGCCTCGAGCCGCGGCGATGGCGAGGTTGTTTCCGCCCGTGGAACCATTGTTGACGGGATTGACGATGAGCTTGATTTGTGGATACTGTCGAAGAAGTTCGACGGACCGATCCACCGAATGATTGTCAACCACAATGATCTCAAAGTCACGGAACTCTTGCTCGGAAAGAGATTTCAAGCAACGGGCGATATGGCGTTCCCCATTAAAGCAGACTATTGCGACGCTAATCAAAGGACTGCATTCACAGGAAATCTCATGCACTTCCTCGAAGTGTGACACCTAATTAGATCTCCATTCAGGCGATTCAATCATCGTGGCCAGGTGCTCGGTTCCCCGGAAGCACAGATTTGATCGGAAAGCCGGCAGGCGCGTTGGCGGATGTGAAATGAACTGTGCAAGACAGCTTGATGCTGCAGGTACGATGTGCAGCTTAACCTATCGGACTACTTAACTCTTGCTATGATCCTTCCAAGCGCAAAGCGTATAGGACGCAGTGAGAATTTGGCCTTCTGCACAAACTTGTGTATCGTTGCCAGCGCCTTGTTCCGCTCTCCGGTTTCGACTTGCGCTCGTGCTTCCTCTTCAAAAGCTTTGGAGCCATAAGTGGAACTTATGCCTCCCCCCCTCATCATCACTGTAATGACAGGCATATATGCGGCATTGAGTTGGCGCCCCGCCCGCAAGAGAAACTCATAGTCAGCGAGGAGGCGATAGGAAGTATCGAAAGCACCTAGTCTGCCAAGGAGGCTGCGCCGGTGCATGCTTCCCGTGTGGGGTACACACGTTGTCTTTGAGAACTTTCGCCACCTCCAAGGTTCCCCGATCATTCTCCGATAACCCGAAGAATGCACCCAATTCACTCGCGAGCATAGATACTCCGCCTGGGGATTCCTGTTGGCAAGCGCTATATATGCACTGATAGCGCCGGGCAGAAACTCGTCGTCCGCCCCAAGAAAACAAATCCACTCACCGCGCGCCTCGGCCAGGGCCTTGTTCCACGCGTCGTATACTCCTGTGTCCGGCTCGCTCCGCCATAGCGCGATCCGATCGTCGTACTCTCGAAGCACGTCGACCGTTCCGTCGTTCGATGCCCCATCCAAAACGATGTGCTCGATGTTAGGGTAGTCTTGGCGCAATACGCTCTCCAGGCACCCCGCCACGTACGGCTGCCCGTTGTAGACCGCTGTAATGACCGTAACAAGCGGCTGATCCACGCTACCCTCCGCAAAGATTCCTTTGAGCCGTCTTCCTCCGGCCAGGCGCAAATCCTCCGCTTGCATACGCGTCTCCAGCGAATTGGCCACAATGGACGCCACTGACTGAATCTTACCCTCTCCGGTCCGCGAGTTTGCCCTTACGCTGCGCCTTGGACCAATTGCTCGTAGATCGCCATGTAGGCCGCACCTACCTTTTCTTTGCGGCATTGTTCGATCACAAGAGGTGGAGGACAGTGTGCGCCGGGATTGTCGAGGGCTTTACGGATCGCCCCGGCAATGGCATCCACTGAGCCCGGATCCGCAAGCGCCGCGCGCTCGTAAAATTCCTGCCTCGCATAGGGCCGATCCGCCAGCACCAGGGGCTTCCGGGCCGCCGCAGCCTCCAGTGCGGATATTGGCTGATGCTCTGAGTGGCTGAGAAGCGCGAAAACAGCGGCGCCCCGATAAGCCGACGCTAACTCCACCGAGCCCGGACTCAGCCAGGGTATCCAACGAACGTCCTTACCAGCGGCCACGGCTTCCGCCACCGCCTGCCCATAGTCCTCTTCGCCCGTCAATACGTTTCCCACCAGCAACAAGGGGACGCCCAGCTTCCGGCACGCACTAATCAAAGTCAAGTGGTTCTTCAACCGGCGAATGTTTGCTACGCAGAGAACATAGTTCTCGATTCCAAACGCTCCTGGCGCCGCGCCGCGCCCAGCATCGAAGAATATGTCGTCGACCAAGTTGGGCACCACCGCCACCTTCTCGGCGGGAAGCCCGACAGTGCCCACCAAATACCGGGCCTCAACCTTGTTCACAACCGTGAAGGAATCGATCTTGGCCAGCATCTTCCTTCGCTGGCGCGCTGGCCCCACCACCAAGGAAGCCATGTGCTTCAGCCATGATTTCCATCCGGGAAAATCCACAAGCGCGCTCAGCACGATTCTCTTGCCTCCCGCGTGCGCCCAGTGCACTGTGTAGCTGTGATCCAACCCCCAGAGATGCAGCACGTCGAAGTCCGCCTCGCGCTTCCAGAAGTCCAAGGGGGCAATGTCTGCCCCAGCCGCCCGCGCCGACTCCATGGCCGCGATCATCTGTATTTCAAAGCCGCCGAATGCAAAGCAATGTGGCTGACTGGGAACGACCCGAACTATTGGCCTCGAAGCCATCATCGTAACTCCATGCCTCGATCTTGAAGAATTTGCCATCCGCCCGATGCTCTGATGGAGCTTTGCCGAAGCGGCTCGGCTATCTCGCGCATGACCAACCAAAGGCATGGCGTAGCCATGCTCGGGCTGCAACGAATGTTACGGTCGGAAAAGCTAAGTCTAGCAAGAACCGCGAAAGCGGCCACTAGCTTTGTCATGCCTGTGCAACATTCCGCCGCCGACCGATAAAGCTCCGGAAAGTGCATTGTTCATATACACCTGCACTAACTGATCGAGAGCTGTCAAGCAATGGCTCGAATCTGCCTAGAAAGTCGCCGATTGTCGTCGTCAAAGGTCTAAGAGGATGGGCTGCGTCCCATTGACGCGCCCCGATCCTGCCCAATTCTTCTGCGTCAAACCCAATGTCGCCAAACACCAAAAAGCCGTTTGGTGTGAGCATTGAATCAATCTGATCGAAGATTCGACCTAGATCGTAGCAATGCTCCAGGACATTTATGATAATTACTAAATCGTAGAGTTGACCAGTGACTTCGAAGGACTCGATTGGAGACTGAATTAACCGGCCTATCTGAACAGTCTTACGTAATATCGGCGCCGCCGACCACCACAGCCACGGAAGTCGCTTATGTATTCTGTCATAACGCCTGATTTTGGGTGCGACCAGCAGTTTATCGTCATCGTAGTAACGATTCCTGTGTTTTAGGTAGTCGCCAATAAGCGGGTCCAAGAGGTCGAGGCACTCAATCCTACAACTCTGAGACAGGTACCGTGCATTGGTGAATGGTCCACAGCCCAACTCAATCGCTCGTTGGAATGTCATTCCAGAGAGCACTCGATAATTGTTGAAATTCCGCATATTCTGATAATTGTGATCGTCCGCCACGCGAGCCTCATGGTTAAACCAATGCCGGCGTTCGCAGCGTTGCGCTTCGAGCCAACGATCTCGATCAACGCTATGGATTCCTCCTGCGTCACCAATATAGGTGGCATCAGACCTGGAACTTAACGCGCGATGGGCTTCGTCACCATGCATAACGTTGATGTTTTCGTCAATGTAGGTGAATTCCTCTTTCTCCATGTGAGCCTCCGGTTTCTAGAATTGGACTGCACGATTCCTTTTCGCCAGCGGGGTACATCAGTTTCTTCAGCAGAGTTACTTTGGCGAGCACCGCAAAAGCTAACATACGCGAGAAATGTCCGGCTGACAGATGTTAAGGCAGGCTCACGAACTCACAGGACCTAATTGCGACTCTCGCGCGGCCTGTTTCCTATCGATTTCCCTCAGCGGCCGGGCGATTGCGCTAGGAAGAGCGCCGCTAATTTGAGTCAGAACCTTCACCAGATTCCTGGACAAGAGGCGGTCCGAAGCAAGAGCCAGCAAGATGAGCGATGTGGCGGATCCGGCGAGAAACAGCGCCACAAGTATCGCCACTGGATTCCGCAGTTGCGAGGACACAATCCGATCGGTGGCCCATACAGCGATGGCCGTGACACCGCCCAAGAGAATTCCACCCTCCGACGCCTGCAACAGGCTTCTCCACCTGAGTTGCAGCAATAGAAGTGCTTGCCGGGAAAGTGCCCAGCAACGGAATGCGTATACGCCGAAAACTCCCCAGGACAACATCACGGCAGAATAGCGAACACATGCGGCAAACACCAGAATCGCAAGCAGGACTGACAGGCCCTGCACATACAATTCCCGCTTCACCTGATTAGCCGCGCTCAGCATCGGCCCGGACAAGGCCATGATTGCATGGAGAGTCATAGCCAGCGCAAGCGGGCGCAGCAGCGGCGCAGCTTCGTTCCAACGGCCACCATACAGGCCCGCCACAACTGAAGGCGCGCACACGCCAACGCTCCAGAAAACCGGACACATTACCAGCGACATGACAGAAACAGAGGCGAGATAGCCTTGCTGCAGTTTCTCAATCTGTCCACCTGCCCGTGAACTGCTTGCGAAGAGCACTGACTGCCAAGTTCCGACCACCGCGTCGGTTGGCGGGCTCACGGTATTGAATGCCCGGCTGTAAAGGCCAAGGGACGTGGAGCCGAACGCATGGCCAACAAATAATTTGTCCAGGTTGCTAATGCCGTAATTGAGTATATTTGCGCCAGTCATCTTGATCCCGTAGCGAGCAAGATGCCAGCGCGGCTGACCCCAGTATGGGACCCACGAGTGGCGCGCCAGGAATACGGCTATTGCCGAGTACACGATGCAATACGTAATCTGAGCCGCGACCAGGCTCCAGACACCGGCGCCAAGGCATGCCGCGGTGATCCCAATCAAGCTGTAACCGATGACGGATGCAGCAACCTGAGCCGTCTGAGACTCGCGATACAACAATCGCCGTCTTAGCAGGGACGAAGAAGTTTGGCCGATCGACTGAATTACAAATACGCACGAGATGGCCTGAATGACCTTCTCAATCGCCGAATCGTGTAAGTAGACGGCTACCGCGGGAGCGCTAAACGCACAGATTGCCGTCAGCACTAACCCCAGGAATACCTGGCAGGTGAATGCGAAGCGTATGTCCGCGTCGTCGAGCTCAGGCGCCTGGACGATTGCCGAGCCGAAGCCGCCATCGGCCAACAGGTTTCCCAGGCCGAACACCAGCAGCGCCGCGGCAATCTGCCCAAAAGGCTTCGGACCCAGAATACGCGCGAGAACCACGCCGGTCACGAAGCTAGCGCCGGCCCGCACCCCGAAGCCAAAATAGCTCCACCCAAGGGCTGATAATGTGCGCGTAGACAGGCGTTCAGGCACTCTCACACTCCAAGTTATTAGTTAACACTCTCTAAGAAGCTGATCCATACTTGATAGACAGGCTGACGAGTCCTGGTAAGTGAGTTCCGAACTCAATCCCATGGGCGGTATAGGGGCTTGGTTCAGCGCTATTTGCGGAAGTGGATCAGCGGACTGCGACAGTCGAAGCCCATGTCGGCCTGGACGATGGTGAAGCCATTGCGCTCCAGCATCTCGCATGTCCGCTGCTGTCCGGCGTGATACCAGCGGCCGGGACGGGCATGGTCGTCTTCGCCCTCATCCAGTAGAACGAGGTTGTAGCGCCTGGCATTCCAGCGGTTGAGACGGATAAAACAAGAATTCAATAACTTGCGTAGCAGCGGGTACTTTTGCCGCGGCAGCAGGCACTGCAGCACGTTGTAGGAATCCTGGCGGGCGA
>Ga0224559_1002099_pt1 | contig 10462 bp, 8 predicted proteins | sample 714S33034metaG_FD_180676 | JGI IMG/M metagenome (GOLD analysis project Ga0224559, IMG submission 180676) | Peat soil microbial communities from Stordalen Mire, Sweden - 717 S3 30-34 | ecosystem: Environmental > Terrestrial > Soil > Wetlands > Peat | place: Sweden: Norrbotten County, Stordalen... | reverse complement strand
GCTTATCTCTTCAACCGTCTCGGCGGTCACGGCGGCATCATCCTCCTCGGCCCCGACGGCCGCTTCGGACTCGCCCACAACACCCCCGCCATGGCCTGGGGCCTCGCCACTCCCGCCGGCCTCCAACTGGCCTCACGGTCTAGTTTTACAAATGGTGCCCCACCTTCGCGACGCATTTGTTTTTGTCGCTGGGGTGGGAGTCGGCCAACTCCGCTAACTCCGCTGCCCCTGCAATAATCTCAATATGCTCATCCTGGCCTCATCCTCGCCCCGCCGCCGAGAACTTCTCACCCAGGCCGGATATTCCTTCGAGGTCCATCCCGCTCACATCCCCGAGGATCCCCACCCAAACGAAGACCCCATCGCCTACGTCACTCGCCTCGCACACGAAAAAGCCCAAACCGTTTTCCACGAAATCACGGGTGCCCCAGGTCCCGATTTTGGGACCTGGGAATCTGCAAAATCAGACAGCTCGGGTGCCCCATCCATTTTGCGTTCTTTGCAAAATGGGTGGGATATCACAGAAGCTCATGCGAGCGATCAGCGAGCGGATGCCCCACCGCATGTGGTCCTCGGCGCCGATACCACCGTAACCATCGACAACCAAATCCTCGGCAAGCCCGAAAACCCCGCCGACGCCGCCCGCATGTTGCGTCTCCTCTCCGGACGCACCCATCGCGTTATCACCGGCATAGCCCTGGTCACCGCCGCCTCCACCCAGGTTGCCGCTGAAGTAACCGCCGTCCGCTTCACCGCGCTCTCGGACGAAGAAATCGACGCTTACATCGCCACCGGCGAACCCATGGATAAAGCCGGAGCTTACGCGATTCAGGGCCTCGCCGCCCGCTGGATTCCCCGTATCGAAGGCGACTATTTCAACGTCGTCGGCCTACCCATCGCCCTTGTCTCCGCCCTCCTCAAATCCTGAGCCGTTTGGTGCTCCATCTTCTCCGATGCGCATTCTTTGCGCATTGGTTATGGTGGAATACCTGCAACTGCAGTTTTATGGTCTTTTTCAGTCGAGGCTCTCTCGACGTTCTCGCCTTTTCGATGTAAAATCCTTGCAACCTTTTTAGCCATTTCAGCACAGGCCTCTAAAAGTCTGCCGCCAAAGGAAATACTCATGCGGATTTCCGCTCTTGTGCGCCACCTGCCCCTTCTTCTCGCCTTCACATCGCCAGTTCTCCTGCTCGCCCAATTCCTGCAGCCTACCGACGAAGAACTCAAGATGACCTCCGATCCCAAAGCGCCGGGCGCCGCCGCCGTCTACCTCAATATCGAGGAAATCGCAAACGACCCGCTGCATTTCCAGAGTGTTTACGTCCGAATAAAAGTTCTGCAGGAAAAAGGCAAGGAGCTCGCCACAGTTCGGCTTCCTTATCTATCTGGCAGCACCAAGATCACTGACATCAAAGCCCGCACCATTCACTCTGACGGAACCGTCATTCCGCTTACCGGAAAGCCCGAAGACCTGTTGACTGCCAAAACAAGAGACAAGAATGGCGATCAGTTTCAGATCAGCAGAAAAGTCTTTACCCTGCCCAGCGTTGAGGTTGGCTGCATCCTCGAATATCGCTATGAGCTTCGCTACGACGACAATCACTTTTCTTCGCCCACCTGGGAGATTCAACGTCCTTACTTCGTACACAAGGCTAGCTATACTTTCACCCCGTTCAAAACATTTCTGGCCAACAACCAGCGCTCATCCACAATGTTTCTCGTCGATTCGCGTGGCCGCGCTATCAATTCACTTATCTGGTGGCCCATTCTTCCCCAGGGCGTCACTCTGAAAACCGATGTGGTGGGGCTTTACCACGTTGATTTGACCGACGTTCCGGCTACTCCCGAAGAGGAGTGGATGCCGCCAATCGACGGCCTGCTCTACCATGTGAAGTTCTATTACATGAGCGCTCTCAGTGGAGGCGAGTTTTGGATCGAAGAAGCCAAGCGGTGGTCAAAAGAAGTGGATCACTTTGCCGAGCAATCCAACCCTATCAAGCAGGCAGTTGCATCTTTGATTGCGCCCGGAGACAGCGATCTCGACAAAGCAAAAAAACTCTACAAGGCCGTTCAGGCGCTTGACAACACCGACTATTCCCGCAAGAAAAGCGCCTCAGAACTCAAGCAGCTCAACCTGAAGGTCGCCAAGCGTGCAGAGGATACTTGGACACAGAAGAGTGGCACAAGCCAGGACATTGCGCTCCTCTATCTCGCCATGCTCCGCGCAGCCGGGCTTAACGCATCCGACATGAAGGTCGTTGATCGCAGCCGCCGCGTATTCGCGCTCGGTTATCTCGATTTTGACCAGTTGGATGACGACATCATCATCGTGAACATAACCGGCAAGGATATCTTCCTTGATCCCGGTGAAAAGATGTGTCCCTTCCAAACCCTCAATTGGAAGCATTCGGGAACCACCGGCATTCGCCAGAGCGACCGCATCCGCAGCCTGGGAACCACTCCAGAGCAGGCCTACACCGCCAATAAAGTCGTCCGCACCGGCGACGTCACCCTCGACGATCATGGCGCTATCACCGGCCACTTCAATATCATCATGCTCGGTCAGGAAGCCCTTTATTGGCGGCAGATAGCCCTGGAGAACGATCAGACCGAACTTAACAAGCGGTTCGATCACTGGTTGGATTCCGTCGTTCCCGAAGGCGTCGAGGCCCATATCGATCACTTCCTCGGACTTGACGATCCCGAAGTCAATCTCATCGCCATCGTCAACATACATGGAACGCTGGGCTCGGCAACTTCGAAACGCCTCCTGCTTCCCGGCTATTTTTTCCAGACTCGCAGCGGCCATCCCTTCGTCGATCAGGAAAAACGGCTTGAGCCCGTCGATATGCACTTCCCCGATCAGGTTACCGACCAGATTGTCTATCATCTGCCTCCCGGTCTCACTGTCGAAGGCGCGCCCCAGGACAACAAAATTGCCTGGCCGGATCACGCAATTCTGCTTGCCAAAACCAAATCCGATCCCGGCCAAATCACCATTGCGCGTGTGCTCTCGCGTGCTTTCTCATCCGCCAAGCCCGAGGAGTACCAGGATCTCCGCGCCTTCTATCAAAAAGTCGCCGCCGCCGACCAAGCGCAACTCGTCCTCACCAAAGCTCCTCCCGCAGGGAAAGGCAACTGATGATCTCCTTGTTCCGCCTTTTTTCAAGATCGTCCATGCGCAGCAGCGCGCGGCCTCTTCCTTGGGTTCGCACTGCGCTCTGGATCCTTGTCCTGACATCTCCGGTTTTTCTTCGCGCCCAATTTCAACAGCCCTCCGACGAAGAACTCAAGATGACTGTCGATCCTAAGGCACCGGGCGCCGCCGCCGTCTACCTTTACCGCGAAGAAATCACCGACGAGCCAAATCAATTTCACAGCTTTTACGAGCGCATTAAAGTGCTCGCAGAGAAAGGCAAGGAGCTTGCCACCGTTCGCATCCCCTACGTCCCCGGCGCCGACAAAATTACAAAGATTGAGGGCCGTACCATCCATGCCGATGGAACCGTTATCCCCCTGACCGTCAAACCAGACAACTTGATAGATTTCAAAACCAAAAGCTATCAGATCGACTCCGTTGTCTTCACCCTGCCCAACGTTGAAGTCGGCAGCATCCTGGAATATCGCTATCGCTACAGCGGAGAGACATTTGCTCCCACATGGTGGATTCAGCAGCCGTATTTTGTTCATAAGGCGCACTACTCTTTCCATCCCGACCTCTACGGCTCGCTCGGTCTGATGTATGCGACTCGAATCGATTCTGGTGAAAAGGTGGTTAAGGACAAAAAGGGCAACATCACCTTGGACATCGCCGACGTCTCACCCGAACCCAACGAGGATTGGATGCCACCCTTGAACACTATCCGATGGCGCGTCGAGTTTTACTACACTCGGTTCGACTCCGGCGAGAAATTCTGGGAGAGTGCGGGTAAAAGCTGGGCCAGTTGGGTGCTGGAATTTACCAGCACATCTGGCCATCTTAAGAATATCGTCGAACAAATCGTCGACCCCGGCGACACGGAGGAGAAGAAGGCAGCCAAAATCTATGCTGCCGTCCAGAAGCTAGAGAACACCCGCTTCACCCGTACCAAATCTGAGGTCGAGCGCAAAAAGGAAAAGCTGAAGGATATTAATAAGGCTGAGGATGTCTGGAAGCAGCAGCGCGGTACCGATGATGAGATTGCGCTGCTCTACGTCGCCCTCGCCCGCGCAGCCGGCCTCAATGCAATACCCATGAAGGTGGTCGACCGCAGCCGCGCCCTCTTCGATTACACCATTCTCTCCACTAACCAGTTAGACGATTACATTGTGATTGTCGAATCAGGCGGCAAGGACGTTTACCTCGATCCCGGCCAGAAAATGTGCCCCTTTGGAGTTCTGCATTGGAAACATACCCTGGCTTCCGGTTTCCGGCTTGCGGAGAAGAAAGCTGTTTTTGCCACTACTCCTCCCGGCACATACAAACAAGCGCTTGAGCAACGTGTTGGCGATCTCAACGTCAGCACAGATGGTAGCGTACAAGGAACCGTCCGCATCGTAATGACTGGTCCGGATGCCCTGCGCTGGCGGCAACTAGCGCTGGAAAACGATACCGAAGAGGTCAAGAAGCAATTTGATGAGTCCATCCGTGACGAGGTTCCCGAGGGAGTCCAGGCCAGCTTCGATCACTTCCTCGCGTTGGACGAGTACGAGGCCAACCTGGTCGCCATCGTAAAGATCAGCGGTAACTTGGGCGCCATAACCGGCAAGCACTTCATTCTGCCCGGCCTCTTTTTTCAATCTCGCGCTCAGCACCCTTTTGTCGCGCAGGATAAGCGCCTCACGCCTATCGACCTTCACTACGCCAGAATGGAGCAGGACAGTGTCACGTATCACCTGCCCGCCGGGTACGCCGTCGAGAGTGTTCCTCGAAGCTCAGATATTACCTGGCCTGATCACGCTCTGTTGCGGATTGCTTCTGTTGCGAAGGACGGCTCGGTTGTCGTGGCGCGCAGTTTCGCGCGCAACTTCGCATTGCTAGAGCCAAAGGCCTACTCCGAACTCCGTGACCTCTACCAGAAGATCGCCACGGCCGATCAACAGCAACTCGTGCTCACCCGTTCCTCTGCCGCCAAAGGAAACTGAAGATGAAGACTTCGCTATCCTCCTCCGCAATTCGTCTTTTTGCCGCCGCGCTGTTTGCTTTTCTTTGCATTCCCGGCCTCGCCAATTGGTTCGGCAGTGATAAGCAGCCGGTCCCGCAGTGGGGCTTGGATGCCGCCAAAACTCCAACGCCCGCCTACGCCAAAGACGCCGCCGACATCATCCTCTTCGATGAGTATGTCGAAACCATAGACGCACAGGGTCGCGCCGTCGAACGCGAGCGCGAAGCTATTCGCATTCTTAAGCCGCAGGGCCGTCACGAAAGTTGCGAAGTCGCCTTCGATGTGGACGAAAAGATCAACTACTTTCGCGAGTGGACCATTGCGGCTGACCAAAAACAATATCAGGCCCAGGATACGGACTTCGTCGATGTGGGCGACACCGCCATTCCCATCATGCTCTCGACGGAAAAAGCGCGCGTCGTGCATCCGCCCGCCGCTGATGTAGGCGCCACCATCATTTGCGAATCCGAGGAGTTGCTGGAGCCCTATAGTCAGGAAAAGGTCTGGCATATTCAGAGCGCCATTCCCATCGTCTTCCAGGCTCTTGAAGTTGACCTGCCCGCTGGCCGCGCTCACTCTGAGGCATGGCACAAATTCCAGCCCATCAAGCCCGTCGAGATTGCTCCCAACCACTGGCGCTGGGAACTCAAAGATATGCCCGCTCTTGATCTCCGCGACATAAAGTCCCATCCGGCATGGGCCGCTCTCGCCGCGCGCATGTCCGTACAGTGGGGCGATGCCGCTATCGAAGGCAAAGACAACCAGTGGCGTGCCATTGGCGAGTGGGTAACAAAACTGGAGGCAAACCGACCTGATCCCTCCCCGGAAATCATCGCCCAAACCCAAAGTCTCATCGCCGGCGCACCTGACTTCTATACCAAACTCAACCGCATCACCGACTACATCCAGAAGAACATTCGTTACTTCATTGTGGTGCGCGGTATAGGCGGCCTGCAGGCGCATCCCGCCGCCGAAATCTTCCGTAATCGCTACGGCGACTGCAAAGATAAGACCACTCTGCTAATCTCCATGCTTCAGGTAGCGGGTATCCATGCTTACTATCTGCCCGTCGACGACCGCCGTGGAGTCGTAGATCCCGATGCTCCTTCTCTCTACGGCAACCACATGATTACCGCCATCGAGCTTCCCGCGGACCTGCAAGACCCGCGCCTCATGGCTGTTTTCAGAGCTGGCGACGGTAAGCGCTACCTCATCTTCGATCCCACTGACGAGCGCACTCCTGTCGGCAATCTACCCTCTGAAGAGCAGGGAAGTTACGGTACCCTTGCCGCCGGTGCCTCCAGTCAGATCATCGCTCTGCCGGTGCTCGATCCCGATGCCAATGGCTCAGAACGTGAGGGCGCCTTCACTCTCGCGCTCGACGGCACCCTCACCGGTTCGATCGATCAGTCTTCGATTGGCCCAAAAGGCGCTAACCTGCGCGAATTTCTTAAGCACACCGACGACAAAGAGCGCCGCGAATATTGGGAGAAGTATGTGGCTGCGACCCTTCCCGGCGTCACTCTCGATGCCTTTCAATTTGTTCAACCGGCTGCTCTCGATAAGCCTATCGAGTTCCACTACAAGGTGACTGCCCGTCAGTATTCCCATCAGGCCGGTCCGCTCCTGCTGGTGCGCCCCCGCGTAGTCGGCTCCTTTGATCAGCTCTTCGACGACAAGCCGCGCATCTATCCCATCGACCTCGACGCCACTGGCCGCTGGCGCGACAGCTTCGACATCGCCATCCCTCCAGGCTACGTCGTCGATGAGGCCCCCGATCCCGTCGCCATCGATCTCGACTTTGCCAGTTACCACTCCTCGGTCTCGGCTAAAGGCAATCTCCTCCACTATGAGCGCGAATACGTCGTCCGCAAGGTCGAGATTCCTCCCGCCCAAGCCGCCGACTTCCGCCGTCTCGAGTCCGCCATTCTCGCCGACGAAAAAAACGCAGCCGTCCTCAAAAAGCAGTAACCGGCGAAGACGGTTGGTATACGCTGGTTCAAGTTATGATTCGCTGGCTTGTCATTGGAATCGGAGACATCGCGCGGCGCCGCGTCATTCCGGCAATTCTCGCGGAGCCGCGCAGCCGTCTGCAGGCGCTGCTCACGCGCGACCCGCAAAAGGCCGAGGCATATCCCGGCGTCGAGGCCTTCACCAATCTTGAAGCCGCGCTCGCGGTTTCCCCCATTGACGCCGTCTATATTGCCTCGCCGGTCTCTCTACATGCGCCCCAGGCCATCGCCTGTCTTCAGGCCGGAAAGCACGTCCTCTGCGAAAAACCTACGGCGTTAAACCTCGCCGGGGCGCAATCCATGGTTGCCGCCTCCCACGCTCATCATCGGCTCTTCGCCATCGCCTACTATCGCAGGCTATTTCCCAAGCTCATACGCGCCCGTCAGCTCATCACCGAAGGCGCAATCGGCCAACCCGTCTTTGCCGAGGCCAATTGTCACGGTTGGCATAGCAACGACGATCCAGATTGGGTTAGAAACTGGCTCTTCAATCCCCTCATGGCTGGCGGAGGTCCGCTCTTCGACATCGCATGTCACCGCATCGACGCGCTGAATTTCCTCTTTGGCGAGCCGGCCCGCGCCACCGGCTTCCTTTCCAACGCGGTGCACAATATGGCCGTCGAAGACTCCGCCACCACTCTCATCCAATATGCGCGCGGCATCCATGCCACCGTCGATGTGCGCTGGAACTCGCGCATTAATCGGGACCAGTTTCGTGTCATCGGAACCAACGGCGAAATCAACCTGGATTCCCTGAGTGGTCCAATTCTCCGCGTTGGCGATCTCGAAGAGTCACTCCCCGCTCACTCCAATGTGCACTATCCGAGCATTGAAAACTTCGTTGCCGCCATCCTGGATGGAACGCCTCTCGCCTGTCCTGGCGATCAAGCCCTATGGACCGACCGAGTCATTCAAAATGTCCTTTTTGCCAATCAGTCCCATTCCTGATTCACACGGAAGAATCAATCCAAATCTCGGCAGATTGATCTTAGAGCGTTTTCAACTCAAGTGTTAACAGAATGTCGGGTGCCCCATCCTTTCCGCGTTCTTTGCGGAAAGGGTGGGATAGCACAACAGTCCATTTCGGACTGTAAACTCCAGCACCGAAAACACTGTAGGTCTCTGACCGCTTGTTTATGTACCATTTCCCGTGCCCCATCCATTTCACGTTCTTTGTGAAATGGGTGGGATAGCACAACAGTCCATTTCGACCGTAAACACTATCACCGAAAACACTGGTGCGAACAAGCTGACTCGCTGTATGAATTCCCCGCCAACCCGCCTCCCTATGAATCCCTCTCCCTTCACCCGCATCCAAAAATAAATGAGCCATCCTCTTTTTTCACCTATTCAACTTCGTTCGGTCAGTATTCCCAACCGCATCGGCGTCACGCCTATGTGCCAATATTCATCGCAAGACGGCTTCGCCACGGACTGGCATCTTGTCCATCTTGGCGCCCGTGCCCAGGGTGGTGCTGGCCTAGTCATAATGGAAGCCTCGGCCGTCCTTCCGGAAGGCCGCATTTCCTCAGGCGATCTGGGAATTTGGAAAGACGCCCACATCTCCACCCTTGATCGTATCGTTCAGTTCATTCACTCGCAGGGCTCCCGTGCCGCCATACAACTGGCCCACGCCGGACGCAAGGCTAGCATGTCGGTTCCCTTCGCCGGCGAGCGTTTGCTCTCGCCCGCCGAAGGCGGCTGGCAGACTGTCGCTCCCAGCGCGTTAGCCTTCGCGCCCCACTATTCCATGCCCCAGGCTCTCGACCAGGCCGGCATCACAGCCGTCGTCAACGCATTTGTCCAGGCCACGCGCCGCGCTTACAGAGCGGGCTTCGATGCAGTTGAAATTCACGCCGCCCACGGCTATCTGCTCCATCAGTTCCTCTCTCCGCTCGCCAACCAGCGCACCGATGCCTACGGAGGCAGTTTCCAAAATCGCGCCCGTCTCGCCTTGCAAGTCGTTGACGCCGTTCGTGCCGAGTGGCCCCCCCACCTTCCGCTCCTGGTGCGCATCTCCGCCACGGACTGGGTCCCCGGCGGCTGGTCCGTCGACGAATCTGTTCAGCTCTCCCGTCTCTTCCTTGAGCATGGCGTCGATCTTGTCGATATCTCTTCTGGCGGAATGGTTCCCAACGCCCAGATTCCCGCCGGCCCCGGCTTCCAGGTTGAGTTTGCCGCCAGAATCCGCCGCGAGGCTGCCATTCCCACCGCAGCAGTCGGCCTCATCACCGATCCCGCCCAGGCTAATTCTGTAGTCGAGAAAGGCGAAGCCGACCTCGTACTCCTCGGCCGCGAACTGCTGCGCGATCCATACTGGCCCATCCATGCTGCCGCAGCTCTGGACGAGGCTGCAAGTTGGCCTCCGCAGTACCTGCGCGCTGCGCCGCACCACTCCCTCGCCCGCACTCCCGTCACCCGCCCCGAGCCATCGTAAACAACCGCGGACCTGGAAAAATCCACTCTCTACCCCTGTCCGCTCCCGCCAAAATGCGCACAATTCGCGGATTTTGCTTCACATCTGGTGCAATTTGTGGCCTATACTGCCAGTAGAGAAGGGATTTCACCTCGGTTGCGGTGTCCTTCTCGTCTTCTCCATGGCTATGCAACTAAACAAGAATCGCGCCCCCGATTCTCCCGTGATTCCAGATCGCCTCTACTTCAAGATTGGCGATGTGGCCCGCATCTGCGGCGTCGAAACCTATGTCCTGCGCTTCTGGGAGACCCAGTTTCCCCAGCTCAAACCCAACAAAAGCGGAACCGGGCAGCGGCTTTACCGCCGCCACGATGTTGAACTGGCCCTGAAAATTAAGCACTTGGTCCACACCGAGGGCTATACGCTCTTGGGCGCCCGCCAGGCTCTGGAGCAGGTCCGCCATAAACAGAGTCCGCAGCCTGTCCCTCTGCACGATTCCCAGTCCCTGCTGCCGATACTGGTTGCCAGCTCCGCACTACCCATCTCCGGCCAAACCAGGGATGACCTCGCCGCCACCATCGCTCATGCCCGCGCCGAACTCCGCGATATTGCCAACCAGCTCGCTTCGCCCGATCCCCAGCCGCCCCGTCGCCGCGCGCGTGTAGCCACTATGCCGTCTCTATCAGACTCGCTCTTCCCGCCCGATTGATTCTGTCCAGAACCTAGAGTATTTTCACCGATAGTGTAAGGAAGCTCCGTGCCCCATCCATTTCACGTTCTGTGTGAAATGGGTGGGAAACCACCAAATTGAATTTGAGGGTTGGATCAATAAAAATGCGGTAAAAAGAAAAACGCATCCATCATTCCACTTCCAGCACCAGGCATTTCAG
>Ga0224559_1002098_pt1 | contig 10463 bp, 10 predicted proteins | sample 714S33034metaG_FD_180676 | JGI IMG/M metagenome (GOLD analysis project Ga0224559, IMG submission 180676) | Peat soil microbial communities from Stordalen Mire, Sweden - 717 S3 30-34 | ecosystem: Environmental > Terrestrial > Soil > Wetlands > Peat | place: Sweden: Norrbotten County, Stordalen... | reverse complement strand
AAAGTTTTTTTCACGCGCCAGCAACAGATACTCTGCCAACTCGTTGCGAAAAAATTCGGCACGATGCGGATAATCAAACGCCAAGGTAGTCAATGCATCCAGCGTCCGGTATTTACCCGTCCTGCGTCCGTACAAAGTTTCCACCCCTATCACAGCGACGATTATTTCCTGAGGCACACCATATTGTTGTTCGGCACGTTTCAATACAGCCGCATATTGATTCCAGAAAGCAGCCCCACCGTCAATACGCGGAGGATTCAGAAACAATGCGCGGTATTCCACCCACGGCTTGATGGTGGCGGGCGCGGTGATCGCGGCGATAATATCGGTGCGGTATTCCACCTGCTTGAATAACTGCCCCAATTCCTCTTTGTTGAACTGATGCTTTTGCACCATTTCGTCAATAAATTGGGGTATGCCCGGCAGGTCTGCGGCTTGGACCAAAGAACACACAAGTGACATGGTCAAAGAAATTAATAAGCGTAAAATCATAGTGCGCGCATTTTACTCGACAGCCGCCGCTCACACTGATAAATTTCGCATCATCAATTTCATTTTTTTAGATATCGAAAGCACGCAATGGAAAAAGCAACCCAGCATCACCGTCTTCTCATCCTCGGCTCCGGCCCCGCCGGTTACACTGCCGCAGTTTATGCGGCACGTGCCAATCTAAAACCCGTGCTGATTACCGGCCTCGCACAAGGTGGCCAACTGATGACCACCACTGAAGTTGACAATTGGCCTGCCGATGTTAACGGCGTACAAGGCCCCGAGCTGATGCAGCGCTTTCAGCAACATGCGGAGCGCTTCAATACCGAGATCATCTTCGATCATATTCACACCGCCAAGCTGCAACAAAAACCGTTTCTGCTGATTGGCGATGCGGGAAGTTACAGTTGCGACGCGCTTATTATTGCCACCGGTGCATCGGCACAATATATCGGTCTGCCCTCTGAAGAAGCATTCATGGGCAAAGGCGTATCCGGCTGCGCCACGTGCGACGGTTTTTTCTATCGTGGCAAAGATGTTGCCGTTGTGGGCGGTGGCAACACTGCCGTGGAAGAAGCACTATATCTGGCAAACATAGCCAAGCACGTCACGCTGGTACATCGCCGCGACAGCTTCCGCGCCGAACGCATCATGATCGATCACTTGATGGAGAAAGTTAAAGAGGGCAAGATCACTTTGCAACTCAATCAAACGTTGGACGAAGTGCTGGGTGACGCCAGCGGAGTAACCGGTGCGCGTTTGAAACAAATGCAAGGTGGTACAACGCAAGATATCAAAGTGGATGGAGTATTCATCGCCATCGGCCACAAACCCAACACCGACATTTTTGCCGGTCAGTTGGAGATGGACAACGGTTACCTCAACACACAGGGCGGTAATCGCGGCAATGCCACCGCCACTAGCATCTCCGGCATATTTGCCGCAGGCGATGTGCAAGACCAAATCTATCGCCAAGCCTGCACCAGCGCCGCGACAGGGTGCATGGCCGCGCTTGATGCGGACAAGTATCTTGCCTCTTTGGGATAAACCGTGAAGGAGAAACCGGAACAAGATAAAGACTTGTTCCGGCAGTCGCTGGAAGGAGTGATACCGCTCAAACCCAGCGACCGGATTACTACCACTCCCGCACCGCGTAAAATACCGCCACGCTCTCTTACTGCGATGCCCGTTGTTGCCGATAATCTATCTGATCACGGCGCAAGTGATGAACCTCTCAACGAATACCTGAGCAACGGCCTAAGCCGCATGACGCTGCGCAAACTGCGGCGCAGTGAATGGCCGCCGCAAGACAGCCTCGACCTGCACGGACTTAACAGCGATGCCGCCAGAAAATTACTGGTTGAGTTTTTGCATAATGCAACGCAAAACGGCTTTCGCTGTGTCAACGTTATCCACGGCAAAGGCTGGCACAGTGAAGGGCGCGAAGGCATTTTAAAAACGCTTACCCGCCACTGGTTAAGTCAACACCCTCTGGTGCTGGCATTCTGCGAAGCGCCGCAACATGCAGGGGGCGGAGGCGCAGTATGGGTGTTATTGAAAAGCTTGTGAACATTAAGCAGGTTGGCTGGCAACAAAGTTAGGCCATCTGCTATCGAGCAAGCTCGATGCAGAATTGACACAGTACAGCGATACCCAACATGTAAGACAGATCAACCTTCTTACTGTAGACATTAACAAAGGGCTGGTTTCGCCCCAAAGCGCTCGTCTTTTGTAGGGTGGGCAAACAGTTTCATCGTTAGCCCACGCAGTTGATTCAACATGATGTTACCGCGTGGGCACAGAATCGTGCCCACCCTACCGAGCTAGCTTTGAATTGATGTATTCATAAGGCTATGGAGAAATGCGAACAACGGCAGATTTAGAAATGAAATCGGTATCAGGCTCGCCATTTTTGTCAATATCGCCGGTCGAAACCTCCATTTCTGCAGTAACTTGAACCATCGTATTGACAGGCAAGACGATAGATTTCATATCGTCCAATTCAGCGTTTGGCAGCAATTCGTATTCGCCCGAGCCGGTAGCTAGAATATCAATCGTTTTGATCAAATTGGTTTTATCCTCGTCATCGCTGATAACTTCGTCAACCTTTACATTCATCGGAATTTTTTGAATGCGTAACTTGAATGAGTCACCGTGCACTTTGGTTAACAGGAACTTTGAACTGCGCGGATTTTTTGAAGTCACATGAATGACAAGCAAGCGTAATTTGTCGTGATAGGGCAATACTTCAGTTTGAATTGCAAAGTTATTTTGCCAGTCGTTCGCGCCAGCTTGGTAGTACAAATAGTAAGCCCAAAGACCGCCACCGAGCAGTGACAAGTACGTCAATATTTTTAATCCCAGTTCAATTTTTTAGAACGTCGTGGATTTTGCTGGAGGCTGCACTTTCGGCTTTAGTAGTGCTCTCATTACCATAAGTCAAGCCCCTCGAAATTTGTATTCGTATATCTTAGCTTATCTATAGGGCAATATCCCTGTCTGGCAGACTAGTTATGGCACAAAGCTGAACTACAAGCTACTAAAATACTTGTAGTAAAGTGCTCGCTCGCAACGACCAAATTTTGACCAACAGTTGCGACTCGCTAAAGTCTTAGCTATCGCTCAGCATTGCCCCTACCCTGCCAAGCCCACGTAAACATTTTGCACGTCATCATCCGCATCAATTGCCTCCAAAAAAGCTTCGACCTCTTCCCGTTCGGCATCGTTGCCAAGTGTGACGGGGTTCTTCGGGCGGTAGCCAAGTTTGGCGGAAATTACTGTGAATCCTTGCGCGGGCAAGGCTTTGCAAACGGCATCCAAATCGGTTATGTCGGTAATAAACAGGGTGGCGCCTTCTTCGGACGGCTCCAAATCTTGCGCACCCGCTTCAATTGCGGCAACTTCCGGGTCTGCATCCTTTGAATTCGGAGTCGCTTCAATCAATCCGACGTGGCTGAAATCCCACGCGACAGAACCTTCGGCGCCAAGCTGCCCCTTGCGGAACAATACATTCATGCTGGACTTGGTGCGATTGACGTTGTCGGACAGACATTCGACGATGATAGGAACACGGTGCGGTGCAAAACCCTCATAAACAAGACGTTCGAGCTGAGCACCGCCATCCAGCAGACCCGCTCCTTTTTTGATAGCCCGCTCCAAAGTCTCGCGCGGCATCGATGCTTTTTTGGCTTGCTCGACCACGAGGCGCAAGCGCGAATTGGCGCTTGGATCAGCGCCGCCTTTTGCTGCCACCATAATTTCTTTGGCAAGTTTGCCAAAAATCTGACCCTTTGCGTTCGCTGCGATTTCTTTGTGTCTGGCTTTCCACTGTGCGCCCATGTTTGTTCTCTTGTTGGTTGGTTAATACAAAAATATTCCAGGGACGCATATTGCCTTAATTAATGCTCGGGTTCAATCCGGAACGAATTGATGCAACAGCATCAAACTCCGTTCGCCACGTCCTCAACCACTTGCAAAAATTCATCACCGTACTTTGCCAACTTGGCTTGCCCAACTCCACTGACCTGCCCCATTTCACGCAAAGTCTGCGGCTTACGATTTAAGATTTCCAGCAAGGTGCTGTCGTGAAAAATAACGTATGGCGGCACACCTTGCTCGCGGGCGAGAGCTGTACGTTTGGCTTTGAGTGCCAGCCACAGCGGGTCTTCATTGGCTCCGGCAAAGGCTTCGCGCAGACGCGAACCGCGTTCGACTTTGCTGGTTTTACGTTTGGCAGGGTCGGCATCGCGGCGCAGCCAGACTTCCTGCTCGCCGCGCAATACCGGGCGGGCGGATTCAGTCAGTTTTAATCCCCCGTAGCCTTCAATATCCACATTGATCAATCCGGCGGCAACAAGTTGGCGGTAAACACTGCTCCATTGCGTTTGAGCCAAGTCTTTACCGATGGCAAAAGTGCTGAGTTGCTGGTGATTAAACTGTTCAACTTTAGGGGTGACTTTGCCGAGTAATACGTCGATGAGATGCGCCGCGCCAAAACGTTGACCTGTACGATAGGCGCATGACAGCGCCATCTGTGCCGCTTGGGTAGCATCCCAAGTATCCACGGGTGAAAGACAGTTATCGCACTGTCCGCAATCACCGGGATGCTCTTCGCCGAAATAGCGCAACACAGTCTGATGGCGACATTCGGTTGATTCGCAGAAACCGAGCAAGGCATCCAGCTTTTGTAATTCCACACGCTTGCGCTCTTCCGGCGCATCGCCGGAAAGCAGCATTTGGCGCATCGAGACAACATCACCCAAGCCGTAGGCCATCCACGCATTCGCAGGCAAGCCGTCCCGACCCGCTCTGCCCGTTTCCTGATAGTATCCCTCCATGCTTTTGGGCAAGTCGAGATGCGCGACAAAACGCACATTGGGTTTGTCGATCCCCATGCCGAAGGCGACGGTGGCCACCATGATCACGCCTTCTTCGCGCAAAAATCTGCGCTGATTTGTATTGCGCACAGAAGTATCCAGTCCGGCATGATAAGGCAACGCATCCCAGCCTTGCTCTTTCAGCCAGGCAGCAGTCTCCTCAACCTTTTTGCGCGACAGGCAATACACGATGCCCGCATCCTCCGGATGTTCAGTTTCGAGGAATGTCTGTAACTGTTGCCGCGCATTATTTTTTAAAGTGACACGGTAGCGAATATTGGGGCGATCAAAACTGGAAACGAATTGCTCGGCTTTTTCCAGCGAAAGCCGCTCAACAATCTCGCGGCGCGTGGGGGCATCTGCGGTGGCAGTGAGCGCGATACGCGGCACCGCAGGAAAGCGCTCATGCAATATTGTCAGCGCGCGATATTCCGGACGGAAATCATGCCCCCATTGTGAAACGCAATGCGCTTCGTCGATTGCAAAGAGAGCGATTTTGTTTTCCTGTTGCAAGCGTTCCAGCAGATTCAGAAACCCTTCCGTCAACAAGCGCTCGGGGGCAACGTACAAAAGTTTTAATTCACCTTTGAGCAATTGCCGCGACACTTCGCGCGCCGCATCGGCATCCAGACTGGAATTAAGAAAAGCCGCTGCAACGCCAAGTTGTTTAAGTGCATCGACCTGATCTTGCATCAGCGCAATCAACGGCGACACCACAATACCGACACCGTTGCGCAGCAAAGCCGGAATCTGATAACACAGCGACTTGCCGCCTCCCGTTGGCATCAGTACCAAAGCATCTCCGCCTGCGGCAACGTGCTCAACGATAGCCTGCTGCGCGCCACGGAACGAGGTGTAACCAAACGTATCGCGCAAAATTTGCAGGGAAGTGCTATTGCTCATATATAGTGCTATTGAATATTTAGGAGTTCCCTAAATATTAAAAAAAGATGTTCCTTGGCAAAATTTATGTTGGCAATCCTGATTTATTACCGCCATCAACATGACCGGAATTGCGGTGATGCGCCGCGTACTTCATGTCTTCATAATGGATGTGTTCCATCAGAATATCTCTGATTCTTAAACTGGCATCTACCCACCCTGAATCGTTTCCATAAGGTTCAAAGTTATGCATAATATTTTTTAGTGCATGCAATGCCTGTGCATGGTTAGCTGCATGGGCATCGGCATTGGGATAGTTGCATTCTTTGAACAAACGCTCCTCAAGACTGAAGTGCCGTTCAGCATCGGCAACTATAAGCTGAAGTCTGTGTTTGATTTCGTCAACTGACTTTCTGTAGGTGATTGACTGATTGAGTTCGAGTATTAACGTTAATAATTTTTTGTGGTCTTCGTCGATTTCAGGAATACCAACACTCATTTCGTCATTCCACGAAATCGTCCATGTCGGACTTTTAGTTTTTCTCATGATAATTAACCTTAACTCGGATTCCGAATTTCTTCATCAGTTGTAAGCACGTAAACATACCATTCCATAATCGAATTGGCAAAGGTGCGGCTCTATCCGCATTTTGCCTGTTTGCCTGCACGAATACCAGTTTCTTTTCCGCTATAGACAAGTAACCTTGATGCTTGCTTTACGCAAGCCCGTAACTCAGCTTCATTTACCCGCCTAATTATAAAGTTTATCGCACCCGCCTTGATGATTCGAACCGATCACAGTTTTACCTATTTCGCTTGCAAGCAAACTGAAGTAGCGTAGACTAACCCAAGGTGCATCATCGCCCACGTCCTTGTGCGCAGGATTTCCCGGCATTTAAGCCCTCCCTTTTTGAAAGGGTTCAAGTGAGCATCATTCAAAGTGAGTTAACCCCCGCTGACGAAGGGCGCCTGCATGACCGCCGCGTTCTTCAGACCGAGCTGGAAATGCAGAACGTGGAGTTGCGGCGTGTGCAAGTCGAACTGGAAGAAACACGTGACCGCTATATTGATCTTTACGAATTCGCTCCTATCGGTTACCTCACGCTTACCCGCGAGGGCTTAGTTGCCGAGGCAAATCTCACTTGCTCCGCGCTGCTGGGAGTAGATCGCAAGAAACTGCTCAACCACCGCTTTGACAATTTCGTTGCCGTCAGCGACAGAGATCGCTGGAACCGCTATTTTCTGAATGTACTTAAAATTGTCGGACGCAAAGTTTGCGAACTTCTGATTCAGCGCAAGGATGGCTCCACCTTTCATGCCCAGCTTGATTTCCAGAAAATAAAAGCCGAGGACGCGCCCTTGGTGCGCATCGCCCTCACCGATATTACCGAACGCAAGATTGCCGAAACAGAGCGTGACAACATGCTCAAGATCATTGAGGATTCCCCGGACTTTATTGGAACCCTGGATTTGCAGAATCAATTTATGTATCACAACATCACTGCACGCAGAATGCTGGGGTTGGCAGATGACGACGACATGTCCACCTTGGAAATCAAAGATCTGCACCCAAAGTGGGGGACACAAAAAGTATTTGAAGTAGGCATCCCTACCGCGCTCAAGAAGGGTGGCTGGCAAGGCGAAAATGCCCTACTGGGCAGAGATGGCCATGAGATTCCTGTCTCTCAAATAATTCGGCGTCATTGCGATGTGTCCGGCAATCCGCTATTTCTTTCCACTAACATGCGCGACATCACCGAATCCAAGCGTCTTGAGCAACTATTGGTGGACAACATAACCAAACTTGAGGTTGCGAAGGCGGTGGCGGAAAAGGCCAATCTCGCCAAATCGGACTTTATTTCCAGCATGAGCCATGAGCTACGAACACCGCTCAATGCCATCCTTGGTTTCTCTCAATTGCTGGAATCCGGCACTCCCGCTCCTATGCCCGCCCAGGTTTTGAAAATTCAACAGATTGCCAAAGCAGGCTGGTATCTGCTGGAACTGATAAACGAAATTCTCGATCTTGCGGTGATCGAATCCGGCAAACTGGCACTGTCACCGGAATCTCTGGCGCTAAGTAAAATCATGCTTGAATGCCAGACCATGTTTGAACCCTTGGCGCTGGTGCGTGACATCCACATAAACTTTCTGCCGGTCGATAGCAGCTTGTTTGTCCGTGCTGATCGAATCCGCCTGAAACAGGTTCTGACCAATCTGATTTCCAACGCGATCAAATACAATCGCGAACATGGAACGGTCGAAGTGATGTGCGCCATCACCGCAGATAATCACATACGCATCAACATCAAAGACAGCGGAGTCGGGCTGTCCCCGGAAGAACTGTCACAACTATTTCAGCCGTTCAATCGCCTTGGACAAGAAAGCGGAACTGTAGAAGGCACGGGCATCGGCCTGGTGGTAACAAGACGATTGATTGACCTGATGGAAGGCACAATCGGGGTAGAAAGTATCGCCGGGGCAGGCAGCACTTTCTGGATCGAATTGAAGCGTGACAATATTCCGCAAGTTAACGCCTCAAATACCATGCGAGAAGAGTTTTTAGCGCAAGTTCGGGGTCAGGAAAATGAGGCTCGTCGCACTCTGCTTTATGTGGAAGACAATCCGGCCAATTTGTTGCTGGTCGAACAAATAATGTTGGAGCAGCCGCACATAAGCATGTTTAGTGCTCGCGACGGCAATCACGGCGTTGAAATGGCGCGCGCACATCGCCCGGATGTGATTTTGATGGACATCAATCTGCCCGGTATAAGCGGCATTGAAGCGATGAATATCTTGCGCAAAGATCAGACGACGATGCATATCCCCATTATCGCGCTGAGTGCCAATGCCATGCTCCAAGAGATCAAATTGGTACAGGAGGCGGGATTCTTCAGTTATCTCACCAAGCCGATCAAGATCAATGAATTTATGAATGCGCTGAATAGCGCGCTGGCGTTTGCAGAAAACGGGAACGATCAGAGCAAGTGAAATTCAAAATGCAGCAAAGTAAAGGAACACTCATTCTGATTCAATTAATCTCAGCCGCGACCGAAGTTCTTTAACTTCATCCAGCAATTGCAAAACCAATGCCACGCCGGAGAGATTGATTCCCAAATCACGTTGAAGATGCATGGCTACAATTACCCGGTGTGTGTGCCCGCCCGTAAAACGCCATAATACAGGCCCGCTTCCAACTGGTGCAAGTACGCCCTCATCAACCAATTCGATTATGTATTCCGCATGAACCGCACAACTGCGGCTGATATCGGCCAGAGTAAGTTCCGATTGCTCCTCTAAAATTATTCCATCAAGCTGGGACTGCATCTCTTCGCTATCCATGCTCATACTCCAATTTTGCCGCGCGGATTAAAGGATTTGAACTGCTCTGACATATTGCGGTAAACATTGATTGCAGCTTCACTGTCCGCGGGAGGCAGGGCAATTTTAAGCACCGCGTAAAAATCACCCGGCGTGCCCGACGGAATCCCCCGGCCTTTAAGTCTCAGTTTGCTTCCGGCGGTAGCACCGACCGGAATTTTGATTTCAACAACACCGCTCGGGGTTGGCACATTCAATGTTGCGCCCAAAGCGACTTCCCACGGGGTAACCGGGAAATCGAGATACACATCGTGTTGCTCAACGCGATAGAAAGAATGTGAACGAAATTCTATTTCCAAATACAGGTCGCCGGACTTGCCTTGCCCGTGCCCCTCCGCACCTTGTCCTGCCAGCCGTATATGCTGCCCTGCTCGAATTCCGCGCGGTATAGTCACATTAAGTTTACGCTCTCGCATCACGACTCGTCCCTGCGCATCGGCATCAGGAACTTGCAGAGTGAAGGTTCGAATCGCTCCCGTGTAGGCATCTTCCAGATCAATCAGCACTTTTGCGTGATGGTCTTCGCCCTTGGACTGAAATGGTGCGCGGCTGTTGCGGCCTGAGCCAAAATCCCGCCCATACAGAGATTCAAAAAAATCGCTAAATTGTGCCGCGTCACCACCGGTGTAACCACCTCCTGAAAACTCAAAGCCTGTATTCCAATCGGGAGGCGGGCGAAAATCCTGCCCTGATTTCCAATTGGCACCCAGCTTGTCATAGGCTGCGCGCTTTTCCGGATCCTTGAGTACCTCATTGGCTTCGCCGACTTCCTTGAAGCGCGACTCGGCGTCGGGTTCTTTGCTGACATCCGGGTGATATTTGCGCGCAAGCAGACGATACGCGCGCTTGATCTCATCCTGAGTCGCATCGCGCGCAACCCCCATGATCTTGTAGTAATCCTTGAATTCCATGGTTGGATTACTTCAATCAGACTCCGTTAATGATTCTCAGCAGAATCACCACAATTGCGATCACCAATAAAATATGGATGAAGCCTCCCATGGTGTTAGAGGTAACCAGACCAAGCAACCACAAGATGATCATCACTACAGCAATGGTATACAGCACGATATTGACCTTTCAATTTATTTATTTTCTCTGGCAATCATTCGCCCGGATCAATCGGATTAATGCGGTTGTCACCTGGAGCAGATTTGACACTTGTTCGTAAACATTCGCGCTGTAGCCATGACAACTTGCGTCATAGCAGGAGCGGGAATTGCCCGCGTACATGAACAATATGAGTGATTGCGGAAGGAGATCAGTGTGCTGACGTACACAGTTACCGATTTTGGTTCCCGTGTATTGAAATGAATTCCGGCTTGCCATACGTGT